>Ga0268248_100131_pt1 | contig 51407 bp, 32 predicted proteins | sample AgamicAtAme_FD_200856 | JGI IMG/M metagenome (GOLD analysis project Ga0268248, IMG submission 200856) | Agave microbial communities from Guanajuato, Mexico - At.Am.e (v2) (version 2) | ecosystem: Host-associated > Plants > Phyllosphere > Phylloplane/Leaf | place: Guanajuato, Mexico | collected... | reverse complement strand
TAATAGCGCTCGATCAGATCATCGATCTCCGAACGCAAGCCAATGCGCATCGCCACCGGCCGCCCCGCCGCCAGCTGCATCGCCTGCAAGGGATACGGATCGGCCGGGTCCGACACCACCAGCGCCAACCCTTCCTCCCCCACCCGCACCGGCACCACGTGCTGCTGCTTCAGGAAACGCACCGACACATCCAACTCCGCCGGCGGCATGTCCGGCGCCTCGCGCGCCGACAACAAGGGCGTATCGAGCAACTCCGACCAGGCTTCCGCCAGGTCACGCTCCGACACCAGGCCCAGCCGCGCCATCAAGGCCGTCAGCGTGCCGTCGGGGGATTCCTCGTGCAGGCGGCGCGCGCGGGCGAGATCTGTGTCCTTCAGCCGCCCACGGGAGACCAGCAGCGCGCAGACCGCCGCCTCGCGGCCTTCCGTCGCCGCACCCTCCGCATTGGCCGCCGGCTTGGCAACTGCCGACATGCTTCACCCCGTTTCCTGATGGCTCGATCCCTTCGATGCCGCCCCCAACGACACCAAAGCCGCATTGTTAACACACCCGCCCGCGAATGCGCGAGCACGGTTTCTCACCTCGGTTCATTGGTTTCGGACACCGTTCGATGCGCAACGTTCCATGGCCACAGCGTAAAGGCGGTCCATGACGAGCCGCCTTGCCGGTACCCACGGCCCGTCCGCGACATCTTGCGCCGGAAACCGCCCGGCGCGTTTCCCAGCCCGGATATCTCTGAGACAATCAAGGTTTTAGGCCTTCCCCTCGCTATGCAGCTTGTCGACATCGGCGCCAACCTTACCCACGAGTCGTTTCGCCACGACTTCGATGCTGTGCTGCAGCGCGCGAAGGATCACGGGGTGGTGCAACTCATGGTCACCGGCGCGTCGAAGGATGGCAGCACGCATGCGCTGGCCCTGGCGCAGGCGCATCCGGGCCTGCTTTATGCGACCGCCGGCGTGCACCCGCACCATGCGATCGAGTACGACGACGCCACGGATGCCTTGCTGCGCGAGCTGGCTACGCATCCGGAGGTGCGCGCGGTGGGCGAGACGGGCCTGGACTACAACCGCAACTACTCGCCGCGCGATGTGCAGCTGGCCGTGTTCGAGAAGCAGCTGCAGATCGCGGTGGACGTGCAGAAGCCGCTGTTCCTGCACCAGCGCGATGCGCACCACGACTTCATCGCGCTGCTGCGCCGGTACCGCGACAAGGTGCCGGGTGCGGTGGTGCACTGCTTTACCGATACCGGCGAGGCGTTGCGCGACTATCTGGCGCTCGACTGCCATATCGGCTTCACCGGCTGGATCTGCGACGAGCGGCGCGGCACGCACCTGCGCGAGCTGGTGAAGGAGATCCCGGCCAACCGCCTGCTGATCGAGACGGACGCGCCCTACCTGCTGCCACGCACCGTGCGGCCGCAGCCGTCGCATCGCCGCAACGAGCCGATGTATCTGCGCCATATCTGCGACGAGATCGCACGTGATCGTGGTGAGTCGCCGCAGGAAACCGCAATGCACAGCACGGCGACGGCGCGGGCCTTTTTCGGCCTGCCTTCGGCCTGAGGGTCTGTTCAAATCTCGTACGAGTGCCGATATCCCTCACCGTCATTCCGGCGCAGGCCGGAATCCAGTGGCTTCATGGTGCGGTTTTCGCCGAAGAGCCAAATGCTTTGACGTCACGCGATAACCGGTTACTTCCGCTACTGGATTCCGGCCTGCGCCGGAATGACGGTGAGGGCATTGGACCCTGCCCGGAGATTTTGAACAGCCTTTAAAAGCAAAGGCCCCGCCGTGGCGGGGCCTTTGTCGTGGCGGCAGCTGCAGGCTTTACTGCAACGGCGCGTTGGTGATGACGATTTCCACGCGGCGGTTCTGCGCGCGGCCTTCCGGCGTGTCTTTGCTGGCCACCGGGTGGCGCTCGCCGTAGCCCTGGGCGGACATGATGCGGTCGGGCACGCCCTTCTTCGCCAGGTAACGGACCACTTCGTCGGCGCGGGCGGACGACAGCTCCACGTTGGACGGGAAGCGCGCCTTCAGCGCCTCGCCGATCGGCACGTTGTCGGTAAAGGCTTCCACGGCCACGCGCTGCTTGCTCAGCGTGGCCAGCGTGGGCGCGATCTTGTCCAGCGTCTTTTCGCCATTGGCGTTGAGCGTGTAGCCGCCTTCGGCGAACAGGATCTGGTCGACCACGGTGACCTTCAGCTCGCCCTTCAGCTGCTTGATGGTGGCGTCGTCCTTGCCGAGCTTGGCGGAGAGCTGCTTGTTGATCGCGGTGAGCTGGGCATCGTCGGCCTGGTACTGGTTGGCCTGCGCCACTTCCTTCTTGTACGTGCCTTCGGATACGCAGCCCACCGCGGCGGCCACCGCGCAGGCCAGCACGGCCATTCGTACGACTTTCATGTCTTGCTCCTTCGACGTGGTAACGAACATGCACGGGCAGCAGGGCGACGTGGCCCTGCTTTCCCTGTGTCCGCTTACCTTATCGGCAGGCCTGCGGTGGATGAGTCTGAAAAGCCTGGAATCAAGGCGTTTTCGGCATCAACCTACGACGCGCACGTCACCCGGTGCGAGGCCGTCGAGCGCATATGGCCCGATGCGCTCGCGAATGAGCCGCAGCGTGGGAAACCCGACCGAGGCCGTCATGCGGCGCACCTGCCGGTTGCGGCCTTCGCGCAAGGTGATGCGCAACCAGCTGGTGGGAATGAGCTTGCGAAAGCGCACGGGCGGGTCGCGTGGCCACAACCATTCCGGTTCGATCGCGTGCTCCGCCTGGGCGGGCAGTGTGGGCCCGTCGTTGAGCTGCACGCCGCGACGCAGCGTGTCGATGGCTTCGTCGGTGATCTGCCCATCCACCTGCACGAGGTAGGTCTTGGGTTCCTTGTGGCGCGGATCGGTGAGCTTGTGCGCCAGGCGGCCGTCGTCGGTCAGCAGGAGCAGGCCTTCGCTGTCGTGGTCCAGCCGGCCCGCGGGATAGACGTCCTTTTGCCGCACGTAGTGCGCCAGCGTGGGACGGCCGTCCGCATCGCTGAATTGGCAGAGCACGCCATACGGTTTGTTGAGCAGGATAAGCATGCAACGTGGGCCGCCACGGGCGGGCGGCCGCTCGACTCAGTGACGCGACGGCGTCGCGGACGCATCGGGTTTTACGAAGCGCAGCGTCATGCGATCCGATTCGCCGATGGCGAGGTATTTCTGGCGATCCTGGTCGCCCAGCGTCAAGGTGGGCGGAAGCGTCCACACGCCCTGCGGGTAATCCTTGGTGTCCTTGGGGTTCGCGTTGATCTCGCTGGAACCCTGCAGCTGGAAACCCGCATCGGTGGCGAGCTTGATCACCACGTTGGTGGGCAGGTAGCCGCTGTTCTTGACCGCCTCCAGGCTGGCGTTGTCGGCGGCGCGATGGTCTTCCACGCCCAGCACGCCACCGGGACGAAGCACGGCGAAGAAGGCTTTGAACATGGCCGGCGCGGTATTGGCTTCGACCCAGTTGTGCACGTTGCGGAAGGTCAGCACCATGTCGGCCGATCCTGGCGCGCCGAACGACGGCGCCTTGGGGTCGAACTCTTCCAATTGCGCCTTGCCGTAATGCGCGGGGTCGGCGGCGAACTTCGCCTTCAGCCCGTTGAGGTCGCGACTGGCCTCGCCATCGGCCGCAGGCTTGGGCGTGGCGGCGATGTAATGCCCGTTGTCGCGCAGCAGGGGCGCAAGGATTTCCGTATACCAGCCGCCGCCCGGGGTGATCTCGATCACGGTGAGGTCCGGACGGATACCGAAGAACTGCAAGGTGGCCTTGGGATGGCGATAGACGTCGCGCGCCTTGTGCTCGGGCGAGCGCCAGTCGCCGGCAATCATTTGGTCGAGCTGGGATGCGGTGAAGTCGGTGGCGCTGGTGGGCGGCACCAGGGCCGCCGGCTGGTCCTGCACCTGCGCGCTGGCCGGCGCGGATTGGCTGCTGCACGCCGCCAGCAGCACGGCCGCCAGCCCCAGGTACACACGGCTCTTCATCGAAAACCCCTAGCGAAAACCACGAAACGACGCGCAAAGCATAACGGGCGGAGCTTGCCGGCCACCATGTATACAAATGGTGGATGGCGAACGGCGTCTCTTGCCATCCGGCCTAGTGGAGCACGCGAAGCTGGAGAGGGTCTTTCGCGCGCCGACGCGTAGGCGCTGCTACGGCGAATCGTCGCCGTTGTGGCCGGTGGCATAGGACATGGCCTCGGCGTACTTGCCCGCCTCGCACAGCAGCCATTCGCGGAAGGTACGCAGGCCGGCGTGATCCTTCGCGTGCTCGGGATACACCAGGAAATACGACTCGGGAATCTGCTGGTAGCGATGGCCGAGCACCTTGAGCAGGCCGGCCTCGATCAGCGGCCGCGCCATCACCATGCGCCCCAGCGCCACGCCCATGCCTTCCAGCGCGGCACGCTGCAGGGCATCGGTGTTGTCGAAGTGTGCGACGTAGCGTAGCGGCAACTCGCCGCTGCCTTGCGCGAACCAGTCGCGCCAGCGGTCGCCGGGGTCGCCCAGCAGCGGCCAGCGCGCGAGGTCGCTGGGGTCCGCCTCGCCCATGCGTTCGAGCAAGGCGGGCGACGCCACCGGTGCGATCCATTCGCCGAACAGCCGCTCGGTGATCAGGCCGGGCCAAGGGCCACGGCCGTAACGCACGGCGGCGTCCACCGGATCGCGCTCGAAGTTGACCAGTTCCACGCTGGATTGCAGGTTGAGCTGCAACTCCGGATGCGCCGCCACCAGCCGCGCCAGGCGCGGCACCAGCCAACTGGACATCACGCCGGGGATCGCGCTCAACGTGAGCACGTCGTCACGGCGACAGCGGAAGCCGGCCATCGCGCGATCGATGCCTTCGAAATGGTGCCCCACCGCCTCCAACAGCCGCCGGCCTTCGTTGGTGAGCTGCACGCCGCGTGGGCCGCGCTCGAACAGCTTGCGCTCCAGCCGCTGTTCCAGCTGCCGCACCTGATGGCTGAGCGCACTGACGGTGAGATTGGCCTGCTCGGCGGCACGCGACAGGTTGCCCAGCCGGGCCACCTGGACGAACTGTTGGAGAAGATCCAGCGAGACGCGGGCCATCTTGAATATCTCTCAAGGCTGGCTTGCGAATATATCGCTTTTTCGCCACCCGTGATGGCTCTAAGTTGAGCGCAAGCTCAAACCAAGGCACAATGGGAGGATGTCATGAGCTCGCTCTTCACGAACCTGCTGTTCCTGCACGGCCACATCACGGACCCCGAGCTAGCCCGCCGGCTGGCCAATACACCTGAACCCACGTCCCGCCCCACGGGCAAGCGCGAGCGTACGCCGCGGCTGATGGAGGCTGTTCGCAAGAACGTGGCGCCGTCCAAGCTGGCGCATAGTGGATGCGGCTGATGAATGAAGACGCTGGCTTGGTTGGCCAGCATGTCCGATTCAAGCCTGCTTACGATCTCTCATGAACGCATGTTTCCCCTCACCGTCATCCCCGCGAAAGCGGGGATGACGGTGAGGGAACGGGCATTGCTCAGAAGATTTTGAACGGGCTCTGTTAAAGCCTCCCACCCGCAAGCTGCACGCTGACCGGCGTCCCGAGCGCTTCGGACGAAACCCCTTCCGCCACGCTGTACTGCCCGCCGCGTATCACCCATCCATGCTTGGCGACGTCGAAATCCGCCAGCAAACGCGGCTCCAGCGGAATGCTCAGCGTGCGGTGCTCGCCCGGCTTGAGGAACACCTTGGCATAGCCCGCCAGGCGCGATGCCTTGGCGCCGGGCACGCGCACGTAGACCTGGGCGACGTCCGCGCCGGCGCGTGAACCGGTGTTGGTGACCTCCACCGTGGCCTTCAGCTGGTAACCGTTGGCGTCGATCTTCAGCTCGCCGTGCTTGAACTGCGTGTACGAGAGGCCATAGCCGAACGGGAACATCGGCTTGATGTCTTTGGACTGATACCAGCGATAGCCCACGTTGGCGCCTTCGATGGTGTAGTCCACGGCGGTGGGCGGCGTGCCGCCGCCCGCGCCGGGAAGCTCCTTGCGCGGCAGCTGTGAGAGATCGGCCGGCCAGCTCACCGGCAGGCGGCCGGAGGGGTTCACCTTGCCCGAGAGCAGATTGGCGATGGCCTTGCCGCCGTCGCCGCCGGGGTACCAGGTTTCCAGCACGGCAGCGACCCGGTCGAGCCACGGCATGGCGATGGGGCCGCCGTTCTCCAGCACCACGATGGTGCGCGGATTGGCCTTGGCCACGGCATCGACCAGCGCGTCCTGGTTGTCCGGCAGCGAGAGGTCCGGCGAGTCCAGCGATTCGGTCTGCCACTTCTGCACGAACACCACGGCCACCTGCGACTTCGCCGCAAGCGCGGCGGCGGCCGCCACGTCGTTGCCCTCGGCGAACTGCACATTGGCCTTAGGCGCGGCATCGCGCAGCGCCTTGAGCGGTGAGTAAGGGTGATACATCACCGGGCCCGGCCACGTGGTGGGCGCGATGCCGGGCACGGCGTTGCCGCCCATCGCGGTGACCAGCGACGAACCGCCGCCGGCCAGCACGCCCTTGTCGGCATGCGCGCCGATCACGGCGATGGACTGCAGTTTGCTCACGTCCAGCGGCAAGGTGTCGTGCTCGTTGCGCAACAGCACGGCGCCCGACTCCAGCGTCTGGCGCGCCACCTTCAGGTTGGCCTGCGGATCGATCGGCGCCTTGCCCGCGGGATACTGGAACACGCCCGCCGCGAACATGCTGCGCAGGATGCGCTGCACCATGTCGTCGATGCGCGATTGCTTCACCTCGCCCTTGGCCAGCGCGGCGCGCAGCGGCGCGTCGAAATACAGTGCCTTGTCGAACACTTCGCCAGCCGATTCCTGATCGAGGCCCGCGTTCACCGCCTTGGCCGCGCTGTGCGCGCCGCCCCAGTCGGACATCACGAAGCCCGGGTATTTCCAGTCGCGCTTGAGCACCTGGTTCATCAGGTAATCGTTCTCGCACGCCCAGTCGCCGTTGACCTTGTTGTACGAGCACATCACCGAACCGGGCTTGCCGCGCTCGATGGCCAGCTCGAACGCAAGCAGGTCCGACTCGCGCATGGCCTGCTCGCCGATCTGCACGTTGATGCTGTCGCGCGCCGTCTCCTGGTCGTTCAAGGCGAAGTGCTTGATGGTGGAGATGACGTGCTGGTCCTGGATGCCCTTGATGGCTTCGCCGACGATGGTGCCGGCGAGCAGGGGATCTTCCCCCGCGTACTCGAAATTGCGCCCGTTGCGCGGTTCGCGCGTGAGGTTGATGCCGCCGGCCAGCAGCACGTTGAAACCCTTGCTGTGCGCTTCGCCGCCGATCATCGCGCCACCGCGGTAGGCCACCTGCGGATCCCAACTGGCCGCGGTCACCGGCCCAGCCGGCAACGGCGTGGCGTGGTCGCCCGGGCGCATGCGGTCGGAGCTGGCCACGCCCAGGCCCGCATCACTCTCCTCCAGCGCGGGAATGCCCAGGCGATCGATCGGAGGGACATAACCCGCGGAGGCCATCGCACCCTTGGGGAACGGCTTGTCGGCGGGGCGATCCGGGCCGGCGTAATAGCTGTGGATGAGCTGGAACTTCTCGTCCTGCGTGAGCTGCGCGAGCAGCAGTTTCGCGCGCGCATCGGGCGACAGCGTGGTGTCGTTCCACGGGCGGGCCGATGTCTGTGCCGATGCCATCCCTGCACCCGTGCACAAACCCATCACAATCACGCTCGTGAGAATCGCGCTGGTGAGAAACACGCGCCGCGGCGCCGCTGCCTTGCTCATCATCCTCATGCCTCCAGTGTCGGCGCGGCTACGCGTCGGCCTCACACAGGCGGCGCGTATACTCGCTCGGGTCCCCGAGTATGCACCAACCCCACCTCCCCTTCAGCGAATCCGGAGCACATCCATGCAACTGCGTCCCCTGGGCCGGTCTTCCCTTTCCGTCGCGCCGCTCGCCTTCGGCGGCAACGTCTTCGGCTGGAGCGTGGACGAGGAGCGCTCGTTCGAGCTGCTCGACGCCTTCGTCGACGCGGGCTTCAACCTGATCGACACGGCCGACGTGTATTCGGCGTGGGTGCCCGGCAATCGCGGCGGCGAATCGGAAACCATCATCGGCAAATGGCTCAAGCGCAGCGGCAAGCGCGACAAGGTGGTGATCGCCACCAAGGTGGCGAAGTGGGCCGAGCATCCTGGGCTGTCGCCGATGAACATCAACCAGGCCGTGGAAGGTTCGCTCAAGCGCCTGCAGACCGACTACATCGACCTCTACCAGTCGCACGAGGACGACGCCACCGTGCCGCTGCACGAGACGCTGGGCGCGTTCGGCAAGCTGATCGAGCAGGGCAAGGTGCGCGTGATCGGCGCCTCCAACTACGGCGCCGACCGGTTCGGCGAGGCGCTGAAGATCTCCGCCGAATATCACCTGCCCCGCTACGAAACCCTGCAGCCGGAATACAACCTGGTCAACCGCAAGGGCTACGAGAAGGAACTGGAGCCGCTGGTCATTGCCGAGAACGTCGGCGTGATCAACTACTACGCGCTCGCCAGCGGCTTCCTGAGCGGCAAGTACCGCACCGAAGCCGACTTCGCCAAGAGCGCCGCGCGCGGCGGCTCGGTGCGCAAATACCTCAACCCGCACGGCCTCGGCGTGCTCGCCGCGCTGGACAAGGTGGCCGCGGCGCACGGCGCGACGCCGGCGCAGGTGGCACTGGCGTGGTTGATCGCGCGCCCCAGCGTCACGGCGCCCATCGCCAGCGCCACCAGCGTTCCGCAGCTGCAGGAGCTGATCAAGGGCGTGGAGCTGCAACTGGGCAAGGATGAGATCGCCACGCTGGATCAGGCCAGCGCCTGAGTTAGGCAGGTCGATCCGTTGCGCTACGAAGGCGGCGGCGCAGACCTACAGAAATCCCGAAAGTCGTGCGCGCACACTGCAACGGCGCGCCAACCGCACGCTGGCGCGCAACAACGCCAGCTGCGTCGCGTGGTGGTTCATCACTGCCCGGAATAACCATCAGGTTCGGCGGATTTCCGTCAGCGCATGGGACTTCCGCGGGATGACGGCTGGCATAACACCCATCACTTAGAGAGGGACATGCCATGCAAAGGACCATCCTGTCGATTGCGTTTGCCGCCGTTTCGCTGCTCTGCGCCGGCGCATCGCTGGCCACCACCGCCCCGTACAACCTGGACGACCCGAACGGCACCGCGGCCACGTCGCCTGCCGTGCAGCACGAGGCCCATGGCCCGCTGTCGTGGTACATGTGCGTGGGGACGCTCAAGCTCTGCGGCCCGCGCCATATCCAATGCGGCAAATGCAATCACCGTTGATGGAAAGGCCCCGCAAGGGGCCTTTCTCTTTGGCGCGCATCTGCACCGGATGCGCTCGCCGGAACACTCAGGGTTGTGCGGAGCCGACGCCTTCCGCGTCACTGCCATCCGGCGCCTCTACCTGATATCCCTTTGCCTTCAGCTGCGCGATCAGGCCCTTCGGCGACAGCACGGCTTCCATCGGCAGCATGGCGAAGGTCTGCGTGTTGGTGGCGAGGGCCTTTTCGGCTTCGCTTATCCACATCGCCTCGGCCTTCTGCTTCACGTCGCTGAAGCCCAGTTGCCTGGCGAAGCCCGCTTCGGTGACGGCGGACAGGCAGGCTTCGCGCTGGTCGTTCATCGGCAGGCTGCGCAGCAGGTCGATGTCGCCGGTGGCCCAGGCGTTGGCGCGCTCGGTGATGCGGCCCATGTCGCGCTCCACCGTGTCCAGCGTGCGGCCGAAGCATTCGCGGTCGTCCATCGGCGAGGACTTGAAGGTCTTCACCGCGCTGCGCGGTTCCTCCACCAGCAGGGTGTAGCGGACGGTGTTGAAGTTGACGTTGTGCTTCTTGGCGAGGTCGCGCACGGTGTCCTTCACGCCGCCGGACGAGGTCAGGCCGTAGCGCTTGATGGCCTTGTCGTACAGCTCGACCGCCGCGAAGATCGGCCGCCAGCTTTCGATGCCGCGATCATTGCCGATGTATTGCTGCTTCAGCGTCAGCCAGCGCGCATAGTCCGGCGCCGGCACCATCTGCTGCAGGGTCTGCCCGTCCGGATTCTTGCGCGCGCCCACCAGCGAGGGCAGCAGGAACAGCTTGCCGAAGAAATTGGTCTTGGGCTTGAGCGCGATCGACGGCGGGCCCAGCACCTCCTGCGACGCGGCAATGGTCTGCTCCACTTCGTCGGTCTTCCACTGGATCTTGTCCGGCAACGGCGACAGCGTGCCGAGCACCCACATCACGTGGTCGCCCTTGCTGACTTTCCACAGCCCCGGCCCGGGCTGCACGCCGCTGACGCTGACTGCTTCCAGGTTGACGGCCGCCGACGTCGACGGCACCGCCGGCGCGGACTGTCCAAAAGCAGGTGCGCTTGCGACGACGGCAAGCAAAGCGGCGAACAGCGGTGAGCGCATGCGTGGCTCCAGAAAACGAAACGTTTGACGGGTGCATTATCCGACAGGGCCGTGACGCCTGCCCCGCGGCGGCGGTGCAGCATTCATCCGCGCCTTAGCCGCGTTGGAAATGACAGTTGTCGGCGCCAAAAGTTGATAGCCGACCCTGCCCGCCGGGTTGCGCGACATTCAGGCTATGGCCCAACGATCCAGCCACGGATGACCGCCCCACCTTGAGCGCCGCGCTTCAAAATCCCAGCCAGCGGCCCGCGCAACTGGCCGTGACACACCACGCCACGGCCACCCATGCGGGTTGCCTCGCCACGACCAGCATGACGAATCCGCAGGCGACGATCACGACATCCGCCATGGAGCCGATCGACACCGTCCACACCGGCCGATAAAGCGCGGCAGCCAACAGGCCAACCACCGCGGCGTTGATGGCCGCGACCACGCGCACCGCGCCCGCGCGCGTCGACAGGCGCTGCCAGAACGGCAGCACGCCGCCGAGCAGCAGAAAGCCCGGCAGGAAGATCGCCAGCAAGGCCACCAGCGAATCCAGCGCGCCGCCCTGCCCACCCGCCATGCGGCTGCCCAGATACGCCGCCAGCGAAAACATCGGCCCCGGCATCGCCTGCGCCGCGCCGTAGCCGGCGAGGAAACTGCCCTCATCGATCCAGCCTGGATCCACCAGCGCCTGCCGCAGCCACGGCAACACCACATGCCCGCCACCGAACACCAGGGCGCCCGCGCGATAGAACGCCGCGCCCGTCTGCACCCACAGGTCCCCGCGCGCGCCCAGCGTCAACGCCACAAACAGCAATACCGCGTAGATCAGCAACAGCACGATGCCTGTGCGATGTCCGTATCCCAGGACAAGCGTGCTGCCACGATTCGCCTCGACGCCACGGCAGAGCCATGGCCCCAGCGCGGCGGCCGCACCGATGACCAGCAACTGCATCCACGCCTGCGACTGCCACAGCAGGACGACACAGGCCGCGATGGCGAGCGCGCGCCGTGGCCAGTCAGGCGCCAGTGAACGCCACATGCCGAGCACGCCCTGCGCGATCACCACCACCGCCACCAGCTTCAGCCCGTGCAGCAGCGCCTGTCCCCAGACGCCGTGCAGGTAAGGCGCCCATCCGGCGAAGGCGAACATGAGCAAGGCGGATGGCAGGGTGAACCCCGCGAAGGCCGCCAGCGCACCACGCCAACCGGCGCGGTGCAGGCCAATGGCGAAACCCAGCTGGCTGCTCGCCGGTCCGGGCAGGAACTGGCACATCGCCAGCAGCTGGGTGAACTGCGCGTCTTCCAGCCAACGGCGTTGCTGGACGAAGGCACGGCGGAAATAGCCAAGGTGCGCGATGGGTCCGCCGAAGGAACGCAGCCCGAGCGAGAGGAAGGCGAGAAAGACCTCCGCCGCGTCTCCGGGTGACGATGTTGCGTTGTCGTTGGCGTGGGAAGGGGGCATGCGCGAGAGCCTAGCTCAAGGCTTTTGCGAATGGCTTAGTGTCTGTTCGAAATCACCGAACAGGGCCCAACTCCCTCACCGTCATTCCGGCTTTCGCCGGAATGACGGTGAGGGGTATGAACGTTCGCGCGAGATTTTGATGAGGCGCCCAGCGCCTCAATGACAAAGCAACAAGAAGCGCCGCGCCAAACGCCCTAACGAAAGAAGGCCGCTTGCGCGGCCTTCTCTCTGCAACATCACCGATCAACGCTTAACCCAGCAAAGCCAGCACGTCGTTGAAGGTCTTGCTCGGCCGCATGGCCTGGGTGATCAGGTCGACGTTCGCGTGGTAGTAGCCCTTGATGTCCACCGCCTTGCCCTGCGCGCCGTTGAGTTCGCCCACGATCTTGGCTTCGTTCTCGGTGAGCGCCTTGGCAATGGGTTCGAACTTCGCCTTGAGCTTGGCGTCGTCGTTCTGCGCGGCCAGCGCCTGGGCCCAGTACATGGCGAGATAGAAGTGGCTGCCGCGGTTGTCCAGTTCGCCCACCTTGCGGGCCGGCGACTTGTTGTTGTCGAGGATCTTGCCGTTCGCCTCGTCCAGCGTCTTGGCCAGCACGCGAGCGTCGGCGTTGTCGTAGCGGTTGGCGAGGTGTTCCAGCGACGCGGCGATGGCGAGGAACTCGCCCAGCGAATCCCAGCGCAGGTAGTCCTCTTCCAGGAACTGCTGCACGTGCTTGGGCGCCGAACCGCCCGCGCCGGTTTCGAACAGGCCACCGCCGGCCATCAGCGGCACGATGGAGAGCATCTTGGCGCTGGTGCCCAGCTCCATGATCGGGAACAGGTCGGTGAGGTAGTCGCGCAGCACGTTGCCGGTCACCGAAATGGTGTCCTGGCCCTTGCGGATACGCTCCAGCGAGAACTTGGTGGCCTCCACCGGCGAGAGCACGCGGATATCCAGGCCCGACAGATCGTGGTCCTTGAGGTAACGCTCGACCTTCTTGATCACCTGCGCGTCGTGCGCGCGGTTGGCATCGAGCCAGAACACGGCCGGCGTGTTGGACAGGCGCGCGCGCGTGACGGCGAGCTTCACCCAGTCCTGGATCGGCGCGTCCTTGGTCTGGCACATGCGCCAGATGTCGCCAGCTTCCACCGGCTGCTCCAGCAGCACCTTGCCGGATTCGTCGATGACCTTGACCACGCCGTCGCCGGCGATCTGGAAGGTCTTGTCGTGCGAGCCGTATTCCTCGGCGGCCTGCGCCATCAGGCCCACGTTGGGCACGCTGCCCATGGTGGCCGGGTCGAACGCGCCGTGCGCCTTGCAGTCCTCGATCACGGCCTGGTACACGCCGGCATAGCTGCGATCGGGGATCACCGCCTTGGTGTCCTCGAGCTTGCCTTCGGTGTTCCACATCTTACCGGAGTCGCGGATCATCGCCGGCATCGATGCATCGATGATCACGTCGCTGGGCACGTGCAGGTTGGTGATGCCCTTGTCGGAATTGACCATGGCCAGCGCCGGACGCTTGGCGTACTCGGCGGCGATGTCGGCGAGGATCTCATCCTGCTTGGCCTGCGGCAGCTGGCCCAGGCGCGCATACAGGTCGCCGATGCCGTTGTTCGGCTCGAAGCCCACACCCTTGAGCGTGTTGGCGTGCTTGGCCAGCACGTCCTTGTAGAACTCGTTGACGACGAAGCCGAACATGATGGGGTCGGAGACCTTCATCATGGTGGCCTTCAGGTGCAGCGAGAACAGGATGCCCTGGCTCTTCGCCTCGGCGATCTGCGCGTCGATGAAGCTCGTCAGCGCCTTCTTGCTCATCACGGCGGCGTCGATGATCTCGCCGTCCTTCAGCGCGGTCTTTTCCTTGAGCACCTTGCGGGTGCCGTCCTTGCCGAACCACTCGATCTTCACCGTGGTGGCCTTGTCGACCACGGTGGACTTCTCGCTGCCGTAGAAGTCGCCGCCGTCCATGTGGGCTACGTGCGTCTTCGAATCCTTGGACCACGCGCCCATCTTGTGCGGGTGCTTGCGCGCGTAGTTCTTCACCGAGAGCGGCGCGCGGCGGTCGGAGTTGCCTTCGCGCAGCACGGGATTCACCGCGCTGCCCTTGACCTTGTCATAGCGCGCCTTGACGTTCCACTCGCTGACGTCCTTCGGATCTTCCGGGTAGTCCGGCAGCGGATAACCCTGCGACTGCAGTTCCTTGATCGCGCTCTTGAGCTGCGGCATCGAGGCACTGATGTTGGGAAGCTTGATGATGTTGGCGTCCGGCGTGGTCGCCAGCTGGCCGAGTTCGGCAAGGTCGTCGGCGATCTTCTGGTTGTCCGGCAGGATGTCCGGGAACTGGGCGATGATGCGGCCGGCCAGCGAGATATCGCGCGTCTCGACGGCGATGCCGGCGGTGCCGGTGAAGGCCTTGATGATGGGCAGCAGCGAATGGGTGGCGAGGTACGGCGCTTCGTCCGTGAGCGTGTAGATGATCTTCGGCGTGTTCGACATTGTCTGCTATGACCTCGCTGGCTGCGGCATTACCAAGGGGACGATGCGACGCGCGGACAGGGCCAAGCGCGGGCGCACCAAACGTCCGGAGCCGACCGACATGGGGACGAAACGGGCGGACGAAAGCCCCTCATTGTCACGATTTCGGCGCGGACGCGAAAGCGCGGGGGCCGACAATGCGCAAGGGTATGGTTCGGCAGGATTTTTTTGGCGCCGGACCTGGACAAGCGTCGCGCTAAACCAGCGTCCAGCTCTTGCTCGTCATTCCCGCGAAGGCGGGAATCCAGCGCCTTCAGGTTTTTGAGTTCGCCTCAGCGGTCGAAAAGCAAAGGCACTGGATGACTCGCTTCGCTCGCCCCTATGGGGCCGCCCTGCGGGCGTTCTTCGCGCTACGCGCTCGTCCCGCCTTCGCGGGAATGACGGCCAATTTTGATGCGCCCGACGCGCTCAAACATTCTCCCCTGCCGGCAGTCGGCGCGGCTGCCGGAACCGCCCGCGCCAGGCGGCGAAGCGATCGGCCAGGCAGGAGAAGATCACGTAGAGCGCGGGTGTGCTGAGCAGGGTCAGGCTCTGCGAGATCAGCAGGCCGCCGATCAGGGCGATGCCCAGCGGGCGGCGCAGGTCGGAGCCTTCGCCCAGGCCGATGGCGATGGGCACGGCGGCGAGGATCGCCACCATCGTGGTCATCATGATCGGGCGGAAGCGCACCATGCTCGCCTCGTAGGCCGCATCGGCCGCGCTCAAGCCATGCTCGCGGCGCGACACCAGCGCAAAGTCGATCATCATGATCGCGTTCTTCTTGACGATGCCGATCAGCAGCACGAGCGCGATCTGCGCGATCACCGACAGCTCCGTGCCCGTGATCCACAACGCCATCAGCGCACCGACGCCGGCGGCCGGCAAGGTGGAGAGGATCGTCACCGGATGGATCAGGCTCTCATACAGCATGCCCAGCACGATGTAGACCACCACCACGGCGCCGAGCAGCAGCCACAGCATGCCGCTCTGCGATTGCTGGAAACGCCGGAAGTCGCCGCCGATATTGATGCGGATGTCGCCCGGCAGGCGCATCTGCGAACCGGTCTGCTGGATGATCTGCAACGCCTCGCCCATGCTCACGCCGGGCGCAAGGTTGAAGCTCATGCTCATCACGGTGTACTGGTTTTCGTGCGAGATCTGCGTGGGCGCGAGTCCCGGCTCCTGATGGGCGAAGGCGGCGAGCGGCACCATCTTGCCGCTGCTGCTGGCCACGTAGACCTGGTCGATGGCCGCGGGTGTCGCCGTCTGGTTGGGCAGCGCGTTCACCACCACCTTGTACTGGTTGAGGTCGGAATAGATGGTGCTGATCTGGCGCTGGCCGAAGGCGTTGTACAACGCGCCGTCGATGGTGCCGATACCCACGTTGAGGCGCGCGGCCTTGTCGCGGTCGATCACGATGTTCTGCTGCAGGCCGGCGTCGTCGACGTCGCTGCCCACGTCCTTGAGCTTGGGGTTCTTCTTCAGCTCGGCGACCAATTTGGGCAGCCAGCGAGTGAGCTCGTCGGGGTCGTCGCCCTGCAGCGACACCTGGTACTGCGCGCCCTGGCTGGTGCCGCCGCCACCGCCGAAGCTGGGCAGGTCCTGGATGGGGCGCAGGCGCACGTTGAGGTCGGGATAGCGCGCGGCCTTGGCGCTCAATCGCGCGAGCACGGCGAAGGTGTCGTCCTTGCGGCCCTGCGCGTGCGTCTTCAACTCGATGTCGAACGTGCCCGCCGCACCCTGGCGGCTGCTGCCCAGGCGCGAACCGACACGCGCGACGTCGTGGTCTTTCAGCAGCATGTCGATCAGGCGCTGCTGGCGAGCCACCGCATCCTGGAATGACACCGTCGCACCCGAGGTCGCGCGGCCACGGATCAGGCCCGTGTCCTGCGCCGGGAACAGGCCGGCCTTGACCTGACCGAACAGGAAGATGGTGATGGCGATCAGCACCAGCGGCGTCAGCGAGAACGCCAGGGCGTGCTTGAGCGAGAACTTCAGGCATCGCGAATACACGCCCAGCATGCCGGCCTGGAAGGCCTCCAGCGCCTTGCCGATGCGCGTGGTCGGCTTGTCCTGCTCGTGGCTGCTCAGGAACTGGCCGCACAGCGAGGTGGTGAGCGTCAGCGACACTAGCGCCGAGACGATGATGGCCGCCACCAGCGTGATGGTGAATTCCTTGAAGAACAGGCCGGTGATGCCGCTCATGAAAAGCAGCGGGATGAACACGGCCACCAGTGAGGCGGTGATCGACACGATGGTGAAGCCGATTTCCTTCGCGCCGGCCAGCGCCGCCTCCATGCGCGTCATGCCCTGGTCGATGTGGCGCACGACGTTCTCGATCACCACGATGGCGTCGTCGACCACGAAGCCGATGGCGATCACGAGCGCCAGCAGGGTGAGGTTGTTGAGCGTGAAGCCGAGGATGTACATCACCATCGCCGCGCCGGCCAGCGACAGCGGCACCGCCGCGGTGGCGATCAACGTGGGCGCGAGGCGGCGCAGGAACAGCGCCATGGTGAGCATCACCATCGCCAGGCTGATCAGCAAGGTGGCCTGCACTTCGTGCAGCGAGGCGCGAATGGTCGGCGTGCCGTCGAAGTACGGCGTGAGCGTGGTGCCGGGCTGCAGGTAGGCGCGCAGCAGGGGCACGGCGGCCTTCACGCGATCCACCGTGCCGATGATGTTGGCGTTGGATTGCCGGTACACGTACATCAGCACGGCCGGCTTGCCCTGGAACCAGGCGCGCTGGTAGGCGTCCTGCGTGCCGTCGTAGACCTTGGCCACATCCGACAGGCGCACCGGCACGCCCGCGTGCGAGGCGATCACCAGGTTCGCGAAGTCGTCGGCGTTGTGCAGCGAGTCGTTCGCCGTCACCGCCATGGTGGTCTTGCCGTCGGACAGGAAGCCCTGCGGCGAGGTGACGTTGGCGGCGGTGAGCGCATTGCGCAGCTGGTCGGGCGACAGGCCCAGCGCGCTGAGCTGGCGCAGGTTCACGTCCACGCGGATGGCCGGCGTCGCCGCGCCGAGGATGTCCACCTCCGACACGCCATCGAGCTGGCGCAGGCGCTGCGCGAGCAGGGAGTCGGCCACGTCGTAGAGCTCGCGCGCCGACTGCGTTTCGGAGGTCAATGCGAACGCGATGATCGGGTCGTCGTTGGGATTGGCCTTCTGGTAGCTCGGCGGCGCGTTCAGGCCGCTGGGCAGGTCCGACTGCGCGGCGTTGATGGCGGCCTGCACGTCGCGCGCGGCGGAGTCGAGGTTGCGTCCCGCCTCGAACATCAGGAACACCTGCGTGCTGCCCAGCGAACTGGACGAACGCATGGTGTCGATGCCTGGCACCTGGCCCAGGTGCCGCTCCAGCGGCGCGGCGACGGTGGAGGCCATGGTGCTCGCGCTCGCGCCGGCCTGGCTGGCCTGCACGAAGATCACCGGGAACTGCATGTTCGGCAACGCCGCCACGCCCAGCAGCGCATAGCAGATCAGGCCCACCGCGAAGACGCCCATGGCAAGCAGCGAGGTGCCGATCGGGCGGCGGATGAAGGGGCCGGAAATGTTCATGCCGTCAGGAAACCAGGAACGACGCGCCAGGCGCGAAGGTGTTCAGAGAGCCGCACACCATCTCAGGGCGCACGTACGAAGTGTCGTATATACCGCACATTGGTGGCTGAACGCATGACGGCGGATTTGGTTGATTCGTTCGGTCGTTCCCGTCAATGCGGAACAAGCCTCACCGACATTCCGGCGGAAGCGGGAATGTCGGTGAGGCTATGAGCGTGGACGGTATAGGCAGTGCCCTTAGACGTCCCTTAGTTGTTTCTTAGACGTCTAAATCCGCACCAAGCCCAGCGATGTCAGCTGCGATTGCAGCGTATCGACGGAATGCCAGGGCAGGATCGGCGAATTGGCGCGTTCGTCGGGCGGGTTCTGCAGCAGTCCGTCGGACCAGCCGCCGCAGCCGGTCAACGGCAGCAGCGGGCGATGATGGAGCCACGCCAGGCACACTTCCGAAATGGTGCCCGCGCGGCCGCCGATCACCAGGCAGGCATCGCCGGCCAGCGCCATCAACAGGTTGCGCGCATCGCCCATGCCGCAGGGAATCACCACGGTCGCCGGCCAATCCACCGCCGGCATGGTGCCGCTGGGGATGATGCTGACCACCAGGCCGCCGGCATCCACCGCGCTCTGCGCCGCATGGCGCGTGGCGGGGCTGCCGCAGCCGCTCACCAGGGTGATGCCCGCCCGCGCCAGCAGCGCGCCGGCCTGCCCGGCCAGCTCGTAGGCCTTCGAGCCCGGCTCGGCGCTGCCGAGCACGCATACCTGGGGTTTCCTCGCCATGTCCATGTCGCTCCCTTGCCTTTCAGGCGTCGATAAAAACGCGAGGGGCGCGCCGTGACGGCCGCGCCCCTCGCATGGTCCAGCCACCGCCCCTGCGCATGCCGGGCCGGTACGTTCTCACACCGCGCCGCGCGTCTGCGCACGCTCCAGCGCGCGGCGTTCGCGACGCTCGCGCAGCCAGTCGGAGAAACGCTCCATGTACAGGTAGATCACCGGCGTGGTGTACAGCGTGACCAGCTGCGAGAGCAGCAGGCCGCCGACGATGGACACGCCCAGCGGACGCCGCAGCTCCGCGCCGATGCCGTTGCCCAGCGCCAGCGGCAGCGCGCCGAGCATGGCGGCGGCGGTGGTCATCATGATCGGGCGGAAGCGCAGCAGGCACGCGCGGCGGATCGCCTCGTGCGGCTTCATGCCCTCGCGCTGCGCCTCGATGGCGAAGTCGATCATCATGATCGCGTTCTTCTTCACGATGCCGATCAGGAGCACGATGCCCACGATGCCGTCCACCGACAGGCTCATGCCGCACAGGATCAGCGCCAGCAAGGCGCCCACGCCCGCGGGCGGCAGCGTGGAGATGATGGTCAGCGGGTGGATGTAGCTCTCGTACAGCACGCCCAGCACGATGTAGATCACCACGATGGACGCGACCAGCAGCAGCACTTCGTTGGTCAGCGAGGTGGAGAACTCCGCCGCCTTGCCGATGAACTGGCCACGCACCTGCGGCGGGAAGTTGAGCTGCTGCTCGACGCCGTGGATGGCCTTCACCGCTTCGGACAACGAGTAGCCCGGCGCGAGATTGAACGAAATGGTCACCGCCGGCAGCTGCTGCTGGTGGCTCACCACCAGCGGCGCGGTGGTCACTTCCGCCGTCGCCAGCGAGGCCAGCGGAATGGTGCCGCCCGCGCCGATGATCACGCCGGTGTTGGCCACGCCCAGGCCCGTGCTGGTGGACGAGTTGCTCGACGCCACCTGGCCGAAGCTGGTGGCATTGCTGCCGGTCAGCGCGCCGCTGCCGTTGCTCTTCACCGTGAGCTGGTTGAGCAGCGCGGTGCTGGTGCGGAACTGCGGGGCCACTTCCAGCACCACGCGGTACTGGTTGAGCTGGGTGAAGATGGTGGAGATCTGGCGCTGGCCGAACGAGTCGTACAGCGTGTCGTCGATGGTCTGCACCGGCACGCCGAGGCGGCTGGCCTTTTCGCGGTCGATGGTGAGCTTGAGCGAGGTGCCCTGGTCGGCGAGATTGTTGTCCACGTCGGCCAGTTCGGGCAGCTGGCGCAGTGCCTGCGTCATCTTGGTGGCATAGCCGGAGAGCTCCGTCGCGTTCACGTCGGACATCGAGTACTGGTACTCGGTGGCCGACACGCGGCTGTCCAGCGTCACGTCCTGCACGGGTTTCAGGTACAGCGCCACGCCCGGAATGCCGGCCGCTTCCTTCTGCAGGCGCGCCACCACGTCGTCCAGGCCGTCTCGGTCGCCGCGGTCCTTCAGCACGATGCTGAGCTGGCCCTGGTTGAGCGTGGGATTGATCGAGCCGGCGCCGATGAAGGCGGCCACGCCGGTCACGGCCTTGTCGCGGCGTAGCGCCTCGGCCACGGCCTTGGTGCGCTGCTCCATCTGCGGGAAGGCGACGTTCTGGTCGGCCTGCACCACGCCGGTGATCAGGCCCGTGTCCTGCTCGGGCAGCAGGCCCTTGGGGATCACGATGTAGAGGAACACGGTGAGCACGACGGTGGCGCCCGCGATCAGCATGGTCAGGCGCTGATGGCCGAGCACCCAGTCCAGCGAGCCTTCGTACACGTTGACCAGGCGCGACCACCAGGTCTTCTTGCCGGCGGCGGCGTGGCGCTCGTGCGCGTCATCGCCTTCGGGGAGCGCGTCCGGGCGCAGCAGGTAGGCGCACATCATCGGCGTCAGCGTCAGCGACACCAGCATGGAGATGGCCACCGCGATGGTGAGCACCCAGGCGAATTCATGGAACAGGCGGCCGGTGACGCCGGGCATCAGCAGCAGCGGCAGGAACACGGCGATCAGCGACACCGTCAGCGACAGCACGGTGAAGCCGATTTCCTTGGCGCCGATCTCGGCCGCTTCCTTGCCCTCCTTGCCCTGCTCGATGTAGCGCACGATGTTCTCGATCATCACGATCGCATCGTCCACCACGAAGCCGGTGGCCACGGTCAGCGCCATCAGCGAGAGGTTGTCCAGCGACATGCCGGTGAAGGCCATCACGCCGAAGGTGCCCATCAGCGACAGCGGCACCGCCACCGACGGAATCACCGTAGCCCACAGGCGCCGCAGGAACACGAAAATCACCGCCACCACCAGGCAGATGGTGAGGATCAGGGTGAACTGCACGTCCTCCACCGAGGCGCGGATGGTGATGGTGCGGTCGGCGAACACGTCCAGATGGACGTCCGCCGGCAGCACGGCCTGCAGCTGCGGCAGGATGTTGCGGATCTGCTGCACCGTCTGCACGATGTTCGCGCCCGGCTGGCGACGGATGTCGAGCAGCACGGCCGGCTTGCCGTTGGCCCATGCGGCGAGCTGGTCGTTCTCCACGCCGTCGACCACGCTGGCCACGTCGGACAGGCGCACCGGCGCGTTGTTCTTGTACGCGATGATGGTGTTCTTGTATTCGGCCGCGTCGGCCAGCTGGTCGTTGGTGCCGATGCTGTAGGACTGCGTGGCGCCGTTGAGCGTGCCCTTGGGCGCGTTGACGTTGGCCTCGGTGAGCGCGCTGCGCACGTCTTCCATGGTCAGGCCAAGGTTGGCCAGCTGCGAGGGATTGACCTGCACGCGCACGGCCGGGCGCACGTTGCCGGCAATGGAGACGAGACCCACGCCCTGCACCTGCGAGAGCTTCTGCGCGAGGATGGAGTCCGCGTAGTTGTTCACGTCGCGCAGCGGCAGGCTGTCGGAGGTGAGCTTGAGCGTCATGATCGGCGCGTCGGCCGGATTCACGCGGTTGTACACCGGCGGATACGGCAGCGTGCTGGGCAGCGTGCCACGCGCCTGGTTGATCGCCGCCTGCACGTCCTGCGCGGCGATGTCGATGTCGCGGTCCATCGCGAACTGCAGCACGATGGTCGACAGGCCCGCCGACGAGTCGGAGGTCATCATCGACAGGCCGGAGATCTGGCCGAAGTTGCGCTCCAGCGGCGTGGTGACCAGCGACGCCATGGTGGAGGCGCTGGCGCCCGGATACTGCGTGGTCACGACCAGGCTGGGCGCGTCGATCTCGGGGAGCGCCGACACCGGCAGCTCGCGGTAGCCGAGGATGCCGAGCAGCAGCACCGCCACCATCAGCAGCGAAGTGGCGATCGGTCGTCGGATGAAGAGTGTGGAGAAGCCCATAGGTTTGCCGTCAATAAGTGGCTGTCAGCTTGCTCGCGCAATGCGTTGTCGGGGTGGCGGCGACGGCACGCGGCGCGTCCTTGCCCTGCCACCGGCGACGCAAGCCCCTGGCCTGCGCCGCCCTGTTGCCATGCGTCCGCTCAGCCGCCGCGGCGACCGCCGCCGCCCTGCTTGGCATTCTTCTTGGCCTTGTCCATCTCGGCCGGGGTCGGCGCCGCCGGCACTTCGCCCGGCTTGAGCGCCTTGACCTTGCTGCCCGGCTTGAGGCGGAACTGGCCCTCCGTCACCACCTGATCGTTGAGCGCCAGGCCCGAGGCGATCATCACGTGGCTGTCGCCCACTTCGTTGGCCACCTTCACCGGCTGCATCTTGACCGTCTGGTCCTGCTGCAGCAGGTACACGTAGTCGCCGTCCGGACCGCGCTGCACCGCCTGCGCCGGGATCACCAGGCCGCCGGCCACCGTGCGAACCTTCAGGCGCACATTGACGAACTGGCCCGGCCACAGGTCGCCCTTGGCGTTCTGGAACACCGAGCGCAGCTTGAACGTGCCGGTGGTGGTGTCGATCTGGTTGTCCACCACGTTGAGCTGGCCGTCGTCGGCGATGGTGTGCGCATCGGCGCGATCCAGCGCCAGCACTTCCAGCGGATCGCCGCCGCCCGAGGCCGAGCGCACCGCTTCCAGGTTCTGCTCGGGCAGGTTGAACATCACGTAGATCGGGTGGATCTGGGTCAGCGTGACCACGTTGGTGGTGGTGACCACCACGTTGCCCGGATCGACCTGGCGGATGCCGGCCACGCCGTCGATGGGCGAGACGATGCGGGTGTAGTCCAGGTTGACCTTGGCCGCGCGCACCGCCGCCTTGTCGGCCGCCACGCTGGCGGCGAGGTTGGCCACGTTGTTGCGGTAGGTGTCCATGTCCAGCTGGGCCACGTAGCCCTTGGCCACCAGCGCGTCGTTGCGCTTGAGCGTGCTCTGCGCGGTGGCGAGCTGCGCCTCGTCCATCTGCTGCTTGCCCACGGCCTGGTCATAGGCGGCCTGGAACGGGCGCGGGTCGATCTGCGCCAGCAGGTCGCCCTTCTTCACTTCCTGGCCTTCCTTGAAATTGATGCTGAGCATCTGGCCGCTGATCTGCGGATTCACCGTGACGGTGTTGAGCGCCTGCACGGTGCCCAGCGCCGTGAGGTAGACCGGCACGTCCTGCTTGACCACCGGCTCCACCGTCACCGGCACCGGTGCGGCGTCCTTGTCCTGGGCCGAGGCATCGCCCTGTCCCTGACCCTTGTGCTGGCCGCGGTGCTCGCCCTGCGCGCCTTCCTCGGCGGCGGGCTTGTGCAGCAAACGGAAGCCCACGGCCCCCACCACGATCACAGCCACGACGATCAGCGCGATCTTCCAAAAACGCGACATGAAAAACTCCCAGAAAGAAAGACAGGCCACCCGACCCCACCGGTGCGCTCCGCGCGCCTGACCTATGTGTCGAGTGAAAGCATAGGGTCAGATCAACGGGAATAGACAATGCCAGTTGACATGGGTGCCCTATGACCGATGGCAGGGTTTTGCCAGCTTATCGCGTCAAAATAAAGAAACTTGCATGAAATCAGAGCCGCCTTAGGCAGGGCTTGCCCGCGACACAGCGCCGCTGCACCCGACTGAAACTTGCCGCGGCCTTCGTCTATACTCGGCCAATTGCTGTCTGAACCAAAGCTAATCCGGCCCACCGGGCTGTCCTTTGATCTGTCCATTGAATTGGAGTCATTGCGTGAGCGGTTCCCTGACCAAATCCGACCAGAGCTTCATGCGCAGCTTTTCCCTGCTGATCGCGGGCCTGTCTGTACTGACTCTGGTGCTGATCGGCGGCGCCTGGTTGATCTACGACCATGAGCCGAAGGAAGTGAACCCGCAGACCGCCGCGCAGACCGAGGCGCGCATCGCGCCCGCCGGCGCCGTCTACGCCGGCGACACCGGCCGCGCCGCCATGCAGGCCGCGCAGGAAGCCGCCGCCAAGGCCGCCGCCTCGCAGGTGGCCTACGGGGGCACCACCGACGGCAAGACCATCTACGACAACCTGTGCCACAGCTGCCACACCGCCGGCGTGGCCGGCGCGCCGAAGCTGGGCGACAAGTCCAACTGGGGTCCGCGCATCGCCCAGGGCATCGACACCCTGATCAAGCACGCGACGGACGGCTACAAGGGCCCGGACGGCAACATGATGCCGGCCAAGGGCGGCAACCCGGCGCTGACGGACGACCAGGTGAAGGCCGCGGTGCACTGGATCGTGGATCAGGCGAAGTAATGGCCTGAGGGTTCAGGTTTCCGAAAACGCCGCCTTCGGGCGGCGTTTTCTTTGGGGCCATCCCCCATGCCTGCGCGAAGACTCCCGTCAGTTCGCCTCGATCCACTGCGCCGCGAACTGCCTCAACTGCGGAAAGAACGCCTCGAACGCCGCCTGCAGCGGCCGGTCCAGCCCCACCAGCACCGGCAATGCCTCCGCCACGGGGTTGGCGCGCCGCAGCCGATGGGAGATGCCATCGAACGCCGCGCCCATTTCCTCCGGCCGCGCATAGCCCGCCGGCAGCGCGTGCGCTTCCATGTAATGGCGAAAACGCAGCAGGCCCGGCGGCAACAGCGATTCATGGCGGTAAAGCAGTTCGCGCACGCCGGCCGAATACGCATCCAGCGGATGATCGCTCCAGCGCGGGAAATCGCGCGCGAGCAGATGGTCGAACCACATGTCGAGCAGAATGCCGCCATAGCGGCGGTACGGCACCGGCAACAGCGCGCGCGCCTCGACCACCACGGGATGGCTGTCGGTATACACGTCGATCGCGCGATGCAGGCGGATGCCGGCGATCACTCTGGCCGGCAAGGCCGCATCTGGCGTGCCGTGGACAAAATCGCCCATCAGCCCGCCCAGCCGCAGGAACTCGTCGTCGCCCGCCAGCAGCGTGTGCGCCAGATGGTTCATCGCCGTTCGCCCGAACGCCGGGGCCGCATGGCGGTTATCATCTTGTCCATGAATCCCGTCATCATCCCCACCCAACCCGACCACTTCCCGGAGCAGGCTGCCAGCTTCGCGCTGGACGGCCCCGCCGGCAAGCTGGAAGCGGTGAGCGACGTGGCCGTGCCCGAAGAGGCGCGCCGCGGCACCGCCATCATCTGCCATCCGCACCCGCTGCAGGGCGGCACCATGCACAACAAGGTGGTGACGATGGTGGAGCGCTCGCTGCGCGAGTCGGGGCTGGATACGGTGCGCTTCAACTTCCGCGGCACCGGCGAGTCCGAGGGCACCTACGACCACGGCAACGGCGAAGGCGACGACCTGGCCGCCGTGGCGGCCTGGGTGCGGCGGCTGCGTCCGCACGACGCGCTGTGGCTGGCCGGCTTTTCGTTCGGCAGCTATGTCTCCATCCGCAACGCCGTGCGCCTGCACGCGGATGCCCTGATCAGCATCGCGCCGCCGGCGGGCCGCTGGCCGTTCGAAGACATCCAGCTGCCCGCCTGCCCCTGGCTGGTGGTGCAGGGCGAGGAAGACGAAGTGGTCGACCCGCAGGCCGTGTTCGACTGGATCGATGGCATGGCGCACAAGCCCGAGCTGGTCCGCATGCCCGAAACCAGCCACTTCTTCCACCGCCGCCTGATGGACCTGCGCGGCGCGATCAAGCACGCCGTGCAGCCGTGGCTGCCGCCGCTGCGCCAGGACTGATGCCCCGCCCTTTCCTTCCCCGTTCGATGCCCCGCGTCCCCACGGAGCGTCTGTAGAGCCCGCCGTACCCATGAGCAACTCCGTCCTGCTCGCGCCCAGCGCGCGTTATCACGAAGGCGTCAGCGCGCACCGCTGGGAAGCCGATCCTGCCCAGCAAGCGCTGCTGCCCGAGTTCGACCGCATGCACGCCGAACTCATCGCGGCGGCGGCCAACGGCAACGGCAGCGGCCTGTTTGGACGTCTGAAATCCCTGCTGGGCAACGACGCGCGCGAAGGCGTGACGGGGTTGTACCTGTGGGGCAGCGTGGGCCGCGGCAAGACCTTCCTGATGGATATGTTCGTCGCCAGCCTGCCGCAGGGCATGGCACTGCGCCGCCACTACCACCGCTTCATGGGCGAGGTGCACGAACAGCTGCGCGAACTCGGCGAGCGGCAGGATCCGCTGCTCGAAGTCGCCGCCAACATCGCCTCGCGCTGCCGCGTGCTGTGCCTGGACGAGTTCCTGGTGAACGACATCGGCGACGCGATGATCCTAGGCACCTTGCTGCAGGCCTTGTTCGAGCGCGGCGTGACCCTGGTGACCACCTCCAACACCGCGCCGGCCAACCTGTACAAGGACGGCCTGCAACGCGCGCGCTTCCTGCCGGCCATCGCGCTGATCGAGAAGCACTGCCGCGTGGTGCAGATGATCTCCTCGCACGACTGGCGCCTGCGCGCGCTCACCCAGGCCGCGGTGTACCAGACACCGCCGGGAGCGGAAGCGGAACGCGCGCTCGCGCGCATCTTCACCACGCAGGCCGAAGGCCCGGTGCAGGACGGCGGCGACATCATCGTCAACGACCGCCCCATTCCCGTGCGCAAGCGCGCGCGCAACATCCTGTGGTTCGAATTCGCCGCGCTGTGCGAAGGCCCGCGCGCCGTGTCCGACTACATCGAACTGGCCAAGGCCGGGCCCGCCGTCATCGTTTCCAACGTACCGCAGTTCACCGTGTACACGGACGATGCAGCACGCCGCTTCGTGCTGCTGGTGGACGAGTTCTACGACCGCAAGGTGAAGCTGATCCTGTCGGCGGCGGCGCCGATCACCGAGCTGTACGACGGCGAGCGCTTGCGCGCGGAGTTTGGCCGCACGGAGTCGCGGCTGATCGAGATGCAGAGCGAGGAGTATCTCGCGAGTGAGCATTTGGCGTAGTTGAGTGGTGTTTGGACTGGCCTCAGTCCACTCCCCTCTCCCCGCCGGGGAGAGGGCTGGGGTGAGGGGCCAATCTTGCCTCGCCATTCCAAAAGAACCGTCATGCCTGCTTTCGCTTGAATGACAGGCAAAGAATGAAACGGTACCGCGAGCACCCGCCCCTCACCCCAACCCTCTCCCCGGAGGGGAGAAGGAGCAAAGTCAGCGCCCCGCGCTCACCCACCACAACTGCTAAGGTGCCCCCACCCCAGCCCATGGACTCCCCATGCCGCTCCTGCTCGCCATCGCCCTGCAACTGAGCCCCTCCGCCGGCGCGGATTTCCATGCGCGCGTCACCCAGGCCAAGCTGGCCGAGGGCGCGGCCACCGGTCCGGCGTACCAGAAGCAGATGTGGGAACGCATCGGCGATGCGACCACGGACGCCTACAAGGCCTGCCTGGCCGGCACGCAGCCGCCGGACAAGTCGCCCTTCACGCTGGTCGCCAACGTGATGCCGGATGGCCGCCTCGGCGGCATCGCGGTCCAGCCCGAGAGCCCGGTGGCCCGGTGCATGGCCAGCCACTTCGCCGGCCTCGCCCTGCCCGCGCCGCCGGGCAAACCCGCGCCCTATCCCATCGAGATCGACTTCAGCATCAAGCCGTGACCATCGCCTGTCGCAAGCCATCGCGACACGCGACATACATACATTGGCCTCATTGCGATGGGCGGAGCGGCTGGAGTAGCCTCGCACCTGATCGGGACCACACGGTCCCGTAGGGGGCAAGACGTGATGCGCACGACCACGGAATGCGGTCCGGGGCAGCACGCGGCTGGGCATCAGGCAAGCGTGCCTGCCGTTGACCTGCGTTCGGGGCAGACGACCTCGGCCGACAGTTTTGCCGTGCCCGGCTTTGATGCCGTCGTGCGCCTGGTCACGCGTTCGCTCGGCGTGCCCCTGGTGGCGCTGGTGCTCAACAGCGGCGCGGCGTACTGGTTCGCCGACGGCAACGAGGTGCCCGCCAGCGGACCGCGCGCCCTGCATCCCCTGTTTCTTCAGGCGGCGCGCAGCCTGTCGCCGCACGTGGTGCTCGACGCGCTGGACGACGAACGCCTGCGCGATGCCGTGCCGCCGCTGACGGCGGGGCCCGGCCCCATCCGCTTCTTCGCCAGCGAACCGGTGGGCACGCTCACCGGACAGCACATCGGCGCGTTGTGCGTGATGGATGCGCAACCGCGCGCGGCGCTGAGCGAAAGCGAGCAGACCGCGCTGCGCGATGCCGCCTCGCTGATTGGCACCGGCGTGGTGCTGCGCAGCTATCTGGGCCGCACCGATCCCATCACGCAGCTGCCGCACCGCTATGCGTTCTTCGACGACCTACGCAAGCACCTGCACGACGGCGCGCACCACGCCTGGGTGATGGCGGTCGACGTGGCGCCGGTGCAGCGCTTCAACGCCTTCATCCGCGCCATGGGCCATGCGTATGCGGACGAGCTGATGCGCGCCGTCGCCGCGCGCGTGCTGGCGTGGATTCCCGCCGACACGCATCTCTATCAGGTGGGCACCACACGCTTTGCCGCGGTGCTGCCGGATCACCACCTGCTCGACGACACCTCGCGCCTGGATGATCTGGTCTCGCGCCTGCGCCAGCCGTTCGATTGCCTGGGCATCCCGCTCACCATCCAGCCCGGCGTGGGCCTGCTGAAGATCAACGCCGCCGAATTGCGCGGCGGCGATCCGCTGCGGCTGGTGATGAACGCCTCCTATGCGGCGCAGCAGAGTCCGCGCGGCTGGGCCGTCTACAACCGCCTGCAGGACGAACAGCAGCGGCAGGAATTCCTGCTGGTGACCGAACTGGCGGCAGCGCTGGACGAAGGCGCGGAACTGGACCTGCATTACCAGCCGCGCATCGACCTGGACAGCGGCCGCTGCGTGGCACTGGAAGCGCTGGCGCGCTGGCACCATCCCACGCTCGGCCCGGTGCCGCCCGCGCATTTCGTGGCGCTGGCCGAACGCGCCGGCCTGATGCATTCGCTCACGCAATGGGTGATGGAGCGCAGCGTGGCGCAGCTCGCCACCTGGCATCGCGCCGGCCACGACATCAAGCTGTCACTCAATGTCTCCAGCACCGACCTTGGCGCCGACCTCGTGGGCCGCCTGCAGAACGTGGCCGAGCGCCACAAGATCGGGCTCGATGCGCTCGAACTGGAATTCACCGAAAGCACGCTGATGGAACACAGCGCGGTCACGCGCCGGCATCTCGCCGCGATCCGGCAGCTTGGCGCGGGCATCGCCATCGACGATTTCGGCACGGGCTACAGCAACCTCGCCGCGCTGCGGCAGATGCCGGCCACCAGCCTGAAGATCGACCAGTCGTTCGTGCGCGGCATGGGCACCAGCCCGCACGACGAAGCCATCGTGCGCTCCGTGGCGGACCTGGCGCGCAACATGGGCTTTCGCGTGGTGGTGGAAGGCGTGGAAACCTCAAGCATCTACCACAGCGTGCTGGGCATGGCCTGCGACGAGGCGCAGGGCTTCCATATCGCCTATCCGATGCCCTCCTGCGACGTGCCGGCGTGGCTGGCGGCGCATCAGGGCATGCCGTCGCGGCGTGCGGTGCGCTGGGGCGAATAAGGTAGCCGCAACGGTCGCCGTCACCGTCAAGTGGCGTGCATGCCCAGCTCTTCCACCATCGCCTCGCGCATCAGGTACTTTTGCACCTTGCCCGTCACCGTCATCGGGAACGCGTCGACGAAGCGCACATGGTGCGGCACCTTGAAGTAGGCCAGGTGATGGCGGCAATAGCCCTGGATCTCCGCCTCGCTCGCCTCGCAGCCTTCGCGCAGGCGGATCCACGCGCACACCTGCTCGCCGAACTTCTCGTCCGGCACGCCGAACACCTGCACGTCCTGCACCTTGGGATGGGTGTAGAGAAACTCCTCGATCTCGCGCGGATAGATGTTCTCGCCGCCACGGATGATCATGTCCTTGAGCCGGCCGACGATGGTGCAGTAGCCGGCCTCGTCGATGACCGCGAGATCGCCGGTGTGCATCCAGCGCGCCTCGTCGATGGCCTCGCGCGTGCGCGCTTCGTCTTCCCAGTAGCCCAGCATCACCGAGTAGCCGCGCGTGCACAGCTCGCCCGGCATGCCGCGCGGCACCACTTGGCCGCGCTCGTCCACCAGCTTCACTTCCACATGCGGATGAATGCGCCCGACGCTGTCGACGCGCCGCTCCAGTGGATCGTCGGTGGTCGACTGGAAACTCACCGGGCTGGTTTCCGTCATGCCGTAGGCGATGGTGATCTCGCTCATGTGCATGTCGCTCAACACGCGGCGCATCACTTCGATGGGGCATGGCGAGCCCGCCATGATGCCGGTGCGCAGCGAGCTCAAGTCGAAGCGGCCGAACTCGGGATGCTCAAGCTCCGCGATGAACATGGTCGGCACGCCATGCAGGCCGGTGCAGCGCTCCTCCTGCACCGCTTCGAGCGTGGCGAGCACGTCGAAGCCCTCGCCCGGAATCACCATGCACGCGCCGTGCGTGACGCAGGCCAGGTTGCCCAGCACCATGCCGAAGCAGTGATAGAACGGCACGGGAATGCACAGCCGGTCCTGCTCGGTGAGGCGCATGGCCTCGCCGATGAAGAAGCCGTTGTTGACGATGTTGTGGTGCGTGAGCGTCGCGCCCTTCGGTGCCCCGGTTGTGCCGGAAGTGAACTGGATGTTCACCGGGTCGTCGAAGCTCAATTGGCTTTCCACCTCGCGCAGGCGCGCCATCGCCTGCGCATCGGCGCGCGTCGCCAGTGCGTGCCACGTGCGCGTGCCCGGCGCCGCTTGCTCGTCCAGCACGATGACCTCGCGCAACGACGGCAAGCGTTCGCATTGCAGATCGCCGGGCATGGCCAGCGCGAGTTCCGGCGCCAGCTCCATCAGCATGTCCAGGTAATGCGATGCCTTGAAGCGTCGCGGCAGCACCAGCGCGCGGCAACGCACCTTGTTGAGTGCGTATTCCAGTTCGTGCAAACGATACGCAGGGTTGATGTTGACCAGAATCAGCCCGGCCTTCGGCGCCGCGAACTGCAGCAGCACCCACTCGGCGCGATTGGGCGCCCAGATGCCAATGCGGTCGCCGCGCTCCAGGCCCAGCGACAGCAAACCCGCGGCGACGCGCTCGACCTCGGCGTGGAATTGCCGGTAGTTCATGCGCACACCCTGCGATCGCACCACCAGCGCCGGGCGCTCCGGATACGCAGCCGCGATGCGGTCCAGCAGCACCCCGATGGTGTCGCCCAGCAGCGGCTGAGAACTCACACCGTGGACGTAGCTCGCAGCGGGCATGGCAGGGTTTCCTGGGAGCGGAAATCGAGCATAGCACCGGGTTTGCGGCGGCGGCGGCGCTATCGACCTTGGTCGGAAGCGGCCCGCTGAACGGCCCATCCGCTGCGCTTCGCCAACGCGGGCTTGCTAGGATCGAACCACCACTCGCGGAGACATCCCATGCGCCTGACCTCGCTTGCCCTGGCCCTCGCCACTGCCCTCGCCGGCACCGCCCACGCCGCCGACACCACGCAACTCGTGCAGGGCGAACTTCCTCAGGTCACCGCATGGCGGCGCGACATCCACCAGCATCCGGAACTCAGCAACCGCGAAACGCGCACTTCCGCCCTGGTCGCCGCGCAGCTGAAAAAGCTGGGGCTGGACGTGCACACGGGCATCGCGCATACCGGCGTGGTCGGCATTCTCAAGGGCGGCAAGCCGGGGCCGAAACTCGCCATCCGCGCCGACATGGATGCGCTGCCCGTCACCGAAGAAGTGGATCTGCCGTTCGCCTCGAAAGCCAAGGGCGAATACCGCGGCAAGCAGGTCGGCGTGATGCATGCCTGCGGCCATGACTCGCACACGGCGATGCTGCTCGGCCTGGCCACGGTGCTGGCCGGCATGAAGAAGGATTTGCCGGGCGAGGTGATGTTCGTGTTCCAGCCCGCCGAAGAAGGCGCGCCGGCCGGCGAACAAGGCGGCGCATCGCTGATGCTGAAGGAGGGCGTGTTCCGCGACTTCAAGCCCGACGCCATGTTCGGCATGCACGTGGTCAGCTCGCTCAACGTCGGCACGGTGGCGGTGCGCCCCGGCCCGACCATGGCGGGCTCGGACTGGTTCAAGCTGGTGGTGCACGGCAAGCAGACGCACGGCGCGATGCCGTGGAACGGCGTGGACCCCATCGTCACCTCCGCCGAGATCATCAGCGCCGCGCAGACCATCGTCAGCCGCAAGCTCAACATCGGCGATCTTCCCGCCGTGCTCAGCTTTGGCATCGTGGAAGGCGGCGCCCGCTACAACATCGTGCCTGACCAGGTGGAACTGCAAGGCACGCTGCGCACCTTCGATGCCGGCATGCGCCAGCAGGCGATCGACAACCTGAAAAGCATCGCCGGGCACATTGCCGAAGCCAATGGCGCCACGGTGGATGCGCAGATTCCCGTGGGCGACAGCAACCCCGTGCTGGTCAACGATCCCGCGCTGGCCGCGCGCGTGCGCGGCAGCATCGCCAAGGCCATCGGCGGCGACCATGTGATCGAGGCCAAGCCGTGGATGGCCTCAGAAGATTTCGCTTATTTCGCCAAGGAAGTGCCCAGCGTGTACTTCTTCGTCGGCGCCACGCCAGCGGGACAGGATGCGCTGAAGGCACCGGCCAACCATTCGCCGAAGTTCTTCATGGACGAGGGCGCGATGAAGATCGGGATGGAGTCGATGTTGCAGGCGACGCTGGATTATCTCAACGGGCCGAATGCCTGACTGTCGAGGCGCGGACCGTCCCCATCCACGTCCAGCCCGATAGTCCTCACCGTCATTCCCGCGAAAGCGGGAGGCGCTTTTCAACAGCCGAAGGGCTGGTCATCCAGCGACTTTGCTTTTCACCGCAAAATCCAAAGGCAAAGACACTAGATTCCCGCCTACGCGGGAATGACGGTGAGGGAAACCCGATGCCTTCGGATGAATGACCCTTTACCAAAAACACGCGCCCGGCCCCCAAACTGTTCTGGACCAGCCTGGAAACCGGGCGACATGCCCCCTCTCAGTGCGCCACGTAGCTCGCGGTGAGCTGCACGTTGGCGAAGGTCTTCACGCCGTTCACGCGCACGTACCACGTGCCCGCGGTGGGCGTGGTCTGCATGATCGTCTCGTTGTTGGTGTTGGGCTTCACCGACGAGTAGTCGGCATTCGAGCCATTGGCCGCCACCGGCACGTTCGCCTTCGCATACAGGGACACGTCGCCGGTGCCGCCGAGGGTGCGGATGGTGAGGTTGGTGGCGTTGGCCGGCACGGTGATGCTGTAGATCAACGACGTGCCCGCACTGCCTGAAGCAGAGACCGGCGTACCGGACGTCAGCGTGACCGGCAGTGCCGTCATCGATGCGTTCAGTGCCGCCTGCACCGCGGCATTGGCGTCGACGATGCCGCTGCCGAAGGCCACGCCTTCGTTCACCGGGAACGCGCGCGCCGAGGAGATCAGCGCCTCCTGGATCTGCAACGGTGTCAATGCCGGCAGGCCGGCGGCCTTCACCGCGCTGATCATCAGCGCCACCACGCCCGAGACGTGCGGCGTCGCCTGCGAGGTGCCGGCCATGCCGCCGTAGGTGGGATCGACCGGCGTCGTGGTGCCGGTGTTGAGCGTGGACCACACGAAGCCCGCGTCCGGCTTCGTCCCCTGGTTGGGATCGTCGTTCGCGTAGATGCCGCCGCCCGGGCCCGCGAGCGATACCAGGCTGCCGTAGTTGGAATAGAACGCGCGCTTGCCGGTGATACCCACCGACGACACGGTGATCACGCCCGGGCAGCTCGACGGCGAGTATTTGGCCGTGTTGTCGGAGTCGTTGCCCGCGGCCACCACCACCGTGACGCCGCGCGCGATGGCGCCGGCAATCGCGGTGCCGAAGGCGTCCGTCGCCTCGCACACGCCGGGGCCGCCCAGGCTCATGCTGATCACCTGCGCGGGGTTGGGATTGGCCGGCATGTTGGGCACCGAACCACCAGATGCCCAGGTGATAGCATCGGCGATGTCGGAGGTCGCGCCACCGCAATGTCCCAGCGCGCGCAGCGGCAACACCTGCGAACCCGGCGCCGCGCCCGTCACGCCCACGCCGTTGTTGGTGATCGCGGCGATGGTGCCGAACACATGCGTGCCGTGCCAGCTGCTGTTCTCTACGAGCTGGCAGTTCATCGCGGCAGTGGTCCAGTCGCCCGTGTCCCAGCCGCCGGGCACGCGGCCATCGGCGGCGCGGCCGGAGGTGGCGGCATCGGTGATGAAGTCGTAGCCCGCGTTGGCCAGCGCCAGGTTGAGGTCCGGATGCTGCGTCACGCCGGTATCGATCTCCGCCACCACTACGCCGGTGCCGTCGTAGTTCGGCCATACGGCGGACGCGTTGCTGCCGCCGTAGTTGGCATAGCCGGTGGTGTCGCGGCCAATGGTTTCCACCGTTCCCGTGCCCGGGCGCATATGCCACTGGTAGGAGAAGTACGGATCGTTCGGCGTGCTGGTGCCGACGGCCGAGGCCTTGATCGCGCTGAGCGGGATGTCCTTGACGATATGCATGCGCACGTCGGGCTCGACGTGGGCAACAGCAGGGTCGGCAGCGATCTGCTGCATCAAGGCCAGGGCCTCGCTGCGGCTCAGCTTGCGGCTGGTGCGTACCACATCGGCGCCGATGCCGAGCTTGCGCTTCCACTGCACGTTCACCGCCTTCGACGGCGTAGCCTTCAGCGAGGCCGCATCGAGCTTCGCCCGCGCCACGGCCACGCCAACGTTCTGTTCGACCGCCTTGCCGCTGCTGCGCTCGGTGGTGCCGTTGCGGTAGGTGACGATGAAAGCGTCGATGGTGTCATTGGCGCCCAGGGTGGACGCATTGATGGTCGCACCAGTGCTGGTGACGATGGATGCGGCCTGCGCCGCGGAAAAACCCAGTGCCGCGGCCAGTACGGCCACGCGGCAGACATTACGGATGTTCATGCACGACTCCCGACAGGATGTGTGAGCAGGCCGGGACGCCCGGCCGGGCGCCCCGTTGCGTTACGCGCCGACCGTTACCAGCTGAAACCGCCGCCGACGCCGACGGATGTTTCGGAACCCGACACCGACGCGCCCACCGACACGCTGGCGTGGTTGCTGTTGAAGGCGCGCTGATAGCCGACCGCGAACGCGCCCTGGCCGTTGTAGTTGCCGGCACCGAAACCGACGCGGTTGTCGCCGGCGAGGTTGGAAGTGTTCGCGGTCATCTGCGCCATCGCCGAGCCCATCGCACCCACGCGGTCCAGGCGCTGGTTGACGTTGTTGAACTGGTCGTTCATCTGCTGCCGCAGCGCACCGATGCCGGAGTTGGCGTCGTAGTTGGCAATGGCCTGGTTGGTATAGGCGTTGGCAGAGTTCAACGTCTGCTGCGCGGAGGCATCGGTATAGGTTTTGGCCGTCTGCAGCGCCTGCGTGACCTGTGCGCTCACCTGTCCCACGTTGGCGGCATCGGTGGCGTTGACGCCGGCGGCCACATTCACGATCTGGCGCTGGTTGGTCGCCGTGCCCACCGACACCGTGTTGGCCGCATTCGCCACCGAGCCCTGACCCAGCGCCACCGCATTCGTCGCAGTGGCCTGCGCGCCCTGGCCAAGGGCGGTGCCCGAAGCTGCCGTTACCGAAGCGCTCTCGCCCACCGCCACCGCATTGGTCGCCGCTGCCGCGATGGTGCTGTTGGCGCCCACGGCGGTACTGCCATCCGCGTTCACCTTGGCATTGCCGCCGAAGGCGGTGTCGTTGGGGCCGTGCGCCAGTGCGCCGCCACCGACCGCGGTGCCGTTGTCGCCGGCCACGCCCGTGCCCACCGCCGCGCCATTGCCGATCGCCACCGCGTTGCTGCTGTTGTTGACGCTGGCTGCACCGGCGCCGCTGGCAGCGAACGTCGTCGGCATGCCGCCACCGCCGGAAGGCAGTGAGGCAATCTGCTGAGATAGCGTGTTGTACTCGGTGTTGAGGTTCGACACGCTGCTGCTGAGCGTGGACAGCGTGCTGTTGATGGTGCTCGTTGCGTTCGACAGCGCACTATTGATGCTGCCTGTAGCGCTGGCGAGCTGACTCATGTTCACCGCATCCGTGTCCGCCGTGCCGGCGGCCACATTGATGATCTGCCGCTCGCCGCCCGCCGTGCCCACCGACACCGCGTTGGCGCGATCGGCCAAGGACCCGGCGCCGAGCGCGACGGCGTTGCTGGCAGTGACGACGGCATTGGTGCCCAGCGCCACGCCGCTGTCGCCCGTTACCGTGGCGCCGTAACCCAGGGCCATCGCATAGCCGTTGGCGGTCGACGTCACTGCGCCGCTGCCGATCGCCACATCACCCGCGCCTGCGGCGTACGCGCCGGAACCGGTGGCGACGGCATAGTCCCCTTCCGCATCCGCGTTGTAGCCGTTGGACAGGCTCTGCACGCCATTGGCGATGGCGTTGTTGCCAAACGCTTGCGATTGCGCACCCGCTGCGGACGCGCTCACGCCCAGCGCCATGGCCTGGTTGGCGGTGGCGCTGGATGAGGCGCCGATGGCCATGGTGTCGCTGATGGTCGGGTAGCTCGTCACCGCTTCGGTACCGCGTTGCGCATCGCCGGCCGTCGCGCCATTGCCAATGGCCATGTTGCGCGTGCCAAAGCCGCCGCCCGCCCATGCATTGGTGCCCAGCGCGACGTCCTGCGTGTTCTGCGCAATGGCGCTGTTGCCCAGCGCCACGGCATCGGTGCCGTACGCCACACTGTTCACACCGACGGCGGTGGCATTGGCCTGCGACTGCCCCGGCGGATTGGCAAGCGCATGCTTGCCGATGGCCACGCTGCCGTCGCCACCGGCAATCGCCTTGTTGCCTACGGCGACGCCGCCGCCGATGGTGGAGTCTTCGCCCAGCCCGTCCTGGGATTCATTGCCGCTGGCATAGGCGCCAGCGCCGAGGGCCACGGTGTAGTCGCCGAACGTATAGGCTCCCGAGCCCAGGGACACCGAGGCAGCGCCCAATGCCCATGCCGGATTGCTGCCATTGCCCTTGCTGTACGCGCTACCCATGGCGATGGCGCCCGCAGCTACCGCGTAGGTACTGGCGCCCACGGCAATGGAGCCATCGTTATAGCCAATGGCACGCGTACCGATGCCGATGGCATTGATGCTGCCCTGCGCCACGCCGGCGCCACTGCCGATGGCAACACCCGCGGAGCCTCCGTAGGAAATGGCGTTGTTGCCAATCACCACGCTATTGCTCACCAGCTGTGCAACACCGCCGCTGCCCGTTGTTTCCACTGCTTCAGCGGCATTGCCGATCACCACGGTCCCGGAAGAATTAGGCCCCGAGTACGCACCGCCGCCGTTGCCATTACCCGCAGCGATGACCACGCTGTTGGCGCCCTGCGCCTGCGCACCCGCACCGAGCGCGGTCGAACCCGCACTCGCGCCGAGTGCGCCAGAACCCACGGCCACGGCATTGCTGCCGGAGGCTATCGCACCGGCGCCGATCGCCGAGCCGTAGGACGCCTGCACGCTGGCGCCATAACCCATCGCCGTGCCCTGCGTTATCACCGTCGGCGTCGCCGCCATGCTACCCACGAACGCGGTCGCTCCCACGGCCGTGGATTGCGTCGATGCATACATCGACACACCCTGGCCGATCGCCGTGTCCTGCCGGTAGAAGCCGGATAACGTCGTGCCCGCGTACGAAAGATTGGTGATGCTCGCGCCGGAGCCCATCACCACGCTGTTGGAAATCGCCGTGTCGGATGCCGAGTTGCCGACAACGACCGAGCCGGAGCCCGTGGTCGTCGCACCCGTGCCCAATGCCATGCTGTTGGAGAGAGTCGCGGAGGCACTGTTGCCCAGCGCCATCGAGCCACTGCCCGTTGCCTGCGCACCGTCGCCCAGCGCCACGCTGTTGGCGCCGCTCGCCGTGGTGGCCGTGCCCGCTGAATTCGCACTGCCGATGGCGGTCGCGTAATTGCCCGTGGATTGCGCACCCTGGCCCAGCGCGATGCCGTTGGTGTTGCTGGCGTTGGCCGCCGTACCCAGCGCCATGGCGCCCGCGCCGGTGGCCTGCGCCGCCTGGCCCACCGCGATGCTGGTGTCGGTGGCGGCGTTGGCGCCGTCGCCCAGCGCCACGCTGTTCGTGCCTGTCGCCACGGCTGACGTGCCGACGGCGGTGGCCGCATTGCCCACGGCGTTCGCGCCATTGCCCACCGCTTCACCGTTGTCGCCCTGCGCCTTCGCGCCGGTGCCCAGGGCCGTGCTGTTGGCGCCATTGGCCGTGGCATTGGCGCCCAGCGCCACCGCGCTGTTACCCACCGCATTGGCGGCGCTGCCGACGGCCGTGCCGTTGTCGCCCTGCTCTTGCGCGCCCGCGCCGATGGCGGTGCCGTTGCTGCCCGAAGTCACCGCGCCCGAACCCACCGCCGCGTCGTTGCTGCCGTTGACCGCGGCATTCGTGGTGCCGCCGCTGGCGGGACCGGAGATCGCCACCGCGCCGGTGGGATCGACCACCACCGTGGTGCTGCCCGTGGCCGCCGTCGGCGTGGGCGGCGTGGCGGCGGGCGGCGTCACCGCGGCATGGGCCGCGTGCGTGCCGGCGATACCCAGCGCCAGCGCGCCGACCACGGCGAGTTTGCGCGCGCTGCGCTGCCGCCCCTTGCCCGCCATACGCACGAGTTCGGAAGCTACCACCACGGCGCCGAGCGCCGCGTTCCAGACCTTGCTGTAAATCGTATTCACCCGATTTTCTCCCCAATGGCCGCTGGTTGCGCCGCCGCTCCCACGGCACACGCCACCCAGCCTCCCCACGGCCGATGACGCCAACGCTCACCCGCGACAAGCCTTGAAATAGGACGTGCAGACGTCCCGTTGCCTTGATGCCGTCCGGAGATTCAGCGAGCGCCACGGGCAAGTCACGCACGCTCCCACACCAGCAGCACGCAGCTCCCGAACCTCACCGAAATTTGCGCTTGCTCACGCGGCGCAGGCGCGGAAGAATGCTCGACAGGTCGCGTCCTCCGATGGAAGTCGGAAAAAAACGCGTTGGCAGTGGGCAGTTTTTGGGGGAGCGAGTGACCGTTCCAGCACTACGGACCATCAGGGAATGGCTGGACCGTGCACCGACAAAGGACCCTGTCGACCGTTTGAATGCACGCTTCATCCAGATCCTGATGATCGCGACTGGATTGCAGGCGCTGTTGGTGCGCGTGTACTACATGCTCGCCGAACCCGAAGCGGCGTTTCCCGCCGTGTGGTCCATCGCGGACGTGGCCGACCTCGGCGCGGACATCGGCATCCTGCTCGGCGCCTGGATTGGCGTGATGATGATCCGGCGTGGCCGCTTCAATCGCGGCATCCAGTTTTTCCTGTGCGTCTACCTGCTCACGCTGGCGGCCAACTTCGCCACCACCGGCTACCGCCACGCGCCGCCCGATCCCACGCCGACCCTGCTGCTGGCCATTGGCGGCGTGGTGCTGGGGCGACGCACCTTGTGGACGGTCTACTTCGCCATCATCGCCTGCTTCGCGCTTGGCCAGCTCGGCGACGCATGGTGGCTGCCGGGAACCAAGCAGAATTTCTGGTGGTACTTCCACGCACTGCCGATGCTGGTGGTGGCCTACCTGATGGTGGCTTTCGCCATCGACTGCACGACGCGCGCGCTGCGCCAGATGCTCTCCGAGGCATTGCAACGCGGCGAGGCGCTGGCGCAGGCCAACGTGCTGCTGAAAAACGAAATGGAAGAGCGCGAGCGCACCCAGCACCAGCTGATCCACTCGCAGAAGCTCGACGCCATCGGCCGCGCCGCCAGCGGCGTGGCGCACGATTTCGACAACGTGCTCAATGTGGTGCTGGGCTACGCCTCGCAGCGCGAACAGCTGGCGGACCTCGGCACACCGGCCCTGCTCAACGCCATGCAGGGCATCGAACTGGCGGCGCTGCGAGCGCTCACCATCAGCCGCAAGCTGCTCAATTTCAGCCGGCAGGAAGTGGGCGTGAGCCAGGTGTTCGATGCATCCGCGGCGGTGACCGAACTGACACCCATGCTGGACCAGCTGCTGGGCATCTATATCCAGCTCGAGATCCGCACTCCGCCCGAAGGTCCGCTGCTCAAGCTCGATCGCAGCCAGTTCGAGCTGATGATCCTCAATATCGCCGCGAACGCGCGCGACGCCATGCCGGAGGGCGGCAAGTTTTCCATTCACCTGGACATCGACAGCGACGCGCACATGCTCAAGCTCACCCTGGCCGATTCGGGCATGGGCATGAGCGAGGAGGTGCGCGCGAAGGTATTCGAGCCGTTCTACACGACCAAGCCCTTCGGACGCGGCACGGGCCTGGGGCTTTCCGTGGTGGCGACGATGATTGCCAACGCGCATGGCAGCATCGAGGTGAACAGCGCGCCCATGGAGGGGACGGCGTTTGTCATTCGCCTGCCGATTCATGCTGGCGAGGCGGCGGTGTCAGGGGCGATGGATTTTCAGACGTCTGTATAAGCGCCCGTTCAAGAACTCGCGTAAACGTTTGTGTCCCTCACCGTCGTTCCGGCGTAGGCCGGAATCCAGTGACGTTATCGTGCGATTTTCGCGAGAACACCAAATGCCTAGACATCGTGCGATAACCGGTCTCTTCGCCACTGGATTCCGGCCTGCGCCGGAATGACGGTGAGGGGAATGAACTTTGCGGAGACGCGGAGACTTTGAAAGCTCCGACCGCGCCAAAACCTCAAGAATCCCCCGCAAACAGGTAACCCTGACCACGCGAAGTAAGCAGCGGCAGCGGCTGGCCCGCGGCGTCCTGCGCCTTGCGGCGCAGGCGATGCACCATCATTTCCAGGCGGTGTGGATCGAACTCGTAGATGTCCGAGGTGAGCGCGCTGATGAGTTTTTCGCGCGATACCGGCTCGCCGCGCACGGCCATGAGCACGCGCAGGATGCAGCGCTCCGGCGCGGTCAACGGCAAGGCGTGCCCTGCGGGCGTCACCAGGCACCAGTCATCCGTATCCAGGCGCCAGCGCCCCAGTCCAGCCGATGGCGCCACCGGACCACCGGCGCCGGACGCACCCGCGAGGCGACGCGCCACGCTGTGCAGCGTGGCGGCAAGCACTTCGATGTTCACCGGCTTGTTGAGAAACGCGTCGGCGCCGCGCGTAAGCGCCGTCACGTGATCGTCCATGCCGGTGTTGCCGGTAAGCATGACGATGCCCAGCGTGGAGATTTCGCGCAGATGCTTCACCACGTTGAGGCCGCTTTCGTCCGGCAGGCCGATGTCGAGCACCACCATGTCGAAACGGCGGGTGAGCATGTGGCGGTACAGCTCCGCCGCCGATCCCGCACCCGTGATCTGGAAGCCGAAGTAGCGCAGGCCCGGAATGATGATGCCTTCGCGCAGCTGCGCATCGTCTTCCAGTACGCCGACATGCCATGCGCGGTCGAGCGTTCGGGCGGTCATTTTCGGGGCTCCATCGTTCATGCAGTACGGCGTCGGCAGGGCTGAGATTCTTCCAACACTCTGCGGTCGCGACATCCGTTCCGTCAACAGCGTTGCGCGATCTTTTTTCATTTCGCTGCCTGGCGCACAAGGACTTGCGTGCGCGTGCGTGGGCTGCGTGAGCAAGTGTGAGGAACAGTGGGGGTAGGTGCGTGTGTTGTGCGGTGCGTCTGGTGAAAGCTGAGTTCAAGCCGTCGTCCGGCTGGCACGTCGCCGCTGCAGACCAGGGGATGTCTCGCGCAACGAGGCATGGGGAACTCGGGATCGTCGCTAGCTGACCGTGCCTGGTGAAGCGCCCGACCGGCGCGATTCGAATCCGGAGCCACGCCGGCTCCACGCATTCCGGGGAACCAAGATGTCCAGCCGCATTCGCAACACCCACGCAAAATCCATTCTGCCGATGGCGCTTGCGCTGGCCTTCGGCCCGCTGGCGGCGCACGCGGCGACAGCCGACTGGGCGCCCACGCGCAGCCATGCCGCGTTGCTCAAGACCGTCACCACATCGCCGGCTGCCGCGGGCCGTGCGGCCGTGACGCGCACCAGCTACGCCATCAATCGCCACGGCCTGCCGCAGGTGCAGTCGGCGGTGACGCCGCTGGACAACACCAAGGCGCTGCATGTGGCGGTGAGCCTGAATCTGCGCAATGCCGAGCAGCTGCAGGCCTTCATCAAGAACGTGAACACACCAGGCAATCCGTCGTTCGGCAAGTTCCTCACGCCGGCGCAGTTCAAGGCCGCCTATGCGCCGACCGATGCGCAGGTACAGGCGGTGGTCGCGCATCTGCGCAAGTCGGGCTTTACGCAGGTATCGGTGTCGCCGAACAACCTGCTGGTGTTTGCCGACGGCAATGCGTCCGCGGCCTCCACCGCGTTCAACACCACCATGAAGACCTACGTCGACAACGGCAAGCAGCGCTTTGCCAACGACAGCGACGTGATGGTTCCGCAGGCGCTCGGCGGCATCGTGGGTTCGGTGATCGGACTGCAGAACATCGAGCACAGGCATCCGATGAACTTCCTCGGCAGGCCCGTGACGCAGACGGCCCAGGCCACCACGCAGGGCACGCCCGTCAACGTGACGCACACGCCCACCGAGTTCCCAACCATCTACAACGCCGGCAGCACGCCCACCGCGTTCAACACCACGGTGGGCATCGTGACCTGGGGCGATCTCACGCAGACGCGGGAGGATCTCAACACCATGACCTCGGCCATGGCGATGGCGCCGGTCAACGTCAAGGTGGTGCCGGTCACACTGGGCAATCTCGGCGAAGTCGATTTCTCCGACGATCCGAACTCCGATACGGAATGGAACCTTGACTCCCAGTCCATCATCGGCACGTCGGGCGGCGTCAAGCAGCTCGTGTTCTACACCGCGGCCAACGGCAAGTACGGCGCGGCGGATGAAGAGCTGACCGACGCGGGCATCACCGCGGCCTACAACCAGGCCGTGGTCGACAATCTCGCCAAGGTGATCAACGTGTCGCTGGGCGAGGACGAAACCATCGCCAACCAGACCGGCACGCAGGCCGCGGACGACGCCATCTTTGCCCAGGCCGTGGCGCAAGGTCAGACTTTCTCCGTCGCGTCCGGCGACCAGGGCGTGTACGTCACCACCAACGGCGAATTCGAGACCAACGCCGGCGGCCCGCTGGCGGGCTTCAATCCGGCTACGTATTCCGTGAGCGAGCCGGCCACCTCGCCCTACGTCATCGCCGTGGGCGGCACCGAACTCACCACCAATGGCGGTGCGTGGGCCGGCGAAACCACCTGGAACGACGGCGTGCAGGATGCCGGCGACGGCAACAACCGCATCTGGGCCAGCACCGGCGGCAAGAGCCTGTTCGAAACCGCGCCCGCATGGCAGGCGCAGCAGCTTGGCGCCTCGGTGCGCCAGGTGCCGGACATCGCCTTCGATGCATCCTCCTATACCGGCGCGCAGATTTTCATCGGCGGCCAGCGCTACACCGTCGGCGGCACCAGCCTCGCCTCGCCGATCTTCGTGGGCGTGTTCGCGCGCGTGCAGACGTATGCGAACAACAGCATCGGTTTCCCGGTCAGCCTGATGTATCGCGATTTCCCCGGCAACGCCGCAGTGCTGCATGACGTCACCTCCGGCAACAACGGCGTGTCCTACCAGGGCAAGCAATACGGCTACAACGCCGCGGCCGGCTGGGACTTCACCACCGGCTACGGCTCGCTGGACATCGGCAAGTTCAACCAGCTCGCCTTCACCTGGGGCAATGGCAGTCCGGCAACCACCAATCCGCCGGTGACGCCGACCGCGCTGACCAATGGCGTCACCGTCTCGGCGCAGGGCCAGGCAGGCGCCAGCACGCAGTTCATGCTGGTGGTTCCGGGCGGCACGACGACGCTGTCGTTCCGCACCGCAGGCGGCAGCGGCGACGTGTCGATGTACGTCAAGCGCGGAAGCGCCGCGAGCGCGAGCTCGTACGACTACATGTCCGCCCGCCCGAACAGCAACACGGAAAGCGTAGTCGTGCGCAATCCCACGGCGGGCGTCTACTACGTGACCCTGACCAGTCCCGGCGTGTTCACCGGCGTCGCCCTGCTCGGTTCCTACCAGTAAGGCAGCGGCGCTTCGCGCAGGCACGCGCAGAAAGAGTTTCTCCGGCCTGCATCCCGGGAGAGAGGCAGGCCGGTCATCCATAAGAACCGGAATGGACGTCTATCCGTCCGAATGATCCGCATGCGCTGGATTCGGGGATCGACGCACGCCGGACGAAGATCATCGGGGAGCATCATGAACAAGGTATACAGCAAGATCTGGAACAGGACGTTGGGCCGGCTGGTCGTGGCGAGCGAACTTGCCCGGCGTCCGGCGGGTGGCGCGCGGACGCTCGCGGTGGGTGTCGCGCTCGCGGCCCTCATGCTCGGCATGCCCGGAATCGCGGCCAGCCAGACCACGCAGGTGTCCAGCCCGGCCGACCCGTATTTCTCCGCCGACGGCGCCGGTGACGGCAGCGACTCGGCGCAATCGATGGGCAGCTACAGCGTGGCGGCCGGCGCCTATAGCGCCGCGATGGGCGTGCAGAGCATGGCCATGGGTTATGCCAGCTATGCCAACGACGACTACGCTACCGCCGTGGGCGGAAGCGCGCTGGCATACGGCATCGGTTCGTCCGCCTTCGGCAACGGTGCGACGGCGGGCTTCTCGTTGGGCGGCAGCTTCAACTACGCCACGGCCATCGGCTTCAGCGCCAATGCCGGCAACTACTACGCCATCGCCTCGGGCGCCAACGCACAGGCCACTGGCCTGAGCAGCGTGGCCATCGGCGGCTACGTGGTGGACTCCAGCGGCAACGTCAAGTCATTCGACAATTCGAACAACCCGGTGGCCGCCGTCGCCTCGGGCGACTATGCGATCGCCGTAGGCCCTGGCGCGCAAGCCATCGCCCATGGCGCCACGGCGCTTGGCGTGGGCGCGAAGGCAACGCAGCAGAACACGGTGGCTATCGGCAACAGCGCCAACGCGACAGGCACCGACTATGCGGTTGCCGTGGGCACGGCCGCGCAGGCGACAGGTGACGCTGCCGTCGCCATCGGCGCGCAGTCCAATGCCGCCGGCACCTACGCCACGGCCGTTGGCCTGCAGGCACAGGCGCTCGGTACCGGCGATACGGTGGTAGGCCTTGGCGCAGGCGCCAACGGCGACTATGCGGTGGTCAACGGCTTCGCCGCCGTCGCTACCGGCACGCAGGCCGTCGCTGTCGGCGCGGGTTCCTATGTCACGGCGGACAACGCCATCGCACTCGGCGCCACCGCGCAGGTAAGCGCTGCGCAGGGCACGGCGCTGGGCACGGCGGCTTCGGTGACCGCCAGCAACGCCGTCGCGCTCGGCGCCGGTTCGCTGGCCGATCGCGCCAACGCGGTGTCGGTCGGCACGGCGGGCGGCGAGCGGCAGATCATCAACGTGGCCGCCGGCACGGCGAACACGGATGCGGTGAACGTCTCGCAGCTCAACCAGGCGATTGCCGGCGTGTCCGGCGGCGGCAATCCGTTGGCGGTGGCCTACGACGACAACACCAAGGCCGGCATCACGCTGGCCGGCAATGGCGGCACGCAGCTCCACAACGTTGCCAACGGGGTGGCGGCGATGGATGCGGTGAACATGAGCCAGCTCACCAACGCCACCAACAGCATGAACACTGCGCTGTCCAGCGCGACCAACGCCATCAACGGCACGCTGTCCTCGCTCAGCAGCAGCGTGTCCAATCTCAACAACGAGTACAACTCGCTCAGCCAGCAGATCGCCTCACTGCCGTCCGGCGGTGGCGGCATGCCGACGACGTTCGCCGCCAGCGGCGCCGCTGCGGCCAGCGTCAACAACAGCAGCAATGCGGTGGCGATCGGCAATGGAGCAGCGGTGGGCACGGCCGGCGACAACGGCACCGCGGTCGGTGGCGGCGCACTGGCGCACGGCCCCAACGACACCGCCTTTGGCGGCAACGCCAAGGTGAACGCGGACGGCAGTACCGCCGTGGGCGCCAACAGCACCATCGCGGCAGCGGCGACCAATGCGGTGGCAGTGGGCGAGAGTGCCTCCGTCACGGCGGCCTCGGGCACGGCCATCGGCCAGGGCGCGCAAGCCACCGCGACGAATGCGGTGGCGCTGGGCCAGGGCTCGGTGGCGGATCGCGCGAACACGGTTTCAGTGGGCAGCGTCGGCAACGAACGCCAGATCACCAACGTCGCCGCCGCCACGGCATCCACCGATGCGGTGAACCTCGCCCAGATGCAGGCGAGCATCAACAGCTCGGCGCAGGGCGCCGTCCGTTACGACACCAACAGCGATGGCAGCACCAACTACAGCAGCGTAACGCTGGGCAACGGCGGCGCAAACGGTACGGCCATCCACAACGTAGCGGCGGGCACAGCCGCCACCGACGCCGCCAACGTCGGCCAGGTCAGCGCGCAGGTCACGCAGGCGCTGCAGACGGCCAAGACCTATACCGATGCCTCCGCGCAGCAGACGTTGAACTCTGCCAATGCGTACACCAACCAGGCGATTGCCAACTACGACGCCAACTCCGGCATCGGTGCGCTGCGGCAGCAGATGAACGACCAGTTCACCCAAATCAACAAGAAGATCAACGACCAGGGCGCGATGGGCGCGGCATCGACGCAGATGGCGATCAACGCCGCGGGCGCCACGGGCATCGGCCGCATCTCGGCGGGCGTGGGCTACCAGGGCGCGCGGTCGGCGCTTTCGGTGGGCTACGCCGCGCCGATCGGCACGGCGGCCCATATCAGCGTGGGCGCCACCACCAGCGGATCGCAGACGTCGGTGGGCGCGGGCTTCGGCATCGACCTGTAACGAGCACGCAGCGGCGATATACCCTGGTCGCCGCTTTTTCCGCACCCCCGGCCTGCATGGCCGGGGGCTTTTTTGGACGGCCAAACCCCGGCTCACTGCATGCCGTAGCTGCCCAGCACGATGGGCATCTTTCCACCGAGGAATTCGACGCGCGACGGAACACCGGTGGCGTCATGGTGTTCGCGCGCCAGTCGACGCGCCAGCTGGATCGCCATCGCCGGACACAACTGGCTGCGCAGCATGCGCCGGCCCAGCGTGATGCACCACTGGCGGCCTTCGCGCTCGCAAACGGAATAGACGGATTTCATGATCGCTTTCCTCCTGCTCCATGGGCGCTGCGAATCACGCGGCGCCTGCCCTCTGCTCACTCGCGTGTTGAACCTGTCGTAGTCGGCACCGTGACGGCGGTCGGCGCTAGGGGGTGGCGCCGTAGAGGGTCACCGGTTTCCATGTGATCCGCCACGGTGCCGACTGCGACAGGCTCATCCACGCGTCACATCGATGCCTTGGCCGTACCTTTCAGTTCCACGCGGCGATTGGGTGCCAGGCAGGCGATCAGTCGATCGCGCCGCTTGTCGTTGCATTGCACGACCGGATCGGCATCGCCGCGTCCCGTCACGCGCATCGCCGCGGGTGACACGCCGTGCGTGGCGAGGTAGTCGCGCACGGCGCCGGCGCGCCGCTCCGACAGCGCCTGGTTGTAGCGCGCGCTTCCGATGCGGTCGGTGTAGCCGGTGATCATGATGTCCTGGATGCGGCTGGCTTCCTGCACGCGCGACAGCAGCTGATCGAGATTGGCCTTGCCTCGCGGCGTGAGCGTGGCGCTGTCGAAACCGAACATCGCGTCGGACGACAAGGTGATCGCCATCATCGGCGCGGCGTTGGGCGCGGGTGCGACGGGCGCCGCTGGCGGCGCGAGCAGGTCCTTGCACGACTCCGGTTTCCAGTAGTACGCCTGTGCGAGGTGGTTCTTGTCGAAAGCCACCTGGAACTGGCACTTGATCACGCCGCCGCCGGTTTCGCGGAAGGCGAAGATGTAGTTCCAGCGATGCACGCCGAACACGCCTTCGCTGAAGTGGGGCGCGCCAAGCAGGTCATACAGCTGGTGCTTGGTCATGCCGGGCGCGAGCTTGCGCAGGTTCTCCACGTTGACGAAGGCGCCTTCGGGCATGGTGGCGCGCGACGGGTCCGGGAAGTCCGGGCCTGCGTCCGCCGTCTGCGCGTGGCTGGTAGCGACCGCGCCGGCCATGGCCACGGTCGCCGCCACCAGCATGCACAGCAACCGCCTGGCGTGTGTGTTGTCGTTTCGCATGACGATTCCCCTTGATCGTTATCCGACGTTCGCGCTTACCACTGCATGCCCGCGCCGACCGAGAAGCCCGCGTCGCCGCGCGTGTCCACGCTGCCGGTGAGCTTGTAGACCCAGCGCCCGCCCTGCGAGATGGTGGACACGCCGATGGCCAGGCTCGATTCGCCGCGGAACGTGCCCGCCGACGCGGCCGCCATGCTGCGTCCCGGTTCGTAGGCCTGCGGCAGGCCAGCCATCGCCATGCCCGCGGCAACACCTGCGTTCGCGCGATTGCTCACGTTCTGGATCTGGCCGTTGAGCTGGTTGAAGCGCGCATCGGTGTAGTTCTGCGCCCAGTTCTGCGCCTGCTGGATACCGGCGTTGAGTTGGCCCACGTTGGCCGCATCGGTGGTGGCGCTGCCCGCTGCCACGTTGTGGATGGCCGTGCCGCCCGCGGTGCCGTTGCCCAGCGTGACGCTGCTGTAGTTGGTGGAACCGTCGGTGTTGGTGTCGTAGCGCACGGTGCCCTGGGTGGAGCTGTTGATGCTCGCCTGCATCTGGCCCAGGTTGACCGCATCCGTCGCGGCGGAACCGGCGGCGACGTTGGTGATCTGGCGCTCGTTGCCGGCGCTGCCCACCGACACGGTGTTCGCACGATCCGCCACCGAACCCGAACCCAGCGCGACCGCGTTGTCCGCCGTGGCGCTGGCGCCGCTGCCCACCGCCACCGCATTCGCGCCGCTCGCCGAGGCCGTGGGGCCGGCCGCGATGGCATTGGTGCCCGTGGCGCTGGAGTCGGCCAGCGTGGAGTTGACGTTGTAGTACTTGACGTTGGTGATGTTGGTGGGACCGCCGGGTTTGATGTTCTGGATCGCGTTGTACAGGCTGGTGTTGCTGTAGACGTTGGTGGTGTCCTGCGTCCAGTGCCACATCTGCGCACCGTTGATGGCCTGCGTGCTGCTCGAGCTGATGGCGCCCTGGTGCAGGTTGGCGAGCGTGGTGCCGTTGGTGGCGCCGCCATCGGTGCTGGCGGTGCCGGCCAGGGTGACGGTGGCGTGCGTGGCGTCGTCGTACTGCACGGCGTTGCCCGCGACGAACGACACCGCCTGCAGCTGCGCCAGGTTCACCGCATCCGTCGCAGCGGAACCGGCGGCGACGTTGGTGATCTGGCGTTCCTGGCCCGGCGCGCCGATGGACACTTCGCCCGCGGAGTTCTGCGGCGTGCTCAGGCCATAGGCGCTGTAGCCGGTCTGCGCGCCGCGCGTGGCGGTGGAGGCGTAGCCCAGGGCCACGCTGTTGGCGACCGTGGCCGTAGCCTGTGCGCCGATGATGGTCTGCGCATTCGCCGTGCCGGTGGCGCTGTCGCCGATCACCACGGAGTGGCCCAGGCGCGCCGCGTAATCGGCGGTGGGCACGCCGCTTGGATTGTTCGGATCGTTGGCGCCATTGCCCGGGAAGGCGCTGGCCGCGGTCTGCGCCGGCAGGTTGTGGCTGGCGTTGGTGCCGATCACCACTTCCTTCGAACCGTTGGCGGTGGCGCCGTCACCCATCAGCACCTGATAGTCCTGCGCGGCATTCACCGCCCAGCACGAGGTGTTCACCACGCCGAGCACGTTGGCGCAGGTGGAGGCCCACGCAGGCGCGCTATTGGGCAGCACCAGGCCGAGCAGGCCGCCCGGGGCGCCGTTGTTGACGTTGGTGATGTAGCTGTCCGACTTCACCGCGCCGATCAGCGTCAGGTGCGAATTGCTGCCCGTGCCGCCGAGCGTGGCGCCGCCCACCGTGGTGAGCACCGTGCCCACCGGCGTGGCGTTGACCAACGGAATGCCGGCCACGCTGGTCACCGAGTAGCCCTGCGTGAAGTTGGCCGCATTCACCTGCAGGCCACCGTTGGTGACGTAGCCATTGGTGTTGTTGAACAGCGCGTTGGTGGACGTGCCCAGCAGCTGGCCGGCCGTGCCGACCACGCCGCCGTTGCCGACGATGAGTCCCGTCGGCGTGGCCGACGGCGCGGGCACCACGGGCACGCCGCCGGCGGAACTGCCGCCGCCGGTGCCACCCGTGCCCGATGCCGCGGGCGTAATGCCCAGCAGCGACGCCACACTGGGCAGCGCCTGGTTAACGAGGCCGGAAGCACCGGGAATCGCGCCGATCAGATTCTGTCCCGACGACTGGCCGTTGCCCGTCGCGCCCACCTGCACGCCCGGCACGCTGTTCACCGTATCGGCCACCGTGTTGGTCAGGTTGCCGAGCAGCGACGTGGCCGTGCCGTTCTGGCCGAGCACGTTCGCCAGGCCCGTGCCGTTGGGCTGCGCAAGCACCGCGCCCACGGTGGAGGTGACGTCGCCCACCGTCTTGTTCACGTCGGGCACGACCTTGCCGAGCGAGGAACCGTTCGAGCCCAGCACACCACCCAGGCCTGTGCCGGACGTGACGGGATTGAGCACGCTGCCGACCGTCGAGGTAAGCCCGGACACCAGCCCGCCCAGATCGCCCGTGCCCGTGCCGCCCGTTCCAGGATTCAGCACATTGCCGACGGTCGACGTCACACCCGACACGACACCACCCAAGCCGTTGCCGGAGCCGAGCACACCGCCCAGGCCGCTGCCCGAACCCACGCCACCGAGCACACCGTTGACGGTGGACACCACGGGATTCACCACACCGGTCACTGTGCCGGCGAGCGGCGTACCGGCGGTGACGCCGCCGACCACGCCCGTCACCGTATTCGTCACGCCTTTCACCGTGGCTGGCAGGTTGGACACGAGGCCACCGACATTGCCGAGGCCTCCGCTGCCGCCGGCTCCGGGATTCAGCACATTGCCGACGGTCGAGGTCACACCCGACACGACGCCACCCAGACCATTACCCGAACCGAGCACGCCGCCAAGGCCGCTGCCCGAACCCACGCCGCCGAGCACACCGTTGACGGTGGACACGACGGGATTCACCACACCGGTCACTGTGCCGGCGAGCGGCGTACCGGCGGTGACGCCGCCGACCACGCCCGTCACGGTGTTCGTCACGCTTTTCACCGTGGCAGGCAGGTTGGACACGAGGCCACCGACATTGCCGAGGCCGCCGGTGCCACCCGTCACCGGATTCAGCACCTGACTGACGGTTGAGGTAAGCCCGGAGACCACGCCGCCGAGATTGCCTGCCCCGGTGCCGCCCGCGCCGGAATTCAGCACGTTGCCGACGGTCGATGTCACACCGGACACCACACCGCCCAGGCCATTCCCCGCACCCAGCACGCCACCCAGTCCGCCAAGGCCGCTGCCCGAGCCCACGCCCGCCACACCGGACAGGACGCCATTGAC
>Ga0268248_100130_pt1 | contig 51646 bp, 46 predicted proteins | sample AgamicAtAme_FD_200856 | JGI IMG/M metagenome (GOLD analysis project Ga0268248, IMG submission 200856) | Agave microbial communities from Guanajuato, Mexico - At.Am.e (v2) (version 2) | ecosystem: Host-associated > Plants > Phyllosphere > Phylloplane/Leaf | place: Guanajuato, Mexico | collected... | reverse complement strand
TGCGCCAGAAAGCACCCCCGAGAGTACGCCAGAAAGCACGCCAGAAAGCACCCCTGAGAGCGCGCCAGAAAGCACACCAGAAAGTGCCCCGGAAAGCACCCCTGAAAGTACGCCAGAGAGCACCCCTGAAAGCACGCCAGAAAGTACTCCAGAGAGCACGCCAGAAAGTGCCCCCGAAAGCACGCCAGAAAGTGCCCCCGAAAGCACGCCAGAAAGTGCTCCTGAAAGCACACCCGAGAGCACGCCAGAAAGTACGCCAGAGAGCACGCCAGAAAGCACCCCTGAGAGCGCGCCAGAAAGTATGCCGGAAAGCACGCCAGAAAGCACCCCCGAAAGTACTCCTGAAAGCACGCCAGAAAGTGCTCCTGAAAGCACGCCGGAGAGTGCCGAAACTACAGCCAAAAGTACGTCAATTACTGATGTGGATGTGAAGAATGGAAAGAAAGCAGTTACTGTATTACCTAAGACAGATGCAAACAGTCCAGGTGATAGTATTGTATTGTCATTATTAGGAACACTTTTAGGTATTGTTGGAATAGCTTTCAAGAGTCGAAAAAATAAGTAACTATCACCTACAATTGAAATAAAAAAATCCATTAAATGATAAATGGATTTTTGTACATAAAACTAAATGAATTATTGAAAGGGAGAAAATGTTAATGGAAACTATTTTTTAAACACCTATTATGCAGAATCACTTTCAGGTGCTAGTTATGCTGTTAACAAGAGAATGGAATTATTTGAGAACCATAACCTTAACACCACAGTTGTGACAACAAACTATTTTATAACTAATCGCTATTATTTAATGCATCATTTTCCAGACAAACTAAATCATTTTCTTGATATCACAGATATATTAGCTAACAATATATTTGTTGATGAACAAGATGCCTTTAAAGAATTAATATTACAGGCAGAAAAAAATATACAATTGATTTTAAAAACAAAAAAGGAGTTTCTCGCAATAAATCGTATTTTTTATGGAACTTATACCCAGATGATCATCTGTTAAGTGTTACATACTATAATAGTAAAAACGTACCTATACGTACTGATTCATATGATTGGCGAGGCTATTTATCAACGGTGTCGTACTTTAGTTATGATGGGAATAAAAACGAGAGATATATTGCACGGAGGGAGCATTTTAACAGTAATGGTAGTAAAAAGATTATTTACTATTTTACAGCCACTAATAAAGTTAGACGTATTGATTGGATTCGCCAAAATGATCAAGTACAAGTTTTCAATAATTTAGATGACTTAAATTTAGCTGCTTTGGATTATTACACATCTAACGACAAAAACTATCTTATTATTGCTGATTTATTCAAAACAACTACAATAGCCAAAATAAGTAAATTAAATGAGAAGTCAAATATCAGGCTGTTAATGCAGTTGCATAATATTCAAGTAAATCATACTTCGATTAATGAACCAATAAGAATAGGATATAGTTATCCTATTCTTAATCATGAAAGATATAGTGGCATAATTGCTTTAACTACAAGACAAAAACGGGATATAGATTTATTCCGAAGAACAGAAAATTCAAATGTTTATGCTATTCCCGAAAATTGGTTTTCCACACGCGATATTGAAGAGCATACAAAAATTAAATGGGAGGACAAAGAGGAAGGTTTGATTATTGTCTCAGCTAGGCTTGATAAAACAAAGCAAATTGATCATGCTATAAAAGCCGTGGCATTTGCTCATCAAAGTGTGCCTACAATACATTTAGAAATATGGGGAAACGGTAATGAAAAAAGTGAGCTACAGGCATTAATTAATAAGAAAAATGCCCAGAACTTCATTAAGTTGAAGGGGCTCATTGATAATGAGGGTATGAAAAAACGTATGTCAGAAGCCAAGTTACATTTACTAACATCGGTTCATGAAGGATTACCCATGGTTCTTTTTGAGGCACAACTTGGGAAAACACCATCTATTTGTTATGACATTGATTATGGTCCTGATGCTATTATTGAGAACCGTGTCAATGGAGACTTGATTGCTGCAAATGATACAAAATATTTAGCTATGCGAATTATTGAATTATTTGAAGAAAAAGAAGAAGGAATATTACAAAAGTACGCGTTAAACAGTCAATCTACTATAGAGAAGTATAGTGAAGAAAATGTATGGCAGCTATGGCAAAAAATGTTAGAAAAGATATATTAAAATGAAAATAGTTATAGCAAAAGAAATAAATAAAGAGCTTGAAAATTGGCAAAAATTTCAAACTGAACAAATTTTATTCATAACATGGACTTCAGAAATAGAATACAGTACTCGATTGAACGAAGTAAACTTATATGACTTTATTCGTAACTGCGATGAGCACCTCGAATTAACAAATTTGCCTTTTACAAAATATCAAATTCTAAACTATAGTTCAGTTTCTGAAAAACACCAATTTGAATTTAAAAATTTTAATGATCAAATAGTCAACAAGATTTTTTTATCAGGAAATGATAAGCATGTACAGACTGTTTATAATTATGATGACAATCAAAAAATAATCAGTGTTGATCACCCTTTTAATAATGACGTAGGACAGCAAATAATTTATGATGATCAAGGTGATCCAATGACCAGTAGATTTGTTGGACCTAATAAAAAAATAGAAATTTATTGGCAAAGAATTGATAATAAATTAACTGAAACTGGAATGATGTTAACTGAATATGGAGAAAGCACTTTTTATAATTCATATTGGGATTGGCAATTTGAAGAATTTTATAAAATAATCGCTCAAAAGCAGAATATTACAGAAATTATTAGTTATGAATTACCAGCGTTAAATAGCCACATTAAGAGTCGAAGAGTTGAAAAAGGTAGTTTCGAATATAATAATACATTGGCATTTTATAAATCAGCAAAGGATCGAAAAAAGTGGATTATAAGATTTGATGATAAAAATCACTGGAAACCCAGAAATGATGCAGCGCTATTTGCTTCGTTAGTAGGGTACCATCAAATTTCATTTGACAAAGAACCTTATATTGATGAAGTTTACTGGATTATTGAACAATTAGAAAGACATTGTAAATATGTTAGCGCAGGTGACTTGGTTATTTGGCAATATCCAATGTGTTCTGCAAAATTAGAAAATGCTATGCTTAGTTGGTTTCATGATAAGGGGGTATTTATTGTCTCTTTTATTCATGATTTAACATTAATTCGGTATGATGTTAGCAAATTAAGTGGGTACGATTCTGAAGGAGACAAACATGTTTTAACTAGATTCGATGCAAATATTGTTCCTCAAAAATTTAGTGGTGCTTTAAATAAAATTGCCAGTGTATCATTGAAAAACGTTATCTCTCCGGAGCCTTACGATTTTAGAATTAATCATACCGGTAATGTTGAACCAGCTAGTTATGATTTACAAGTAGTGTATGCTGGTTCTCTTTCTAAGTTTCCCGATATAAACAATATTGATTTTGATTTAACTGTTTTTGGTGAGAAAAATTTTTCAAATATTAATATAACTAATGATAATTTACATGACGGTGGTTTTATTCCGGCAGAAGATCTGGCACAGAAACTAGGCAAGGGATTCGGACTAATATGGGACGAAGATGCTGATAACGTATATCGCCAAAATTATACAAAGTGGAATTGGCCATATAAATTCAGTTTATACATGGCTTCTGGGCTACCTGTAATAGCTTGGAAACATTCCGCTATTGCTGAAATAATTGAGTCATATCAGTTAGGTGTTATTGTTGAATCATTGTCAGAAATTTCTAATGTAATCAGTGGCATTACTCCTGAAGAGTTTCATATTATGGCAGAACATGCTGCGACATTTGGTAATAAATTAATTCATGGTGAATCAACAAAAAAAGCTGTAAAAAAACTAGAATTAATGTTATCTATAATGTAAATGAATTACCGAAATTAGTTAATACTAATCAGTAAGGCATATGCTTTTACAAGCGCTTACAGTTGCGTTATACTTATCAGACAACATCGAATATCATTCAAGGAGGACGCTCATGTCATTTGAAGAAAAGTTTGATAATGCTAAAGATAAAATTGCTGGTAAGGCAAAAGAACTTGAAGGAAAAATTACCGGTGATAAAGCACGTGAAGTCGAAGGTAAGACCCAAAATGTTAAGGGCGAAGCCAAAGATGATGTACAAAAGGTTCGAGATGTTGCCCATGACGATGTCGATGCCGTAAAAGATGCTTTGAAAAATAAAAAAGATAATCCAGAAAAATAATAAGTTTACAATTGCATATCAAAAAGGCTGGCTAGGGAATTCCGATCGGCCTTTTTTGTATGATATAATTAGACTTACGGATACAACTGTCTTTTCTATAGGGTAGTTTGAAGAGAAAAATAAAAGGAAAATAATAGAGAAAAATAGTTGACATTTGGACAATATATTTTCTATTTACTAGGTTCTACAACAATGGCTTTTAACAATAATGATATAATTATTCGTTTACGTTACGCACTCAACATAAAAGATGCTGATATGATTAAAATTTTTAAATTTGGTGGCGTAACAATAGATGAAGATCAATTACACAATCTATTGACAAAACAAGCAGAAGATACGAAACGTGATGAGAAGGTCGCTACAAAAATACTTGAATCATTTATGAATGGCTTGATTATTTCACAACGTGGTGAAAAAATTGGTCCCGATTTAAAGCCTGTTCCACCAACATTTGATATGGTCAACGAGGCAGCGATAAATAATGTTGTTATCAAAAAATTGAAAATTGCGATGGCCTATACTAGTGATGATTTAATTGGTTTCTTAAAAACGGCAGGTATTCAAATTTCTAATAGTGAGTTAAGTGCAATATTGCGTCGACCGGATCATCGAAATTATAAACCGGCTGGTGATCGCTATCTTCGTAATATTTTAAAAGGGATGGCCATGGAGTACCGTCCTGAGGATGTCAAACGCACAGCAAGAAAGTAGTATTATGAACGTTTTCATATATGTGTACAATTAAGTTAGAGACTTAATTGTAAGGAGGAAATATATGGTAGAACGTACTTTTATGATGATTAAACCGGATGGCGTTTCGCGTGGCAAAATTGGTGAGATTATTCAGCGAATTGAGCATAAAGGGTATGCGATTAAAGCGATGAAAATGGTACAACCTACTCCTGAATTACTAGCAAAGCATTATGCTGAACATGTGGGCAAATCATTTTATCCTTCGTTAGTGCAGTATATGACTTTGGGCCCGGTTATTGCGATGATTGGAGAAGGAACCAACATTGTATCGGGCTGGCGAACAATTATGGGAACGACCAATCCAACACTAGCTGCACCGGGAACCATTCGTGGTGATTTAGGTCGTGAATGGGAAGGGGAAGCTGTTATGAATATCGTTCATGGTTCGGACAGTGTTGAAGCGGCCGAATATGAAATCAAATTATGGTTTGCGTAACGCAGCGTAAGATGAATGATGTTTTTAATAGTTAAAGTGAATTGATTAAGCACTCACGGGAATTGATTTAAATCCACTTGGGCGCTTTTTTATTTTGTTTTTTCAATAATATATTAGCGATTTAACATAATTTTAAAGAATTACCTAAAGTTTGGTAAAATAGTACATATGGACTTGGAGACAAAATTTAATGCAATTAGAAAATATTGAAATACTAGAGAATCATTCACTAGCACCATATGCTTATACGCAAGCTGGTGGATTGGTTGATTATTTAGCCATCCCCAAAAGTATTCATGAATTGAAAGTACTGGTGAACTGGGCTAAAGAGTTAGGCATGCCTGTGCAAGTTTTTGGTCGGCTATCCAATTTAATCGTTCGCAATGGTGGTCTACGGGGACTATCCATCTTACTACATGATTTACGGGACGTCGTTGTGGATCAAAATAAAATCGTAGCATCAGCTGGTGCTGATTTAATTTGGGTAACTGAGCAAGCGTTTGAACATGGGCTGAGTGGTTTAGAGTGGGGCGCAGGAATTCCAGGGTCAGTTGGCGGAGCTGTATTCATGAATGCAGGCGCTTATGGGGGGCAAGTTGATATGGTTGTGTCATCTGTCACTGCTTTAATGCCAGATGGCACTCTGCAAAATTTTGAAAAAAAGGCATTGGGATTTGGTTACCGAAAATCTGTTTTCCAGAGCAACGGTGGCATTATAATTAGTGCGACTTTTGAATTGCAACCAGATAGTTGCACTGCTATCAGGACACGAATGGATGAAAATAATTTTAAACGTGCTAATAAACAACCACTAAATTATCCATCGAATGGCTCCGTTTTTAAGCGGCCAGAAGGTTACTTTGCAGGTAAATTGATTATGGATTCTAAATTACAAGGTGTCCGCCGCGGCGGTGTTGAAGTTTCCAAAAAGCATGCGGGATTCATGGTCAATATCGCACATGGCACCGGTAATGACTATGAGGATTTAATTCATTATGTACAAAAAACAGTGTATGAAAAATTTGGTGTGCATTTAGAAACAGAAGTCAGAATAATGGGAGAGCGTTAAGGAATGGCAATATTAGAATTAATTGTAATATTAATTGTTGCGGTAACCATCTCTAACATTGTGTCGCATTTTATACCTGAGATACCTATCAGTTTATTTCAGATTGCGATTGGTCTCTTTCTAGCACTGGTATGTGGTATTTACGTTGAAGTTGATTCAGAGTGGTTTATGCTATTGTTTATAGCACCATTATTGTTTAACGATGCATGGCGTTTTCCAAAACATGAACTTTGGGAATTACGTGGGCCGATTTTAGGTAATTCAATTATTTTGGTTATCTTAACAACGTTAGTCGGTGGATTTTTAATGCACCTATTAATGCCTCAACTACCAAAATCAGTGGCTTTGGCCCTAGCGGCTGTGATATCACCAACTGATCCGGTGGCCGTGCAAGCCATTGCTCGGCGTGTGAAGCTTCCGGAAAATGTGATGCATATTGTTTCAGGAGAAAGTTTAATCAACGACGCGAGTGGGTTGGTTAGTTTTAATACGGCGATTAAAGCCACCATCGCAGGTACTTTTCTAATTGGTGAAGCCATTGGAAACTTCTTTTGGATGACTATTGTCGGATTAGCTGTTGGGCTAATTCTTGGTAGTTTTGTTAGCTGGCTACGTGACTCTTTTGATCGTGTTGGCTTGAATGATGTGGTTTTCCATACGGTTGTGACTTTGTTAATGCCATTCGTTATTTATTGGGTTGCTGAGGACATTTTTCACTCCTCTGGTGTAATTGCAGTTGTGGCTGGTGGCGTTTTATCGAAAATTTTGAGCGATCTGCATATGAATGCGCGTTCACCTGAAATAAATGTGGTCACAGTACGTACTTGGGAAGTATTTGTTTATTTGCTAAATGGTACAATTTTTATCTTACTAGGTATTGAACTTCCTGCTGCCATGAAAGATATTGTGCGCAGTACGCAGGTTCATACGGGTATGGCCATCTTTTATGGTGTTGCCGTTTGGTTTATCATATTTACTATTCGTACATTTTGGGCTTACGGCACGCAAATTACATATCATTTAAAACATAAGGAACGCGCCATTTCTTTTAGAATGGCAATCATATCGGGCCTTACTGGTGTTCGTGGTGCGGTTACAATGGCCGCTGTTCTAACTGTTCCATCGACTATTGCAGACGGATCGGCTTTTCCACAACGTAATTTACTCGTTTTTGTGGCGGCAGTAGTGGTGATTATTAGTCTGTTGGTGGCCACAATTATGTTGCCAATTGTTACCAAACAACGAACCACACATGATTTTACACAACCAGAAGTGGGCGAAGTTGAAACATCAAGTACTCATGAATCTAAAGTTGATTTAACCGAGGCACAAGCGAGAATATTTTCCATTCGAATTGGTATACAAGTTCTCCGTGAGCAACAAAATGATCATAATAGAATTATTGTCTATGAATTAATTGGTAGAAAACAACAAATTATTGACCAGATTTATCGGCAGTTAAACAAAAGTAATGATCATAAAGTTAATATTGAAGATGATCGAGAATTGCGACGCGTCGCATTAGAAGCGCAACGAAATTGCTTACGTCAACTGCTAGCCGATGAAAAAATATCTATACTAACTTATTCTTCTCAAAATCGACGTTTAGATCGTCTAGAGAATATGATTGATTCTGATAAACACTATCATTTATCTACCCAGTGGATTATTATATTGTGGCGGCGTACGCTAAGAAGTATTCGGATTTGGATTTCGGATGAGTCAACCGACCAATTTCGTGAAGAAAGTTCAATGGCCACTAAAGAAATGGCCAAGGAAGCCATTCAATCTTTGTCTGAATATATGGAAAAGTATACAGGTGATACTGTTTCACATCGAATGGAACGCCAAGCGGCTTATAATTTGATTATATTTTATCGTAATCAGATTGAAAAAGAACGTCATCCCGATACACCAGAACAACGTGAATTAGATGATAGATATCGAATGGAATTGGAAATCAAAGCATTAAATGTGGAACGTGAAACGATTCAACAACTTTATGAACAAGGGCGTATTTCAAGACAAGCAGGCGTGAACATACGTCAGTTTATCAATTATGCCGAAACAGCTGCTCTAGCAGGAAGGGATGAGGAATAGCTAAGTATGAATATTCTACTATATTTTACATTTAATAACCTAATGCATGTCATTGACATCGCTATTATATGGTTTATTTTGTATAAGCTCATTCAATTTGTCGAAGGAACCCGCGCTTTGCAGATATTGTTTGGAGTAGGCTTCGTTATTTTGGTTAAGGTAGTGAGTTGGTACCTTGGTTTAGTAACCCTATCATGGATTATGGATCAAATAATTACATGGGCTCCAATAGCAGTGGTAGTTATTTTCCAACAAGAGATTCGACGAGGATTAGAAAGCTTGGGACGACGTTTGGTTATTCGACGTGCTCGTGTGGATAATTCTAAAGAACATCAACTCATTAAGAGTCTAGATGATGCTTTGCAGTACATGTCTAAACGGCGAATAGGTGCCTTAATTACGATAAAACGTGATGGTAGTTTAGATGAATATATCAAAACTGGCATAAAGTTAGATGCCTACATTACCGGTCAGTTATTAATTAATACGTTTATTCCTAACACACCTTTACATGATGGTGCCGTGATTATTGATGATGATCGCATTGCTGTTGCTGCAGCATATTTACCATTATCAGAAAGTACGCGAATACCAAAGGAACTGGGAACACGTCATCGGGCTGCTGTTGGTATTAGTGAAGCAAGTGATGCAATTACAGTGGTTGTTTCTGAAGAAACAGGGGAAATATCGATCACTCAAGGGGGGGATTTACTTCGCAATATGGACCAAGAGTCTTACATGAACTTTTTTGAACATCAATTTTTGGTGCAAATTGACGAAGAAAATGACAAACACTGGTGGCAAAAGATTGGAGGACGTTCAAAATGAAAAAAATAGGACAGTCTAAAATCGTTAATTTGGTGGTTTCCTTAGTTATCGCTATTTTACTTGCCGCTTATGTTTCTAGTACGAAACAAGGTACTGCTACTAACAATGGAGGGTCAACAAATTTTTCAACGTTGATTCCAGAAAAAAGGGCTACCCTAAAGGTACCTTTAAATTTACAAGTTGATTCAGATAAATATGTTGTTATCGGCGCACCGTCAACAGTTAAGGTTGGTATTGAGGGATCGGGACCACTGGTGACAGCTGCACAGAGTCATAATGACATTCAAGCTAGCGTAGATTTACGTAGCTTAGGTGTTGGTAAGCACAATGTTAAGGTGGCTTTACGAGGCGTTAACTCTTCCCTAACATCTACGGTAACGCCACAAACAGTCACGGTGACAATTTCCCAAAAGAAATCGGCAAAACTGCCGGTGCAGGTTAGTTTCGATAAAAGTAAGATTGCGACCGGATACACGGTTGGAGATACAACATCAGATCCAAAAAATGTCACGATTTCAGGACCTAAGGCTAACGTCGAAGCTGTGAGTTATGTTGATGCCAAAGTGTCACTTGATAGTGGTGTTAAACAGTCTGTCTCACAATCTGTCAAACTTGTTGCACGAGATAAAGATGGTAATGCAGTTGAGGTTAATATTAGTGATCCAACGGCGAATGTCACGTTAGATGTAGAACCTGAAGACAGTAAAAAAATGAATTTGAGCGCAACAATAAACAATGGTGACAGTGATGACTATACGATTACATTTGATCCAAAAACGGTGACGGCATATGGTTCTTCTGATATACTTAAATCGGTGGACACTATTAATATACCAGTGGATGTTGGAAATATTAGCAATAAAACAACGCGTACTATAGAGATTCCTACACAAACAGGGATTGTTGAATATAGTGTTTCAAAAGTAAAAGTAACTATTACACCGTCAAACACCAGCTCAACAAGTAGCAGTTCGACGGGGAGCACGAGCAGCAGCTCTAGTTCATCATCTTCATCATCCTCTGAATCAACAAGCAGTACAAGTAGTAGTACTCAAAGTAGTGCAAGCACAACATCAGAAACTAAAGGACAGTAAAATATGTCAGAATTTAATCTTAAATATTTCGGAACCGATGGTGTAAGAGGTGTTGCAAATAAAACACTTACACCTGAGCTTGCTTTTCGTCTTGGTCGTACAGGTGGTGCAATATTAACCAGGCATGCCAACGATGAAAACAAGAAACCAGTTGTTATTGTAGGTCGTGATACTCGAATTTCAGGCGAAATGTTACAACAAGCCATTATTGCAGGATTTTTATCAGTTGGTATTGATGTGCTGCGGTTAGGCGTTATTACTACGCCAGCTGTAGCTTTTCTGGTTCAAAATTTAGAGGCAGACGCTGGTGTGCAGATTACAGCTTCACATAATCCGGCAGCTGACAATGGCATAAAATTCTTTGGAAATGATGGTTTCAAATTATCTGACCAATTAGAATATGAAATTGAACAATTATTAGATGAATCAGAAGATACACTACCTCGTCCCAGTGCTGATGGATTAGGTGTCGTTAATAATTATCCGGAAGGCGTTCAAAAGTACCTAGAATTTCTTCAAAAAACAATTCCAACAGACCTTAATGGTATGCGAATTGCTCTTGATGGTGCTAATGGCGCTACCAGCGGTTTATTAGCACGATTGTTTGCGGATTTGGGAACAGATTTCGTAACATTAGGAACAGAACCAAATGGGCTAAATATTAATGATGGCGTTGGATCTACTAATCCAGCGGCGCTTGCTGAACTTGTAAAAGAAAATGATGTACAAGCAGGTCTAGCATTTGATGGTGATGGGGATCGATTAATTGCTGTTGATGAAAATGGTGAGATTGTTGATGGTGATAAAATTATGTTTATCACTGGAAAATTCTTAAATGAACAAGGGCGTTTAAAGCACAATGCAGTTGTCTCAACAGTAATGAGTAATATTGGTTTCTATAAGGCGTTGGCAGAAAATGATATGACTAGTATCAAAACAGCAGTCGGTGACCGCTATGTTATGGAAGAAATGATTAAATCGGACCATAATCTTGGTGGCGAACAGTCTGGTCACATTATTTTTCGTGATTGGGCAACAACTGGAGATGGCCTACTAACGGCTCTACAATTGTTATATGTAATGAAAGAGACGGGAAAGAAGCTATCTGAACTGGCAGCTCCTGTTCATATTTATCCACAAAAATTAGTGAATATAACTGTCGCTGATAAAGAAGAAATTCAGCATGATCCTGATGTTATTGCCAAAATTGCTGAGGTTGAAGCACAGATGGCAGGGGACGGTCGAGTATTAGTCCGCCCTTCAGGAACAGAACCTTTACTACGTGTCATGGTGGAAGCACCAACGCAAGAGTTAGTGGAAAAGTATACTGAATCCATCGCAAATGTTGTTCGTGAAAAATCTGGACTATAAAGCATACGATTACTACTATGATCTTTAGATTGAGTGGCTATAACTTTTCGAAAAGTATGGCCACTTTTTTGATATAATATACTATAGACTACGCTTTAAAAGGAAAATAACGTGTCACAAGACAGTTTTAAATCATACATTTTAAAAAAATTTAATATCTCATTTAATGACGAAAGCTTATTAACAGAAGCTTTAACGCAACGCAACTATTTGAATGAACATCCGGACGAAAAAGGTCGCGACTACCAGCGTCTGGAGTTTCTAGGTGACTCTGTCATGCAAATGATTGTTGCTGAGTATTTGTTTAAGCGCTATCCTGACTGGCATGAAGGTCAATTGACCGAAATGCGTATTGCAATGGTTCAAACAAGATCATTTGCGCATTTCTCACGCATGGTTCATTTAAACGAAGGTATTCGTTTAGGAAAAGGTGAAGAGATGAGCGGGGCGCGGGATCGCGACTCATTGCTTGAAGATATTTGGGAAGCTTTTATTGGTGCATTGTATCTAGATCAAGGGGCAGATGTCGTTAGACAATTCTTAAATCAAACATTATTTGCAGCAATTGATACAGACTTTTTTGATCGTTTTATTGATTTTAAAAGCCGATTACAAGAGCGATTACAGACCAAAGGGTCTGTGGATATTGATTATCAGACCGAAAAAGAGGAACAATTATCAGATAATACCCAATTATTTGAAGCGAGTGTCTCCGCTAATGACAAAGAATTAGCGCGTGGTACTGGTAAATCCATCAAAGATGCTGAAAAAGCAGCTGCCAGAGCAGCACTAAAAATACTGGAAGATAATGTCAACTTATGAAACTAAAATCACTTGAAATTAGCGGATTTAAATCATTTGCTGATAAGACAATGATTGAACCAATGCCGGGGATGACCGGTATTATTGGACCTAACGGTTCAGGAAAATCAAACATCATTGAAGCGATTCAATGGGTGATGGGTGAACAATCTGCCAAAGATTTGCGTGGGACAAAGATGTCCGACGTTATTTTTGGTGGTACCGATAAACGTGGTGCGTTGAATCGCGCTGAAGTGTCAATTACTTTTGACAATTCTGATCACTATGTACAATCTGATTTTAATGAAATTCGAATTACGCGAAAGTTGTATCGATCAGGTGAAAGTTCCTATTTAATTAATGGTGTTGAGAGCCGGTTGAGAGATATTCATGAATTGTTTATGGATACTGGTTTGGGACGTGAAAGTTTTTCAATAATATCCCAAGGACGAGTTGAAAGTATTTTCAATGCAAAACCTGAAGATCGACGCGGCATTATTGAAGAAGTCGCCGGCGTGTATAAATACAAGCAAAATAAAGAAAAGGCGCAAAAAGAATTAACCCAGACAAGTGATAATTTGTCACGTGTGGCAGATATTATTCATGAGATTGAAAGTCGAATTGATCCATTAGCGGAGCAGGCGGCAGAAGCAACAGATTATTTAGCTCAAAAAGAACGTTTTGATACGTTAGACAAGGCGCGATTGGCATGGTCAATTCATGATCTTAATGGTCAAATATCATCAACGACCAAACAAGTAGAAACACATGACAAACGTGTTAACCAGACGAAGCTAGCACTAGATGTTGTCAATAAAAAATTATTGGACAAACGTCAAGAACGTGTTAGTGCACAATTGTCACGAGATAGCTTACAGGCTACAATTCTAGAGTGTACTCAAAAACGTGAACGTTTGATTGGCGCTAAAAATTTAGGAGCACAGCAAATTTCAACGCTAAATAGAGATGTTGAAAGTGCTAAAAAACAAGAGTTTGATTTACAAAATCGTGTTCGGAAATTAGATGAACAAATTAGCCAAGTAGAAAAACAAAATGATGGGTTACAAAAACAATACCAACAACTAAAAATTAGTCTGGGACAATTCGATACAAGTGTACAAGTTGAGTTACAACGTGAAATACAAAGCAAAATTGAAGTAAATCGACATCATTATATTCAAACAATGCAGGATATAGCTACACTGCATAACACGCAAAAAAATGACGAAAAGCTATTACAGCAGCTAGAAAGTCGTCAAAAAGTGTTGTCAGTCCGTCTTGATAATGAAAACAAAGAGTTAACAGCTATTCAAAGAACGTTTAACAAAAAAGTACCAAATAGTGATCATAATGATGTAAACATTACAGAACTTGAAAAAAATGTAGCAGATTTAAAGAAAGACATTGGTAATGCAGCAAAAATATATAAGTCCACAGAGCAAAATTGGTACAAGGTATTAGATGAATTAAACAAGGCACGTAGTCATCGCGATGCACTCAATTCATTAGACGAGTATGCTGGCTTTTATCAAGGTGTTCGCGCGCTGATGAAGCCACAAACTTTAGAAAAATTTAGTGGTATTAAAGGGGTTATTGCTGAATTAATGACCGTTCCCAGTCGTTATGCTTTGGCAATTGAAACCGTATTAGGTGGTGTGTTACAACAGGTTGTAGTAGATAATACATCAACGGCCAAGCAGGTTATTTCTTATTTAACAAAAAACCGGGCGGGACGTGTTACAATTTTACCAATGGATACCATAAAATCACGTCACTTAAGCGGTCTGGAAGCAGTGCAACACATGGATGGTTTTATAGGAGTTGCCGCGGATTTGATTGACATGCCTGAGGAAATGTCTGCTATTAAAGCCAACATATTAGGGACAACCGTTTTGGCGGAAAATTTAAATCAAGCAACTGAAATTGCCAAACGTGGACATTTTCGTTTTCGCGTGGTAAGTCTAAGTGGCCAAGTTGTTAATGCTGGTGGTTCTATGACAGGTGGCGCAACCCAAAAACGTGGCGCAACCTTATTGAGTCGTCAATCTGATATTGCTGAATTAAGTGAACGTGCAGATGAATTATCTGTTCAAGCAAGAACATTAGAAGAAACACTGCAGTTGAAACGTTCAACTGGTGAACAGTTACAAGAAAAACTACTTTTGGCACAAGAATCATTGCGAGCAGCTCAAAATGATACTAAAAAAATTGATTATGAGTTATCGCGGCAACAGGATGCTATAAAGCAACAAAAAAGAGCCGTGCAAGCTATTGAATATGAATTGAAAGAAGTAAGCGAACAACAACTAGAACTGAAAAATCGCATAGTAGAGTTTAGTACTAAAATCGAAAATATTGAACAACAAAAACTGGATCAAGAACAGCTGACTGCCAAATTAGCTCATGACTTAGAGACAGCTTCAATAAAATCACAATCAACAAATGAAGAAAAAGCCACGTTGCAAACTCAGTTTGCAACAGTTGGTGCTCAGCTTGACAGTATTAATGGCCAGTTGAGTTTATTACAGAATCAACGTAATGAACTACAGAGAGAGCATAGTACTGTAGAAGAAAACTTAAAAAATCTGCAAAAACAATTGGCTATAGCGCAAGGTAATGTAGCTAACCAAAGTATAATTGATGATATGTCGCATCAACTTGATGCCACACAAGAAAAGTATGACAATATTAATACACAAATCGTGGCTTTGACGAACAGCATCACGGATTTGGAAGAGCAATTTGCAACGCAACAGGAGACTTTGAAAACGCTTATTGGATCACAAAGTCAGTCTGCAGCGCACTTGGCTCGTTTGCAGACACAGATAGAAAATCTGCAGATGCAATTACTGACGCAGTACGATGTTGGCGATGTGGAAGCTTTGTACCAAAAAGTTGCTGACATGGATTTCCAAAATATTACCGAACAGTTGCGCTTAGTTAAACGTAGTTTAGATGAAATTGGCAATGTTAACATTGGAGCTATTGAAGAGTATGAGTCTGTAAAAACACGATTTGAATTTTTGACAAAACAACGCGATGATTTGAACTCAGCTAAAGAAACGCTGCTACAAACAATTGATGAAATGGACAAGGAAGTACAAGTTCGTTTTAAAAAGACTTTTGATGCAGTTGCGGCACATTTTTCAGATATTTATGCCAAAATGTTTGGCGGTGGTCGTGCAGAAATTAGCTTAACAGATCCAGCCCATTTATTAACAACCGGTATTGATATAACAGCGCAACCTCCTGGTAAAAAGTTCCAGCAAATGAGTTTGTTGTCTGGTGGTGAAAAAGCATTGACTGCGATTACGCTGTTATTCGCTATTTTGCACGTTCGCCCTGTTCCTTTTGTTGTGCTTGATGAAGCCGAAGCTGCGTTGGATGAAGCAAATGTGGCGCGTTTTGCTAGATATTTACGTGAATTTGCTGGTGATACACAATTTATCGTTATTACGCACCGTAAGGGGACGATGGTGAATGCTAATTTGTTATATGGTGTGACGATGCAAGAAGCTGGCGTGTCAAAAATGGTCTCAGTTGATTTAGATCGAATGGAAGAAGCAGTTTCATAATTGTATAATTTGTTTAAGAAACAGCTATATGCTCAGAAGCGTGTATTACTTGGATTAGGAGAAAAATAAATGGGATTATTTGATATTTTCCGTAAAAAGAAAAATGAAACGGTTGAGCAGGAGTCTGCGTCAGAATCCACTGAAATTTTGAGTGAATCTGAATCTAATAGTGATGCTTCTGAGGATGAGCAAAGTACTGCTGTATCTGAAAATACGTCAGCCGTGACGCAACCGATGATGGAACAAGTTGGTTTAGTTAACGAAGATGAAGCCAAGATTTGGCAAGAGGCGCTTGACAAACAAAAAATCAGTACCCCACAATTAACAGAAACAGAAACAGAAACAGAAACAGAAACAGAAACAGAAACAGAAACAGAAACAGAAACAGAAACAGAAACAGAAACAGAAACAGAAACAGAAACAGAAACAGAAACAACTGAGCAACAAATTTACGATGCAGGATTGAAAAAGTCACGTACTGGCTTTGCAGATAGATTTAACCGATTTTTGGCTAATTTCCGTTCGGTGGATGAAAATTTCTTCGAAGACTTGGAAGAAACTTTAGTTGGTGCGGACGTTGGCTTTGATATGGCTATAAAGATTAGTGACGAACTTCGAGAAGAAGTGAAATTAAAAAATGCGAAGCGTAAAGAAGACGTTCGCGATGTCATCATTAAAAAAATGGTTGATTTGTATGAGGCTGACGGTATAAATGAAGATGCCACAATGAATTTTGCACCCAAAGGACAAACAACAGTTATTCTATTTGTGGGAGTGAATGGTGTTGGTAAAACAACAACGATCGGTAAATTGGCAAGTAAGTATCAAAAAGCAGGTAAGTCTGTTTTGTTAGCCGCAGCGGACACATTTCGTGCTGGTGCTACCAAACAACTGCAAGAATGGGGTGAACGTGCGCATGTTCCCGTTGTTGCTGGTAAAGAAAAAGCGGATCCTGCTTCTGTTGTCTTTGCAGCAGTTGAAAAGGCTCGCGATGAAAATTATGATGTTTTATTTGTTGACACGGCAGGTCGATTGCAAAATAATGTTAATTTAATGCAAGAACTAGAAAAAATGAAACGCATTATTCAGCGTGAAATTCCTGAAGCACCGCACGAAGTTTTGTTGGTTCTTGATGCAACAACCGGTCAGAATGCATTGCAACAGGCAAAATTGTTCAAAAATTCATCTGATGTCAGTGGTATTGTGTTGACAAAAATGGATGGTACAGCTAAGGGCGGTATTGTTTTTGCCATTCGTAATGAAATGCACTTACCGGTTAAATGGATTGGTTTTGGTGAAAAAGCTAGTGACTTGCGTGAATTCAAGCCTGAAGAATTCGTTTATGGGCTATTCAAGGAATTGGTTGAATCATGAATTTAGCAAAGAAGACTCACATTAACGAACTATTTGGTTTCTATGAAAAATTGTTGACAGATAAGCAACAAGCTTATTTACGTTACTATTTTGAAGATGATTACTCTATTGTTGAAATCGCTGAAGCGGAGACCGTTAGTCGCCAAGCAGTATCAGATAATATCAATCGAGCTATTGAACAACTTGAAAAATACGAAAACATCCTTCATTTGCAAGTCGATTTTGCAAAGCGACAGTCATTAGAAAAGGATGTTGAACAATATATCGAGACACATTATCCAGATGATAATGTGTTAAAATTATTGGTACAGAAGCTTTTAACGACGGAAATTGATAACTAGAAGGGAAATGTGCACAAAATAGTGTGTACAGTTTAATAACCTATGGCATTTGAAAATCTAACAGAACGCCTATCAAAGGCAATTAAAAATCTGACAGGACGTGGCCGTGTTAGTGAAGAGGATTTGCGCGCAACAATGCGGGAAATCCGGTTGGCCTTATTAGAGGCCGATGTTAATTATGACACAGTGAAAAAATTTGTGGCCAATGTGCGCGAAAAAGCAAGTGGCACTGATATCATGGAGGGTTTGAATCCAGCACAACAAATTGTTAAGATTGTCAACGATGAATTGACTGCAACAATGGGTGAAGAAGCGGTGCCGTTAAATAAGTCACCAAAAATACCAACAATCATTATGATGGCTGGTTTGCAAGGTGCTGGTAAAACTACAACTGTTGCCAAACTGGCCTACAAACTCAAAAATGAAAATAATGCCCGACCATTATTAATCGCTGCAGATATTTATCGTCCTGCTGCGATTGATCAATTAGAAATACTTGGTCGTGACTTAGATATTCCAGTTTTTTCAATGGGCACAGACGTCAACCCACGTGACATTGTTCGAGCTGGATTAGAGAAGGCTGCTGAGAATAAAAATGATTATGTATTCATCGATACAGCTGGACGTCTTCAAATTGATGAAGAATTGATGCAAGAATTAAAAGATATTGCAGAAATTGCTGATCCTGATGAAATATTATTGACAGTTGATGCCATGACTGGGCAGAACGCAGCGGAAACGGCCAAAGGTTTCTCTGCTTCACTTGATTTAACGGGTGTTGTTCTAACAAAGTTAGATGGTGATACGCGTGGCGGTGCGGCATTGTCCATTCGAGATGTCACTGGAAAACCAATTAAATTTGTTGGTCAAGGTGAAAAGCCTACTGATTTAGATGTGTTCTATCCTGATCGTATGGCTTCGCGTATTTTGGGCATGGGCGATGTCTTAACGTTGATTGAAAAAGCACAACGTGATTTTGACGAAGAAGAGCAAACTAAACAGCTCGAAAAAATGCGTCAAAATACCTTTGACTTTAATGACTTTGTTGCACAATTAAAACAAGTACAGAGCATGGGGCCAATGGAAGATTTGTTAAAGATGATTCCGGGAATGGCAAATAATCCAGCTTTAGCTAATGTTAATCTTGATGCTAAACAATTCGCTCATTTAGAAGCAATAGTTGGCTCAATGACACCTGAAGAACGAGAGAATCCTGATTTAATCAACCCTTCTCGTCGTCGTCGTTTGGCGGCTGGTGCTGGTCGGCCAATTGTTGAGGTTAATCGTATGATCAAGCAATTTGATCAAATGCGTAAAATGATGAATCAAGCAACTAATGGGAACTTTGGTGGCATTGATAAAATGATGAGTGGTTCAGGCATGGATATGTCCTCAATGATGGGTGGCATGAATGGTGGAATGCCCAAAGGAAATTTAGGACAGAAAATGCAAAACTTTGCTGTAAAACAAGCTGCACGTCGGCTGCAAAAGGCTAAAAAGAAACGTGGACGTAAGTAATGAAAAGTATGGAACGTATTTTACCAGTTTTTGTATTTGTCGTGTTACTTGGATCAAATTTACTTAATATTTCTCATTTTTCATTTGTATCAGTTTGCTTTGCTGTTTTTTGGCCACTGGTGGCAGGCGTTTTTGTCTTCGGACTCATAAAATTATTGTGGTGGTGGGTTCAACGATAATATACTTTTATTTTCAATATATCTAATGTTTGTTCGTATTAGACCGTTTATGTATAAAGGAATCGATAATGACACTTAAACTTATAGCATCAGATCTAGACGCAACTTTTTTACGAGATGATAAAACAATTAATGAACCACTCTTTCGAGAAGTGTTGCAAAAAATGAAAGCACAAAACATGCAGTTCATTGTAGCGACTGGTAATCATTTGCAAAAAGTTTTAGAGTACTTCAAAAACTTTGAAGGTGAGTATCAAATCATCGCCAATAATGGTGCTGAGGTGATGTTAGATGGTGAAGTGCAAAATGTCAAATTTTTGCCCAAGGAAGCATTGAAAACTATTTTTTCTGTAACTGAAAAATATCTCGATGATGTTGCGGTGGGATTGGCGTTTAATGGACAATCAACTACATACATGTTAAAATCACAGGCAGCAATTGGTGACACCTTCAAAATTTCCTCAGAATATTTTGAAAACTTAACATTAGTTGACAGCATTGATGATGTAGTCGAACCGATTTTGAAGTCAACAATTGTTTTATCTCATAATGAAGTAGCTTATATGAATGATCTCAAATCCATTTTAGGTAAAGTTGTCCATGTCACTACTTCGGGGTACGGTGCGATTGATATTGTTAATGCTGATGTAAACAAAGCCAATGCACTAAAGTATATTGCTGATGCATTGCATGTTGATGCGAAAGATATTATGGCATTTGGCGATGGATTGAATGACATGGAGATGTTGGAATATGTTGGGCATCCGGTTGCGATGACTAATAGTGACCCGGAATTATTTAAACATGATTTCGATATTTCTGTAGCCGATAATCAGCATGATGGCGTCTTAAAAACAATATTAGAAAACGTTTAACACACTTGGCGTGTGTTTTTTTGTTATAGTAGAAAATAAGGTGATTATAATGATAAAAAAAGACGGACATACTCATACACAGTTTTCTCATCACGGCAGCACAGAGCAGCTTGATATGTATATTGAACGAGCTATTGATTTGGGATTTACTGAATATGTTGTTACAGAGCACGCACCGTTGCCACAACAATTTTTAGAAGAATTTGTTGGTCCTGACGATGCACGTGATAATTCTGCTATGGCAATTGATGAGTTAACATTTTATAAATCTGAAGTTGAGCGAGTGAAAGAAAAGTTTAAAGATAAAATAAACATCAAATCTGGTTTTGAAGTAGACTATCTAAAAGTATATGAAACTGACATACGTTCATTTTTACAGAGAGAATCTAATTGGATTGATGAAATTGTTTTATCTGTGCATTTTTTACCTAACAATGAGGGGAATGTTGCACCTATTGATTACGAGCCAGATACATTGTCAGCATATTTTAGTGACGAGTGTCGTAATCCTCAAATATTATTTAAACGTTATTATGACGCAGTTATCCAAAGTGTAAACTTTGATACTGGGCTAAAAGTGCCTGTGCGAATTGGACATATTACGCTCATTCGAAAATACCAAAAACTATTACATTTGCCAAAGTTTGACGAATCTATCAAGCAACAGATTACTGAATTGTTAGCAATTATTAAGAAAAAAAATTATCAGTTAGATTTTAATGCGGCTGGTTTTAGTAAGCCATACAATGGTGAAAGTTACCCTACATTTGATATTGCTGAGCAAACAAAAAAAATAGGTATTGAGCTGGTTTATGGTTCCGATGCGCACGAAGTGAACGCTCTAGGATTATATTATGATGAAATGAAAGAATTGATTGTAGATAAAAAAATAGGGGATTAGTAGACGTAAGTGTGTTAGAAAACTATAGTATTTTTGATGATAAAACGAAAAAACAAAAACTTGATAAATAGTGGAGAGCAACTATGACTGAGCATCACGAGCAACTGGGAGTTATTAAAGATTTTTATTTTGTGATGCAGCCAGTTGTTAAAATTTCTGGTAAACAAAAAGATAAGATTGCGTTTTACGAAATATTATTACGTTCTAAGAAAACAAGGCAATTTCCTGGAGAAATATTTTTCGACTTAATCAAAAGTCAATCAGGAAATCAAATTGTGCTTTCTTTTTTTGAAAAACAATTAAAGGAAATATTACAAGAAAATCCTTGTACTAAACTTTCAATTAATTTTGAAATAATACAATTTAAATCACCACAAACACATGAATTCTTCGAAAGAATGCATACTTGGGCACCCAATATTATTGTTGAACTGACAGAAAGATCCTATGCAACTAATGGCAGCAATTATTTACTGGATGCTGTCAAGAAAATCAAAAAAATGGGGTATAGAATTTTTGTTGATGATATTGGTACAGGTCGGAATACCTTGTCACACGTACAGGACAATGTCAATTTAGTTGATGGTATTAAGTTTGCTTGGCCACATTTTAAAGAGGATTCTTGCCAAATCAGTATTTCATTTTTGAAAGAATGGGATAATTTAGCCAAAAAAAATAATTTGGCCTTTGTTTTCGAAGGTGTTGAAAATGTTGATACTCAAATATTACTACAAAAAATGGGTATCATTTATCAGCAAGGTTGGTTTTTTGGTAAACCTAGAGAGGATATGATCGAGGCACAAAAATGTTAACCTATTTGTTTAGTTATCTATTGTTGATGTTGGTTATAATGAATTTAGCTATTTCTACGTTAATTAGTATGCAATTTTTAATGTATAGCAATTCCGGTAGTCGTTATGAACAACGGATAAAACCAATAATATATGTTGCTATGCTTTATACATCAATGTCAGTTTCTTATCATTTTATTGGTGTTGTAGCACATGAATATTTACTCGCACTTTTAATTTTTTACTTGGTTGATAAAAAGCAAGCCATTCTTTTGGTTATTATTACACCCTTTGTAAGAATGTTATACATGCTATTTGTGGATGGTCACTTAACAACTGTTAATGTTTTGGCTTCACTAGTAGTAGCAGGAATGGCTATATTTTATATGAAAGTATTTGATAAATATGTTTCTAATCAAACACTCTCAATGATTCTTTCTGAAATATTTATTGTGGCCACTAGTCTTTTTTTTGCTCCCTTCATTCCCCATGTTGTGATATATAGTATCTTCAATCAACCAACGAATTGGATAATTCGTGCCACTGTAGCTATTATCACGATTTTAATAACTCGAAAAGTGTATTTTCAAGTTACTAATTTGCAAAATAAGAATATTCAACTGCAGAAAGAAGTTATTTTCGATAAATTAACAGGTTTTTTTAATTATAAAAAATTTGAACAAGATATCTTGTTAGGCCCTGACAAACAGACAAATACTGGCATTGCAGTTATTGATCTGGATTATTTTAAAAATGTTAATGATACCTACGGACATGAAGCTGGAAATAAAGTTTTACAGGAATTTTCTTTATTTTTGAGAGAGAGCCTAGCCTACAAACTAAATTCAAAAGATTTAGGAATTTATCGCTATGGCGGTGAGGAATTCGTTTGGATGTTTGATCCCAATAATTTTTCTGATATCGGAAAGTTCTTAAAAAGTATGCAACTTGAGCTGAGTAAACTGCCTCTAGGAGATCAAAATCACTTGATGAGTTTCTCGGCTGGTGTAAGTTTTTCAAAAAATTATAAGTTTAATTTAAAGATGACTTTTGATATTGCTGACGACCTAGTTTATCAGTCTAAGAAGACAGGAAGAGGCAAGATAGTTATTGAAGGATAAAATGATATGAGAATGCATATTTTATTATATAAAAATAAGTATTGACATATATAATAATTGATGTAAAATGAAAATAACTTAATAATAAATTTAGCTGAAGTTGAAAAAGTAGTTAATTACCGTGTTGTACAGGAAGTGCTCAAGCTAACGCATTGAGATGAGCGCCAGCATAATTAATGAAAACACACCAACGAGCTGAATGGTTAAAAAGCCATTCCGGAAATTCCCGATACCGAATAAGCCTGCGTTAGTAGGTTATTGAGCTTTTTTACGTAAGTAAAATTGAAATCAAGGTGGGAACACGTGAAGACGTCCTTGCAAACTAAAATATTAGTTTGTGAGGGCGTCTTTTTATTATATGGCATCTAGGAGATGAACATGAACGATAAAGTATTAGCGGCCGGTTCGCGAGACGAATTTGGTGAAAAATTACAACAAAAACAGAAAATTTCACAGATGATAACTACAATCTTAAATGATGCTGATTTTACACCGATTAATACACCATTAATCGAGCGCGAGAGTACATTTGATAAATATCAAAACAAGAATGTTTTTCGTTTGTTTGATCAGGTTGGAGAAAATTTAGTTTTACGTCCAGATCTGACCTTGCCGATTTCGCGTTTTTTATCAGCCAATCGACAACAAAATAGTATGTCTAGACTTTATTATATAGGGGATGTCTTTAGGCGAACCGACAGCTTGTCGGGTGATTACAATCAAGAAACGCAGGCCGGCATTGAGCTGATTGGTGATCAAAGTTTTGAAGCGGAAATTCAAGCACTAGACACGATGCTTAAATTTGCGCAAGAGTTTGGGATTGTGGATGTACAAGTGGTTTTGAGTGATGCCCGTTTTATTGATGTGGTTTTAGAAAATTTGCAATTAGATCAAGACTTGCGGCAACGTATGAAGCAAGCTATTGAGCAAAAAAATGTATCGGTCTTTGAGGAACTTCGGGCCACTATTCCTGATTTCCCGGAAGGGTTGGCTGGCTGGCCTTTAGCATTTGGTGAAGATGGCGAAACAGTGATGTGGCAACTGCAAGAAATACCGGCAGTTAATGATATTATCAATGATTGGTTGAAATTAGCAGAATATACGCACAAACATTATCCAGCAGTTGCAGTTACGGTTGATTTGGCAGCGGCTTCACCGCAACCATATTATACGGGCACAATTATACGTGGTTTTGTTCCAAGTTTAGGTCGATATTTATTTAGCGGCGGTCGTTATGATCGTTTGTTAGAAAACTTCCAGAATAAATCATTACCGGCGGTTGGTATGGGATTAAATATTGAAACAATTTTAGCTGACTGGCGACGTAAGCCTGAGGAAATGAAACCACAAGAACCTATTGTGATGGTACTTGGCAAGGGACGTGTTGAAAAAGATGCACGACCATTATTGAAAGCGGCTGGTATTGATACTTCGTTATTAGAAAATCCAGCACGTAAATTAATATTTGATAGTACTGACGGAAAATATCGCTTTATTTTGGTAAAACCGAGTGATGTCGTTAAATATCTTGATCGTGGCATTGGTGATGTCGGTATTGTTGGCTCTGACACGATAGCTGAGCAGGTACAAAATCATTACGATGTGCTTAATTTGCAGACAGGCAAAGCAGAATTCGTTGTCGCTGCGCCAGAAGGTTTTAATCTTGATACGCCAACGCGAAAGCGAATTGCCACGAAATATCCCAAAATTGCGACCGAGTACTTTAGTAATCGTGGGGAAGATGTCGAATTAATTAAGTTAGAAGGTTCTGTTGAACTTGGACCACTCACTGGTCTATCGGATGCTATCATTGATATCACACAAACAGGAAACACACTGCGCGAAAATCATCTGCAGGTTTATGATGCGGTTGGCCCAGTAGCTACCCACATGCTCGTTCGTGCTGGCGCCTTACTGCGTTTTCAATTAGAGCTTACGAAAGTAATCAATAACCTTGTTAATATTTTGAAAGAAGAAGAACAATGAATATTATTAAAAATGAATCACTGGAAGCAATTAAAGCTCGTATTCGTCAGCAAACAGAGAAGACGGTTGATCCGCAAGTAGAGGCTCGTGTAACTGATATTATTAAAAATGTTCGCGCAAACGGCGATGAAGCTTTGAAAGAATATGGAGAAAAATTTGATGGTGTCACTTTAGATAACTTAAAGGTGACCGATAGTCAGATTGAAGAAGCCTTTAATCAGGTTAATCCAGCCGTCATTAAAGCACTAGAAAAAGCTGCAGATAACATTCGAAGCTTTCACAAATTAGAGATTGGTGAATCCTTTGAAGATAATCCCAGTAATGGTGTGATTCGTGGAACAAAGGTGACACCACTATCAGCTGTTGGCATTTACGTACCCGGAGGTACTGCAGCTTATCCTTCGTCTGTTTTGATGAATGCTATTCCTGCTAAAATTGCTGGTGTTGAAAATATTATTATGGTTACACCACCGCAAAAAAATGGTTTAAACCAAGCTGTCTTAGCTGCCGCTAAAATAGCAGGGGTGGATCGCATTTATCAAGTTGGAGGGGCTCAAGCAATTGCCGCTTTAACATATGGAACTGAATCTATTCCACAGGTAGATAAAATTACTGGACCGGGTAATGCCTATGTAGCGACGGCTAAGCGTGACGTATATGGTCAAGTAGATATTGATATGATCGCAGGACCATCAGAAATCGGGATTTTAGCTGATGATTCAGCAAGTGCAAAGGATGTAGCAGCAGACTTACTCTCACAAGCAGAACACGACGTTAATGCACGCGCAATTTTGATCACTAATTCTGAAAAATTAGCAACAGCAGTTTCAAAGGAGGTCGAAGACCAACTTAAAGTCTTGCCTCGTGAAGTTATTGCGCGTCAAGCAATTGAAAACAATGGTTTCATATATTTGGTTGATACGATTGATTTAATGATTGATCTGATGAACGCTGTAGCACCGGAACACTTGGAAATACAATTAGAAAATGCGTATGATTATATTTCTAAAATTAAAAATGCTGGGTCAGTGTTCTTAGGGAAGTATGCTTCTGAACCACTTGGTGATTATTTAGCCGGTCCAAACCACATTTTGCCAACAGGTGGTACAGCACGATTTAGTTCACCGCTAGGTGTTTGGGATTTCCAAAAGCGCATTCAGTATTTACAATATTCTGCTGAAGCATTATTGGCTGATTCGGCTGACGTCACAGTATTAGCACGTGAAGAAGGATTAGAAGCGCACGCCCGAGCAATTGAAAGTCGAGAAAAATAATATGTCCAGAACTGCAACAATAAAGAGAGATACTTTTGAAACACAAATTGAATTGACTTTAGATCTTGACGAACAAACACCGATTAAAGTTGACACCGGCATTGGTTACATCGATCATATGTTAACTTTGTTTGCTAAACATGGCCGCTTTGGTTTACAAGTTGATGTGAAGGGTGACTTACAAGTTGATAGTCATCATACGACTGAAGATATTGGTATTGTGCTAGGAGAAGCATTTACCCAAGCTTTGGGTGATAAAGTTGGTATTGAACGTTACGGTGCCCAATTTGTCCCTATGGACGAAACACTAACCCGCGCAGTGATTGATTTATCGGGGCGTTCCTACCTAGTTTTGCATGCCGAACTTACTACACCCACATTGGGCACTTTTGAGACAGAGGTTGTCGAAGATTTTTGGCAAGGTTTTGCTGATCAAGCAAGAGCCAATGTTCATATTGAAGTCCTATATGGTCGAAATACACATCATAAAATTGAAAGTATGTTCAAAGCTGTTGGTCGTGCAATGCGCCAAGCAGTTACTATCAATCCGGAAATTAAAGGGGTTAATTCCACCAAGGGGCGAATTTAAAATATTAGATGATTTTGTGAAGTTAAATCGTATAATACAAAGGAGAAATATATGGCGATTATTATCGTAGACTATGGCGCGGGTAATATTAGAAATGTCATGAAAGCAATTGAATATACAGGATTAAATGCCAAAGTTTCTCAAGATCCTGCCGAGATTGCTGCCGCTGATGGTCTGGTAGTGCCAGGAGTTGGCGCTTTTGCCTCAGCCATGGATAAACTTCGAGAACGTAATTTGGTTGAACCAATAAAACAGTTTTCAAATAGCGGTAAACCATTGTTGGGTGTTTGCTTAGGGATGCAGTTACTTTTTGACTCATCAACTGAATTTGGTGAAACGAGAGGTCTTGGGCTAATTCCCGGGCAAGTGGTTGAATTACCTAAACAAGAGAATTATAAAGTACCGCAAATGGGCTGGAATCAGAACAAAGTGAGCCAAATCAACCAAATCACTCGAACAATGAATGATAAATATACTTACTTTGTACATAGCTATTATGCGGTAACGGATTCAAAATATATTGCGGCAACTGTTAATTATGGAAAAGTTGATGTACCAAGTGTTGTGGTTAACAAAAATGTGATTGGTGCCCAATTTCATCCAGAAAAATCTGGACAAGATGGATTAGAGATTTGGCAAAACTTTAAGGAAATGGTAGAAAACGTATGATTTTTCCAGCAATTGATTTATTAAATGGTCAATCAGTTCGCCTTTATCAAGGGGATTATGAAAAAGAAACCACAATTAACCCAGATCCATTGAAACAGGCAAAACAAATTGAAAGCGCAGGTTTAAAGCATTTACACCTGGTTGATTTAGATGGTGCAAAGGAAGGAAAACCAGTTAATCTAAATGTTATTCAATCTTTGCGAGAACAAACAAACTTGTTTATTGAACTTGGTGGCGGTATCCGGACTCTTGAACAGGTTAACCAATACTTAAATATAGGCATTAATCGTGTGATTATTGGATCAGCAGCTTTGACTCATCCGGAACTTGTGCGAACAGCGGTTGCAAAGTATGGCTCCGATAAAATTGTTGTTGGTGTTGACGGCCGTGATGAAAAAGTTGCCACACAAGGTTGGCTTGAAAATTCTGATACGAGTTTTGATGATATTGTTGAAGCTATGTTATCAGTAGGTGTTTCGAATTTTGTTGTCACCGATATCGCCAGAGATGGGACCCTATCAGGTCCTAACATTGAGCTATTATCACGTTTACAAAATAAATTTCCTAAAAGCAATATTATAGCTAGTGGGGGTATTGCCAATATTAAAAACGTTACAGATTTACAAGCAAGCGGTATTCACGATATTATTGTTGGCCGAGCACTTTATGATGGAGATGTGACACTAGCTCAATTAAAGGAGGTGGATGGATGACTTTAGCCAAACGAATTGTTCCAGCATTAGACATTAAGAATGGTAGAGTAGTTAAAGGGGTTAATTTTGTCAATTTACGTGAAGTAGGTGATCCCGTTGAATCAGCGAAAGCCTATCAGGCTGCTGGCGCTGATGAGCTAGTGTTTTTAGACATTACAGCAACTTTAGAAGAGCGGGATACCATCATGTCAGTCGTTGATGCTGTTTCCAGGGAAGTATTCATCCCCTTGACCGTTGGCGGCGGTATTCGAACGACAGAAGACATGGGTCGTTTAATTAAAGCGGGAGCTGATAAAATATTTGTTAACTCTGAAGCAGTAAAGAACCCAGCGCTAATTACGGACGGGGCTAAAATATTTGGCTCGCAAGCTATCGTCGGCGCAATTGATGCTAAATGGGATGAGTCGGCTGGTATTTATCGGGTCTACGTTTCTGGCGGATCTAAGCCTACAAGTCTTGATGCTATTGAATGGGCCTCTGAATTAGTCGCTCGTGGGGCTGGCGAATTGCTAGTAACAAGTATGGATGCCGATGGAACAAAAAAAGGGTACGATATTCAACTCTATGATCAACTAGCAGATGCTGTGAATGTACCAGTAGTAGCCTCGGGTGGTGCTGGTTCAACACAAGATTTCGTTAATTTATTTGAGAAAACTAAAATTGACGCAGCACTAGCTGCTTCAGTATTTCATTTTGGTGAAATTAAAATACCAAATTTGAAACGAACACTGAAAGATGATGGTGTGGAGATACGCATATGATTGGAACTGAACCGGATTTCAACAAGCAAAGTCAAAATGGTTTGATCCCTGCTGTCATTGTCGACGCGGAAACAAAGGCATTTTTGATGCTAGGCTATATGAACAAAGAAAGTTATTCATTAACCAAAAGTACTGGGCAAACTTGGTTTTGGTCTCGTGAGCGACAAGAATTGTGGCATAAGGGGGAGACTTCGGGTAACATACAACAGGTCGTTAGCATGACATTAGATTGTGATTTAGATACTCTGCTAATTCATGTGAATCCTGCAGGGCCAGCCTGTCATACTAATGCTTACTCATGTTTTTTTAACACGATAAAAGGTGAAGGTTTAGCAGATGCTAATCAAGCAACCATTGCAAATAAATGGACTGATGGTTATTTTCCAAAAGAGTAAATACCACACTAAAAGGAGAAATGATGCCACAACAAACAATTGAAGAACTTCATGAACAAGCACTTGAGCGCAAACAAAATCCCCAAACAGGATCCTATACTGATTATCTATATCAAAAAGGATTAGATAAAATTCTAAAAAAAGTGGGAGAAGAAAGCACGGAAGTAATTCTCGGCGCCAAAAATAATAATGAAGAGCTAATTTATGAAACTTCAGATTTATTGTTTCATTTAATGGTCTTATTAGTTGAAAAGGGTGTCAGTTTAGATGATATTAAAGATGAATTAGGGTCACGCTTAGGAAAAAAATCATTATTGCATGAACGCGCTGATTGGCGAGGAGATAAGAAAAATGAAAAAGACAGTTAAAGCTTTAGCAGCTTATCAAGCAGAATTACCAGTAGAAACTGTAAAAGCAAAGTATGGATTGCAACATTTAGCCCGCTTATCAGCCAATGAATCTGTGTATGGTCCATCACCCAAAGTTGCTCAAGCTGTACGTGCTGTTTCCGATGATATTTTAGGTTATTATCCAGATGGGCAAGCGACAGAACTACGTGAAGCGGTAGCTGAGTTAAATCATGTTGACCCACAACATTTGGTGTTTGGTGCTGGCGCAGATGAATTGATTGAGCTGTTGACTCGTGTTGTGTTGGAACCAGGATCAAATATTATTATTCCCAATCCGACATTTGGTGAATATGCGATGCATGCACAAATCGAACAGTCTACAACAAAAAAAATACCCGTTAATGTTGATAACGGGCATGTTGATTTTGATGCGATTTTAGATGCTATTGATGATAAAACTGCTATGGTATGGATAGCTAACCCCAACAATCCAACAGGGGTATTCGAAACAACCAGCTCCATTAAGCGCTTTTTGGACAAGCTGCCAGCAAATATTACGTTAGTAGTGGACGAAGCCTACTATGATTTTGTAGATGAACCTGATGCTACCGTGGCACCTTTGGTAGCTGAGTACACAAACTTGGTTGTGCTACGTACCTTATCAAAGGCATACGGTCTAGCTAATTTACGTGTTGGATATGGCATCATGCAAGATCCCCTTTATAGTGCGATGCAAGCAGTTCGTTTACCCTATAATTTATCAACCTATCAGATTGCTGGTGGCACGGCTGCTGTATTAGATCAAGAGTACTTGCAGAAAAATGTCCAACGTTTTCAAGTAGAGCGCCAAAAGTTCCAAGATTTTTTGACTAAAAATAAGTTTAAGTTTTATGAATCACAGGCTAATTTTATTTGGATAAAGGTTGGCGAAACGAAAAAAGTTGGTCAAAAATTATTAGAACAAGGTTTCCAAGTCAACGATCGACTTAATCCTGAGTGGATTCGTATTGCGTTAGGTACACCAGAAGACAATGCTGAATTAAAATTGGCTTTTTTGAAAGCTACAAACAAATAAATTCACGGATACACAAAAATGTTGCGTCATTGAATAACGACGCAACATTTTTGTGTTATTAAATTTCACTTCTTTACATCAATAGCCTTACAAAGTGTTTTCCTGATTTAATACATCTTTGAAGCGCCAGTCTTCTTGGTGGTAGGCTTGTTCCCAGAACTGCCATTCTAATTCACAACTTTTAAGAAAAAAATGTGTGGCCTGTTGGCGTTGTTGAGTTGTTGCATTTTCTGCCAAGCGATCTATCCATTCAAAGATTTTGTCAGATAGTGAAACTTCCGAATCATCATCTGTATTATCATAAAAATCAATCCAGCTTTTGAATGGGTTATCATTTGTGTTCGCTTTCTCCTGAACTTGTTTTTTTGCAATTTCATTATAGGTCCAAGGGCACGCCTGAAAAGCAGCTAGAATATTTAATAAGGAGCCGGTGTCAGCCGCACGATACATATGTGATTCGTATAGATATGCTTTAGGTGTTGGCGTGGCGTGTTGCAATGTTTCATATTCGACGCCGGCAACGTCACAAAAAACATGATGGGGATGAATTTCGCTATTTAAAATGAAATCAATTGAATCAGCAAAAAATTTCATTTCATTACGATCAGTTAATTTTGTAATGGCATTGGCATAAATTTTGATAAATTCACTAAGATATTGGAAATCTTGTTCAACGTAAAAAATCAAAGCTTCTCGGGGAACGTAACCGTCCGCAATGCCACGAACAAATGCGTGATCATGAATGGCTGTCATAATTGGTGCAGCTTGGGTGCGCAATTCTTCTGAAAACATAATTTCTCCTAAAATGTTTACATGTCCAACAAAAAAACTCTCTCTTGACTATAGGCAAAAAAGAGTATCTTTTGTAAAAAGAATACCACTTTCCTACGCTAGTATTGACTAGATCAGGTTCGAAGGGATTGATAAGTAATATCATCTCAGCCAAGAAGGCACCCCTAGTGGACAGCATATATATTTTTTAATGAGATTAGCATAGCATTGAAAAATTAAAATTGCAAATGGTTTTATGGTGTAGCTAATGGGCTAGAAAATTTCTTTGCATTTAAAATTAGAATGGGTTATACTAATTCACGAAGTTAATATTTTATCTGGGGTACCGTAAGGTTGAGATAATACCCATTGAACCTGTCAGGTTAATACCTGCGAAGGAAGAATAAGTTAGATTAAGATGTCTTTTTGATGCCATCAATCACTAAATTCTTTTGTGGTTGGTGGCTTTTTGTATAGACACTTATACTATAAAAGGTATTTTATCGAAACATACAACCTCGAAACAAGAGGAGAGATGTTTATGGAACAAGTAGAAACAGTAACAGCGGGATCAAAAGGGAAATGGTCTTTGCGAGAAGTCATTTTAATGGCGTTGATTGGTATTGCCTTTGGTGTGATTTATTTTATTATGGATCCAGTGTACACAGCACTTGATGCAGTTTTAGTTCCGCTTGGGTTACACCAATACACCATTGCAATCACTATTGGGCCATGGATGATGGCAGCCCCATTGGCTAGTTATTTATTGAAACGTGTTGGTGCGGGATTAATAGGTGAATTGCTTGGCGCCACTGGAGAAGCCTTGTTGGGCGGCTATTGGGGTGTTGCAACACTAATTTCTGGATTTGTTCAAGGTATCGGATCAGAGCTTGGTTTTACTTTGACAGGATATAAAAGCTGGAAAATGGGTTTGATTTTGTCAACATTTACTGGAACATGCGTGACATTCATCTGGTCATTGTTCCACGATGGATATCTACAATTTGATTTTGGTATGCTAGTTGGGTTGTTTATTGTTCGCTGGATTTCAATTGCATTTTTTGCCGGTCTATTAGTTTACTGGATTGTCAACTTGCTAGAGAAGTCTAAATTATTAAAAACAAACCGATAAGGTCAATAAAAGTATGACGGAATTAAAGGCCAATCATTTAGATATTAAATTTGACGATGAAATTATCTTAGAAGATATTTCACTGGAGATTAGACCAGAACAATTTATATTATTAGTTGGTTCATCTGGATGTGGCAAATCAACTTTGATGACTGCCTTAGCTGGGTTATATCCTAAATATGGCGGCGAATTGTCACAGGAAGTGTCTTTGAACCATCAGTCAATTGCTCAAATCAAAGCGAACCATCGCGCTAAAAAAGTTGCCATGCTATTTCAGCATCCAGATCAACAATTTGCCATGGATCGCGTAGAAGATGAATTGATTTTTTCATTAGAAAATTTATCTTTAACTACCGAGGAAATTGATAAGAGAATTAATTCTGCTTTATCAGAGGTAGGAATTGAATCACTGCGACACCGAGAACTTTCATACTTGTCAGGTGGAGAATTGCAAAAGGTTGCTTTAGCTGAAACATTAGCGATGGGTGCAGAAATTATTTTATTGGATGAACCTTTTGCGGCCGTTGATCCAGAGCATCGACATGAGTTACAAGTATTGTTAAAAAAATTAGTTGATCAAGGACATGGTATTTTAGTTTCAGATCATGACACAAGTGGATACGAAAATCTGATAACAGATTTATATCGTATTGAAAATCGACATATAGCATGTATTGATTCTACAGCTTGGTCTCCTTTTTTTAAACAAGATGTAAATGATAGTATTGTTACTAATGATGAATTTAATGAGTCTGTGTTTAGCATGGCACATGTGACGGTAAACAACGGTAAACAATCCATATTGAAGAATAGCAGTTTTGAGTGGGCAAAAGATAAAATCACCTTAATTACTGGACCCAATGGTATTGGAAAATCAAGCTTACTGCTTACTTTTGCAAGATTACACGATTATGAGGGCTCGTTGTTGTATCAAAGGAAGCTACTCGATAAACTTCGTAAAAAAATATATGCTAGGAAAGTTGGTTTAGTATTTCAAAATGCAGCTGACCAATTTTTAAACATTACCGTTTCTGAAGAAGTTGAGCAGGCTAGAGCCCATAGCCATCACGCTGATTATTGGACAAATGAGAAGGTTGACCGGTGCATCCAAAAGTTAAATTTAATAGGTATTGAAAAGCATAGTGTTTACGAATTGTCAGGTGGCCAACAAAAAAAGCTACAAATACTGATTATGTTAATTATTGCACCCGATACCTTGCTGTTAGATGAGCCATTATCTGGATTGGATACGAATTCTATTCAACATGTCATGAAAATCATTAAACAGTCATCAAATGACCTTGAACAAAGTATTATCATGATTTCACACCAAACACACGGCATTATTCAATATATTGATTATCATGTTCGCTTTGATCAAAATGGTTTGAAATATGAAAGTGTAGTTAATTCATGAATGAAACACAAAAATTACTATTAGTATTGCTTATTTCGATAGAAATTGCGTTCACAAAATCAGTTTATCTCAATCTGTTTTTAATTGTTGTTAGTATTTTGATTTTAATAGTGACTAAAAGCCATTTGAAAACTTTTGCTCGATTATTGATTGTATCAATTTTGCCGGCAGTCGGATCATTCACCTCATTTTATTTTTTTGGTACAGGAGACGAATCACAACGATTACATTTTGCACTAGTAATGACCACACGTGTAGGTGCTTATGTATTCATGGGTGCGGCATTTATGTCGACTATGGTTTTGTACGAATTATTACGTTCTCTTGAACAAAATGTCAAAATGTCCGCAACCTTTGTATATGGCATTCTGGGTGCATTGAGTTTTATTCCCAAAATTATAAATTCAGTTAAAACGATTCGGGCAGTGGGGCTGATGCGAGGTGAGGTCTTGAGTTTTTGGTCGCCTAAACTTTATTTTAAAGCCATTAGTCAAGCATTAATATGGTCAAATAATTTAGCGATGGCTATGACCTCTCATGGCTTTGAAGAAGGTGAAAGCCGTAGCTACCACCGATTATTTCCAACAAAAGTTTCTGGGTGGTTAATCATTGGCGTCGGTATGCTACTCATTCAGTACTGTTTATTTGTTATTAAGCTTTGGTAAACAAATGTGTTAGACTATGATTATGAAATTAAAACAAGCAGATTTACTTTTTGTAAAAAATGGACATAGCGATCTGGATGAGGGTATTGCAGAATCAACGGGAAATTTTGTTCATGTTGCGATATTAGCCGACGAAGAAAATGTCATTCATGCAACAGCTGATTCAGGCGTTTGTTTACAATCGCTTCAGCTTTTTTTAGAGAAAAATAAAAGTGCTGATGTTTACCGCACAAATGTTAAAAATACGAAGCGAATTATTATTAACGCTAAAACGCATTTGGGTAAACCCTATAACTTTTCTTTTCAGCCAGGTACGAACAGCTTCTATTGTTCACAGTTTGTAGTGACAGCCTTTGAAGACTTTGTCAAATTTAGTGAACAACCAATGTTTTTTGGAGACAGACGAAAACAAATTTCTGACTTTTGGGCTGCTTACTATAAGGAACTAAACGAGCCGGTGCCAGTTAATGTTTTGGGAACAAATCCTAATGAAATGTCTCACGATCCGCAGTTACATTATGTTGGAAAAATTGACTTATAATTTAAATTAGTAAATACTAAAAAAGCCACAATATATAATGATATTGTGGCTTTTTTAAGTGTTTATAGGGGAACATAACAATCAAATTTTAGAGTTAATAGAACCAAGTGTCATAAATAGTGATTGGTTCGTGACGCTTTTGTTGCGTTGTCAGATACATCTCTTCTATTCGTTCGGCATCGGTGCTTGTAACATCTTTGCCTTCCAAATAATCGTCAATGACATCGTATCTAACACCCAGCGCAACTTCATCAGGCAACTGTGGGCGTTCATCCTCAAGATCTGCAGTAGGTACTTTGTCGTATAGATGCTTTGGGGCGTGTAATGCTTCGAGAAGCTGCCTTCCTTGTCGTTTATTTAGACGCCACAAAGGGTTAATGTCTGTGCCGCCGTCACCATACTTGGTGAAGAAACCAGCTACGGCTTCAGCTGCATGATCAGTTCCGATAACGGCACTATTATGCTCGCGAGCAACAGCATACTGGGCAATCATACGTACTTTTGGTTTAATTGAACCGCGACTCATGTCATCAACGGTTAATCCACCAAGACGCAGTAAACCTACCAGAGCATCAGTTGCATCTTTGATATTTGTTGTTACTGTTAAATCAGGTTGGATAAAATTGAGTGCATCTTGGGCATCGTTTTCATCTTGTTGTTCACCGTATGGCTGCCTAATCGCAACAAACTCGAACTTTTGATTCGTTTCTGCTCGTAGTTCAGCAATAGCAAGTTGGCCAATTTTACCAGCAAGTGTGGAGTCTTGACCACCACTTACTGCAATAGCTAAACCGGTGTAAGCACTGTGAGTGAGATATTGTTTCAGAAAATTCACAGAGCGCTTGATTTCAATGTTTGGGTCAATAACGGGCTGAACGTGCAAATCAGCAATTATTTTAGATTGTAAAGGTCTCATTTGGTCATCTCCTGTATATTGTTTCGAATGTCATGAATTAAATTCATTTTAGCATCATATAGCTTTTGAGATAAGTCAACAGGATAGGTTTCAGGATTCAGTATACGTTTGTATTCATCCCATAGATCGTTTAACGAATGTTTGGCGTAGCTTTTAATTGTAGTAATATCAGGCAAATCATAAATTAGGTCGCCCTCAACAAAAATATCATGTAGCATTGGTTGTGCATCGAAATTTTTAATGTTCTTAGAAATAACAGGATGATTGGGATCAAACATGTGCAAAGTTTCCAATTGGCTAGGATTTTCATCATCGAAAGTCAAATAATCACCTTCAGATTTGCCATCTTTACTATCTGTTATTCGCCAAACTTGCTTTTTTCCAGGGGTTGAGATTTTTTCAACGTTGTTTGACAATTTAATTGTGTCATCGCCGTCGATACTAACCATCTTGTATACCGCACCTAAGGCAGGTTGATCATATGCTGTGATTAATTTTGTGCCAATTCCCCAAACATCAATTTTTGCACCCTGAATTTTAAGATTTAAAATGGTGTTTTCGTCTAAATCATTTGATGCATAAATTTTGGCATTCGTGAATCCTGCTTCATCTAACATGATACGAACTTTTTTAGAAAGGTATGCCATGTCACCTGAATCAATTCGAACCCCTTGAAAATTAATCTTATCTCCAAACTCACGGGCTACTTTGATAGCGTTTGGAACACCAGATTTTAGTGTGTCAAATGTATCTACTAGAAAAACAACATTTTTATGTGTTGCTGCGTAGGCATGAAAAGCATCATAATCGTTGTGGTAAGCTTGAACAAGCGCATGAGCATGTGTGCCAGAAATAGGAATATTGAATAGTTTTCCTGCACGAACATTAGATGTAGCATCAAAGCCACCAATAAAAGCAGCACGGGTACCCCAAAGCGCAGCGTCCAATTCCTGAGCACGACGTGTACCAAACTCTAATAGGGGGTCACCATTTGTTACACTAGCAATACGAGCCGCTTTAGTAGCAATCAATGTCTGAAAGTTGATAATATTGAGCAGTAAAGTTTCCAATAATTGAGCATCGACCAGAGGTCCTTCAACTTGCAAAAGCGGTTCATTGTTGAACATCACTTCACCCTCATAAGCCGAACGTATTGTTGCAGTCAAATGCCAGTTTTTAAGGTACGTTAAAAATTCAGTGTCGTATAGGTCTAATGATTGTAAATAATCAATATCGTCATCAGTAAATTTCAGTTGATTTAATATTTTGACAATTCGTTCTAAACCACTGAAAATAACATAGCCATTATTGAAAGGCATTTTACGGAAATAAGCCTCAAAAACAACGGGTTTTTGATCAATACCTTGTTTCCAGTAAGTATAAATCATATTAATTTGGTACGCATCCGTATGGAGCACCAGTGAGTCATCAGAATACATGTTCAAGTCCTTTCCTTCCATTATAACAATATTTTTTAGTTGTTACTTAAATTAATAAGTATTAATTATATGTCAATTTGATTGTAGTTAGATACTCAAATATTTAATTCTTGTAATAATTTTACGAGATGATTAAATTTTATAATGGCTTAATTCTTCTAGGGCTATTAAACAGTGGATTCCTGAATTAAATTCGAAAATAGGACATTTTTTGTCCTATTCTTATTGAAAAAATAGTTGTAGTATTTAAGTTATAGCAATTTAAAAAATAGCACTGGAGGAAATAGTTTAGTAATGAACAATACGATTAAACTTATGAAGTTACCTGATTTAACAGTAATCAAGCATAGTGGTGAGGGGACACAATTCTATGCCTATAAAATTAATTTTATTTTAGAAAAACTCAATTTATCAGAAAATATTATCAACGATATTAACCGTGATTTATATCAAATGTTGGCGAACCAAGCGAGTATCACAGCAATAGAAATTCGTAATTTATTGGTTTCCTTACTTAAAAAATATGAACAGCTGGATGCTGTGGATGCTTATAATTCATACTACGTAGCTGATCAACAAAAATTTTCCGATGCTTCAAATGTTCAAAAACGCATAGAGAAACTTTTTGCACAAGATGAGAGTGTCGTTCATGAAAATGCCAATAAGGATAGTCGCGTATTCAATACGCAACGTGATTTGGAAGCGGGAGCAGCAAGTCGTGCATTAGGATTACAAATGCTGCCACCTTTGGTAGCCAAAGCACATTTACGTGGAGATATTCATTGGCACGATTTGGATTATTCACCAGTCACACCAGCTACCAATTGTTGTTTGATTGATTTTGAAAACTTGCTAACAAACGGCTATAAAATTGGAAATGCGTGGGTAGATTCACCACATTCTATTCAAACTGCCACTGCGCAGATGGCCCAAATCATTGCTAATGTTGCATCTTCACAATATGGTGGTTGTTCAGCTAATCGGATTGATCAGCTACTTGCGCCTTACGCACAAATGAACTATGACAAGCACCTTGTTGACGCCAAAAAATGGATTGATGCTGACCGACAAGAAGAGTATGCCAAAGAGAAGACTTGCAAGGACATTTACGATGCGATGCAAGGACTGGAGTATGAAATCAATACGTTGTACTCGTCGCAAGGGCAAACACCATTTACAACTGTTAATTTTGGATTGGGAACAAGCTGGTTAGAGCGCGAAATCCAGAAAGCTATTTTACAGATTCGTATCAAGGGACTAGGGAAAGAGCGGCGCACGGCCATTTTCCCAAAATTAATTTTTACTTTGAAAAAAGGGCTGAATTTTAGTCAAGAAGATCCAAACTATGATATTAAGCAATTAGCTTTGGAATGTTCAACCAAACGTATGTATCCTGATTTATTAATGTACGACAAAATTGTTGAATTGACAGGTAGTTTCAAAACACCGATGGGTTGTCGTTCATTCTTACAAGGCTGGGAAGATGAAACAGGCGTTGAAGTTAATTCTGGACGTATGAATTTGGGTGTTGTTTCAGTTAACTTGCCACGTATTTCCCTGTTTGCTAAGGGTGATATGAATCTGTTCTGGAAGATTTTTGATGAGAAAATGGCGCTATGTCATGATGCGCTAGCTTACCGGATTGAACGTACCAAAGAAGCTGTACCAGAAAATGCACCATTACTGTATATGTATGGTGCTTTTGGCAAAAGATTGAAGGCCACCGATAGTGTTGATGAAGTGTTTAAGAACGGCCGCGCTACGATTTCATTAGGATATGTGGGCGTTTATGAAACATGCATTGCATTCTTTGGACCAGACTGGGAAAAGAATCCTGAAGCACATCAATTTGCTGAAGCAGTTGTTAAAAGAATGCATGATTATTGTCAAGAATGGGCAGCAGGGAGTGGTTATCACTATAGTTTGTATTCGACACCAGCCGAATCTTTGACCGATACATTTTGCCATCTTGACCAAGAAAAATTTGGGGCTGTTCCTGATATTACTGATAAGCAGTACTATACCAATAGCTTCCACTACGATGTTAGAAAGCATCCAACACCATTTGAAAAAATAGCATTTGAAGAGACGTTCCCAAAATATGCGTCGGGCGGTTTTATCCACTATTGTGAATATCCTAACTTAAAGCAAAATCCTCAAGCATTAGAATCTGTATGGAATTGGGCCTACGATCACGTTGGCTATTTAGGAACCAACACGTGCATCGACAAGTGTTTCAAGTGTGGCTTTGCGGGTGAATTCAAATCAACAGCGCGTGGCTTTATGTGTCCTGAGTGTGGTAACCATGATCCTGAATTGTGTGATGTGGTCAAAAGAACGTGTGGCTATCTAGGAAATCCTCAGCAACGACCAATGGTTCATGGTCGACATGTTGAAATAATTTCACGTCAAAAGAATTTAACTAAGGAGATGATTGAAAATGTCGCGACCTTTGCGAAAACCAAACAATCCGATGCCCAAAGAATGGACCGCGCAAAAGTATAGTCAAAATTATGTAGCTGACTATAAAGCCTTCAATTTTGTTGATGGCGAGGGGGTTCGTTGCAGTCTATATGTGAGTGGTTGTCTGTTTTTATGTCCCGGCTGCTACAATGTTGCCGCGCAAAACTTTCATTTTGGACAGCCCTATACACAAGAACTAGAAGATCAAATTGTTGAAGATTTGAGTCAAGACTACGTCCAAGGGTTGACGCTGTTAGGTGGGGAACCATTCTTAAATACAGATGTATGTCTACAGCTCTGCCGTCGGATTCGGAAAGAATTTGGCCATTCGAAAGATATTTGGTCGTGGACTGGTTATACATGGGAAGAGCTGGAACAAGAGACCTATGATAAGATGCGGTTATTATCCTTACTAGATATTCTGGTGGATGGTCGTTTCTTGGAAGAAGAAAAAGATTTAACATTACAGTTTAGAGGTAGCGCTAATCAAAGAATTATTGATGTACCTAAATCATTGGCACAAAATGAAGTTGTCATTTGGGATAAGTTAGTGCGATGATTTATTAATAGTAATTTTTGGAAAATGTGTACACTCGTTTTTATAAAACGAGTGTACACATTTTTTTATTAATTAATATTTACAAATGAAGTTCTTCATCAAAAAAATGTTGGCGAAAATGATTAGGAGTTATTCCGGTTATTTCTTTGAAAGTTTTGACAAAATAGCTTGCGGTTGAAAAAGATAGTAAATTTGAAATCTCCAGTAATGTGAGATTCGAAGCAATCAACAATTCTTTTGCCGTATCTATTTTGGTTTGCCTAATGAATTAAGTGATCGTTATTTTATACTCTCTTTTGAACGCTGGATTCAATGTCTTTTTCGAAGCATTCAGTGCGGTAGCAATGTCATCGAGTGTAATGTTTTCGCTAATATGCTCTTTTATATATTGTTTAATTCTTTGGTGGAGTGGTAAAAAATTGTGAACCCTATGGTTTTGTACAATTTTAAAATAATGCCAAGTAATTTCTCTAATAACTTGAAAAAAATTCAGGAACTGAGGAGATAGTTCAATTTCTTGCACAAGCTCATTATGCAATTGAAATGCTGACTCGACAGGGTACCCCCACTGGATAATCGCTCGGTTTAAAATTGAGACATAGGAAATAAGCGTATCTTTTTCGCCTCTAATCATGTTGTTGGAGGCAAAACGTTCACCAATTATTTTTAAACGTGACAACTTTTCAAGTGCTGAGATTAAACTGGCTTTACGTGAATAAACAATCGATTTGATAATATCAGTTTCTGCATTAAAAAAAGTTTTTGGATCAAAGGATTCGCTGCTTTCTTTTTTGATGTGGAGTTTATCTGAAAACTTTGTAATGTGGACCTCTTCTTCTGGCGCATCGTTAGAATTATATAAAGTATAGATGATTTGAGAAATGGATTTTAGATTTGAAAGGGAATGTAACATCATTAACTCACTACTCGTTGATAGTGGATCGTCGTATTTAAAAGAGAAGCAAACGATGCTTTCTTCATTGACATGGCAAGTTAAAATATGACCAGAATTATAGTCTAGAGATTGATAAATGTGATTTGTGAGCAGCTCAATATTATCAATTAATAAATTCACAACATTTTTATTGGAATTATTAGTAGATTCATCTAAGTAATTTACTTGTTTTGTGGCAATGTCAATCAAAATAACATCAGCATTTAAAATGTTTGCTAACTTTTTAATATCTTTCATTACTTCTCCCGGAAATTACATTTAATCATTAAACGTGTTATTAGCATTTGTTCCTTCTTTATAAAATGTATTTATTCATAATTGTATAAAAACTATTAAGTAATAAATATAACATCAGGAAGCAAAATATCTTATTTTGATATAAACTACCTTTTTTTATCATGAAATTGCAAAAGGATTCATACATAATATGAAGTACTTGTGATCATACAGCTTAATTTCGAGAGAATAATCACATGTAATTTGTAGAGAAAGGTGGATAAAAATAGAGAAGTACATCACATAGTTACAGATTCTGTAATTGGTGAAAGTCATAATATATTTTAGCCTGTACTAAACTTTTATCAAAAAGAGTTTGTATTTTTAAAATTGCGGTTCTCAATACAAACTAGCAATTTTAACACTTTGTGAGAGAAGTGATGATTTTTAAAACAAGAACGCTGAAGAGTTCTTAGAAGGGAGAAATATGAAAAATAACATTCACAAGATTGTGAACGGCTTATTTCTGCGTGTCTTTGGAATTTTGTTGATATTGTCAACATTAGTAGCAAATGCGCTGATGATTCCACTAACTACAGTATCTGCTGCGAGTGATATTACGCCACAGTATACGAGTAATAGTACAGGCGTATTTCCCACTAATTCGTGGACTATTCCAGGTCAAAATACGGTAATAAATCATCAAGGTGGAGATGCTAGTAATGGCTGGGACAAGAATAGCAGTTGGAATGGGGATTCATCTGATACATCAAAAGCATATTTGAAATTTGGTACTGACACTAGTAACCCAGATTACCAAATTCGTAAGTATGCTAAAGAAACGTCCACACCTGGGTTATACGATGTCTACTTGAACGCCAAAAGTAATGAAGTTAAGAATATTAAACCGATCGATATTGTGTTAGTTGTTGATATGTCGGGATCAATGGAGCCGGCGAATAATCCGTCTGGAAGTAACAGAGCTCAGGCTACTAGAGATGGCGTTAAACAATTTCTACAAGCAATTAAAGATGCTGGAATTTCCCAGTACGTTAATGTTGGTTTGGTGGGTTTCTCAAGCCCAGGAAACTATGTTACCGGTTCAAACGGGTATCTAGAAGTTGGGATGCAGAGCCTTTCAACAACTGGGCAGACAGAACAAATAAATAAAACTCTATCTCCGACTTTTTCAGGTGGAACATTCACACAATTGGGAATTCGTAGAGGTCAAAAAATGCTCGACGACGATAAAAATGATCACAAAAAAATGATGATTTTACTGACAGACGGTGTTCCAACCTTTTCTTATAAAGTCACCCAAGCAACAACTATTTCAGGAACGACTTATGGAACAGCATTTTCCTCCTCAGATCAGGATCAACCCGGATCTACTTCACAATTTGTAAGTGGGAGAAATAATTGGGAAAGTCGGAAAAATCGTTACATTAGTGGAACTGATCCTAACGGAGCAACTACAAGTGCACAGAATTATGGACTATATTACAATACTGGTAACAATGTCAAAATTTGGAATACTTGGGCAGCAACGCTGGGAGAAGCAAAAATCAGTAGAGATAGTGGTACCGAAATACATGCTTTAGGAATACAGTTAGGTGATGATAATAATAATAATTATTGGGATTCGCCACTTTATCTATCCTCCAATAATGTACGTTCCAGAGCTAGTTTAATTGCTTCATCTGGTCTTTATCAAGATGCTAACAGTGCATCTGATGTGGAAACGTATTTGAAAAATCAAGCAAAAGATGTTCTGAGTCAATTCAACACGGTCAACCAAGGAAGTATTTCAGATCCGTTAGGTTCTCAATTTATTTATGGAGATGACACGCCGACGGTTAAGAGTGTAGGAAGTAGTGTTGTTCAGAATTTACCAACAGTTACCAAATCAAACGGAAGTATCTCTGTAAGTAATATTAATCTGGGGAAAGATCAAGAAATTCAAATACATTATCAGGTGCATTTAAATACTGAATCAGATAATTTTAAACCGGATTACTGGTATCAGATGAATGGCAAAACAACATTTACACCGACAAAGGATAGTAACGCTGTAGAATTTGGTGTTCCTTCTGCGAAAGCACCTGGAACGGAGCTAAAGGTTATCAAACAATGGCAAGAGTTGACTGATTCATCGAAGCGACCAGATAGTATTAATTTTGAAGTAACGCGAACTACGAACAACCAATCAAACGATTGGCGGGCAACTGGTACTTTGAGTAAATCGGATAATTGGTCTAAAACTTTCAAACAGTTGAATAGAAATAATCAATCGGTTTCGTTACCAGCTTATGATAATAAAGGTGGAACGTTCAATTATCAGGTGCTAAACGAAAGTACGGATGGTTACGTTTCAAGCATTACTAACAAAATAAATGAGTCAACGATAACAAATACACAATATGGTTTGATTATTGATAAGTATGCAAGTAACTCGAAAAATAAACTCACTGGTGCTGAATTTATTGTTAAATCAACGGATGGAAAGCAGTCCTATACATTAAAAGATAATCAGTTACAGCAACTGACACCAGGGGATTACACCATTCAAGAAACTAAGAGTCCATCTGGGTATCAACTTGATTCTACGGTTTATCCAATAACACTATCGCAAGATGGAAAATGGTCAAGTAGCGGTCAAGGTATTAATGTGAAATCACCAACCACGGATGGCAACGGCTATAAAGATGGTTTTTCTATTGCTACTGACAAATCAAACAATACTGATAAGAATAATGTTGTTAGATTTGTCAAAAATGATACTTTCAAGAAGTTTAATCTGACAGTTAATAAAGTTGACAAAACAACTGGAAATGCGCTAAAAGGTGCTAAATTCACATTAACTGACTCTGATGGCAAAACATCAGTTTACAAAGAAACCGATCCAACGTCGACTTTCACTTTTGAAAATCTTTCATCAGGAACATATACTTTGAAAGAATCAAAAGCTCCTGATGGATACATTGCTAGTAAAGATGTCACAATAATAATTTCTGATGATGGCAGTGTTAAGGTAACAAACAATAATGGCGATTGGAAATCAACTTTACAAAATGATGCAGGTAACAATCAGATTAGCCTAACGGTCAACAATTCAAATAAAACTGTTTTTCCATCTACAGGTGGCACTGGTATTGTGCGCTACATGTTGATAGCTGGGGCCTTTATATTAATTGCCTTGGGTGCTAGCGGTTATTATATTTTCCGAATAAAGAGGGGTAACCGATCATGATTAAAAAAATGATTGTGTTTATCATTACCTGTATTTCATTTGGGTTGCTTAGCTTGCAACAAGACAATTTAAAGGTTTTAGCCGATACTGATAACCAATTTACGATAGAATTGCATCATCAGTTGAGTGTGTATGAATCAAATCCAGTATCCTATACTCCTGGCAGTAACGTAACATTTCAATTGTATGATTTGACGGCTGATTACCAGAAGCATGAAAATGATGAAAATTATTTTGAAGATTTGAAATCTCAAAATCAGGGTATTCAAAATTATATTCAAGACAATCATATTCGTTTGATGGATACTAAAACTACTGATGCCAATGGACAAGCAACATTTCATGTTTCAAAAGAATATGGAAAAGCTTATCTTATTGTGCAACAAAAAAGTAGCCAACTTGAAAGTGATGGTTTATCCTATGAGCAGGTTAGTGATCCAGTCGCATTTTCGCTAAGAAATCAAGATATGGATAAAAACAAGCTTGAAATTGAGACCAAATCTGCTATTGTGACACGCATACCATATTTTTTTAAATATGGAAAAACGCTTGATCATAAAGAATTACCATTAGCAGGTGTCAAATTTGTGTTGTATAAAACAGTTGACAACCAAAAAAAATACCTGACTGATGACAATAGTTGGAAAACCACTGATGACTCATTACATGAAAAAGAAGTAAAAAAAGTCGTATCTGATGATACCGGTTTAGTTGCTTTGAATAATAGTAAGCTACCCGCGGGTCAATATTATTTTCAAGAAGTTCAAACATTAAAGAACTTTGAAATATCTTCTCAGGCACAACACATTAGTGTTAATATTCCAGCAGTCACTAGCTTAGCTAATGTACCGCCAATTACTATTAATGGCGAGCCGTTGTCTAAAATAGCTGCGGGTGTGATACCTAATGACGTGTATCAAAATGCAAGTCCGAGAGTTTTGAATTACCAAAAAAAGCAACCCGCTAAGAAACCACCGTTTAGCTTGCCATTCTTACCAGAAACAGGAATAGCAATTGGTTCAATTTCTTTAGTCGGTTTGTTGATTATTTTATTGGTAATATTGATAAAAATTTATAAGAAGAAATTACAATTAAAAAGGAGTTTTAAAAATGAAAAGTAAATCATGGTCACAAATGGCTAATGCGATTTTACTCGTACTTCCTCTTTTAGTATCAGCCTTGTTTGGTATTACTAATGTATCTGCGGACACAACAGATAGTGTTAATGTTACATTGCATAAAAGGGTCTTTGATGAAGGACAAGTACCGGATAGTAAGACCAATACAGGTGAAGTAGATAATAATTTTGGTGGAACGCCATTAGCAGGTGTTACTTTTACAGCTTATGATGTAACTGACCATTATTTGAACTTACGTTCTAGTGGTGACACTGCTGAAAAAGCATCCCAAGAGGTTCAATCTGATGCCGCTGATGCTGCACCAAGTTACGCCACAAAAGTTGCAGAAGGTGTAACAGCTGGAGCCGATGGCACAGTAACTTTTTCAAATTTGAAGTCTAAGGACGGCGATAAAGACAAGGTTTACTTGTTTGTTGAAACAAATTCACCAACAAATGTCACACAAAAAGCTGCTCCAATTGTGTTAGCTTTACCTGTTTATAAGTCAGGGTCAGACTCAGAAATTAATTCTGATGTTCACGTTTATCCCAAGAACGAACAAACTGATGCTATTACAAAAGATTTAAGTGACGAAAGTAAAAAAGATTTGATTGTGACATTGCCTGATGGATCAAAGGTTTATAATGCCACTTATGGTCAAAAATTTGGTTATCAATTGCAAATAGCAGTACCATGGAACATTGCGGATAAAGATACATTTAATGTAGTTGATACGCCCAACTTAGGTATTGATGATGATGCTACTACGGTAAAGGTTGCAGGATTAACTAAAGGAACTGACTATACAGTTTCAGCAACTGATGCAACTGACAAAAATGGTAAAAGTTTTAAAATAACATTTAATCCAACTGCAGCTGCTGTTAAGGCCGCTGCCGGTAAAAAGTTAACAGTTACTTATGATGCTACCTTGACTAATGCTGCTGTTCCTGACAAAGCATTGAACAACACGGCTACGTTAAATATTGGTAACGGAACAGATGTTACTTCTACACCGGTTCAAGGACCTGAAATTTACACTGGTGGTGTGAAATTCGTTAAGCAAGACAAGCAAAGTGCTGCAAAGCTTGCTGGTGCAGAGTTCCAGTTGGTTAAGTTAAATGCTAATGGTGACAAAGTTGCCTACGCAACGCAAGCAACTGATGGTTCATACACATGGGCATCAAATAATGACTCAGCGACAACATATACATCAAATGATCAAGGATCAGTTGAATTAAAGGGTCTTGAATATTCAAACAAGTTGGCTGATGGTCAAAGCTATGCACTTGTTGAAACAAAGTCTCCAGCTGGTTATGCGCCTTTGACAGCTCCTGTTAAGTTTACAGTTACTAAAGGAAGCTATGCTGACAATCAAACAATCACTGTGACAAACATTAAGAAGGGTATCTTACCATCAACTGGTGGTTCTGGTATCTACTTGTTCTTGATTGCAGGTGCACTTTTGATGAGTGGCGCATATGTTTGGAATAAGCGTAATAAAAAGAACCAAAATATTTAATCATATTTGAAAACTAAAGTGCAAACCATGTTCGTGGTAAGCACTTTTTTTATAAAAATGAATACTATGTTCATAATTCTTTGGAATAATGGTTTTCATTGATATTATGAGCCGTGGTTTCAAAGGATAACTAGAACGATGGCAGAACAAAAACAAAATAACGCTAATATTTTTCTGAAACTGTTCATTGCATTAATGTTTTTCATTGGCTTTTTGGTGTTCATGTATCCTTTTATTGCTAATGGCGTGAATAACTATGTGGCCCAAAAAGAATTAAATGCTGTGAATCAACTAAATCAAAGCAATCAGAAAGCCAGTGCCAAGAAACTTGAAAAATTAATCAAAAAAAACAAACAAAAGTCAAAAAAAAATCAACAACTTGGTATATCACCTGTCAAGAATATCTTGGGGCAAACGTTGGAGAATGTACCCAAGGAGAGTAGAGAGTACTATCAAAAGCACTCGTTAGGAAGTATATTCATTCCTAAAATATCTCTGAGTTTACCGGTGTTTGATACAACGACTGACAGCCTTTTGTATAAAGGAATTACATTATTACCTGGCAGTTCTTATCCTGTTGGTGGCAAAAGTACGCATACCGTTTTGATGGGGCACAGTGGTTTGCCTAATCAAGAATTATTTACTCATCTGCACGAATTAAAAAAAGGCGATAAGTTTTTTTTGAAAGTGTATGGGAAACGTTTAGCTTATCAAGTTATTCGAATCAAAGTGGTTTTACCAACAGATCTAAGTGATATCACAATACAAAATAACCAAGATTTGGCAACGTTGGTCACATGTACACCCTATATGGTGAACACACATCGATTGTTGGTTACTGGGAAAAGGGTGCCGTTGGATAAAAGTTCATTTGATAAACAAGAAAAAAAGGCAGTATCATATCAAGGAAAATATTTGTTTTGTCTGACAGCACTGATTTTTATTTTTATGGCTTTAATTTTTTATATCATCAAACGTGAGCTTATTGAACTATTGTCACATAAAAGAAATTATCAGTTATCATTTTTTGTTTATAATAATGGACGTCTCATTTCTGGTCATAAATTCACTGTAGTAGATTATTTTGGTAAAAGAATATTAAATGACCAAGGTGAGTTATGTGAGTCTACGAGTGACTCAAGAGGCTATGTATCGTTTGGTCAAATTAATGGTGGCAGGTATAAAATAGTTCCGATGAATCCAAACATGAACCTCAAACCTTTTAAAGCGATAGTTAAACATTTAAAGGATAAAAAATTCTATATAAAAAAAGTAGTTAAAAATGGTTACCAAATTCAAACAGAAGGTGATGCAACAAATGACTAAGCAAACCAGTAAAAAAAAGAATAAACAAAATATATTTTTAAATATTATTTTTCTTATAGGATTTTTAGTAGCGTTGTATCCTTTTTATGTCGGCGCATTGAATCATTTTATTGACCAGCAACGAATCAAGACAATTCAAAAGGAAACTAATCAAGATATATCAGCAAAAGAAGCACGTATGCAACAGAAAAATGCACAGTTAAGAAAAGATGGCATTCAACCTGGGAGTGACCCATTTTCTGGTTCCACTTACAAAGAGCATGTGGTATTGAAGAAGCATTTAATTGGTACAATTAGTATTTCTAAAATTAATGTGCATATTCCGCTTTTTGATACGACAAATGAAGAAACACTTAACTATGGCGCAACCGTCTTACAAGGAACATCTTTTCCTCTGGGTGGGAAAGGCACGCATAGTGTTATTTCCGCGCACCGTGGCTTAGCTTCACGAATGTTATTTACGAACTTAAATCATGTTAAGAAAAACGATACTTTTGTACTAACGGTATTTCATAAAAAATTAGCCTATAAAGTTTTTAAAATTGAAGTTGTCAAACCTGAAGATTACCAAGGGCTGCAAGTTGAACCTGATAAAGACTTGGTAACGCTAATAACCTGCACACCTTATATGGTCAATTCACATCGTTTGTTGGTGACAGGATATCGAGTTCCTTATAATAAAAATATGGCAAAAAACATTGAAAATGCTGATAAGTTTAACAATATCAAGCAAGTTCTTATTATTATTGTCATCATTTTATTAATTGTATTGCAATTTCTTTTCTTGTATAAACGCATCATACGTATCAAATTAGCTAAGAAAAAGTTTGATTTATCATTTTATCGTTTAGATGCTGATGGTAATCCCGTTTCATCTGTTGCCTTTCAATTGTTTTCTAAGAATAAAAAAGTTGCTTTAAAAAGAGATGGAAAATCATTAATTCGCCATTCAAATGATGAAGGGCTTGTTACATTTGATGATATTCCAGGCAGACTCTACTATGTTAAAGAGGCTACAACTAACAAAAATAGCGGGGTTATTGCTGGCGTAAAAAAACTAAAGGATAAGAATATGACCTTTTGTCCAACTAAAAAGTCAAAACCTTTTTTCCATTCGGATAACAATAAACTGTGGATTATTAGATAATGCATGAACTCAAAAAAGTAAATATATTTCGATTTAATCTTACCAATTCTCTCGTGCTATAATAAAACAATGAAAGAATTTTTAACAAACAATTTTGAGCAAACACAAAGTTTAGCTAGTAGAATAGCATCATTTGTTTATCCTGGTTTAGTGATCACGCTGAATGGTGATTTAGGAGCGGGGAAAACAACCTTTACCCAGGGATTTTCACGCGCTTTAGGGGTGAAGTCAAGGGTTAAGAGCCCGACATTTAATATTATGAATACTTATATGGCGCGTGATTTTCCCATTTATCATTTTGATGCTTATCGATTGGAAATGACAGGTGCTGCTAATCAAGGATTCGAGGATTTTATCGGTACGGATGGTGTAACGCTTATTGAGTGGCCGCAATATATGAATGATTTGTTGCCAAATAATCGATTGGACATCACATTTACTCGAGGTGAGGATGATAACGAACGAACAATAAGTATCGCAGGTGTTGGTTCAGTTATTGAAATTGAGGAAAAACTATGACATTCGATATGAACCAGCCGATTGCGTTCAGCTTAGAAGAAGCCAGCTTAGCTAGAGCTGCTGAATGGCAACAATTAATTCAAGATTTAATGGTGGAAACAGATACTTTTTTGATTGCAAGTATGCGTGATGGGGATGAAATATCTGTAAAAAACGATGCGCCGGCGATTACTTTGTTGTTGATTGCTGAACAAGGTGAACAATCATTACCGGTAGGAATAGGATCTATCGAAAATGAAGAAATCGGTGTGGCTATTTTGAAACAATTTCACGGTGCTGGTCTTGGTCAGGATTTAATGCGGTCACTTCTGGACTGGGCTAAACTTAACGGGTTATCAAAGGTATGGTTAGATGTACAAATTGATAATGACATCGCCGTGCATATTTATGGAAGTTTGTCAAATGGTGTTGAAGGATAGTTTCTATCCTTTGGAGATCTCCTCGTGTGGGAGATCTTTTTTGTTGTTTTATTAGTTGCGGCGTTTAATCTGGTGTGTTGTCTGAATATCGTACTTG
>Ga0268248_100127_pt1 | contig 54667 bp, 49 predicted proteins | sample AgamicAtAme_FD_200856 | JGI IMG/M metagenome (GOLD analysis project Ga0268248, IMG submission 200856) | Agave microbial communities from Guanajuato, Mexico - At.Am.e (v2) (version 2) | ecosystem: Host-associated > Plants > Phyllosphere > Phylloplane/Leaf | place: Guanajuato, Mexico | collected... | reverse complement strand
CACCGGACAGGACGCCATTGACCGTCGAAGTGACGCCGGACACCACGCCGCCGAGACCATTGCCGCCACCGAGCACACCACCAAGGCCGCTACCGGAGCCCGTCGCCGTGCCGGCGAGCGTGGTCGCCACGTTATGCAGCGTCGATTCCACCGGAGGCAGCACGCCATTCGTCACACCGGCGAGCGGTGTGCCAGCGGTGACGCCGCCGACGATACCGTTCACTGCTCCGTTCACGCCGTCTACCGTGGCAGGCAGCGTGGAAATCAAGCCGCTTGTACCGAGGACGCCGCCTAGGCCGCTACCGGAACCCGTCGCCGTGCCGGCGAGCGTGGTCGCTACGTTATGCAGCGTCGACTCCACTGGCGGCAGCACGCTATTCGTCACGCCAGCGAGCGGCGTGCCGGCGGTGACGCCGCCAACGATGCCGTTCACTGCGCCGTTCACGCCGTCCACCGTAGCGGGCAGCGTGGAAACGAGACCGCCCGCGCCGAGCACGCCGCCGAGCCCGCTACCGGAACCCGTCGCGGTGCCAGCCAACGCCGTCGCTACGTTATGCAGCGTCGATTCCACCGGAGGTAGAACGTTGTTCGTCACGCTAGCGAGCGGCGTGCCGGCGGTGACACCACCGACGATGCCGTTCACCGCACCATTTACGCCATTGACGGTAGCCGGCAGCGTGGAAACGAGGCCACCTGCACCGAGCACACCACCGAGTCCGCTACCCGAACCCGTCGCCGTGCCAGCAAGCGTGGTCGCCACGTTATGCAGCGTCGACTCCACCGGCGGCAGCACGTTGTTCGTCACACCGGCGAGCGGCGTACCAGCAGTGACGCCGCCGACGATGCCATTCACTGCACCGTTCACGCCATTCACCGTAGCCGGCAGCGTGGAGACGAGACCGCCCGCGCCGAGCACGCCGCCGAGCCCGCTACCGGAACCCGTCGCGGTGCCAGCCAACGCCGTCGCTACGTTGTGCAACGTCGACTCCACTGGCGGCAGCACGTTGTTCGTCACGCCCGCGAGCGGCGTGCCGGCGGTGACACCACCGACGATGCCGTTCACTGCGCCGTTCACGCCATTCACCGTAGCCGGCAGCGTGGAAATGAGACCGCCTGTACCGAGCACGCCGCCAAGGCCGCTACCCGATCCTGTTGCCGTGCCGGCGAGTGCAGTTGCCACGTTGTGCAGCGTTGACTCCACCGGCGGCAGCACGTTGTTCGTCACAGCGGCGAGCGGCGTACCAGCAGTGACGCCGCCGACGATGCCATTCACTGCACCGTTCACGCCACTCACCGTGGCAGGCAGCGTGGAAATCAAACCGCCTGTACCGAGCACGCCGCCGAGCCCACTACCGGAACCGGTCGCCGTGCCAGCAAGCGTGGTCGCCACGTTATGCAGCGTCGATTCCACCGGCGGCAGCACGCTGTTCGTCACGCCAGCGAGCGGCGTGCCGGCGGTGACGCCGCCGACGATGCCGTTCACCGCACCACTCACGCCATTGACGGTGGCCGGAAGGCCGCTCACGACGCCACCGATGTTGCCAACACCCAGGCCGCCGACCACCGGCTGCACCACGGAGCCGAGCGACGAAACCAGTTGCCCGCCGGCATGCAGGTCGACGTTGGCGTTGACCAGCGGCGTGCTCGACACGCCCGGCACGGCCAAGCCGACATGCGCATGCGCGTCGACCAGGTCGCCGTTGCTGGCCAGCACGACGGCGCGCGCACCTACCGCGGCGTCGACCGGCGACACGGCAGCGCCGGTATTGGCCACGGGAATGGCCGGCGTACCGAGATGAACCAGTCCATCGGCGCCGAGCGCGCCAGGCGCGTTGTTGTTCACCAGCGTGCTGGCGACGTTCGCATGCGTGGCGAGCACGACGGAGCGGTTGCGGTCCGCGACATCGTTCGCGCCCGGCAATACGGCGGATACCACGCCCTGCCCGAGCACGTCGGCCTTCGCGCCACCGGCGGTTGCGCCGACGCGCGAAGCGAGGTCGCTGGGAATGGCGACGCCCGAACCCATCTGCTGGCTGGTCGGCACGATCGGAATGCGGATGCCAGCGCGCGCATGCGCCACGTTGCCGTGCCGGATCACCGGCGTGGACGACGCCGTCGCCGCGCTGCCGGACGGCAGCGCCACCGCGACGCGGTTGAGCACCGGCTGCGCGCTGACGCTCGCGGACACCGGCGCCACAGCTTGCGGCGCGGGGCTGTCGTACTTGGACGCCAGGCCCATGAGGTCGTTGAGCTTGGCGTCGTCGGCGCTTTGTGCGTGCGATGCCGGGTGATAGGCCAGCGCGCAGAGCGCCAGGCCTCCCAGCAGCAGAATGCGCGCCGAGGGCAGGAAGCCCACCTGGCGGGAGATGCGATGACGCTGCACGGAGAGTTCCGAGGCCGGCACCCAGGCACGGCGCGACTCGGACCACACGAGACGATAGATACGGTTCATTGACGAGTCCCCTTTTGGCCGGCGCGGGTCACGTCGTGTGTCCGCGCATACAGGTCCATGCGAGCTGTGCCGGCGCGCGTCATGCGCAACCGGCAACGCTGGGGTTCATTACAACGATCGCATCGCGTCTCTGATGTCCCAATCCGGCAACGGCATAAGCCAATCCGGCAAGGCCTTGGGCAAAACCGGCAGCACCCTGCACAAATCCGGCAGGTCGTGGGAACGGCGTGAAGAATGCGGCGGCGACGCCACCGACCAAAGGATACTCAGGCGGCCTCGAACGGCGGCGCGCGCATCAGCGTGTCGCGCGGGAGCTCGCCGAACACGCGGCGATAGTGGTCGGCAAAGCGCGAGAGATCCCACAGGCCGCAACTGAGCGCGACCGATTTCACCGAGCGGCGGCTGGCGTCGGACAAGGTGAGGTTCTTGCACGCCGTGCACAGGCGCAGCATGGACAGGTAGCGGTTGGGCGACACGCCCAGCAGGTCGTCGAAGGCGTAGCGCAACGCGCGTTCGCTGACGCCGGCGGCGTTGCACAGCTCGGTGATATAGATGTCCCGGCGCAGGTTGCGGCGCATGAATTCCTCGGCGCGCTGCACGGCGAGGTAGTGCGTGCGCCGCCCGCGCGAGCAGGCGGGCCGGTCTTCCGGCTTTACCGACAGCGCCGCGATCAGGTGCGTTTCGATCAGCGCGTCCACTTCGGCATCCGATGCGGGGCCCTGATGGGATGCATGCAGCACGCGCTCGCGCACGGCGTCGAACTTCGCGCGCAAGGCGCGCGCCCGTTCGTCATCGGAAAGGTTGAACAGCGAAATGGCGCGAACCGGCACGTCGGGCTGGTGTGGGCTGAGCTCCACGTACTTGTCCACCAGCCGCTGCTGCGGCACCAGCACGCCGGTGACGCGGCTGCCCATGCTGAGCACGAACTCGCTGATGCCTTCGGGAAACACGGTGAAGGCCATGCCCGACGCCAGCGGCGTGCCGTGGCACCAGCTGTCCTGCGAGGTGAGATGCAGGAAGCCGAACAGGCACCAGCCGGGGGGCAGCGCGAAGCGGCCACGGAAGGCGAAGTTCACCTCGCCACTGAAACAGATGGCGCGCTCGGAGGCCAACGAATCGACGAGCGCCTTCGGGCCTTGCTTGCCGAGCAGTACCAGCTCGAGCTCGCAGACCTTGAGGATGCCGCACAGCGTGACGAGATCGGGCGACTCCGGTCCGATGTCGTTCTCGACAGCCATTGATTGCCCCCCTGAGGCATCCAAGCCGATACGTCCTTATTAATCGAATACCCGATTTTTCATGGTGATGAGGTGAATTAAAGAATTCGCGCACCTGACCCCATGCACATTTTCGGCAAGAAACGATTTGGCTGAATTGCCACCCATCATTTTGTGATTTACATCACATAATCGATTTTCATATCTGCCGTTTTTGTGCAAGCAGTCACGCAGGACCGCACAAGACTGTGGATGTACCTCACTCCGCCCAGGACGGCCGGAACGTACAAGCACGGGGGATTTCATGAATGTCGCGGCACGCGAAGTGATCATTTGCGTCAGTTTATTGCCTTTAATGGACGTGAATATCTCTTCACATAATTCACGACTTCTCACGGCCCATTCCGCTTTATCGATCTAAATAATCGATTTCGGGCGGTGGGGCGGCTGTTTTTCGCCGTCTCCATCGGCCATTCGGATTATTAGACCGATCAAAGGCACAGGGCATGCATTGTCGACCGTAGTCCGAATGGACTAGTCGCGGGCCGCTCAGTGAGGGCGACGTTGCAGTCGATAACCCAAGGCGGGTCGTTCAAACACCGACAGTGAGAGCGAAGGCTCTTCGAGGAGGCAACCCATGAACACCATGATTCGCAAGTTCCTGGCTGAGGAAGACGGCATCACGGCGATTGAGTACGGGATTCTGGCGGCGCTTGTTGCCGCCGCGGTCGTGGCCGTGTTTGGCGGAACCGGCGGCATCAAGTCGATCTACTCCTCCGTTATCACCGCACTCAGCGACGCCGTGAAATCCGCGACGACCTGAGCCAGCGAGATCGAGAACGCGACACCTGGTACCGGGGTGGCTATGGATAGCCATACATCATTCGGGGGCGTCATGACCGCGTTGCTTCCAACGCTTGCCGTCATACTCAGCGCGTTCGTCGCGCTGAGCGACCTGTATGCCCGCCGCGTGCCCAACACGTGGCTGGCAGCGGCCCTGCTGGCGGCGATCGCCGCCCCAGGGTTGCAGTGGGTCGTGGGCGCCTCGCCGGTTTGGCCGTCCGTTCCCGGCCTTGCTATTGGCCTCATCACCATGCTGCCCTTCTACGCCATCCGCTGGATGGGCGCGGGGGATGTGAAATTCTTCGCCACGCTGGGCTTACTGCTCGGTGCGCGCGCACTGCTGCCCATCTGGGCCATCGCCTGCCTGCTGACGGGCGTGCATGCCTTTGTCGTGCTGGTGCTGCGTACGCCGCGTTTCGCCTATGCGCCGGGCCTGGTGACGGCCCGGCAACATCTTTATGCGATGCCGCTCTGGCGTCGCGCCATGGAGGCACGCCAGGGCCGCATGGGCCAGCCGCATGCGACCTACCTCGGCATCGCCACCTTGCTGGTCGTGCTGCATCCGGAGCTGATGCACTGGGGGCAGGCGTGAAAGCCCGGCAGCTTCGCTCGCGTCCTTCGCGCCAGCGCGGCGTGGCGGCCATCGAGTTCGCGCTGGTGTTCCTGTTCGGCATCTTGCCGCTGCTGTTGATCTCGCTTACCGGCGTCATGATCTTTGCCGCCCAGCAGTCGCTGTCGCTGGCCTCCGCCGAAGGTGCGCGGGCCGCGCTTCAGTACGGCACGCCCGCGCAGCGACAGGTCAATGCCTGCAACGCCGCGCAGCGCTCCATGGCCTGGCTGCTGAAGTTCGCCAATGAAAGCGCCAATTGCACGACGCCCACGGCACCGGGCAGCACCTATGCGCCCATCGCCGTCTCCGCCGCCGCGACCTGCCCCACCAATGCATCCGCCCAATGCATCACCGTGGTGGCGTCGTTCGACTACAACAACCACCCCTTCATTCCAGGCACCAAGGCGCTGTACGGCTGGGTGCTGGGCACCAACCTCAGCAGCACGGCCACCGTGCAGCTGGATCTCTCGGGCAGCTGACGAGCCACCGCGCAACGGAGACGTTTCAGATGCACAACGTGTCACGCATCGCCGCCATCCTGCTGGTCGTCCTTGCGACGGTGCTGGCCCTGGCCGCCTTCTCGCTCGGCAAGCGCCGGCAGGAAGCACCGCCGGCCGCGCCACCGGTGGCGGCCGCACCCGCCGCGCCCGTGGCGCCGGCCAAGACTGCGCATGTCGTCGTCGCCGCACAGATGCTGCTGGGCGGCGAAGTGATCAGCGCCACGTCGCTGCGTGAAGTGGCGGTGTCGAGCGCGCCCGAAGGCAGCTACGAGCAGCCCGAGCTGCTGGTGGGCGAAGTGCCGCGCGTGAACATTCCCGAGGGCACCGTGATCACCGCCTCGCTGCTCTCCAACCCCATCGCCATGCAGCTTCGCCCGGGCGAGCGCGCGCTGGCGGTGCCGGTGGATGAAATCAGCGGCGTGGGCTATCGCGTGCAGCCCGGCGACTACGTGGACGTGGTGCTGACGCTGAAGATCGCCGACCCGTCGGCCAACGGTATGACCATCGGCAAGGAGCACTCCGAAAGCCGCCTGCTCGCCTCGCGCCTGCGCGTGCTGGCCTACGGCGTGCGCGACCTGCCGCGCCTGGGCGTGGCGGCGCCGGCATCCACCAAGACCGAAACGACCGAACCGCCACCGAAGATGGCCGTGCTGGCCGTGCCGCTGGACGATATCGACCCGCTGGTGCTCGGCGCGCAGAGCGGCAAGCTCTCGCTTGCGCTGCGCCACCCTGGCGACGACGGCATGCCGAGCAACCTGTTGTTCCCGCTGCCGTCCACGGTGCTGGCGCCACGCGGCGACCTCACCGGCGAACAGCGCGGCTGGCTGGCCTCGCCGGAAAACCGTGCCTATGCGGGCGTGGATGAGCCGGGACTGGTCGGACGCTCGAAGATGGCGGCACCGCGCCCCGCATCGCGCGCGGCGTCGCCGGCCGGGCTGGAGATCATCCGCGGCTCGTCCTCCGCGGCGTCCTCGCATACCTCGCTGGCGGTGAATCCATGAGCTGGCGCCTCGGGATCACCCTGCTGTGCGCCGCGCTGCCCTGGGCCGCAAGCCAGGCAGCCAGCGTCAATGACGCGGCCATCGCGTTGCAGGTGCACGAGCAGCGGCCGTGGCATCTGCCCGGCGACATCGAGCGCGTGGCGATTGCCGACCCGTCGGTCACCGACATCGTCATGCTCAAGGGCCAGCGCGACGCGCTGCTGGTCGGCAAGAAGCCGGGCGAAACCACCTTGCTGCTGTGGCGGCGCGGCGATGCCTCGCCGCAACGCCTGGCCGTGCAGGTGCGCAGCGCCGGGCAGGCCGCCCTGCAGAACGACAGCGGCCTGCAGATTGCCGTGCAGGACAACGAAGCGGTGCTGCATGGGCAGGCCGACAGCATGCTCGAACACGAGCGCGGCGTGGCCGCGGCAACGAACGCGGTGGGCGAGAAGGGTTCGGTAATCGACGCCTCCAGCGTTTCCAGCGGCGGCGTGGTGCAGGTGGAAGTGAAGGTGGTCGAGTTCGACAAGACCGTGATGAGCCAGATCGGCATCAACTTCAACGCCACCAACAACGGCTTCAGCTACGGCTTCACCTCGCCGCTGACCAGCAGCACGACGACCACCGGCGGCGCGATCTCTTCCGCCTTCAACCTGGTCATGGGCCACAAGAGCGCCAACGGCCTGCATGCGTGGAACGCCAACCTCGACCTGCTGCAGAGCGACGGCATGGCGCGCGTGCTGGCCGAACCCACGCTGGTGGCGCTGTCGGGCCAGAGCGCGAGTTTCCTCTCCGGCGGCGAACTGCCCATTCCCGAACCGCAGGGCCTGGGCACCACCACCATCGTGTACAAGCCCTTCGGCATCGGCCTCACGGTGACGCCGACGGTGCTCGCGCCGGATCGCATCGCGCTCAAGGTGGCGCCGGAAGCGAGCGACCTCGACTACACCAACGCCGTGGTGTTCAACGGTGTCTCCGTGCCGGCCATCAGCACGCGGCGCGCCGACACCACGGTGGAGCTGGGCGACGGCGAAACCTTCGTCATCGGCGGGCTGGTCAGCCAGAACATTTCCAGCCAGGTGGACAAGATTCCGCTGCTGGGCGACATCCCGATCCTCGGATCGTTCTTCCGCGATCTCAAGTACAGCCACCAGGACAAGGAACTGGTGTTGATTGTGACGCCGCACCTCGTGCGTCCGATCGCCAGGGATACCAAGCTTGCACTGCCCGGCGAGCGCGAACAGCGAAACAACCTGCCGGTGTGGGGCTCGTGGCTGCTCAACCCCGCAGGTTCCGACCAATTGCCTGGCTTTTCGCGCTGAGGACATGGCCATGCCCGCGAACACGCATCCCACCGTGGTCACCCTCGCCAAACCCACGCTGGAGCCGACGCTGCTGCTGTATTCGCCCGACGAGAACAACGCGCAGCGTTTTTCCGCGCGCCTGCGCAACCTGGTGACCTTGTCGTGGTGCGACAGCAACCAGTTCTCCGCCAGCCGCCGCGTGCTCGACCAGCACCAGCCGCGCCTGGTGCTGCTGGATTTCTCCAAGGGCCATACCGACGCCTCCGCGGAAATCGCCCGCCAGCTGATGGCGCTCGATCCGGGGCTGGCCCTGCTGGGCATCGGCGCGGCCGCATCGGATCGCGGCACCGGCGTGCGCTGCGCGATGCGCGCGGGCCTGAAGGATTTCATCGACATCGACGCGGGCGACGAGGAAATCCTCGAGCAGCTGAAAACCGCGCTCGATGAGCTGAAGTCGGCGGCATCGGGCCAACCGGCACGCGCCACCCGGCGCGGCCAGCTCGTGCTGGTGTGCGGCGTGCGGCCGGGTCTGGGCAGCAGCACGCTCTCGGCCCATCTCGGCTCGCTCGCTGCCTCGGCCAAATCGCAGGCCGACTCCAACAACGTGATGCTGCTGGACCTGGGTCACTCCAGCGGCGACGTGGGTTTGTACCTGGGCACCGGCGGCGATTTCCATCTGGACGACGCGCTGCGCAATGCCAGCCGCATCGACGCCACGCTGGTGCGCACCGCCGTGCCGCGCCACGGCAGCGGCGCCGCCGTGCTGGGCCAGCCGCGCGAGCGCAGCATCAGTCTGGCCGGCGCGGAGGTGGCGCCGCTGATGGAGCGCCTGCTCTCCATGTTCGACCTGGTGCTGTGCGACCTCGACAGCCGCGCGCTCGACGATGTCGCCCATTCGCTGCTCAAGCTTGCCGACGAGATCTGGCTGGTCACCGACCAGTCGATCGGCTCGATGGTGGCGCTCGATGCGTGCCTGCGCCAGCTGGAGCGGGCGCAGGCGCGCGACCTGCGCGTGTCGCTGGTGGTGAACCGCTACGACGAGGCCTGCGGCATCACCGCCGCGCGCATGTCCGAGCGTTTCAGCCTGCCGCTGCTGGCCACCTTGCCGGAGCGCTCGCGCCCGCTGCGCGCCGCCGCCAACCGTGGCTCCCTGTTGCACGAGACCTTGCCGAACGATGCGTACATCCGCGCGCTCTCGCCCCTGCTGGCCCGCTTCCGCCTGCGCGTGAAGCGCGAGCAGGGCCGGGGCGCCCTGGGAGCGTTGCTCAACCGAGTGGGGAGCACCCTATGGAAACGCCGCTGAATTCGTCCAGCGCGCTGCTGGCGGCCGCGCTGCGTCGCGCGGACGTGTCGGCGCGACTGGATGGGCCGGACCTTCCGTTCGAACAGACCCAACAGTTCCAGGACGTGCTCTCCGCCGCGCACGAGTTCCTGCTCAACCGCATCGAAGACCAGCGCATCGACATCGCTTCCTGGTCGCGCAGCACCGTCACCAAGTACGTGGAGACGGAAACGGCGAGCTTCGTGCAGGAGTGGCGCATTCCGGTCAACGAGACGGAAATGCAACAGGTCTCCGGTGCGCTGGTGAAGGAACTCACCGGCTTCGGCCCGCTGGACGACCTGTTGCTGGATGCGGAGGTCGAGGACATCCTGATCAACGGACACGATGACGTGTACGTATCGCGCGGCGGCATCCTCCGTCGCGAGAACATCCGCTTCAGCGACAACCATCACCTGCTGCGCATCGTGCGCCGCATCCTGGCGCCACTGGGGCGCCGCCTGGACGACTCCAACCCCATGGTGGACGCGCGCCTGCCCAACGGCGGCCGCCTCAACGCCATCATCGAGCCGCTGTCGGTCACGGGGCCATGCGTCTCCATCCGCAAGTTCCGCAAGGATCCGTTCACGCCGGACGAGCTGCAGGAGAAGGGCACCTTCGACCGCGCCATCCGCACGCTGCTCGAAGCCATGGTGCTGGGCCGCTGCAACATCATCGTGTCCGGCGGCACCAGCTCGGGCAAGACCTCGCTGCTCAACGCGCTGGCCAGCTTCATTCCGCACCAGGAGCGCGTGATCACCATCGAGGACACGGCGGAGCTCTCGCTCAACCATCCGCACGTGGTGCGCCTGGAGAGCCGCCTCGGCAGCTTCGATGGCGAGGGCTCGGTCAGCATCCGCGACCTGGTGCGCAACAGCCTGCGCATGCGTCCCGACCGCATCGTGGTGGGCGAGGTGCGCGGCACCGAAGTGCTGGAAATGCTGCAGGCCATGAACACGGGCCATGACGGCTCCATGTCCACCATCCACGCCAACTCGCCGCGCGACGCGCTGTACCGCCTGGAAATGCTGGCTGGCTTCGCCGGCTTCCAGGGCAGCGAGAACAGCCTGCGCCGGCAGATCGCCAGCGCGGTGGATTTCATTGTGCAGATCGCGCGCCTCAGCAACGGGCGCCGCGTGATTTCTTCCATCACCGAAGTCACCGGCGTGGGCGACAACATCATCACCACGCAGGACATGTACCGGCACGACCCGTTCGTCGATCGCGACGGCAAGGACGTCGACCGCTGGATGAGCCTGGGCCTGCAGCCGCACACCACCAAGCTGGAACCGTTCCGGCAGATGCTGCGCGAATCGAGCGGACCCTTCGCATGATCCAGGCACTCGCCCTTGCCGCCCTCGCCCTGCTGCTACTCGCCGGCGCCATCGAGCTGTGGTGGGGCAGCGCGCTGCGCCTGCAGCACAGGAAGAGCATGGAGAACATCGAGCAGCGCCTCGTTGCCCATGCGCCGGCCGAGCGGCGAACCATGCCGCCGCGCTTGCCTGGCCAGCGCAAGCGCGCGCTGCTTCAGCGGGCGGATGGCCTGCTGATGCGCGCCGACCTGCCGGCGAACCGCGCCATCTATGCCGTCATCGCCGGTGGCGGCGTGCTGCTCGCGCTGGTGGCGTGGTGGCGCATCGGCAGCGCACTGGCCATGCCGCTGGTGCTGGGCCTGTATGGCGCGCTGGTGTGGCTGTGGCTGCGCCGCCGCATCGAGAAGCAACAGCAGAAGCTGCTGGCGCAGCTGCCGGATTTCCTCGACGGCATGATCCGCATGACCAGCGTGGGCAACAGCCTGCCGATGGCTTTCCAGAGCACCACCAAATCCGTGGCCATGCCGCTGCGCCGCGTGCTGGATCGCACCTTGTCGTCCATGCATGCCGGCGCCGACCTGGATCAGGCGCTGGCCATGGCCTCGCGCCCATATCACCTCGAAGAGCTGTCGCTGCTGCATGCCGTGTTTGGCATCGGCATGCGCGTGGGTGGCCGGGCCGATCACATCCTGCAGCGCATGAGCGACTTCATGCGCGACCACGCGCATGCACGCGCGGAGTTGAAGGCGATCACGTCGGAAACGCGCATGTCCGCCTGGGTGCTGGCCCTGCTGCCGGTGGCCGTGTCGGTGTTCATGACGATGGTCGATCCGGCGTTCTTCAAGCCAATGTTCCACGAACCGCTGGGGCACCGGTTTTTGCTCATCGCGCTGGCCTTGGAAGTGAGCGGAGGCTTGTTGCTCTATCGATTGGCCAAGTCGCTCTAGCCGCACAGCGACGGATTCGTTCACAGGGGGTATGCCGTGGAAACCGGTTGGATCATGGTGATGGCCATCGTGGCCCTGGTGGCAGGCCTTGCCCTGCTAGCCAACGAAGCGGTGCGCCACGTTCGCCAGCGTCGGCTGGAAAGCCGCCTGATCGACCGCGCCCTGCTCGTGCCGCCCGCGGGCGGCGCGCAGGAAGCCGAGGAAGGCGAGCCCCACGGCTGGAAGGTGGTGATGCAATGGCTGGCGCTGCTGGGCAAGCGTTTCGAGAGCAGCCGGATCGGCCAGGCGCTGATTACCCCGGAAGACCGGCTGCTGCTGGGGCAGATCAACCGCAACACCGGTGAAGGGCGCGCGATGTTCCTCGGCCTTCGCCTTGCATTGGCCATGGCCGTGCCGCTGCCCGCCATCCTCTGGTTTGCGCCGGACGGCGCCACTGCTGTGGTGGTCTTTATCGGCGCGGCGGCCTTTGGACTCATCGCACCCAAGCTGGTGCTCAGCATGTGGGCCAAGCGGCTGCGCAAGCGCGCCGATGACGAACTGCCGCTGCTCATCGACCTGCTGCGCCTGCTGCAAGGCGTGGGTTTCAGCGTGGACCAGAGCCTGCAGATGGTGGCCGACCGCTTTCAGGAAGCGATGCCGCTGCTGAGCCGCGAAGTGGGCGACGCCAACGCGCTGTACCTGCGCGGCCGCTCGCGTATGCAGTCGCTGCACCGCCTGTGCGAGTTCGACAACGACGGACTGAAGAGCCTGGTGCAGATTCTGGTGCAGGTGCACGAACACGGCGGCGCCGTGCAGGAGCCGCTGCGCCAGTTCGGCGACCGCCTGCGCGAGCAACGCAAACTGCGCATGCGGGAACAGAGCGGCAAGCTCTCCGTGAAGATGACCGTGGTGATGATGATCACGCTGATACCGGCCTTGATGGTGGTGCTGGCCGGGCCGGCCGTCATCTCGCTGGTCGCGAGCATGGCGACATTCAAGGGACATTGAGCATGAATCTCCACACTCCTTTCCAACGCCTGATGTTTGCCGCCACGGCCTGCGTGCTGCTCGCCGCCTGCGGCAAGACGCTGGGTGGCTATCCCAACCATGCACCGACCGCGTCACTGGTCGCGCCGAGCACCGGCGCGCGCGACGACAAGACGGTGTACATGGACCTGATCCGCCAGATGCAGCAGCAAGGCGCGTACTACGCCTCGCTCGCGCATATCGATGCCTACCGGCAGCGCTACGGCGCCACGCCCGAACTGCGACGCCGCCAGGCGGATGCGTTGCGCGCCACGGGGCAACTGGATGCGGCGCGCACCATCTACCGCAGCCTGCTCAGCGGCGAACAGGCAGCCGCGGCATGGCACGGACTCGGGTTGGTCGAGGCGCAATCGGGTAATGCCGTGGCCGCTGACGAAGCGCTGCTGAAGGCGACCGAACTGGAGCCGGTGAATGCGGCGTATCTCAGCGACCTCGGCTACGCACGGCTGTGCGACGGACAGACCGCGACCGCAAAAGACCCGCTGGCGATGGCCGCCGAGCTCGATCCCACCAATGCCAAGGTGATCGCCAATCTCGCGCTGTGGGCCATGCTGACCGGCGACACCACGCGCGCGGACGCCATCATGCAGCGCGGCCAGCTGCCGGCCGACAGCCAGAACGATGTGCGCCGACTCGCCGTGCAGCTGGCTTCGCGCAAGCCGCGCACGGCGGCGGCGAGCCCTGTCCCTTCGACGCCTGCTAAGCGCACGAACAGCGCACCCGCACCGACGGACGTACCCGCCAGCATGCTGCAACGCTTCACTACCGACGCCACCGCTTACGAGGCACGGCCATGATGCTTTCGCACCGCCGTTACCGGTTCGCACTCGCCGCCTTGATCGCGTGCGCGGCGCCCTTGGGTGCCCATGCACAACAGACGCCGATCACCGGGCAGATGGGAGCACCGGCATCGCCACCGGCAGCTACGCAGCCTTCCGCCGAAACACCAGCAGCCGCTGCGCAGCCGGCGCCGAACGCCGACGCCGCGCCTGCGGACACCGAAGTGGGCGACGTCACCAGGCAATTGCTGGTCATGCAGAGGCAAGGCACGCATGCCGGCAAGGCATTGCCCATACCCGGCCAGGAGGCGTCGGCCAGCTATCTGCGCTACTTGAAGAGCTTCGAGCATCCGATCCCCGAGTTCTACGAGGGGGCGGTATCGAAGAATATCGGCGCAGGCGGCAATACCTCCGGCACGTCCGGCTCGCCATGATGCCCATGCCCTTCACCTCTGCCACGCGCCCCTCGCGTCGCACACAGCGCGGCGCCACCGCCGTCGGCATGCTACTGATGCTTCTGTTCATGATCAGCATGCTCGGCATCGTCGAGGTGGGTTATCTGTATTGGGCCAAGCGCGATACGCAGAAGGTGGCGGACTTGGCGGCGCTGGCGGGGGCGCAGCAACTGAGCGCGTGCACGCCGGGCAATGCGAACAACACCGCCGCCTATGGCAACGCCTATACCGAAAATAAATTCACCAAGGGAACGCTGTCGGTCCAGTGCGGCACATGGGACCCGGTAGCCAATGCGGGCGTTAGCGATCACTTCAGCGCGACGGCCGCCGGCAGCACGCCCAATGCGGTAAAGGTCGTCGCCCAGCGGCCAGTGCTGCCCATCTGGGGATTCGCCGGCGCGTTGCCCAGCGTCAGCGCCGAAGCGGTGGCAGCGGGCCAGGAACCCACCGCGGTTTTCAGCATCGGCAGCACGCTGGCCACGGTGAGCGGCAAGTCCCCGCTGGGCCAGGCGCTGGCGGCGGTCGGACTCAATATCCCTGAGGCATCGCTGGTGGGCTACCAGGGCCTTGCCAATGCCACCATCACGCCATCCGGGCTGCTCAACCAGCTTGGCGTGCAGTTGCCCACCAACCTCACCGCTGGCGGGCTCAACCAGTTTCTCGCCTCGTCGGTGCAGGCGCACGCCTTGATCGACGTGCTCAATGCCACGGTGATCGCCGCCGGCCAGAAGCAATTGGTGAATGCCAACGCGACACTGGTCAACGCGGTGACGGCCGCCATTGGCAGCGCGCCGGGACAGGTCACGCTGGGTTCCAACGGAACCACATCGGGGCTGTTCGCACAGATCACGGCGCCGGATTCGGCGGGTCTGCAATCCGCGCTCAACGCGCAGGTGAGCGCGCTGCAACTGATCAGCACGGCCATCGCCGTGGCGTCGGGGCAGCATGCATTGAGTGGCAACCTGTCCACGCCAGCCAATGCAATACCCGGACTCAACATCAGCACGGCGTTTGCCGTCATCGAGCCGCCGCAGATCGGCATTGGCGGCGTGGGTGCCACGGCCTCGACCGCGCAGGTGCGCGCCTTCGTCCATGTACAACTCAGTTCCAGCAGCGTGCCCTTGATCGGCACGCTGCTGAGCCCGCTTGCGACGATCAGCCTCGACCTGCCCATCGCCATCGATCTGGTCAATGCGCAGGCGACGGTAGCCAGCCTGTGCACCAAGACGGATGGAAGCCCGGAAACGGCCACGTTCAACGTGAAGTCCTCCATCCTGCAGATGTGCGTGGGCGGCATCAGCCAGGCCAGCGCCTTCAGCACGGCGGGCAGCTGCGCGCAGATTCCCATCACCAACAACAATCCGCTCCTGACGGTGAAGACGGGCACGGCCACACTCGCGAGCGTGGGCCACCCTTTCACGCTGACTGGCCTGACATCCCAAGGAACAGGAACGCTCGCCGCCGGCCAGTCCGCCAACATTCCCTCCGATGGCACGCCGCTCGACATCGGCTCGGCCGTGAGCAACTTGTTCACCGCGCTGACGACCGCCTTGATCACGCAGTCGACCACGCCATCGAACTCATCCACGATCTCGCTGCCTCTGGCCACGGACCTGTGGAACAACAACGCCGCTGCCCACACGGGGCTCACTCCCAACCTCAATCAGCTGCAGGCAGCGCTGAACCAACTGTCGAGCAGCACGGCGGGCTTGCAGGGCTTCCTGCAGAACACCACGAGCCAGGTGGGCAACATCCTGGGAAGCACCCTGACACTCAATGTTCCGGGACTGCTCACCGGGACCAGCAACGTGCTGGGCGGGGTGGTCAATCTGCTCGGCGGCATCGTTACCCAGACAGGGTGCGCGCTGGGTGGACAGTCTTCCTGCATCGCGGCCATCCAGACCGCCATGAATGGTGGAACGACGGCGCTCCCCAATAGCCTCGTGGCCGTGCTTGGTTTCGTCGTACAGGCGCTGCAAGGGCCGCTCAACAACCTCGGTTCGCAGGTCCTCACGCCGCTGCTCACCAATGCGCTGGGCATCAACCTGGGCGTCAGCACCGTCACGTTGCAGTCATTGCAATGCCACGGTGTGCAGTTGGTCTACTAGTTGTAGGCCCGCGCCCCTTGACCCTCCCCGGCAGACCCTTAGACTGTCCCGGATGGCTCGGCCATGGAGGGGAATGCGCGCCCAGCGCGCCCCGGGGCCGGCCACGATCAGAGGGGAATGACGGGATGAAGGCTTTGACTCGCAGCGCGAGCCCGCGGCGTGTGCTGTTCGCGATCGGCACCATGGTCCTGATGGCCACGTCGGCCTGCGCCAGCGCACCCGCCACCACCAACAACCCGTTGCCCCAGGCGACGGCCGCGCAGGCCACGCCGGCTGCCCAGCCGCGGGTGCCGCTGAGTACGGTGGAGAGCCTGCGCCAGCTGATCGACAACCATCAGCTCACCGAGATGCGCACGACGTACAACAGCACCTATGGCGCGAGCCTGCTGTTCCGTCCGGAAACGCTGGGCTATTACGTGGTGCTGTTCCACGGCAAGGAATTCTGGCGCGTGATGCAGACCGATTCCTTCGACGAGGCCGAAAGCCTTTACCGCACCTTCGTGTCGCAGACGCAGACGCTGGGCCAGGTGGAGATCGACACCACGCGCCTGGATGCCGGCAACAAGTACGCCGAGCACATGATCGCGGTGAACGAGGCCAAGCTGCGCAGCCTGCAGCAGGACGCGAACAACCAGCAGCAGCAGGCCCGCCAGGTGGCCGAAGCGCAGGAGCAGGCCCGTCAGCAGGCCGTCACGCTCAGCAGCGACCTGCACAACACCAATGCGCAGCTCGAAGCGGTGAAGCAGCAGGTGCGCGCGCTGGAAGCCATGCAGGCCAACCCCGCGCTGGTGCTGCCCACGCCGGCGCCCGCCCCGGCAAGCACCACCGCCACGCCGGCCGCGCAGCCCCAGCAGCCGCCCGCCGCGTCGCCCTGATTCGCAGGAAATCAGCGCAAGACTCTGACCGCCGCGTCCTCACGGATCGCGGCGGTTTTGTTTTTGCGACGCGGCGGAACACGACGAAGCGACCGCGCGTTCGATCGATGTACCCGCAATTCCCTGCGTCCGCACTGGGCTGACCAGCATCTCACCGCGAAATTCGTCAGCCAAAAGCAAGCCAACCAGTACTTTTGTCACGGTCGCCGGCGCGCTCCCGTTTGCATACTCGGGGCTTACATCGATCCAACCCCGGGGAGCTCCATGCGTCGCCTTCTGACCCTGCTGATGGCCGGCAGCCTCGCGCTGTCGCCGTTTTCCATGACGCTGGCCAAGGACAAGCCAGCCGACAAACAAGCCGATGCCAGCAAGGACGACGAGGTCAAAGCGCCCAGCACCGAAACCGCCGTGCGCACCAAACACAGCGTGAGCATCAACGGCCATTCGGTGTCCTACACCGCCACGGCCGGCACGGTGATCATCCGCGACGACAAGGGCGAGCCGCAGGCTAGCGTGTTCTACGTGGCCTATACGGTGGACACCGGCAAGCCGGAGAAGCGGCCGGTGACGTTCCTCTACAACGGCGGCCCCGGGTCGTCGTCGATGTGGCTGCACATGGGCTCGTTCGGCCCGGTGCGCATCGCCACCGACAGCCCGGCCGCCACCGCGCCCGCGCCGTACAAGCTGGTGGCGAACAGCGACAGCCTGCTCGACAAGACCGACCTGGTCTTTATCGATGCGGTGGGCACGGGCTATTCGCGGCCGCTCGGCAAGGCCGAGGGCAAGGATTTCTGGGGCGTGGACCAGGACGTGTCGGCGTTTGCGCGCGCCATCCAGCGCTACGTGACGCTCAACAACCGCTGGAACTCGCCGAAGTTCCTCTACGGCGAAAGCTACGGCACCACGCGCTCGGGCGCGCTGGTGGATGCGCTGCAGGACAAGGGCATGTCGTTCAACGGCGTGATCATCATGTCCTCCATCCTCAACTATGGCATGCGCATGCCGGGCTACGACGAGATGTTCATCGGCTACGTGCCGAGCTATGCGGCCGCCGCGTGGTACCACAACAAGCTCGCCAACAAGCCTGCGGACCTGAAGGCCTATCTCGACCAGGTGCGTGCGTTCGCTCGTGGCCCGTATGCCACGGCATTGGCGAAGGGCCAGGACGTGCCGCCCGCGGAAGCCGATGCCGTGGCGCGCCAGCTGGCCGCCTACACCGGCCTCTCGGCGGAGTACATCAAGGAGGCGAACCTGCGCGTGGACCCGTCGCGCTTCCGCAAGGAACTGCTACGCAACGAACGCCGCACCATTGGCCGCTATGACGTTCGCTTCGAGGGCGTGGACGAGGATTCCGCAGGTGAAGTGCCCGATTACGATGCGTCGGACACGGGCATCAGCGGCGCCTTCGTCACCGCGTTCCACGACTACGTGAGCAACCAGCTCAACTATCACAGCGACCTGGACTATCGCCCGACGTTTGGCGACACCGGCAAGGCGTGGGACTGGAAGCACCAGGCCGCGGGCATCAAACGTCCGCTGCAGACGGCCTACGTGGCCGGCGACCTTGCGCACGCCATGCGCACCAATCCGCACCTGCAGTTGTTGTCGATCAACGGCTACTACGATTTCGCCACGCCGTTCTTCAACACCGAGTACGACATCGCGCACATGAACCTGGAGCCGTCGCTGCGCGGCAACGTGCATTTCCTGTACTACCCGTCGGGGCACATGATCTACCTCAACACCGAAGCGCTGCAGCAGCTCAAGAGCGATCTGGCGCGGTATTACGACGCGACGACGCATTCGTAGTGCTCAGTGCGGACTTCCATCCTGCCTCACCGTCATTCCCGCGAAAGCGGAAGGCGTCTTTCAACAGCCGAAAGGCTGGTCATCCAGTGACTTTCGTGCCGGCCCAAAAGCGCTGGATCCCCGCCTGCGCGGGGATGACGGTGAGGAAACGACATACGCATCGACAGCCCTGATTTGGCTCCAAGGAAACCACTGACATGCGCCACTTCCCCTTCGCATCACTCGCCCTTGCCACGATCCTCGCGCTGGGCACCCTGCCGCTGCACGCCGCCGATACGCCCAAGGACGCGCCCAAGTCCGAACAGGGCGACAAGGACAAGAAGGCCGACGAAAACGAGCAGCCCGCGCCGCCCGAACATGCGTCGGTAACCAGGCACAGCGTACGCGTGGGCAATCGCAGCATCAGCTACACCGCCACCGCCGGTCGCCTCACCATCCGCGACGACAAGGGCAAGCCGACGGTGAGCTTCTTCTACGTCGCTTACACCACCGACGGCGGCAAGAACAGCAAGCGGCCGGTGACGTTCTTCTACAACGGCGGCCCAGGCTCTTCGTCGATGTGGCTGCACATGGGCTCGTTCGGGCCGGTGCGCGTGGCCAACGATGGCGACAAGCCGATTCCGCCCGCGCCGTATCACTGGGTACCCAATGACCAGAGCCTGCTGGACAAGAGCGACCTGGTATTCATCGATGCGCCGGGCACCGGCTATTCGCGCCTGGTGGGCAAGACCGAGGGCAAGGACGTGTGGGGCGTGGACCAGGATGCCGAGGCATTCAACAAGTTCGTCACCCGCTACGTCAGCGTGAACAACCGCTGGAACTCGCCCAAGTTCCTGTTCGGCGAGAGCTACGGCACCACGCGCTCCGCCGTGCTGGTGAAGTCGCTGCAGGAAAGCGGCATGGAGTTCAACGGCGTCATCCTGATGTCGTCCATTCTCGATTTCTCCGTCGCCGCGCCGGGCATCGATCACGGTTACATCGTGAACCTGCCGACGGAAGCGGCGATTGCCTGGTACCACAACAAGGTGCCGAACAAGCCGGCGGACATCAAAACCTTCCTTGACGAAGTGCGCCGCTTCGCCTCGGGCGACTACACGCTGGCATTGGCCAAGGGCGATGCCATCGACCCGGCCGAAGCCGATCGCGTGGCCAACCAGATGAGCCGCTACCTGGGCATCTCGCCACAGTACATCAAGGAAGCCAACCTGCGCGTCAGCCCCAGCCGTTTCCGCAAGGAATTGCTGCGCGACCAGCGCCTGACCGTGGGACGTCTGGACGGCCGTTTCCAGGGCATCGACCCGGACGCCGCCGGCGAGACGCCCGATGGCGACACCGCCAGCGATGCGATCACCGGCGCCTACGTGGCGGCGTTCAACCAGTACGCCGCGACGGAACTCAAGTTCACCGACGATCGCCCGTACCTGCCCAACAACTACGCCGCCATCGGCAAGAACTGGGACTGGAAGCGCAAGAAGAACGGCGGCTGGCTGCAGGCCACCTACGTGGGCGACGACCTGGGCGATGCCATGCGCCGCAACCCGCACCTGAAGGTGTTCTCCGCAAACGGGTACTATGACCTGGCCACGCCGTTCTACGCGACCGAATTCGACCTCACCCACCTCGGGCTGGAGCCGGCGGAACGCAAGAACATCTCCTACGGCTTCTATCCGTCCGGTCACATGATCTATCTCGACCCGACCTCGCTGCAGGAGACCAAGGCGGACCTGTCCCGTTTCTATGATGACGCAGCACCGTGAGCAAACTCCCTCCCCCGCCTTTCCCCGACATCGCTGAAGAACAACCTGTCGATCCCGCGCGACGCCGTCTGCTGGGCGGCCTCGCGCTGGGCGGCGCGGCGCTCGCCATCGGCGGCACCGAGGCGTTGGCTGGTGGCGCCACCGGCGCACCTTCGCCGGTGGCGCCGGCCAGCATCGACGAGGCGCTGCGCGCGCAGGTGCAGAAGGTGGTGGTGATCTATCTGGAGAACCGCAGCTTCAACAACCTGTTCGCCAACTTCCCCGGCGTGGAGAAGCCGCTCAGCGCGCTCAAGCCCGAGGAGTACCTGCAGCGCGACCGCGACGGCACAGTGCTCGCCAAGCTGCCGCCGATCTGGCACGGCCTGGCGTCGCACAAGCAGACGGTGAACCATCGCACTTACCAGGTGATGCAGGACGACATCACCGACTTGCCGAATGCACCATGGGCGCTGCGCACGGGCAGCGGCGACCCGCTGCCGCACGGCGTGGTGACGCGCGACCTGGTGCATGCGTTCTACGAGAACCAGCGGCAGATCAACGGCGGCAAGAACGACGGCTTCGTGGCCTGGGGCGACACCGGCGCGATGGTGATGGGCCACTACGACGACAGCGCCTCGAACCTGCGCCTGTGGCAGCTCGCGCGGCAATACACGCTGTGCGACAACTGGTTCATGGGCGCGTTCGGCGGCTCGTTCCTCAATCATCAGTATCTGGTCGCTGCGCAGCCGCCGTTCTATCCGGATGCAGACAAGAGCCCCGCGAAGTTCAACATCGCCATCACCGAAAGCGGCAAGGCGGATGATCCGCGCCTGCGGCTGGCCGACGATTCCCCCGCCAGCGCCATGCAGGGCCGACCGAAGTTCGCCTCGCGCAGCCAGCTCACGCCCGATTTCTGGGCGGTGAACACGATGATGCCGCCGTACCAGCCGACCAGCACGCAATCGGGCGAGGACCCCACGCTCGCCGCCGAGGACAGCCCGAGCACGCTGCCGCCGCAGGAACACAAGACCATCGGCGATGTGCTTTCCGAGAAAGGTGTGGACTGGGCGTGGTACGCCGGCGCGTGGCAACTGGCGCTGGACGGCAAGGGCGACGGCGACGAACACCAGTTCCCGCAACGGCCCAACTTCCAGATCCACCATCAGCCGCTGAACTACTTCAAGAGCTTCGCGCCCAACACTCAGGCGCGCGCAAAACACCTGCGCGACGCTGGCGTGGGCGAAACACCGAAGACCAACCGTTTCCTCGCCGACATCCAGGCCAACCGCCTGCCCGCTGTGAGCTTCTACAAGCCGCAGGGCGATCTCAACATGCACGCCGGCTATTCGGACGTGGATGCGGGCGACCGCCACGTAATGACCATCGTCCACGCGTTGCAGAAATCGGCGGCGTGGAAGCATACGGTGGTCATCATCACCGTCGACGAGAACGGCGGCTGGTGGGACCACGTGGCACCACCCAAGGGCGACCGCTGGGGGCCAGGCTCGCGCATTCCCGCGCTCATCGTGTCGCCGCTGGCGAAGAAGGGCTACGTGGACCACACCATCTACGACACCGGCTCCATCGCCCGTTTCCTCACGCGCCGCTTCGGGCTGGAAAAGCTGCCCGGCCTGACCCTGCGCGAAGAGGCCATGGTGGCCGCCGGCGGCCCGCCGCCGGGCGACCTCACCAACGCCCTGGAACTGGGCACCTGATCTCGCTGCGTTGAAGCAGCCCGGCACCGCGCCGGGCTGCGCCCGAACGATCTGCTCACATCCGCGGTGACATACTCCGCCCGCCTTTTCAGGGAGAGAGATTCACCATGCGCCGCACTGCCCTCATCATCGCCGCACTCGCCGTCTTCGCCGCCAGCGCCAGCCACGCGCAGACGGGCCTGGGCGCCATCGCCAACCAGGCGCAGAACAACCTCAAGAACTTCGACATCGCCGACAAGAACAAGGATGGCCTGTTGACGAAGGAAGAAGCCGAGAAGGGCCCGGTGCCCTTTATCCGCGCGCATTTCGACGCCATCGACAAGAGCCATCGTGGCGCCGTATCCAAGCAGGACGTGATCGACTACGTGCAGTCGCTGCAGCATCCGCAGGCGGCACCGGCGTCGGCGGGGTCGACGCACTGAGTTAGGGTGCGCTGGCGAGGGCTTCGTCTCCAAGACAGCTACCCCTCACCGTCATCCCGGCGCAGGCCGGGATCCAGTCTCCGCTGTGGCCGGCTGTCGCCCATTGCCCGCCAAAGAAACACGTTGGCGTATCGCGACAACCATGAACCGACGAAACTGGATCCCGGCCTTCGCCGGGATGACGAGCCTTGGACTGAGGCCTTGCCCGACAAACCCAGCGTGACCATCCACACCCGCGGCCAGCCACCCGCCAATGGCATACTCGGCGTTCCTGCTTTTGGAGTGACCCCGATGCGCCCGTCCCACCTTCTCGCCATCGGCGCGCTTGCGCTGCCGCTGAGCGCCTTCGCCGCCGATCCGCATTCCTATGCCCAGCCCGACCAGGTTCGCGTGACGCACCTGGACCTGGACCTGAAGGTGGACTTTCCGCACAAGCAGCTGGACGGCCAGGCCACGCTGAAGCTGGATTGGAAGGACGCCAAGGCGAAGTCGCTGGTGCTGGACACGCGCGACCTGAAGATCGCCAGCGTCGAGGGCATCGACGCGGCCGGCAAGGCCAGCGCGCTGAAGTACGCACTGGCGCCGCGCGACAAGGAACTGGGCAGCAAGCTCACCATCGACACGCCGGCGCATCCGGCACAGGTGCGCATTGTCTATACGACCGCACCGACCGCCTCAGGCCTGCAGTGGCTGACGCCGGAGCAGACCGCGGACAAGAAGCTGCCCTTCATGTTCTCGCAGTCCGAATCCATCCACGCGCGCTCGTGGGTGCCGCTGCAGGATTCGCCGGCCATCCGCTTCACCTATGACGCGCACGTCACCGCGCCGAAGGACGTGCGCGTGGTGATGAGCGCACTGAACGACGCCGGCCATCCGCTGGATGGTGATTTCAGGTTCAGCCAGCCGCACCCGATTCCCTCGTACCTGCTTGCCATTGCTGCGGGCGATATCGCGGCGAAGGAAACTGGCCCGCGTTCGGCCGTCTATGCGGAACCGAGCATCGTCGGCAAGGCCGCGAAGGAATTCGAGGACACCGAAAAGCTGATCAAGACCGCCGAGTCGCTGTACGGCCCGTACGCCTGGGGCCGTTACGACCTGCTGGTGCTGCCGCCCTCGTTCCCGTTCGGCGGCATGGAAAACCCCAACATGACCTTCGCCACGCCGACCCTGCTGGTGGGCGACAAGAGCCTGGTGTCGGTGATCTCGCATGAGCTGGCCCATTCGTGGTCGGGCAACCTCGTCACCAGCGCCGCGTGGCGCGACATCTGGCTCAACGAGGGTTTCACCACCTACGTGCAAGGCCGCATCACTGAGGCCGTCTACGGCAAGACGCTGGCGGACGAAGAAGCGCTGATCTCCGCGCGCGGCCTGGAAAAGAACCTCAAGGACATGCCGGAGAACGCGCAGCGCCTGGCGCCGAAGCCCGGCATCGGCGCGGACGATTCGATCTCCGAGGTGCCGTATGACAAGGGCAGCTGGTGCCTGCGCACGCTGGAAGCGCGTTTCGGCCGCGAGACGTTCGACGCCTACCTCAAGGGCTATTTCGCGCATTTCGCCTTCCAGAGCATCACCACGGAGCAGATGCTCGACTACCTGAAGGCCAACCTGTTCGACAAGAACCCCGGCAAGATGAGCTGGGATGAAGTGCAGCAGTGGGTGTACGAGCCGGGCGTGCCCAAGAATGCGCCGCTGCCTGATTCGCCACGCTTCAACGCCATCGACAAGGAACGCGCCGCCTTCCTCGCCGGCTCGCTTGCCACCGGCAAGCTCGACGCGAAGAGCTGGAACACGCAGGAGTGGATGTATTTCCTCGACGGCCTGCCGGACGTGACGCCGCTGGACAAGATCAAGCAGATCGACGCCGCGTGGCACCTCACCGGCACGCCGAATGCGGAAATCGGCATGCGCTGGTACAGCCACGCCATCGCCGCGGGCGACAAGGACGTGTGGCCGGCCGCCGCCGAGCACATGACGCGCATCGGCCGCCTGTACCTGACCATGCCGCTGTACCGCGCCTTCGTGAAGACGCCCGACGGCCTGGCCTACGCCGAACAGGTCTACGCCAAGGCCAAGAGCGGCTACCACCCGCTGACGCAGGACGCGGTGGAGTCGCTGTTCGCCAAGGCGAAGAAGGGCACGAGCAAGTAAATTCCGCGCGCGCCTCCTTGCAAAGGAAGGCGCGCGACGCCATCGATAGCTGCGCTTCCCACTGACGGTTTCCCCATGGCCACCCAGAAAACGACGCCCGTCACGCCTGCTTCCACGCGCCCGCTCTGGCAGCGGCTCGCCTTGCGCCGGCTCAAGTTCCTCGGCTTTGTCGCCATCGTGCTCGCCGTCGTGCTCGGCGGCTCCTACCTGTTCGCACCGCAATGGCTGCTGAGCGCCGACATCAAGCGCCAGGCCATGGCCGCGCACGTGGACAAGCACTCCGTACAGGTGGGCGACACGAACTGGGTGTACTACGAAGGCGGCGAAGGCCCCACCTTGCTCATGCTGCACGGCTTCGCCGCCAGCAAGGAAGTGTGGATGAAGCAGATGGAGCAGCTGTCGCCGCACTTCCACGTGATCGCGCCGGACCTGCCCGGCTGGGGCGAATCCAGCCGCGTCGATGGCGCCAGCTACAACATCGATGCGCAGGCGTCACGCCTGCAAGCGTTTATCGAAGCGCTGCATCTGCCGAAGGTGGTGCTGATCGGACATTCCATGGGCGGCGCCATCGCCGGCGTCTACGCCGCCGAGCATCCCGAACACGTCGCCGAGCTCGCCCTGCTCGATTCGTTCGGCCTGAAGGCCAACGAAAATGATTTCTCGCGCACGGCGATGTCCGGCAAGAATGTGTTCCTCTTCGACAACCGCGAGCAATTCGCCCAAGCCACCGCATGGGCATTCGCCAAGCCGCTGAACATTCCCGGCCGCTTCCAGGACGTGCTGATCGCACGCAACCAGAAGGACCGCGCCTTCCTCGAACACACCTTCAACGAACTGCGCGACCCCTCGCAATACCTGTCGCTGCAGAGCCGCCTGGACAAGCTGCAGATGCCGGTGCTCGGCCTGTGGTGCCACGACGACAAGATCATCGACATCTCCGCGCTCGACAGCCTGCGCAACGGCCTGAAGAACGCCAGCGGCATCAGCACCAGCATGCTGACCGGCTGCAACCACATGCCGATTGTCGAGAAGCCGGAGGAAACGGCGCGGATCATTACGCAGTTTGCGTTGTCGCACTGATATCGATGGGCGCAGCTTAAACACGGTCGCCGCCTGATTCACCTGCGCGCCGCCGCATGAGCGGCCGCGCGCACTGGTTTTCCTCAATCCGCGAATCCGAGATTCACCGGTGCGCCAGGCAAGGTGTGCGCCGCGTCGTCGGTCACTGGCACATCCTTGCCTACCACTTCGAACTTCAAGCCGTCGGCCCAAACCTGGCCCTTGTTCTGCAGAAGCACGCCAAAGGCAATGTCCCGCGCATCGTTGGGCACGTCCAGCACGATGTCGTACCGCTGCCAGTCATGATCGCCCTGCGGTGCGCGGAGTTCCATGTTGTCGAACGCCGCGCTCTTGCGATCGGCACCGTCGACGCGCATCCATAGCTGTCCCTTGCCCGCACCCTTCGTGCGCAGATAGCCGGAAAGACGTACGCGCTTGCCATGATAGGCATCCGCATCGATGGTCTGCATCACGCTGCCGAAGCCCGCGTTCTCTTCTTTCGCACGGAGATAGACGCTGGTGCCACCCGACACCCGCGCGCTGCTTTCCGTACCGACGTCATAGCTGCTGGCTGCCGTACCGGTGACAAACCAGCCCTTTGGCACCGCCGCATGGGCGCCACTGGCAAGCAGGCTGCTCAGCAGCAACATGCAGGTAAAGCTCTTTTTCATGGCGAGTTCCTTGTGTCAGGGAAAGGGTTAACGGGTGGCGTGTTCATCAAGAAGCGATCCGTCTCGCTAGGCGGAGGCGTAACATCCATGCGCAGCAACTCGGCCCGGGTACGGCCGACGTCCAGCCCTGCGTTCGCAGTGAGCGCAAGGTCGTCGGCATGCCGGGGCCCGCTCGCCACGACCCAGATCAGCAACAAGGCTGCAGCGGCCAGAGGCCATGCTGCGCGATGGCCGATGCGGCGCAGCGCAGCCACGCGATCCGCGGCGCGCAGGATGCGCGCGTCCACCTGCGCCGCCGGCGTTTCCCGGGCTGAACGTCGATAGAGCGACAGCACCTCGTCCATGGCGTCGTCGCTCATCGCCAGGCCTCCAATGCATCGCGCAATTTCTGCTGCGCATAGCGCAGACGGCTCTTGACCGTTTCGCGCGTGGTACCCGTGGCGAGCGCGATATCCTCCAGACTCAGCTCGCCTTCCGCCTTCATCAGGAAGGCCTCGCGTTGCGGCAGCGGCAACGCCTGTACGGCATCGATCAGCGCACGACCCAGGGCGTCGTTGTGCAGCAGCCGGTCCGGTGCATGCAGGGTCGATCCGGCGTGATGCTCAAGCGCTTCCTCGTCGCCGCACGCATCGATCGCGTCCGGCGCATGCCGGCCGAGTACGCGCCAGCGGTCCGCGGCGCGCCGATGGGCAATGCCGAACAGCCAGGCAGCGAACGATGCCTGCGGCTCGTAGCGGTCCTTGCCGTGCACCACGGCCATCCATACGTCCTGGAAAATCTCATCCGCTTCGCTGGCCCGGCCAGCCAGACGCAAGGCGTAGCGATGCAGCTTGTCGCGATAGCGTGTGTAGAGCACGCGAAAGGCTTGGGCATCGCCACGACGATAGCGCCTCATGCACTCGGCGTCGCTCCATGGCAATGATTCCGTCGCGGTCTCCGGACGCGAAGGCGCCCACGGCTCTTGCAGGTGAGCCAGCGCGCTTGCGCAGGCCTGCGTCCAGTCCAGGGGCAGTGTGAGGGTGGCCGACATGGCGTTCTTTCCGTTGGCGATACTTCCATGATCGCCGGGAATGCCGGAATGGGGTTAACGGGAGCCGGGAATCACATGCATCGACACTCCGCACACGATGGCCGTCAGGCCTGCGGACTCGCGGCTATAGCACGCCAGGAATCAAGGCCTTGGTCCGCTGCATGTACTGTTCGTAAGAGGCGCCGAAATTCTCGCGCATCCAGCGCTCTTCCAGCCTCAGTTTGAACCAGAACGACAGTGCCACGATCACCACCGCAAGCGCGCCGCGCCACTCGCCGATCGCCACAGCCGTTCCCAGGAAAGCCAGCAACAAGCCGGTGTAGATGGGATGGCGCACCCAACGGTAAGGACCGGCCTGGATCAGTTCGTGGTCTTGCTTCACCTGGACCACCGAACTCCAGTTGCGCCCGAGCACCTGGCGCGCCCAACAGGCAAAGGCAACACCCAACATGGTGAGCAAGGCGCCCGACACGGCGCCGGCCAGCGTCGCCGGATACACGCGCGATCCCAGCCATGTGCCATGAAACCATGGTTCGGGACCGATCAGCAGCGCCGCGAGCATCAACGGCAGCCAGTACTTCAGCAGGCGCGGCAACACCGGCTCGCTGCGCCTGGCATCCTTCACGCGGCGCCAGCCCCATAGCCAGTACAGCACGAACAGCATCCATGATGCCTTGATCACCGGCTCGATCGACAATGCCATGAGGAGTCTCCACCTGATCGTCGTGGCGATAGCGTCCGCCCGCCATGGGCACGCAACAAGTGGCAGTTGTCATCCGGCTTGTGTGTCACCGGCGCAGTTGCCTGGCCGTGGCTCGAACGGTCCGACGATGCGCTCAATCCGCCACGTCGGCAATCAACCGATCCAGCTCCGTCTTCAGCCACGCGCCGTTGAGGCGCAGCCAGTCGCGTTGTTCGCGCCATTCGTGGAACAGGCCTTCGACCTGCTGCCAGAAGCGGGGGGCGTGGCTGCGTACTTTCAGGTGGCAAAGCTCGTGTGCCAGGACGTACTTCAATGCGTTGGGTGGCGCGAGCGCGAGGGCGAGGTCGAGGTTGATGCGGTCGCGTGTGTCCAGGCTGCCCCACAGGCTTTTCATGGGGCGCACGCGCAGTGCGGTGGGTGCCAGGCCGAGTTGTGGCACGTAGCCGGCGAGCCAGCGCGATACGTCGCGGCGGATCTGCGCCTCGAAGTACGAGGCGAGCAGTCCGCGCGCCACGGGCAAGGCACGCGTGTGCGGACGTGGAATCACCAGGGTGAGCGTGCCTTCGCCGGCTTCGACCTTGGGGTACGGTCCATCCATCCAGTCGAGCTGCACGGTTTCGCCGCGCAGCGGAAATTCCGTGGGCGTGCCCACGCGCAAGGGAGGCAGCGGTTTGACGACCAGATGCAGCTCGTCGAGCTTGCGCTCGAGCCAGTCGGCGTGATGGCGAAGGAAGGCGCTGACCTGCGCCGGATGCGTGCCGTGCGGATACGACACGCGCGCGCCCTTGGGCGTCACGGTGAGGCGTAAACGGCGCGCGCGCGGATGCGCGGCCTTGAGCACGCGGATAGTGCTACCGCTTGCGGTGGCCAGTTCCAGCCAATCGCCTTCGAGGTGCTGCGTCATGTTCCCCGCCCTACTACGACTACGTGGCGTCCAGGCCCATCAGTGTCCCAAAGGGAATGTGGGGGGAGCATGCAGGCTTCGCAAGACGGCGCTGTGACCGCCCCAAAACCATACGGCGGGGGCGGCCCAGGCTGAACGAAGCGACTCAGGCTTCGGCGGGACGCGGCAGGCCGAACCATTCCTCCAGCTTGCCGAGCAGGCGCTCGAGCTCCAGGGTGAGCAGGGCGAAGGTGGCGTCGGCCTCGGCGGCGGCGTCGGGGTGGCTGTCGCCCAGTTCGTCCGTCACTATGTCGAGGAACTTGAGCTTGCGGACGATCAGGTCCTCGCCGAGCACGAAGCTCATGCGCTCATCGAAGATGAGACCGAGCTGGAACACCTGCTTGCCGTTGCGCAGGTGCTCCTTCACTTCCTCGCCGTCCAGGTCCTGGCGGCGGCACTTGGCGATGGCGCCGGTGGCCGAGGCCGGGTCGCGCAGCTCCACTTCGTCGCCCAGGGCGAGGCCGGCCGGCAGGTTGCCGTTGGCCAGCCAGTCGGTCATGAGCACGCGCGGGCCCTCTTCCGGGGCCAGCGGCACGGCCGGGAAGCTGCCCAGCGCCTCGCGCATCTGGGTGAGCGTGTTCTCAGCGGACTTGCGACTGGAGGTGTCCAGCACCAGCCAGCCATTCTTCTTGTCCACGTAGGCGCGCTGGCGCGAGCTGCGGATGAAGGCGCGCGGCACCAGCTCGTTGAGCACGTCTTCCTTCAGGCGCTTGCGCTCGCGGCCGCCGACCTTGCGGCCTTCCTCTTCGGCGATCTTCTGCACGCGGCGGTGCAGCTCGTCGTTCACCACGGCGCCGGGCAGGAGTTTGTCCTCGCTGCCCACGGTGACCATGGTGCAGGCGTGCACGGCGTGGGTGAGCGGGGCCTCATCGCCCCGGCCCACCGGCGGCACGAAGCCCTTGGTGCCCATTTCCATGGGGCCGCAGGGGCGCAGGCGATAGTCGCCCAGCACCTCGTCGAGGCGGTTCAGGTCATCGGCAACGGCGGGGGAAAAGCGGAACAGCGTGAGATTGCGGAAGAACATTCGGTATCCGTGCTTGTTTCTTTGTCGTCATCCCCGCGCAGGCGGGGTTCCAGCGACTTCAGGCGCGCCAAAGTCACTGGGTCCCCGCCTGCGCGGGGACGACGGTGAGGGAAGTGTGGAACTCAGCGGCTGACCGCCGCCACCGCGTTCACCACCGTATCCAGGTTGGCGCGGTTGAGCGCGGCCACGCAGATGCGGCCGGTGCCCACGGCGTAGATGCCGTACTCCTCGCGCAAGCGGTCCACCTGGGCCTTGGACAGGCCCGAGTAGGAGAACATGCCCGCCTGCTCCTGGATGAAGCCGAACTGCGGCGAACCGGCGGCGGCGAGCTTTTCCACCATGCCGGCGCGCATGGCGTGGATGCGCTCGCGCATCTCGCCCAGCTCCTGCTCCCACAGCGCCTTCAGCTCCTTGCTGTTGAGCACGGCGGAAACCAGCGCGCCGCCGTGCGTGGCCGGGCTGGAGTAGTTGGAGCGGATGGTGCGCTTGACCAGCGACTGCACGCGCAGTGCCTCGTCGCGGTCCTTGCCCACGATAGACAGCGCGCCCACGCGCTCGCCATACAGCGAGAACGACTTGGAGTACGAGTTGGCGACCACGAAGGCGTCGATGCCCGAGGCAGCGAACAGGCGCACGGCGGTGGCGTCGGCGTCGATGCCCTCGTCGAAGCCCTGGTAGGCCATGTCCACGAACGGCAGCAGGCCGTGATCCTTCACCAGGTCCACCACTTGCTGCCACTGCTCGGCGGTGAGATCCACGCCGGTCGGGTTGTGGCAGCACGCGTGCAGCAGCACCACGGTGCCCGGCTCCAGCTTGCCGAGGTCGGCCAGCATGCCGGCGAAATCCAGGCCGTGCGTGGCGGCGTCGTAGTAAGCGTAGTCGACCACCTCGAAACCGGCGGCGCTGAACACCACGCGGTGGTTTTCCCAGCTCGGGTTACTGATGGCGATTTTGGCCTTGGGCAGCACCTTCTTCAGCAGGTCGGCGCCGATGCGCAGCGCGCCGCTGCCGCCGATGGTCTGCGAGGTGGCCACGCGGCCGGCGGCCAGCAGTGGGGAATCTTCGCCGAACACCAGCTTCTGCGTGGCGATGTTGTAGGTCGGCATGCCGTCGATGGGCAGGTAGCCGCGCGGCTTGGCTTCCAGCGCCAGCGATTTCTCCACCTCGTGCACGGCGCGCATCAGCGGGATGCGGCCCTGCTCGTCGTAATAGATGCCCACGCCCAGGTTGACCTTGCCCGGGCGGCTGTCGGCCAGATAGGCCTCGGTGAGTCCCAGGATCGGATCGCCCGGGGTCATTTCAACGCTAGAAAAAAGAGACACGGCTTTACTCGATTCGGAAGTGGAAAGGTTCACGACTCGTCCGGCGTGCCGGCAAGCCACTGGTGCGCATCGGCGCGAGCGACACCTTCGCGCGCGCCTAGCGACGCGAAGTCGAACAGGTTGCGGTCGGCAAGCTGGGAGGGTGCCACGTTGCCCAGCGCGCGGAAAATGTTTTCGGCGCGGCCGGGCTGGGTCTGCTCCCAGTCCTCCATCATGCGCTTGACCGCCTTGCGTTGCAGGTTTTCCTGCGAGCCGCACAGGTTGCAGGGAATGATCGGGAACGCGCGCGCCTCGGCGTAGGCGGCGATGTCGCTTTCCCGGCAGTACGCCAGCGGGCGGATCACCACGTGGCGGCCATCGTCCGAACGCAGCTTGGGCGGCATGGCCTTGAGCTGCGCCTGGTAGAACAGGTTCAGGAAGAACGTGCCCAGGATGTCGTCGCGGTGATGGCCCAGCGCGATCTTGGTGACGCCGTTGGCCGCCGCCCAGTGATACAACGCGCCGCGCCGCAGGCGCGAGCACAGGCTGCACATGGTCTTCCCTTCCGGAATGACGCGGGTGACCGTGCTGTAGGTGTCCTGTTCGATGATGTGGAACGGCACGCCGCGCGCGGTCAGGTACTCCGGCAGCACGTGCGCGGGGAACCCCGGCTGCTTCTGGTCCAGGTTCACCGCCACGATCTCGAAGCGCACCGGCGCCTTGGCCTGCAGCGACAGCAGGATGTCGAGCAAGGTGTAGGAATCCTTGCCGCCGGACAGGCACACCATCACCTTGTCGCCGTCCTCGATCATGTTGAAGTCGGCCACGGCCTGGCCCACCTGATGGCGCAGGCGCTTGGCCAGCTTGGCGGCCTCGTAGTGCTGCTTGCGGGTGGCTTCGGGCTGGGCGGACATGGACGCGATTGGGCGGGACGGCCTCCCATTGTAGCGGGCCAGTCGCCGGGCTGCCCCGGCCGCACGGCGCAGCCCACCCGCGGCCCCGGCGGCGGTACACTGGCGGGGTTCCCTCCCAAGCCCTTCGCCGTCATGCAGGTCCAGGACCAAGCCGAGATCGCCCATCTGCTGGCCGAGTTGCGCGTCGAGCACCGCGACCTCGACGTGGCCATCGAGCACCTCGCCTCGTCGCTCAGCCGCGACGAGCTGCAGCTCACCCGCATGAAGAAGCGCAAGCTGCTGCTGAAGGACCACATCGCGCGGCTGGAAAGCAGGCTGATCCCCGACCTGGACGCCTGAGCGTCCTCTCTCCCGGAGCACCGATGTCCGCCTTGACGCCAGTCCTGCTGGAAGACGCCTTTGTCGCCCTCGAACCCCTGACGCCCGAACACGCGCCCGCCCTCGAGGCCGCCGCGGCCGACGGCGAACTGTGGAACCTATGGTTCACCAGCGCGCCCACGCCGGGCGAAGCGGCGGCGTACATCGCCAAGGCGCTGGAAGGGCAGAAGGCCGGCCTGATGCTGCCCTTCGCGGTGCGCGAGAAAAGCAGCGGGGACATCGTCGGTACCACGCGCTTCTACGACTTCGTCAACGACCCGCGCCGCGTCGCCGTCGGCTACACCTGGTACGCCAAGCGCTGGCAGAAAAGCCACCTCAACACCGCCTGCAAGCGCCTGCTGTTCCAGCACGCGTTCGACACGCTGGGCTGCGTGGCGGTGGAGCTGCACACCGACCATCGCAACCTCGACTCGCAACGCGCCATCGAGCGCCTCGGCGCGGTGCGCGAAGGCATGCTGCGCAACCACAAGCGCCGCCCCGACGGCACGCTGCGCCACACCGTGTGCTTCAGTGTGATCGACAGCGAATGGCCGGACGTGGCGCGCTGGCTGGCCATGCGGCTGGAGCGGCTGGCGGGCTGAAGCCTCGCGTCGCCGTCAGAGCAATCGGCCGATAAGGCGATCCAGCCGCACGCGCCGCAGGCGGCGCAGCAGCTTGCGCACTTCCGGCGGATAACTGCGCGCGCCTGGCAGATCGCGATAGTGCGTCACGCGCGTCGCATGGCTGCGCAACGACTGCCACTCCGCATCGTGCTGCGCGAGCAGCTGGCGCGACTGGTCGCGCAGCAGCAAGCCGTTTTCCAGATCCAGCGCCCACGCGCGCGGATTGAGGTTGTTGCCGGTGAGCACGGCAATCTCCTCGTCCACGAACAGGCCCTTGAGGTGATACGTGTTGTCGCCGTCACGCCACAACCACAGATTGAGCTGGCCGCTGTCGATGGCGCGCTGGTGCGTGCGCGCGAACCGGCGCAGGTTGGCTTCGTACAGGTATGGCAGCAGGCCGATGCGGTTGAACGGCTGCTCGGGCGGAATGTAGAAATCGTTGGCGGTCTTGTCGCCCACCATGATGTCCAGCCGGCAGCCACGTCGCAGCAGTTGGCCAATCGCAGCGCGCACCGGTTGCGGCAGGTTGAAGTAAGGCGTCAGCAGGATCACGCGTCGCTGCGCACCGCGCAGCAGGTCCAGCAGGGTTTCGTTGAGCACGTTGTCGGCGCGCCCGAAACCGGCGAGCGGAATCACGACGACATCGCCGTGGCGCGGCACCTCGCTCTCGCCCGTGTACTGCGCCTCCTGCAGCGACTGGCGCAGGCGGCGGATCGGTTCCTGCAGTTCGCGCGGGCGCGGCTGCGGCAGGCGATCCAGTCGCGGCACGGCGTCGCTGTCGCGGAACTGGCCGTCGACGAAGGCGACCATGCTGTCGGCAAGCGGCTGGTGGCGGATCACGTGGTAGCGGTCGAGCCGATAGCGGCCATGTTTCGCCAGGTAGACATCGTTGAGGCTGGCGCCACTGTAGAGCACGGTGTCGTCGATGACGAAACCCTTCAGGTGCAGCACGCCGAACAGCTCGCGCGTCTGCACCGGCACGCCGCGGATCACCACGCCCTCGCCGAAACGTTCGGCGTACTGGCGGTACATGGCGGCATTGCCTTCGCTGTTGCCCTTGCCGATCAGGCCGCGGCGGGCGCGATGCCAGTCGACATAGACCTCCACGGAGAGGCCGGGCCGCGCCGCGCGTGCGGCGTGCAGCGCCTCCAGCACTTCGCGGCCGGCATCGTCATCCTGCAGGTACAGCGCCACCAGCACGATGCGCTGCTGCGCGCTGGCGATCAGCGACAGCAGGGTTTCACGGAAGGCCGCGGGTCCCGACAGCGTGGTGATCGCCTCCGCCGGCACGGCGAAATTCACGTGCGCGGACAGATCGGGCCCGCGCCGCCGACGCAGCGAAAGCAGTCGGCGGGCAAGGCTGCGTGGCGAGGGAAGCGGTCGATTCATGGGGCGTCATGGTAGCAATCCGCTCCTGAAGGCGTGGAGTGGCCGTGCGCACCCCGCTGCAAATAGGCGCCCGCACAAACCTCGCATGAGCGTGCGTATCCCCTCACCGTCATCCCCGCGAAAGCGGGGATCCAGCGACTTTATTCGCTGCGAGAGAGCTTAAAGACACTGGATCCCCGCTTTCGCGGGGATGACGGTGAGGAGAAATGTGTACTCACGCGAGATTTTGAACAGGCGCTTGTTTGCGCTTGTCCACGCCTCAGGCCGCGCAAGTTCTCCCCACGGCCTGCTTCGCCCTACCGCTGCACCTGCTCATTGTCAGCCACCGCATGCGGCTGCACGTCGATGCTGGCCGTCATGCCGGCGGCGAGGATCAAACCCTTGGGGATGCTGTTCTCTTCGATCTCGATGCGCACCGGCACGCGCTGCGCCAGGCGCACCCAGTTGAAGGTGGGATTGACGTCCGCCAGCAGGTCGCGGCCGGTGGGGTTGTCGCGGTCGGTGATGCCGCGCGCCACGCCGATGATGCGGCCCTTCAAGTGCGTGCCGCCGCTCATCAGGCGGATCTGCACCGGGTCGCCGATGCGCAGGTGCGGCAGCTTGGTTTCCTCGAAATAGCCGTAGATGTAGTAGCTGTGGCGATCGATCAGCGCCAGGCGCGGGCTGCCGGTGGAGGCGTAGTCGCCCACGCGCACGTCGAGGTTCGTCACGTAGCCGTCCACCGGCGCGCGTACTTCGGTGCGCTCCAGGTCGAGCTTGGCGCGATCCACGGCGACCTGCGCCTGCACCACGGCGGCTTCGGCCTGCTCGCGCGAGGCGTTGGCTTGGTGGCCGCTGGCCTGGGCCTGTTCCCAGATGGCGCGGGCGGTCGTGGCGGCGGATTTGGCGTCGGTGCGTTCTTCCTTTGGCACCACGTCGGCCAGTTCCTGGCGGCGCTGGGCCTGCTCCTGGCGCATCTCGTACTCGGCCTTGCGCGCGGCGGCGCTGGCCAATACCGCATCGATATTGGCGCCGGCGGCGCGCGCGGCGGCCTTGGCGGAGTTGAGGTTGGCCTCGGCCTGGGCCAGCGCGATCTGGTAGCGCTGCGGGTCGATTTCGAACAGCACGTCGCCCTTCTTCACTTCGGCGTTGTCGATCACCGGCACGCGCGTGACCAGGCCGGAGACGTCGGGCGCGATGCGCACCACCTCGGCGCGCACGCGGCCGTCGCGCGTCCACGGCGAGTACATGTAATGCCGCCACAGGATGTGGCAGAGCACGAGCGCCACGATCACGACGACCGCGGTGATGGCAAATCGGAGCAGGGCTTGAGGTTGCAGTTTCATGGTCATGGGTACAGGAGCAGGCCGGCTGCGCCGAACAGCACGAAGAACACGGCGACACGGAACAGAGAGGGATGCCACACGTAGCGGTACAGGCCGTAGCGGCCGACGATGGTGTCGATCAGCCAGAGCACCAGCAGGCAGCCTGCGTACACCAGCAGGATGCCGGGCACGAGCGCGTCGGCAAGGGCTATTTCACGCGGCATGGGTGTTCTCCGGAACCTTGACGATGTACGGCGCCAGTGCGGATTCATCATCGCGCAGCGCAATGCGCAGCTGCAGCAGGTGACCCAGGGCCGGCTGGCAGCTGGCGCGCGCCTGCGGCAGTGTCTGGGAAGTCAGCGTGATGGCGTGGTCAACGGCGGCATCGGCCTGCTGCCAGCGCGCCTTGTCGGGCGCGTCGTAGAGGCGGGCCATGCCGTCCAGCACGCGCTGCATGGCATCGACCAGCGGCGGCGGCAGTTCGGCGTGCGCCATGTCCTGGCGCAGCTCGATGATCGCGCGGCCGCAGTCGTGCACGGCCAGCGCCCAGCTCAGCAGGTCGCGGGACTCCGCGCTGCCCTGCTGGGTGAACTGCACGATCTGGTGATAGAGGTCGCGATTGACGCTCTCGAAGGTATACAGGATGCCTTCCATCGGCGCGGTCGCGGCGAACACCACCTGGCGGCGCAGCTGCGCCAGCTGGCGGCGGCGCATCCACGCGGTGCCGATCACGGTGGGAATGACCATGAAGGCCGCGCCACTCATCATCAGGCCGAACAACGACGCGATGGCGTCGTTGAAGAAGCGCTCCGGCGCGTAGACCATCGGGTTCTTCACGGCGAGAATGTAGACGTAGCCCAGCGTGTAGCCCGCGCCGATGCCCGGCAGCGTGGCGTTGCGCGTGGTGAGGTACGGCCCTATCGCCAGCAACGGGCCGGTGACCAGCATGAACATCACGAAGCCGTCGCTGCCCGGCATGATCCAGAACACCACGAAGTACGCCGCGAACATGCCGACCGCGTAGCCGATCCAGGTGTTGGCCGTGGCCGCCAGCGGCGACGGCGAGGTGGCGAGCAGCCCGCTGAAGATGGTCGCCAGCAGCATCGCGCTCGGCCCGAACGGCCAGCCGGTGGCGATCCAGAACACGCTCAGCGTGATCATGGTGAGGAAGGTGCGCAGCACGGCGATGGCCGGCGAGGCGTAGTCGTTGGCGCGTTTGAAATCCACGCGTTCCACCGTGCCGCCGAGCACGCCCTGGGTTTCGCGCAGGGTGGCTTCCAGCGAGGTGAAATCGCGCAGCTCGCTCACGAAGCGGCGCAGGATCATGGTGCCGCTGTCGAATTCCAGCAGCAGTTCCGGATCCTGCCGCAGCTCTTCGCGCAGCTGGGCGGCGAGCGCCGGCAAGGTGGCTTCGCAGGCTTCGAGCCGCGTGGCGAGCAGGCGCGGCCTGGTTTGTTCGCTGGGTTCGGGCGACAACGCCACGCCCACCGGCGCATACAGCCGGATCAACGCGGCCGCCGTGCGCGGATGGTTGTTGCGTTGCAGACGGTTGATCAGGTGATGCAGCGACTGGAAGCTGGTCGCGGCGGCCATGTAGCGCAGGTTGAGCAGCTGCATGCGGCTGCTGCGCGCGCGGGCTTCGGGATCTTCGAAGATCACCGAGGCGCGCATGTCCTCGATCTGCACGGCCGCGCGCACGAAGCGCAGGTGCAGCTTCTCCATCTCCGCGCGGGGAATGGCGCCGCCCAGGCTGCCGCGCGCGAAATCGATGAAGTGCGAATAGTGTTCGCGCGCGACGCGGCGCAGCAGCTGGCGCAGGCGTTCCGGCAGCACCACGTCGCTGACCAGGCCGGCCACGACGATGCCGAGCATCACCTCGCTCACGCGCATCATGGCCGAGTCGAACACGTTGTACGGATCGTTGATGGCCGGCAGCGCCACGATGGCCGCCGTGTAGCCCGCCAGCACGAAGCCGTAGGACATGAAGTTGCGGTACAGCACCGCGCCGCCTGCGCACAGGCCGACCCACAGCGACAGCGCCGGCAGGAACAGCTCGCGCTGCTGCGGGAACGCCGCCATCAGCAGCACGCCGACCAGGCTACCCGCGCAGGTGCCGATGGCGCGGTAGAAGCTCTTCGCCAGCACCATGCCGCTGTGCGGATGCATCACGATGGACACCGTGATCATCGTAGTCGACGGCTGCTCCAGCTGGAACAGCATGGAGAACCACGCGGCGATGTAGAACGCCAGCATGCACTTGACCACGAAGATCCATGCCTGGCGTTCTTCCGTGGCGAACTCGCGCAGCCACGGCGGATGGCGCCAGGACGGGAGGTCGGTGGGTACGGCCGACATGGTTAGGGATGCCCCGTTCTATTCAGCACAGGCGTCACCGTTGCTGTATGGCCGCAGCTCCGCGCCGCGCTCCATGCCCTGCGCACCGGCTGGGCACCATGCCACCCGCGCTGAATAGAACAGGGCATCCCTAGCGCTCCAGTTGATCGAGGAATTTCTTGAGCAGGCGCTCGAGTTGCGCGACGTCGCGCTGGGGAAGCTCACCGACCTGCCACTCCAGCAAGGCGCAGACATCGGGCAGGAAGCTCTCGATCAGCGCGACGCCGTCCTTGGTGAGGGTGAGCGTGACCTTGCGACGATCCTCTTCGCTGGCGTTTCGCGCAATCAGACCTTTGTCGGCCAGCTCGTTGGTGAGCCGCGTGATGTTGGCGGATTTCTCGCCCGCCGCGTCGGCCAGCTCGGTGGGATGCAGCGAGTAGCCCTCGGTGCCGTACAGCATCATCAGCAGGTTGTATTCCGGGTGATTGATGCCGTACGGGCGCAGCATCGCGTTCGCGTCGTCATGCACGCGCTTGTAGATGTGCTTGATCAGGCGGATGAGCACGGCAGCGTCCCGCGGAAACGCGGGATAACGCTGGCGCGTGACCGCCAGTCGCTGCTCGGTGGGATGGAAGCTGCTCATGGCGCGCGGCCCAGTTAGTACATATATGTAATATATGCATGTGAATTTTATGCCCGCACCGATGGGCTTGCAAGAGCGTCGACCCATGCGCGTGAAAAAGGCGCCACGAGGGCGCCTTCGGGGTAACTGCGGGAGTGGTACGCCCGCCGCCCGCGGAGCCCGGGGCGGTGGCGCAGGTTCGCCGGCGGTTCCGGTCAGTTGCCCTTGACCGGATACGTCTCGAACCCGCTGGGCGTCGCCGTGTTCGGCTGGGTCGGGGCCGGGTTTGCCGGATTGGCCGGACGTGCCGACGGCGCCAGCTGGGCGCTGCCGCACTGGTAGGCGCCCCAGGGCTGCGAGCCGTCCTTGGGGTCGGCCAGCGGCTTGATGGTGTCGGCGTGCATCTTGGCGGCTTCGTTGCGCGCCATCACTTCCAGCTCGTCGCGCACCTTGATGTCGTTGCGGTCAATCGGGCCGACATGGTCCATCACGGACACGGTGACCTTGCCCAGGTCACGGCAGGAAGACACATCGCCGCTCCAGGCCGTGCGGACGTTCTTCCCGGCATCGTCCAGCGTGATGCCATAGGTGCACGCGCCGAGCAGCGCGATGGGAACGAGCAACAGCAGGGTCTTGCGCATGGATTACTCCGCGGTGACATGAAACATGAAAAGGCCGGACGGTTTCCCGCCCGGCCTCCATCCTAACCCGGGGACGTGAACGTCCGCCCCCTCGAGCTCAAGATCGCGCGCTTACTTCGACGGCTTTTCCGACACCGCCTTGCCGTCGCCGTCGATCACCTGCACCTCGCCCAGCTTCAGGGCGCGCACGGGGGCTTCGATCTTCTTGAGGTCGCCCACGATCACCCAGGTCAGCGCGTTCGGCTTGATGATCTCCTTGATCGCGTCCTCCGCCTGCGGCTGGGTCACCGCCTCCGTGCGGGCCTTGAGGGTCTGCACGTAGTCTTCCGGGCGGTTGTACTGGACGATCTCGGTCATGGCGCCGAGCACTTCAGAGGCCGTCTCGAAGCTGCCCGGCAGGCCGCGCACATTGGAGTCCTTGATCTTGTCCACCTCCTGCTGGGTGAGCGGACGCGCGGCGATGACGGCGTTGGCTTCCTTGGACACTTCGTTGGCGGACTCGGCCGTCTTGTCGGTCTGCACCGGCGCGTACATCAGGAACGGACGCTGGCCGATCGCATCGCGCATGAAGCTGAAGGCGCCATAGGCCCAGCGCTTGTCCTCGCGCAGGTTCATGTTGAGGCGCGAGGTGAAGCTGCCGCCGAAGGCGCCGTTGGCCACATCGATGGCCAGCTCGTTCGGCGCCTTGCTCGAAGGCGCGAGCAGGCCGGCAAGGATCAGCGACTGCGGCGCATCCGGCTTGTCGATGAGGAACACGCGCGGCTTGGACTGCGCGGCCACGGTGGCGACGTTCTTCTTCGGCACGGCGCTGGACGGCGCCTTCCAGTCACCGAAGGCGGCATCGAGCTGCGGGATGATCTGCTGCAGCGTGGTGTCGCCGGCGACCAGGATCTTCACGTTGTCCGGGCGCAGCCAGTCGCGCTGGAACGCGGACAGGTCCGACGCCTGCATCGACTTGATGGCCTCCTCCGTGCCCGAGCCGGTGAACGGGATGCCGTAGGCGTGGTTGGCGCCGTACAGCAGCGGCGGCAATGTGCGCAGCGCCAGCGCGGTGGGCTGGGTCTTTTCCTGCGCGATGCCGGCCAGCCACTGGCCGCGGATGCGCTCGATGTCGTCGGACTTGAACGCCGGGTTGCGCACGATGTCGGCGAACAGCGCCAGCGAGGGCTGCAACTGGTCGTTCAAGGCGTTGAGCGAGGCCGAGCACGCGTCGAGGCCGCAACCGACGCGGGTGATCGCGCCCAGGCGCTGCTTGCGCTTGGCCACTTCCACCGAGTCGAGATCCTTGGTGCTCTCGTTCATCAGCGTGGTGGTGAAGCTGGCGGTGCCGAGCTTGCGGCCCTGGTCGGCCGCGTAGCCGGCATCGAACAGCAGCTGGATGTGCGTCACCGGGATGGTGTGGCGCTTCGCCAGGATCACCTCGATGCCGTTCTTGAGCTTGCCGTGCTCCAGCTCCGGGAATTTCAGATCCGGGAACTGCGCCACCTCGGGCACGCCCTTGCTGCGGTCCACCTGGCTCTTGCCCACGGTGTACTCGTGCCTGGCCGGCATCCTGGCGGCGGGGCGGCCTTCCTGCGGGCCCAGCGCGGCGACCTTGGCGTCCTCGGCGTCGAGGTTGTCGTTGGGGCCGGCCGGCAGCACGGTCAGCAGGTAGTCGCCCTTGATCAGCCACTTGTCGGCGGCGGCCTTGACGCTGGCCGGCGTGGCGGCGTCGGCGCGCTCCAGGTCTTTCTTGTAGGCGGCCGGGTCACCGCGATAGACCTGACCTTCCGCCAGGATCACCGCCTTGCCGCCGGAGCCGCCGACCTTTTCCAGGCCGCGCACGAAGCCGGCGCGGTTGCCGATCTTGGCGCGCTCCAGTTCGTCGGCGGTGGGACCGTCGGCCAGGAACTTCTTCAGCTCTTCGGCGATGACCGCCTCGACCTTGGCCTGATCCACGCCTTCCTTGATGTCGGCCTGGATCTGGAACTGGCTGGCCAGCGCGAACGGCGAAATGCTGGCGGACACGTCATCCACCAGCTTGTCCTGATAGACCAGGCGCTGGTACAGGCGCGAGGTCTTGCCGCCACCGAGCACGGTGGAGGCAAGGTCGAGCAGGACGGAATCGTCGGTGCCCAGCTGCGGCACCACCCAGGTGCGGTAGATGCGCGGCTGCGCCACGTGGTCGTGCTGGATGCCGCGCGTGGATTTTTCCAGCGGCGTGATCCACGCCTGCTGGCGCGGCACCGGCGGGCCGGCCGGGATGTCGCCGAAGTACTTCTCGGCCTTGGCCTTGGCTTCCGCCACGGTGATGTCGCCCGCCAGCACCAGGGTGGTGTTGGCCGCGCCGTAGTAATCGTGGAACCACTGCTTCACGTCGGCCAGCGAGGCCGCGTTGAGGTCTTCCATCGAGCCGATGGTGTCGTGCTGGTACGGATGGTTGGCCGGATAGGTGTTGGACAGGATGTTCTGGTCCACGCGGCCATACGGGCGGTTCTCGCCCTGGCGCTTTTCGTTCTGCACCACGCCGCGCTGGGTATCGAGCTCCTTCTGGCCGATGGCGCCCAGCAGGTGGCCCATGCGGTCGGACTCCATCCACAGCGCCATGTCGAGCGCGGTGGTGGGCACGGTTTCGAAATAGTTGGTGCGGTCGAACCAGGTGGTGCCGTTCATGTCGGTGGCGCCGGCCAGCTCGAACGGCTGGAAGTACGTGCCCTTGTGGTTCTCCGAGCCGGAGAACATCAGGTGCTCGAACAGGTGCGCGAAGCCGGTCTTGCCCTTGGGTTCGTCGGCCGAGCCCACGTGATACCAGATGCTCACGGCCACCACGGGCGCCTTGTGGTCCTCATGCACCACCACGGTCAGGCCGTTGGGCAGGGTGAAGCGCGTGAAGGCGATGTCCGGCACGGCCTGGGTGGACTCGACGGGCGCCGCCTGGGGCGCGGCGATCGCGGGCAAGCCGGCCGACATGCTGAGTACACCTGCGACGAGCAGGGCGAGGGGCTTTCTTGCCATCACGACACTCCTGTTTTTGATGGATGAGCGAATCGAGGCTAGCCACGCCCCAGGGGCTTTGGCAAATGACCAATGGCATGGTGGACCACCCGCGGGCCGCTTCGTTCGTCGCCACGGCGCCATAACCAGAACGCACCCCGTCCGGACAGTGTCCGCGCCCTGTCCGGCCACGCCCGGTCGCTGTCCGCGGACAGCGAAGCGCCTTCCCTGAAAAACAGAAATTCCCGAAAAGACAGCCACTTGAGCCACAAGCAGCCGTTGGCACGGCGCTTGCCATATCTACCGTGCAGGACCTACCCCACTTTCATCGGAGACATGATCATGAAATTCGAAACCCTGATGCTGCGCGGCCTCTTCGTTGCCTGCCTGCTGGTTTGCGGACTCGTGCTGGGTGCCATGGTGAACGCGACTCCCCAGGCCATTCGCCTCGCCGCCGCCGGCAGCGCCGGCCAGTTGATCGCCACGCCCGCCGCCACCGCGTGCGCCTTGCCGCCCGATGGCGTGGTGTGCCCCCGCATCACCAACGGCTGAGCAAGGACGCTCGCCGTTGGGCGGCCACTACGCGGGGGATGGGAGAACCCCGATAATGGCCGGATGCTGCATGTCATCCTCTTTCGACCGGAAATACCCCCCAACACCGGCAACGCGATCAGGTTGTGCGCCAACACCGGCGCCTCGTTGCACCTGATCCGCCCCCTGGGATTCGAGCTGGACGATGCCCGCCTGCGCCGCGCAGGCCTGGACTATCACGAATACGCGCAGCTGGCCGTGCATGACGACCTTGCCAGCTGCCTCGAGCGCATCGGCCAGCCACGCGTGTTCGCCTTCTCCACGCGCGGTCGCGTGGCCCATGTCGACGCCCGCTTCGCCGAAGGCGACGCCCTGCTGTTCGGCTGCGAAACCGCCGGCCTGCCCGGCGAGGTGCTCGACGCCATTCCCGAAGCGCAGCGCCTGCGGCTGCCGATGCGGCCGGACAGTCGCAGCCTCAATCTGTCCAATACCGTGGCGGTGGCGGTGTATGAGGCGTGGCGGCAGATGGGGTTTGTCGGCGCGGCGCGGTGATGGCGTGCGCGGGCGCGGCCCACACCCGAAGATCGCGCGTGCTGTCGACATCGACAAAACCGCCCGCACCGGCCGCGCAACGCGAGCGGCTACAATCGCCCAATGACCGCCCCATCCCTCCAGTCATTGCTCCCTCGCCCGCTGCGCGCCCTCGCCGGCCGCGCGCTGGAAACCGCGCTTAACCACACCTTGTCGCTCGACCCGGAAACGCAGGGCCGGCTGTCCGCGCTCGATGGCCGCAGCGTGCAATTGCATCTGCGCGGCCCGGAACTCGCGCTGTCGGTGACGGTGCAAGGTGACCGGCTGAAGGTTGGCCCCGCACAGGACGACAACCACCTGCGCGTCGCCGCCACGCCGGGCAGCCTGCTCGCCATGCTGGTGAAGCGCGATGACGAGGGCGTGGCGCCGGGCAAGGTGGAGATCGCGGGCGATGCGGACCTCGCCCGCCGCCTGGAAAAACTCGCCAGCAAGTTCGCCCCCGATTTTGAAGAGGCCTTTGCGCGCACCTTCGGCGAGGTGCTCGGCGTGCCGCTGGCCAAGGCCGTGCGCCAAGGCCTGGCGCATGCCAAGGAAACCGCCAGCCACCTCACCGCCGATACCGCCGACTGGCTGCGCGATGAAGCGCGCGTGGCGGCAGCGCCGGGCGAAGTGGAAGGTTTCCTGGATGGCGTGGACGATCTGCGCGAACGCGCCGATCGCCTCGAGGCGCGACTGGCACGGCTGGAGCAACGCCTGAAGAAGGGGCCGGTCGCGTGAGGGTTCCCCTGAAGGTCGTACCGCGCGTGATACGCGTGGCTTCCGTGCTGCTGGCCTATCGCCTCGACGAGCTGGTGGACGACGCGCACCTGTTCCGCCCGTTGAAGCTGGTGCGCCCGTTCGTGGCGCGCCCGCGCACCGACATCACGCAGCTTTCCCGCGGCGCGCGCCTGCGCCTGGCGCTCACCGAGCTGGGCCCCATCTTCGTCAAGGCCGGCCAGGTGCTGTCCACGCGCCGCGACCTGGTGCCGGCGGATATCGCTGACGAACTCGCGCAACTGCAGGATCAGGTGCCGCCGTTTCCGGGCGCCGAGGCACGCGCGATCATTGAGCAGGAACTGAAGGCGCCGGTCACTTCGCTGTACACGAGTTTTGACGAGACGCCGCTGGCCTCCGCATCCATCGCGCAGGTGCATGCGGCCACGCTGGAAGACGGCAGCGCGGTGGTGGTCAAGGTGCTGCGTCCGGGCATCGACCAGCGCATCGAACGCGACATCAAGCTGCTGCGCTCGCTGGGCGAACTGGCGCAGCGCTGGCACCCGAATGCCGACAAGATCCGCCCGCTCGACGTGGTCGCCGAAGTCGAGAAAATGCTGGAGAACGAGCTGGACCTGCAGCGCGAAGGCGCCAGCGCCAGCCTGCTGCGCCGCAATTTCCAGAGCGGCGAGGACCTCTACGTGCCCGCGGTGCACTGGGACCTGACCAGCGCGCGCGTGCTCACCTTGGAGCGCGTCTACGGCGTGAGCTGCGACGACATCGCCTCGCTCGACGCCGCCGGCATCGACCGCAAGGCGCTCGCGGTAAAGGGCGTGCGGCTGTTCTACGAACAGGTGTTCCGCGACAACTTCTTCCACGCCGATGCGCACCCCGGCAACATCTGGGTGGACACGTCGCGGCCGAACGATGCGCGCTTCATCGCGCTGGATTTCGGCATCATGGGTTCGCTGCCGGAGCAGGACCAGTACTGGCTGGCGCAGAACTTCATCGCGCTGTTCGAGCGCGACTATGCGCGCATCGCGCAACTGCACGTGGACGCGGGCTGGATGCCCTCGACCGTGCGCCTGGACGAGCTCACCGCCGCCGTACGCACCGTGTGCGAGCCGTACTTCACCCGCCCGCTGTCGCAGATTTCGCTGGCCGAGCTGGTGGTGAAACTGTTCCAGACCGCACGGCGCTATGAGCTGACGCTGCAGCCGCAGCTGATCCTGCTGCAGAAGACCCTGCTCAATATCGAAGGCGTGGGCCGCATGCTCGATCCGGAGATCGACATCTGGGCCGTGGCGCATCCGGTGCTCAAGCGCATCCTGCGCGAACGCTACAGCCCGCGCCGCACATTGCGCGAACTGCGCAAGCATCTGCCGGAATGGTTCCACGCCGCGCCCCAATTCCCGGAACTGGTGCGCAACGCGCTGCAGCAGGTGGCCAAGGGCGAACGCCAGACCATCAGCGATCCGCGCGCACTGGAGCAGCAACGCGACGAGGCGCAGCGCACGCGCCGCGTGGTGTCGTTTGGCTTGCTAGGCAGCAGCCTGTTGATCGGTAGTGCGGTGGTGTGGGCGCTGGCGCCGGAGCATGGTGCGTGGCATGCGGCCGTGGTCGGTGTGGCAGGTCTGATTGCTTTCGTAGTGGGCTGGCCGCGGCGTTAAACCTGCCTCAACGTCGTCCCGGCGCAGGCCGGGACCCAGGGCCTCAGGGCACATACAGGCGGTTACGCCACTGGATGACCAGCCTTTCGGCTGTTGAAAAGCGCCTCCGGCCTACGCCGGAATGACGGCTTCGTTGTATGGCGCGAGACCTTTGCGCGCCACTTTGGACAATGACAGTGCTCGACATCCTCCACCAAGACGACGCCATCATCGCGGTCAACAAACCTGCGGGCTTGGCCGTGCACCGCTCCAAAATGGTCGGCAACGCGGAGGAGTTCCTCATCGACGTGCTGCGCGAACAGGTCGGCGGCACGACCTATCTCGCGCACCGGCTGGATCGCGCCACCAGCGGCGTGATCCTGGTCGCCCGTTCCTCGGAAATCGCCGCTGCGCTCGGCGAGCAGTTCATGGGGCGCGACGTGCACAAACAGTACCTGGCCGTGGTGCGCGGCTGGCCGGAGCCGGAGGAAGCGCTGATCGACTACGCCCTGCCCGGCTCGCGCGACACCGGGCCGCGCCGCGAGGCGAGCACCAGCTATCGCCGGCTCGCCACGGTGGAAGTGCCCATCGCGCTCGGGCGCTACCCGCAGCAGCGCTACGCGATGGTGCTGGCCGAGCCGCACACCGGCCGCTTTCGCCAGATCCGCAAGCACATGGCGCATATCCACCATCCGATCATCGGCGACTGCCAGCACGGCCGCAGCGACCACAACCGCCTATACAAGCAGTATTTCGGCTGCCACCGCATGCTGCTGCACGCCTGGCGGTTGAGCTTCGCGCACCCCGTCAGCGGCGAGCCGATGCGGCTGCAGGCGCCGCTGGACGCGGCGTACGCCGCCCTGCTCGTGCGCTTCGGCTGGACGCTGCCCACGCTCTGATGCGCTGCGTCGTGGCGGCCTGTCACCTGCGCCCGCTAAACTTTGCGCCATGCTCACGATCAGCCGATCCATCGTCCTGCCCGAGACCGAGCTGACTGAGCGTTTCCTTCGCGCAGACGGCCCCGGCGGACAACACGTCAACCGCACCGAAAGCGCGGTGGAGCTGCGTTTCGACGTGGCGCGCTCGCCTTCCCTGCCCGAACCGCTGCGCGCACGCCTGCTGGCCCGCCGCGACCGCCGCCTGACCGACGAGGGCGTGCTGGTGATCCAGGCGCGCCGCTTCCGCGACCAGGGCCGCAACCGCGAAGACGCCCGCGAGCGGCTGGTGGAGATCATCCGCGCCGCGCTCGTGGTGCCCAAGGCGCGCATCGCCACCAAACCCACCCGCGGCTCGCAGGAACGGCGCCTCGCCGGCAAGCAACAGCGCGGCAAGATCAAGCAAACACGGTCGCGTGACTGGAGTCGCGAATGAGCACGCCGATGCTCCCCCCTGCCCCACCCGAAGCCCCCAAACTCAAGAGCAAATTCTGGCCGTGGTTCGCCCGCTGCCTGCTGCGGCTGTCCGGCTGGAAACTGATCGGCCAGCTGCCGAACGAGCCCAAGCTGATCATCATCGGCGCGCCGCATTCCTCCTATTGGGACGGCTACTACGGACTGCTGATGAAGATCGGCATCGGCGTGGACATCAACATCATGATCAAGCGCGAGGTGCTGGACGGCCCGCTCGGCATCATCCTGCGCCCCATCGGCATGATCCCGATCAACCGCAGCGCCGCGCTCAACGTGGTGGACCAGATGGTGCAGCGCTTCCGCGAGAAGGACCGCATGTGGCTGGGCATCACGCCCGAAGGCACTCGCAAGAAGGTCAAGAACTGGAAGTCCGGCTTCCTGCGCATCGCGCGTGACGCCAACGTGCCGATCCAGACGCTGTTCCTGGATTACCCGTCCAAGACGTTTACCTTTGGCCCTGTGGTGCGCGCCACGGACGATCCCGATGCCGACATGGCGCGCATCCGCGCGCTGTTCACGCCCTATCGCGGCAAACACCGTAACGCGAACGACTGATCGATCATGGGCTCACTCGGCATCCAGCACTTCGACGCCTTCCTGCTCGCGTGCATCGCGCTGGACCTCACGCCGGGGCTGGATACGTTCTACATCCTCACCCGCAGCGGCCGCGAGGGCCGTGGCGTGGGCGTAGCGGCGGCGCTGGGCATCAATGCGGGATGCATCGTGCATACGCTGGCGGCGGTGCTTGGCATTTCGGCGGTCCTGATGACGTCCGCGCTTGCCTTCAGCGTGTTGAAGTATGCGGGCGCGGCGTACCTGGTGTGGATCGGCCTGCGCATGCTGCTGTCGCCTGGCGGTGCGCGTAAATCCGCGGAGACGCGCGGCCGTGGGCTCGGCGCCGCATTCCGCCAGGGCATGCTGACCAATGTGCTGAATCCCAAGGTGGCGCTGTTCTTCCTGGCGTTTCTGCCGCAGTTCGTGTCGATGCAGGCGACGCATCCGCAGCTTGGCCTGCTGGTGCTGGGCCTGAGCTTTATCGGCACGGGAACCGTGTGGTCGATGGTGCTCGCCCTGCTAGGCGGAAAGATCCATCACCTGCTGACCACGCGCCCGCGTGTCGGGCAATGGATGGATCGCGTCTGCGGCACGGTGCTGCTGGGTTTCGGCGTGAAGCTGGCACTGCAGCGCCCAGCCTGACAAACGCATCGAGCCTAGCGCTCGGAATGCCCCGACTCGTCGTAGTCGCGATGCGTGAGCATGCCCGGCTTCACCAGATCGATGAACGCCCTCGCCTCCGGGCTCAGGAATTTGCCCTTGCGCATCACCACGCCGTAGCTGCGCTGGGGGAAGTATTGCTTCATGTTTCGGACGGCCAGACGTCCGCGGTCGGCCTCGGTGATGCAGATGCCGGTGACGATGGAAATGCCCAGCCCCATCGCCACGTATTCCTTGATCACATCCCAGCCGCCCACCTCGATGGCGACGCGGTACGGCACCTGCTGCTGCTGGAACACAAGGTCCACCAGTCGATACGTGGACAGGCGCTGCGGCGGAAGAATCAGGCCGTAGGGCGAGAGATCCTGCAGCGTGATCGTCGCCTTCGCCGCCAGCGGGTGGTCGGGCGGCATGATCAGCATCGGGTCATAGTGATGCACTGGCGCCCAGGCGATGTCGTTGGGCACGTCGAGCATGGAGCCCACGGCAAAATCCGCCTCATCGGCGCGCAATAGCGCCAGGCCGTCCTTGCCGGTCACGTTGGCGAGCTGCAACTGCACCTCGGGAAAGCGTTCGCGGTAACGGCGCACCAGATCCGGCAGCAGGTACTGGATGGTCGAGGTGCCGGCGGCGATAGTCAGGCGCCCGCCCTGCATGCCCTTCACCTTGGCGTGGAAGTCGCGGTCCAGGTTCTCCCAGCCCTCCACCAGCGGGCGGGCCAGCTCGTACAGGGCCTCGCCGGCATCGGTGAGGTTGATGCGGCGGCGGCGGCGCTCCAGCAGGCTGACGCCCAGCTCGCGTTCCAGCGCCTGAAGCTGAAGGCTCACCGTGGGCTGAGACAGGAACAGCGCCTCGGCGGCACGGGTCAGGGTGCCCAGCTTCACGGTGTAGACAAAGGCCCGCATCTGCTTCTGCCGGTTGCCCTTGTAATAGAACCGGCCCGATTCGTCGGCCCGACCATGCGCTGCCGTACGGCGCTTGCCGGCGGCGGAACGGGTCTTTTTTGGCTTGTTCAGGGGTTTGGCGGCCATTTTAATGCCCATCAACTCAATGAGTTGCCCATTGCATTAAGAAAGACAATAGCAAAAATTGAAACATTTGCTTTGTCAAAGCAAATTTCCGTGACCTAGTGTCATCCCATCGTCATCACGGAGATTCCTCATGGCCGTTCCCAAGGAACGCGTTGCGCTTTCCCCGGCCCAGGTCCAGGCCCCGGGCGGGATACGCCCCGAGCATGCCGCCATCCTGACGCCGGAGGCCCTGGCCTTTCTGGCCGAGCTGCACCGCCAGTTCGACGCCCGGCGGCTTGAGTTGCTGGCCGCCCGCGAGGCGCGCCAGGCCCGCTACGACGCCGGCGAGCTGCCGGACTTCCGCGCCGACACCGCCGCCATCCGCGAGGGCAGCTGGACGGTGGCGCCGATCCCGCCGGCCCTGCGCGACCGCCGGGTGGAGATCACCGGCCCGGTCGAGCGCAAGATGATCATCAACGCGCTCAATTCCGGCGCAAAGGTGTTCATGGCGGACTTCGAGGATTCCTCCGCGCCCACCTTCGACAACCAGATCGACGGCCAGATCAACCTGCGCGACGCGGTGAACGGCTCGATCGAGTACACCTCGCCGGAGGGCAAGCACTACCGCGTCAACGGCAACCCGGCCGTGCTGATCGTGCGTCCACGCGGCTGGCATCTGCCGGAGCGTCACATCACCGTCGATGGCGAGCCCATGGCCGGCGCGCTGGTGGACTTCGGCCTGTTCGCCTTCCACAACGCCCGTGCGCTGCAGGCTCGCGACCGCGGCCCCTACTTCTACCTGCCCAAGCTGCAGGCGATGGAAGAGGCCGCGCTGTGGGACGACGTGATGGCCGCCGCCGAGACCGCGCTCGACCTGCCGTCCGACTGCATGAAGGCCACGGTGCTGATCGAAACGCTGCCGGCCGTGTTCCAGATGCACGAGATCCTGCACGCGCTGCGCGGCCGCGCGGTCGGCCTCAACTGCGGCCGCTGGGATTACATCTTTTCCTACCTCAAGACCTTCCGCAGCCATCGCGACCGCCTGCTGCCCGATCGCAGCCAGGTGTTGATGACGGTGCCTTTCCTGAAGGCCTATTCGGAACTGCTGATCCAGACCTGCCATCGCCGCGGCGCCTTCGCCATGGGCGGCATGGCCGCGCAGATTCCGATCAAGGGTGACGACGAAGCCAACGAAGCCGCACTGGCCAAGGTGCGCGCCGACAAGCTGCGCGAGGTGCAGGCCGGCCACGACGGCACGTGGGTGGCGCATCCGGCGCTGGTGCCGGTGGCGCAGGAAGTGTTCGACAAGTACATGCCCTCGCCCAACCAGCTCAACGTGACGCGCAGCGACGTGAAGGTGTGCCGCGACCAGCTGATCGCACCGTGCAGCGGCACGATTACGCGCGCCGGCTTCGACAACAACGTGGAAGTGGCGCTGCGCTACACCGCGTCGTGGCTGGACGGGCAGGGCTGCGTGCCCATCCATCACCTGATGGAAGACGCCGCCACCGCCGAAATCGCGCGCTCGCAGATCTGGCAGTGGCTGCATCGCGGCCCGCTGGAATTCACCGACCACGCACCGATCGACTTTGCCTTGTTCGATCACGCGCTCACCAAACACACGCACCGGCTGATCGAAAGCAAGGGCCCGTACGCGCATCGCGCCGAACAGGCGGCGGCACTGCTCAGGCAGCTTACGCACGCCGACGAACTCGGCGACTTCCTCACCCTGGCGGCTTACCAGCAGCTTTGAAGTCCGCTCTGTCATCACGCATGCAGGAGTCATCACCATGAAGAACACGCTGCCCACCGCCGAACAGATCGCGCTCGACTGGAAGAACAATCCCCGCTGGAGCGGCATCCAGCGCAACTACAGCGCGGACGACGTGGCGCGCCTGCGCGGCACCGTGCCGGTGGAGCACTCGCTGGCCCGCCGCGGCGCGGAACGCCTGTGGAAGTCGCTGCACAAGGAGGATTTCGTCAACGCGCTCGGCGCGCTCACCGGCAATCAGGCCATGCAGCAGGTGAAGGCCGGGTTGCAGGCCATCTACCTGAGCGGCTGGCAGGTGGCGGCCGATGCGAATCTCGCCGGCGAGATGTATCCCGACCAGTCGCTGTACCCGGCCAACTCCGTGCCGCAGGTGGTCAAGCGCATCAACAATACGCTGATGCGCGCCGACCAGCTGCATCACGCGGAAGGGCAGGACGACATCGACTGGATAGTGCCCATCGTGGCCGACGCGGAAGCGGGCTTCGGCGGCGTCCTCAACGCGTTCGAGCTGATGAAGGCGATGATCGAGGCGGGCGCCGCCGGCGTTCACTTCGAAGACCAGCTTGCCTCGGTCAAGAAGTGCGGCCACATGGGCGGCAAGGTGCTGGTGCCGACGCGCGAGGCGGTGGACAAGCTCAACGCCGCACGTCTCGCCGCCGACGTGCTCGGCGTGCCGACCTTGATCGTGGCGCGCACCGATGCCGACGCGGCCGACCTGCTCACCTCCGACATCGACGACAACGACAAGCCGTTCGTTACCGGCGAGCGCACGGTCGAAGGCTTTTTCCGCGTGCGTCCCGGCCTGGACCAGGCCATCAGCCGCGGCCTGGCGTATGCGCCGTATGCCGATCTCGTGTGGTGCGAGACCAGCAAGCCCAACCTGGAGGAGGCACGCAAGTTCGCCGAGGCCATCCACGCGCGCTATCCGGGCAAGCTGCTGGCCTACAACTGCTCGCCCAGCTTCAACTGGAAGAAGAACCTGGACGACGCCACCATCGCCAAGTTCCAGAAAGAACTGGGCGCCATGGGCTACAAGTTCCAGTTCATCACCCTGGCCGGCTTCCACAGTCTTAACTACGGCATGTTCGATCTGGCTTATGGTTATGCCCGTCGTCAGATGAGCGCCTTCGTGGAGCTGCAGGAGAAGGAGTTCGCCGCCGCCGAGCGCGGCTTCACCGCGGTGAAGCACCAGCGCGAAGTGGGCACGGGTTACTTCGATGCCGTGACGCAGGCCATCCAGCAGGGGCAGTCGTCCACCACCGCGCTCAAGGGTTCCACCGAAGAGGCGCAGTTCCACGCCTCGCGTCAGGCCAGCGCGGCCTGATCGTTGCCTGCCTCGCGTAAGCCGACAGGGACGTCGGCGCGTGCGTGGGGAGCGCGGCCCTGTCCAGCGCCCCCACGCATGCACGCAGGGAATGCGTTCGCTACGACGCCGAATCCGGCGGCACCAGCGCGATCACCGTCCAGCCCGGACGCGGTTCCAGCTCGCGCTTCACCGATGCCACGCGCAGCGCGCCTTTCTCCTCCACGCCAAACAGCAGCACTGTCGGCGAACCGTATTGCTCGATGAAGTGGGGCCAGTCGAACGTGGCGGTGAGCCGCGTCGACTTGATGCGCCAGCCTTCGGCAAGACGCTCGAGGAAGCGCTCGTGCGTCATGTCCGCCTCGAACAGGCTGGGCGCGGAAAGATCGCCGCCCAGGCGCACGCGGCTGCCGGTGTCCTGGCCATCCTCGTTGCTCAGCCGATAGACCTTGCCGCGCCCGAATTCCTGCCGGTAATACACGCAGGCAAGCGCATTGCGCTCGCGATGCGTCGACATGGCCAGCAACCGGCCGATGCCGGTGAGATCCAGATGCCGCTCGGCATACGACGACGCAGGAAAACCGAAGAAGGTCTGCAGGCCCTCCATGCGTGCGCGCTTGATGCCTTCCCAGTGCTCGTCCGCCACCACCACGTGAAAACCCGCATCCGCCAGCGCGCGCGCCACGGCGCGTCCCGCCTCGTCGGCACCGTAGATCAGCACGCCCGTGGGATCGGGCTCGGCCACCTTCAACCAACGAGCCAGCGGACGCGCCGTCGCGCTCTGCAGCACCACGGTGCCGATGATCAGGATGAAGACCAGCGGCACCAGTTGTCCCGCGCCCTGCATGCCCAGCGCTTCGAGCTTCAGCGCGAACAGCGCGGACACCGCCGCCGCCACGATGCCGCGCGGCGCTATCCAGGCGATCAGGGCGCGCTCGCGCCAGCTCAGGCTGCTGCCCACGCTGGCGATCGCCACCGTCACCGGCCGCACGATCAACTGCGCCACCACGAAGATGGCGATGCCCGACCACAGCAGGCCATCCGGCAGTGGCCAGTGCAGGCGTGCCGCCAGCAGGATGAACAAGGTCGACACCAGCAGCGTGGTGAGGTTTTCCTTGAAATCGAGAATGTCGTCGATGTGCATGCCGCGCATATTGCCCAGCGCCATGCCCATCACCGTCACGGTGAGCAGCCCCGATTCGTGCGTGATCGCATTGGAAAGCGTGAAGGCCAACAGCACCGCGCACAGCGTGCCGTAGTTCTGCAGATACTCCGGGATCATCTGCCGGCGCAGCAGGAAGGCGAGCAGCCCCGCCGCCAGCAGGCCGATCAGCACGCCGCTGGCGATCACCGCTAGAAACACGCCGATGGTGTGTCCCTGGTGACGCGACACGATGGCCTCGTAGATCAGCACGCCGAACAACGCGCCCAGCGGATCGATCACGATGCCTTCCCACCGCAGCGTGTTGGCGATGCGCGCGTTCGGACGCACCGTGCGCAACATCGGCGCGATTACCGTGGGACCGGTGACGCAGGTCAGCGCGCCGAACAGCAAGGCGACTTCCCAGCTCAAGCCCGCCAGGTAATGGGCAGCCACGCCCAGCAGGAACACGGCGATGATCGCGCCATACGTCACCAGCCCGCGCACGCCGCGGCCGATCTCGCGCAGTTCGCTGAAGTGCAGCGTCAGGCTGCCTTCAAACAGGATCACCGCCACCGCCAGCGCCGCGACGGGGAACAGCAAGGGGCCCAGTAATCGATCCGGCTTCAGCACGCCGCCGACCGGCCCCATCAGGATGCCCGCCAGCAGCAGGAACAGGATCGCCGGCAGCTTCACCCGCCAGGCGAGCCACTGGCAGAGGAAACCAACACCCAGGATGCAAACCAGCAGCAGTCCGAGATCGAGCGTCATGCACGGTCCTTCGAGCGATCGCAATGGAGCTATCGGACCACGCGCGCGGCGCCATCGTCCATTGGCAATGGAGCGAATCGGCCAAGAACACAGGGGGAAGGAGAGAGGGCCAAGCCCCGGTATCGGACGGGGGAGGGG
>Ga0268248_100125_pt1 | contig 55804 bp, 51 predicted proteins | sample AgamicAtAme_FD_200856 | JGI IMG/M metagenome (GOLD analysis project Ga0268248, IMG submission 200856) | Agave microbial communities from Guanajuato, Mexico - At.Am.e (v2) (version 2) | ecosystem: Host-associated > Plants > Phyllosphere > Phylloplane/Leaf | place: Guanajuato, Mexico | collected... | reverse complement strand
CCGGCGGCCATCCGCCGGCCTGTCCGTCGCTGCGGCAGAAAAGCGCTTACGCGGTGGCCGATTGAAGGTCCGGTAAATCATCCATAAGGCATAGCGCCTCGTGCGCGGCGGAGGAACATGCGGCGTTATTCCTTGCTGTGTGAAAGCAGAAGCCCGGCAGGTGCCGGGCTTCCGTTTCATCCGCGTTGGCTGGCGATGCCTCAGTAGCCGCTGTCGTCATAGGGCTGCTGGTAGATCACCGTGCCGGGCTGTTGCACCACGGGCGCATCCTGATAGATCACCGTGGTCGGCTGGCGGTAGACCACCGTCGACTGCTGCGGGTAGTAGTAGGTCGGCGGGGGCGGCGGAGGCGGAGCCATGGCCTCGGAGACGAGGCCGGCGACCGCGCCCACCACGATGGCGCCGGCGATCCACTTGCCGCCGCTCCAGTGGCCATGGTCGCGATAGCCGCCATGCCAATCGCCGCGATCACCGCGCCAGCCGCCACGGTCGCCGTGCCATCCGCCACGATCCCAGCCGCCACCACGATCCCAGCCACCGTAGCGGCCGTTGTCATGCCAACCGTCATGCGCGGAGGCCACCATCGGCGCGCCAACGGACGCCGCCAGCGCCAGGCCGAGCAACATGCGTTTGCCGATCGCGAAACTGTTCATCAGATACCTCCTTGGGTTGGTGCTGATGCTCAGGTCGCGGGGCTTAATGCCTCCTGAAATTTTTTGCGATTCCACCGTAGTCGATGGCGCCGTTGCCGGCCGTTTGGCTCCAGGAAAAAATTTCGTAAGCCGGCGCTTAGTGGACGCTTAGCGAGGCTTTTTCATCTCTCTGGGCGCATCGTTGCCGCGTTTGCGCGAATGGAAAGGTGTGAACGTCAACGGGCGGCGGGAAGGCGCCATTCCTTGCGATCCCGCGGCTTGATAAGGCCGCCAGGCGACGCCACATTGAAGCGGTCAGCAGGGGCGCATAGACGCGATATCGAACCGGCACCTGCCACAACATCGCGATGCTCCCCTGCCACGCGACTCTCTCACCCACGGGAAGGACCAACATGAGCACGAAAACCGAAACGGCCATCCTGGCTGGCGGCTGCTTCTGGGGCATGCAGGACCTGCTGCGGCGTTATCCCGGCGTGTTGTCCACGCGCGTGGGCTACACGGGTGGCGACGTGCCCAACGCCACGTACCGCAACCACGGCACGCACGCGGAGGCGATCGAGATCGTGTTCGACCCCGCGGTGATCAGCTACCGGCAGATTCTGGAGTTCTTCTTCCAGATCCACGACCCGAGCACCCGCAACCGCCAGGGCAACGACATCGGCACCAGCTATCGCTCGGCGATCTTCTATCTCAACGACGAGCAGGCGCGCGTGGCCGAGGACACCATCGCCGACGTGGACGCCTCCGGCCTGTGGCCCGGCAAGGTGGTGACGGAAGTGACGCCGGCCGGCCCGTTCTGGGAGGCGGAGCCGGAGCATCAGGATTACCTGGAGCGCTATCCCAACGGCTACACCTGCCACTTCCCGCGCCCGGGCTGGAAGCTGCCCAAGCGCAGCAGCAACGCGGCGTAAGGCATCCGCGGAACCCGCACAGGGTTCCGCTACGCGGCCGCCCGCGCCCTGAGCGTTCGCACGGAACGCACCGCGATGACCACGAAGGCGATCAGCACCACGAGCTGCGTCGCGCCGAACAGCGGCTGCTTGAGGTTGGCGGGCAGCGCGGCGAGCGCCGGCAGCTTGGCGAATACCTGGGCGATCAGCACGAAGACCAGGAAGTACTCGCTGATGACCACGGCCAGCGCGAACTGCGCCGAGCCATGACCCACGCGCGCCGCCGACCGGCGCGCCAGAAAGGCCCACACCAGCACCAGCGTCGCCACGATGCCCACGCCGATGGCCGGCGTGAAGCCGTGATAGGGAAACAGGAAGCCGGTGACGCTGGTGACCAGGGCCGTGACCAGGAAAACCGTCATGGTGGTGGATTGCGCGCTGGCCTGCCGCAGGCCGCGAATGGCGCCGATGCCGGCGGCGATGGCGATGAGACTCACGAGCGTATGGACGGCGGTGAACCAGCCGAGTGCGGATGTCATGGCATGCTCCTGGCGATCATTCACGGGGAACGGACACGAACCAACGCCACCTGATGGCCAGGCGCGCCGTGCAGCAAGGGGCGGCTGCTCGCACTATGGGCGAGCGATGGGCGAGTCCTCAACACCTGTTCGGGTAGTTTTGGGAAAGGGAATGACGCGTCGCGACAGGCTAGGCCGCCGGGGCGTGCGCGGCGTCGTCCCGGTCGTCGTCGTGGGCGAAGAGCCGCTCCGCCCGGTCCAGTTCGGTGCCGATCGCGCGCGCGAACTTCTCAAGGATCTGCACCGTGGCCTGGTCGAGTTCGCGGGGCTGCGGGTCCACCGCGCAGAGCGTGCCGAAGAAACGGCCGTCCGCCATGTAGATGGGCACCGAGATGTACGCCTCGAAGCCGTACAGCGCCGGCGTCGGGTGATGGGTAAAGCGGGGATGCGTGCTCGCGTGGTTGAACACCACCGTATGCCCGTGCTTGCGTATCTCGTTGCAGATGGTGGTTTCCAGCGCCAGGTCCTCGCCCGGGCGCAGTCCGAAATCGATGGTGTCGTACACCGCGCAGGCCGTCCAGCGCGTGTCGGATACGCGCGCCACCGTGGCGAAGCGCATGCCGGTCGAGCGCGACACTTCTTCCAGAATCGAAGCCATGGCCGGCATGCGCGCCACGAGGTCGACATCACGCCTGGCGGCGGCGTTTTCCGTGGCGGCCGCGCCGGATGCCATGCCCGACGAGAGCCGCTCCATGACGCGCCTCTGCAGGCTGATGCGCGATACCCGGTGCACGAAGTTCCGCAGCTCAGTGGTGAGGCTGCGCAACTGTTGTGCCGAGCCGCCGACCACCACGCCGCGCGTGTCCAGGCGAACTTCCCTCAGCTGGTGCTGCGATCGGAACGCGTCGACTTCGGAGGCGAACGCCTCGATCCAGAAATGGTCTGGACGTCCATTCAGCAGAGCCAGCATGAGCGGTTCGGGATCGCCGCCGCCCGCGGGCGCCGGCGATGGCATGTCGAAGCCCGCGACCGAAGGCGGCCAGGCATAGCGGGTCGAGGGATCGGGCGAGGGCATGCGGGGTTTCCCGGCACAGGATGCGGGGAGTATGCGGCAAGCCGGCGGAGCCGTGGCAAGCGGCGACGGTGTCATGCGCCGTCGCGCCCGGCGGGCGACGTGCCCGCCGAGCGCGATACAGGTCGAAGCCGCTTACTTGCGCGGCGCGATGATCTCGCTGAGATAGTCCGGCGTGCCTTCCACGCGCACCAGGTGCGGATACTGCAGGCCGTCGTGGTAGTCGACCGCCACCGTGCGCACGGAACCCTGGTACTTCAGCAGCAGCTGGATCGGCGCCTTGGTGTTCTTGGCGGCGGCAATCGCGTCGGTCAGCACGTCCTTGGAATAGTCCTGGCCGTTCACCGCCACCAGCGTCGCGCCCGTGCTGACGCCGGCCTTGAACGCGGGACCGCCCCAGCGCACGTCGTTGACCTGGCCCTTGTCGTTCATGGTCAGGCCAATGGACCACGTGTAGTTGTACAGGTGGCGCGACGGCTGCGCGCGGCTGTTGTACTGCTGCTCGAATTCGCTGGCCTTGTCGGTGTAGACCAGCTTCCAGCCGGTGGCGGCCAGGCCATCGAGCAGGGGCGGGTTGAGCACGTCGACGTGGCCGTGCAGGAAGCCAGCCCAGTCGTAGGGCGCCACGCCGTTGAGCGCCGCCACCACGTCGTCGAAGGTATAGGTCTTGGTGACGTAGCTGCCGTTGTCCACGCCGAAGAAGGCGCGCGCGAAATCGTCCAGCGACTTCTTGTCGTGGGTGAGCGCGCGCAGCTTGGCATCCACTTCCAGCCACATCATCTGGCCGCCGCTGTAGTACTCCTCGCTCATCTGCCAGCTGCGGTAAGGCAGGCTGGAACGTCGGGCCGCGGTGGGGTCGTTGGTGGTGTCCTCCAGCGTGCGCCACTGGAAGCCCAGGCGGTTGCGGTCGTAGTTGGCCGCCGTCATCGCCAGCGCATCGCGGAACTGCTGCGGCGACCACATGCCCGAACGCGCGGTGAGCACGTAGCCCCAGTACTGCGTCTGCCCCTCGTAGACCCACAGCAGCGAGTCGCCCATGGGCACGTTGAAGTTGGGCGTCCACAGGTCGGCGGGACGGCGGAACTTGCCGTTCCACGAGTGGGTGTATTCGTGCGGCAGCAGGTCGCGATCGGGCGCTGCGTCATTCCACGCGGTGAAGTAATCGGCGGCCAGGCCGTTTTCGCTGGACTGGTGATGCTCGGTGCCGTTGCCGCCCAGCTGGTCCGACAGCGAGAACAGGAAGTCGTAGTGGTCGTAGTGGTGCGAGCCGAACAGCTTGGTGGCCTGCGTCACCAGGGCGCGATGCACCTTCAGTTGTTCCGGCGAGATCTCCAGGTACTTCGGCGCATCCGCGACCACGTCCAGGTACACCGGCGCATCGCCGCCCGGGTTCAGGTCCACGCGCTTGAAGTACTGGCCCGCATAGACCGGCGAATCGACCAGGTTGTTGAACGTCACCGGCTTGAAGCTGACGGTATCGCCCGACTGCGAGGCGGTTTCCAGCGCGGTACCGAGCTGCCAGCCGTGCGGCAGCGTCATGCTGGGCGCGAAGGTGATGCCGCGCGTGTAGTAGCCGGCGGGGTAGAGCGAGACCTTGCTCCACTCCATGTCCATCATGCGGTCGGTGATCTCGAAGCCTTCGTCGTCGGTGCGGCCGGAGAGGTACTGGAACTCCGCTTCGATGGACACCACGCCTTCGGGAACTTCCACGTGGAAGGCATACACGTTGTACTTGTCGCGCTTCCATGCCAGCGGCTTGCCGTTGGCGGTGAGCTTGAGGCCGGCCAGCAGGTTGATCGGGCCGGTGGGCGAGTGGTCGCCGGGAATCCACTGCGGGTAGAGCAGGGTCAGCGCACCGGACTTGACCGGCAGGGTTTCGCGCACGCGGAAGATGCCCTGCTGCGTGTCGCTGGCATCCACGTGCAGCGTGACCGTGCCGGGGTACTTGATGTCCTGCGGAGGTGGCACGTTGTCCGAATAAGCCTGCTGCGCCAGGGCGCCGCCGGCCGCGAGCGCCAGGGCGACGGCGAGGGCAAGGCGCGGCAACCCGCGACGCGGCGCAGATGTGGAAACGGCGGTGACACGGGACATGAGCGCTCCGGCGGGCAAGGGGACAGGGGCGCTACTTAACACCACCGGCGGCTCGCAAGGCTAGGGCGGGTGCGGTATCGCCCTGGACCGGACGGGTGGCCGTTGGGCTTCATGACCTCGCAGGTCATTGATCGTCCCTGGCGGCCTGCGCATTCTTGCGGCGCCCCCGGATTCCGCTGCGCTTCATCCGGGCTACATGGCTTTCCATCACCTCATGAGGATACGCATGCGTCTGCTCTCCTATGTTTCGGCATGGCTGCTGTGCCTGGGTGTTGCGCAGGCCGCGACCACGGCGCCTACGCCGCCCGCCATCACGCGGCTCGACCACATCCTGCTCTGGGGACGCGGGATCGATCAGGTCACCTCCGTCATGTCGGTCAAGCTGGGCTTCCAGGTGCGGCCGGGGCGTGATCCCGGCGGCGTGGCCAACCGCTATATCCGCTTCTCCGACAGCAGCTTTATCGAATTGCTCGGCATCACCCGGCCCGATCCCACCTTCGATCCGGGCATGAAACAGGACCAGCAGGCATTGAAGGGCGGGCCGGGTTCGCGCACCTTCGGTTTCCGCACCTCGTCGCTCGACACGCTGCATCAGGCGCTGCAGGGGCTGCACTACGCCGTTACGCCGTTCTTCTCCGGGCCGGACAGCGCGAAGCCCGGCTGGCGCCTGTTCGCGTTCGATCGCGCGCCGCTGTCGAGCAACACCTTCTTCATCGACTATGCCGCCGATTACGCGCCCGACCAGTTCGAGCCCGGCAACGCGGACGACTATCGCGTCACCCGCGAACACCCCAACGGCGCGCGCGAGCTCTCCTCGATCTGGCTGGTGTCGGGCGATGCGGAGGCCGACCGCCGCGAGTTGGAGAAGATGGGCTTCGGCCACGCCGTGCCGGTGAAGCTGCCCGCGCTGGGCGCCAAGGGTTTCTGCGTGCCGGTGGGGCCGACGGCCTTGCTGGCGCTGCAGCCCGACGGCACGGGCATCGCGCAGCAGGTGATGGCGAGCGGCGGCCCGCGCATTCTCGGCCTGAGCCTGGGCGTGGCCGATCTCGGTCGTGCCCAGCGCTGGGTGGAGCGCGGCTACGAGCGCGCGCTGACCACCTATCCGGGGCTGTCCGGCGAATCCTTCCTTGCGCCCACGCAGGACGACCTGGGCCTGTCCATCGAATTCCATGCGATCCGACAGGGCGGTTCGCCCTGTTCGAGCGCAGCGCCGTAGCCCGGGCGGCGAACCTTGACTGACGGCACGGGCGCGCCGGCGGTTTTGGGTGCATGGTGGACGGGATGCTCTGATCTATTCAACGTGGGTGTCACCGGTTCTGTGTGCCTGTCGCTGCGTGTTGCGTTGGCGAAGGCAGGCTGGTGGCCTGTCGAGACAGCGCGGCGCGCAACGGCGGGCACACAGAACCGGCCCTGCGGGTGACGTCCCCAACGCCCGCAGGCCGCGGTGCGCGACTTGCCCAGGCAACCAGCCTGGGCCGCGTCCCGCCCCACATCCTGCGAGCGTTGGGGACATCATGCCACCCGCGTTGAATAGATCAGAGCATCCCTAGGTCGCATGCCTCGTCCCCATTCCCTGCCAGCGGGTTGCCATGTCCCATCCACCGATCAGAAGACTGCTGCGCGAGTGGCGCGCGCGCTTGCGCTACAGCCAGTTCGAGCTGGCGCTGCAGGCGGATATCTCGCCGCGGCACCTCAGCTGCATCGAAACCGGCAAGGCCCAGGCCAGCCGCGGCCTGCTGGCGCGGCTGGCCGATGTGCTGGGCATGCCGCTGCGCGAACGCAATGCGCTGATGATCGCCGCCGGTTACGCGCCGCAGTATCCGGAGACGGCGCTGGATGCGCCCTCGCTGCAGATGATGCGGCGCGCGATCGATCTGATCGTCGCGCAGCAGGAGCCGTATCCCGCCTTCGTGGTGAACCGCCATTGGGACGTGCTGAAGATCAACGACGCCGCCGTGCGCATCAACCAGCTGGTGATGGGCGGCCGCCCACCGCTGCACGACAACATCCTGCGCCAGGTGTTCGATCCCAGGGACATCCGTGCGGCCATCGTGAACTGGGAAGAGGTGGCGGCGAAGTTCCTGCACCATCTGCACATGGAAATCGCCGCCTCGCCGAAGGACGAGAAGGCGCAGGCGCTGCTGGACGAGGTGCTGCGCTATCCGGACGTGCCCCACGCCTGGCGCCAGCGCGACGTCACCAGCGCGCCCTCGTCCATCCTCACCATGACCTTCCGCAGCCCGCGGGGCGAGCTGAGTTTCTTCGAGACCATCACGACCTTCGCCACGCCGCGCAACGTGACGCTGGACGAAGTGCGCATCGAATGCGCGTTTCCGGCCGACGACCACACGGCGGCGGTGTGCATGGAGCTGGCAAGGCAGGGCGTTCAAGCGCGCGCCGCCGTTTCCTGAGGCGGCGTCAGCGTGGCGCGTTCGTCCACGCGTCGCGCTGCTCCAGCAGGAAATCGCGTTGGCGTGAACAAGCCGGGGACGGACGGCGACAAGCCTGCCTTCATGTGAACCGGGCCGGGCGGTAGCGGCGATACGGGCGATTGTCAATCCCGTACCGCCCGGGTACACGCCGCCTTGGGTGGCAAGAGGGGCAGCCGCTGTCATCAACGTGTAGAATTGGCCTCTTTTCCCCAAGCCAGACGCATGGTGCAAGCCCTTCAGCGGACGGCGGTTCGTGGCCCCACGTTCATCCGTTTGCTCGCCCGCCTCACGGACGCGGACGTACCCGCCTCCAGGCAGACCCTGCCGGACCGGTTGAGCCAGTGGCTCGACTGGGCGCATGCGCTCGCCCTGTCCACGGCGCTGGATGGCCGGCCCGCCCATGACCCGGAGGGCCCGTCGTTCGGCAGCGAGGACGAGGAAGAATGCGCCCGCCTGCGCGCCTCGCTGGCCCAGGCCGTCGCCAGCGATCCCGTGCTGGCGCCGGCGACGCCCGCCGAGGACGACGCGGCCATCGAATACACCGTGTTCCGCCAGCGCTATCTCACCCTGCAACGGCGCATGCAGGCCGGCACCGGGCACCTGCGCGGCCGCCTGCGCGACATGCTGGCGCGCCAGTCGGTGGACATGGCCCGGCTGGCCGAGGTGGATGCGGTGATGGAACTGGCGCTGAGTCCCCGTGAGCAGATGCTGCTGGCGGCGGTGCCGGCGCTGCTGGGGGAGCATTTCGAGCGGCTGCGCGCCGCGTCGCCTGCCGGCTGGCTCGAAGGTTTCCGCAAGGACATGCAGAGCGTGTTGCTCGCCGAACTGGATGTTCGTTTTCAACCGGTCGAAGGCCTGCTCGCAGCCCTTCGCACCCGCCAACAGAGAAGTCACGTTGAAGAATCTGCTTAATCTCGCTGTGTTCGCGGTGGGTCTTGCCGCGGTGTGCTGGGTCGGCGTGGGCTATATCGGTTCCAACCCGCTGGGTGCGGCCGTCGCCGTGGTGATCGGCGCGTGTTACGTGGCCGGCGCGCTGGAGCTGCACCGCTATCGGCAGGCCACCGCCACGCTGGCGCAGGCGCTGTCGGATACCGCCACGGCGCCGAACGGCCTGGGCGAGTGGCTGGCCCGCCTGCATCCCAGCCTGCGCAACGCCGTGCGCCTGCGCGTGGAAGGCGAGCGCGTGGCCATGCCCGCACCGGCGATGACGCCGTACCTGGTCGGCCTGTTGGTGCTGCTGGGCATGCTGGGCACGCTGCTGGGCATGATGGCCACCTTGCGCGGCACCGGCCTGGCGCTGGAAAGCGCGAGCGACCTGCAAGCCATCCGCGGCTCGCTCGCCGCGCCGGTCAAGGGCCTGGGCTTCGCGTTCGGCACCTCCATCGCGGGCGTGGCGACGTCGGCCATGCTCGGCCTCTTGTCCGCGCTGTGCCGTCGCGAGCGCCTGCAGGCCACGCAGCGGCTGGATGCGACGATCGCCACCGGCCTGCGCGTGCACTCGCAGGCGCACCAGCGCGAGGAATCCTTCAAGCTCCTGCAGCAGCAGACGGCCTTGATGCCGGCACTGGTCGATCGCCTGCAGGCGATGATGCTGGCGCTGGAGCAACACGGCGCCCAGATGAGCGAGCGGCAGCTCGCCGGCCAGGAAGCGTTCCACGCGCGTACCGAAGCCGCGTACACGCACCTCGCGGCCTCCGTGCAGCAGTCGCTGAAGGAAAGCGTGGCCGAAAGCGCGCGCGCCGCCACCGCCATGCTGCAGCAAGGCCTGGCCGCCAACGAGCAGCAGCTGGCCAGCCACGAGGCTTTCCACGCGCGCGCCGAAGCGGCCTATACGCATCTCGCCGCATCGGTGGAGCAGTCGCTGAAGGACAGCGTGGCCGAGAGCGCGCGTGCGTCCAGCGCCACGCTGCGGCCGGTGGTCGAGGCCACCATGGCGGGGCTGGCGCGCGAAACCGCGTCGCTGCACGGCGTGGTGACGCAGGCGGTGCAGCAGCAGCTCGAAGGCCTCACCTCCGGCTTCGCCCACGCCACCACCACCGTGTCCGAGATCTGGAACCAGGCGCTGGCCGAACATCGCCAGGCCAGCGCGGCCGCCGCCGAGGATCTGCGCGGTTCGCTGACCCATTTCACCGACACCTTCGAGCAGCGCTCCGCAGCGCTGCTGGATGGCTTGGCGGGGCGCCTGGACATCACCGCGGACAGCGTGGCGAATGCGTGGAGCAATGCGCTCTCGCAGCAGGCCGCCGTCAACGACGAGCTTGCCGCGCGCAACCAGCAGGCACTGGCCGCCGCGGCAGCCACGTTCGAGACGCATGCAAGCACGTTCGCCGGCAGCGTGCGCGAATCGCACGCGGCGCTGCAGGCCACGCTCGAATCGCGTGACGAGCAGCGCCTGGCCGCGTGGAGCGAGTCCTTCGGCGCGATCACCCGCACGCTGGGCCAGCAGTGGGAACAGGTGGGCGAGCAGACCGCGCGCCGGCAGCAGGATATCTGCGACACCCTGGCCAGGACCGCCAGCGACATCACCGCGCAGGCGCAGTCGCACGCCAGCGAAACCATCGCGGAAATTTCCCGCCTGGTGCAGGCCGCCTCGGAGGCGCTCAAGGCCGCCGCCGAGGTCGTCGCCGAGCTGCGCCAGAAGCTTTCCGACAGCATGGTGCGCGATACCGCGATGCTGGAAGAACGCAGCCGCCTGCTCGCCACGCTGGAAACCCTGCTCGATGCGGTGAACCATGCTTCGACGGAGCAGCGCGAAGCGGTCGATGCGCTGGTGTCCACCTCGGCCGATCTGCTCGACCGCGTCGGCACGCGCTTCACCGATCACATCCAGGCGGAAACCGGCAAGCTCGGCGCGGTGGCCGCGCAGGTCACCGGCAGCGCGGCGGAAGTGGCCAGCCTGGGCGAGGCCTTCGGCGCGGCGGTACATCTGTACGGCCAGTCGAACGAAGCACTGATGGAACGCCTGCAGCATATCGCCGACGCGCTCGACAAGACGCTGTCGCGCAGCGACGAACAGCTCGCGTACTACGTGGCGCAGGCGAGGGAAGTGGTCGACCTGAGCATGCTGTCGCAGAAGCAGGTGATCGAAGACCTGCGCCAGATCGCGGACCAGCGCGCGTCGGCCGGGACTGAAAACGCATGAGCGACGAGATCGAGGTCGAAGGCGAATCGGGCGCACCGATCTGGGCCGCCTTTGGCGACCTGATGTCGGTGCTGCTGGGCGTCTTCGTGCTGATCCTGGTCGGCGTGATCGGCGTGCAGCTGCAGCTCTCCCATCGGCTCGACGAGGAAATGAAGCAGCACCAGGCCGAGGCACAGCGCCGCAAGACGCTGGAGCAGGCGCTGGCCGCGCCGCTGGCGGCCGGCCGCGTGACCCTGGTGGACGGGCGCATCGGCATCCGCGGCAACGTGCTGTTCGCGCTCAACTCCGATCAGTTGCAGCCGGAAGGCCGCGAACTGCTGAAGAGCCTGGCCGGCCCGCTGACGGACTACCTGACGTCGCGCGACGAGATCCTGATGGTCAGCGGCTTCACCGACGACCAGCAGGTGCGCGACGGCAACCGCCACTTTGCCGACAACTGGGAGCTGTCCGCGGAACGCGCGCTCACCGTCACCCGCACGCTGATCACCGAAGGCGTGCCCGCCTCCTCGGTGTTCGCCGCCGCGTTCGGCGAGCAGCAGCCGATCAGCGCCAACACCAGCGAGAACGGCCGCGCGAAGAATCGCCGCGTGGAAATCGCGCCCGTGCCGCGTCCTTCGAACACCGCCACGGCATCCCATGACTGAGGCGGTGTCCAGCGCGCGCGCGACGCTCGATGCCTGGCGGGAAAGCCGGGCCGATCGGCTCGATCCTGTTCGCTTCCATTTCATGGATGCGCTGGAAAAGCGCGCCGCCCAGCTCGATGGCGAAGCGCGCCGCCTGCTGGACCTGCGCCTGGATGCCTTGCTCGACGCCTATGCCGCCGACGTCAAGCGTTTCACGGCGGAGAACGACAAGGATCGTGCGGACGCCGAGACTGTGCGAGGCCCGTTTGCCGAGCTGATCGACCAACTCGCCCGCATGGCGGCATCGCGCAGCGACAAGCCGGACGCGCAGGCGGCGCAGCCCGAGATGGAACTGCTGGGCGAGTTCCGCAGGATCTGGTCCGCGGTGCGCACGGAAAGCCAGCTGCGGCAATCGATGGAAGATGCGCCGGAGAACGCCGGCCCACTCAATTCGCGCGCGCTCGTGCATCGCGCCATCGGCCTGATGCGCGAACTGTCGCCGGGTTATCTGCAGCACTTCCTGGCCTATGTCGATGACCTGTCGTGGATCGAGCAGTTGAACGGCAGCGCGCCGTTCGCCGCCAAGGACACGCCATCGGCCGCCAACCCCGGCAAGCGCACGCGAAAGCCGCGCGCGCGCCGCGAGTAGCGCGACTGTCGCCGCTTGGATTTGACTGGGCGCTCCAGGCTCGCCGGTTCGTTCCCGCTAAGGCGCACACCACTACGCTTGCGAAGGCATTCGGCCGGCTTGCTATGCTGGGCCTGCGTCATGGTGTGAGTTCCGCCTGACGCGTTGCACGGATGCGGTTCATCGCCAAGGAGTTCGCCTCGTGGTGCCACTTTCTTTCTCCGACCTGGTCGCCTTCACCCTGCTGGCCCTGTTGATCGCCGTTCCGGTGACGATCATCCTGGCCCTGCTGGGCATCAAGCGTTCCATTCGCCGCAGCCGCTTCTGGCGCTACGGTTTGCCGATCTGTGTCGCGTTCGTGCTGCTGCAGCTGATGCTGCTGTTCAATCACGGCGATATCGAGCAGGCCTACGCTGACGCGCTGAGGCAGCACTACACGCACCACCTGTCGGAGCCCAAGGTCTACGACGGCCTGCAGTTTCCCGCAGGAGCCACCGTCGTCCTGACGACCTGGGAGCCGCACACTGTGTCCACCGGCACGCTGCCGGTGGAAACCATGCTGCTGGGCCTGCCTGTACACGGCGATTTCAGCATCGACGTGGCCGGATACGACAAGCCGGTCCGTTACCTGTCCGAAGGCGTGCTGAGCAGGGTGGCGGAGATTCGCGGCGTGCCGTGCGCCGCCGGCAAGTTCAGCCACAGGGTGGACAGCTCGAAGGACTCCGTCGATTGCACGCTCGCGGCCGATCACGCCATCGGTGATCTCGTGCTGCCGGCAGGAACCAGGGCAAGCCTCGCCTTCGACGTGGATCGCCCCGGGGACGTCGAGGTGTTCGGCGATGCCCCGCGCGACTGGTCCGCGCTTGGCGTGCAGTGTGCCAAGGGCGAGTTCGACTACTACGGTGGGCCCAAATGCATCCTGGCCAGGAACCAGCTTGTCGCGGGCTATCCGCTGGCCGCCGGCCAGGAAGCGTCGATCTACCGCACGCGCCATGGCGAGCTGGCCGTCACCAAGGGCGTGCTGGCGGAGAACTTCGAGGTAGCCGGCGTACGTGTGCCGGTGGGTTCGACCATCGAGGCGACCTACAACGGCGACGGCATCGATGCGGACCGACTGCGCCACCACGACCTGGGCGAGGGCGAGTACGTGGGCTTCGAGTTGCCGAAAGGAGCGCGCATGGAGCTGGCCGGTTCCGTGCTCGAAGGCGACTTCATCAGCCTGTCGGTGCGCGCCAGCTCGATCAGCGCCCACGTCGTGGTCGATCCGGAAGGCGAGCACACGATCATCCGCGATGGCGAGTTCGACCTGGCCACGCGCCAGTGGAACTGGAAGACGTACGACGACTGAGACGCTGCGTGCGTCGCAGAAACGCGCAGCGTCGCACCACGTCGCCTTCACCGCGCTTGCCGTAGAACCTGCGGTCTGTCGAGCGCGCGTGTTCGTATCGTGAAGCCTTCGATAAGAACTCGCTGCCGGGGAAAGCGACAGGGCGAGAAAGCACGCGATGCCATAGCCGGCGCCTATCACTGGCATTGCAAGAATCGAATTCTCTTGCCCATGGCCCTTGCGTAGAGTCCCCAAGGAAGAGCTTGTCGATGCGAGGCACATGGGCCCATGCACGCCACGACACCGCCATCGAATTCGACCCACGCCTCACCGGTGCCCGCACGCGGCGCATCGCGGCAGCGGTCGCGCGCAGATCGCCCGGCGGCAACGCCGCGGCGCCAAGGAATGCCCCAACCATCGTCGTACCTGTAGTGGATCACTCTCCCAAGGAGAAAGCGCATGTCCAACGAAGCAAAGTGCCCGTTTCCCCACGCCGCCGGCAGCGGTACGACCAACCGCGACTGGTGGCCCAACCAGCTGAGGTTGGACCTGCTCGCTCAGCACTCCGACCGTACCAACCCGCTGGACCAGAACTTCGATTACGCCAAGGCGTTCAAGAGCCTCGACTACGCCGCGCTGAAGAAAGACCTCGCCGCGTTGATGACCGATTCGCAGGACTGGTGGCCCGCGGACTTCGGCCACTACGGCGGCCTGTTCATCCGCATGGCCTGGCATAGCGCCGGCACCTACCGCGTCGGCGACGGCCGCGGCGGTGGCGGCCGCGGACAGCAGCGCTTCGCGCCGCTGAACAGCTGGCCCGACAACGTGAGCCTGGACAAGGCGCGCCGCCTGCTGTGGCCGATCAAGCAGAAGTACGGCCAGAAGATTTCCTGGGCTGACCTGATGATCCTCGCCGGCAACGTCGCGCTGGAAACCATGGGCTTCAAGACCTTCGGTTTCGGCGGCGGCCGCGAAGACACCTGGGAGCCGGACCTGGACGTGTACTGGGGCAAGGAAACCACCTGGCTGGGCGGCGACATCCGCTACGGCAAGGGCACGCCCGGCCACGAGAAGGAAGGCGTGCTGGTGGCCGAGAAGGAATTGCACGGCACCGAGACCAGCCGCACCGACGGCGGGCGCAACCTGGAGAACCCGCTGGCCGCCGTGCAGATGGGCCTGATCTACGTGAACCCGGAAGGCCCGGACGGGCATCCCGATCCGCTCGCCGCGGCCAAGGACATCCGCGACACCTTCGGCCGCATGGCGATGAGCGACGAGGAAACCGTGGCGCTGATCGCCGGTGGCCACACCTTCGGCAAGACGCACGGCGCGGGCCCGGCCACGCACGTGGGGCCGGAGCCTGAAGGCGCCAACATCGAGTTCCAGGGCCTGGGCTGGAAGAGCACGTTCGGCACCGGCGTCGGCGCCGACACCATCACCAGCGGCCTGGAAGTGACCTGGACCAGCACGCCCACCAAGTGGGGCATGGGTTTCTTCCAGAACCTGTTCAACAACGAGTGGGAGCTGACCAAGAGCCCGGCCGGCGCCCACCAGTGGGTGGCCAAGGGTGGCGAGGCGACGATTCCGCACGCCTTCGACCCCTCGAAGAAACTGCGGCCGACCATGCTCACCACCGATCTCTCGCTGCGCTTCGATCCGGGCTTCGAGAAGATCTCGCGCGACTTCCTTGAGCATCCGGACAAGTTCGCCGACGCGTTTGCCCGTGCATGGTTCAAGCTGACCCATCGCGACATGGGCCCGCGCGCGCGCTATCTCGGCCCGGAAGTGCCGAAGGAAGAGCTGATCTGGCAGGACCCGATTCCGGCGGTCGATCATGCCCTGGTCGACGACAAGGACGTGGCCGCGCTCAAGCAGAAGATCCTCGCCTCGGGCCTTTCGGTGGGCCAGCTGGTGAAGACGGCCTGGGCTTCCGCATCCACTTTCCGTGGCGGTGACAAGCGTGGCGGCGCCAATGGCGCGCGCATCCGCCTTGCGCCGCAGAAGGACTGGAAGGCCAACGATCCCGAGGAACTCGCCAAAACGCTCAAGGTGCTCGAAGGCATCCAGGGCGACTTCAACGCCTCGGCGTCCGGCGGCAAGAAGATTTCGCTGGCGGATCTCATCGTGCTGGCCGGTAGCGCGGGCATCGAACAGGCGGCGAAGAATGCCGGCCACAACATCACCGTGCCGTTCTCACCGGGCCGCATGGACGCCACGCAGGAGCAGACCGACGTGGAATCCATCGGCATGCTGGAGCCGCTGGCCGATGGCTTCCGCAACTTCCTCAAGAACGATTTCAGCGTTCCGGGCGAAGTGCTGCTGGTGGACAAGGCGCAGCTGCTCACCCTCACCGCGCCCGAGATGACGGTGCTCGTCGGCGGCCTGCGCGTGCTCAATGCGAACGCCGGCAAGCAAACGCACGGCGTGCTCACCGACAAGCCGGAAACGCTGACCAACGACTTCTTCCGCAACCTGCTCGACATGGGCACGGAGTGGAAGCCCACCTCGCGCGAGACGTTCGAAGGCGTGGACCGCAAGACCGGCAAGAAGAAGTGGACGGCCACGCGCGTGGACCTGGTGTTCGGCGCGAACGCGCAGCTGCGTGCCCTGTCCGAGGTGTACGCCAGCACGGACGGGCAGGACAAGTTTGTCCGCGACTTCGTCGCCGCCTGGGTAAAGGTGATGAACCTCGACCGCTTCGACCTGGCGTGATGCATGGGCTGGCCCTGCCGTAAGCAGGGCCACGCTGCACCGACCGGCCCCGCCCCCGCCAGGGCGGGGCTTTTCTTTGCGCATTCACGGCGCCGTATTCGCCGGCCTGCGCGTTTCCGCTCAATGATCGCCGAACGCCGCCGATACGCTGTGGACGTGTCGGGAAGCGCGCCGGGTCTTGCCTTGCCCGTCGCTTCTACATGCGGCATTCACGGCACAAGGGATTAGCTTCGGCGTGGCAGCGTCCGCCGATGCAGGCGAATGCCATAGTGAAGCGGGGGGAAGAGTGCTTAAAGCGACGGTGGCGCTCGTGTTGGCGGTCATGGCGGTTGCGTTCGCGCACGCGGCGCCGGCATCGCTGCGCGTGGTCAGCGACGACAACTACCCGCCGTACCTATTCATCGGGCCGGATCATCAGCCCCGCGGCTACCTGGTGGACGAGTGGAAGCTGTGGGAGAAGAAAACCGGCGTTCACGTGGAGCTGGTGCCGACCGATTGGGCCAACGCCCAGAGCATGCTGCTGGACGGCCAGGCGGACGTCATCGAAATGCTGTTCCAGACGCCCGAAAGAGCGCCGCTCTACGATTTCTCCGCGCCCTATGCCAAGGTCTCGGTCGGCATCTATGTCGATACGACCATATCCGGCATCGACGATGTCGACGCGCTGCGCGGCTTCGAGGTGGGCGTGGAGCGCGGCGACGCCTGCGTCGAGCATCTCAAGGAGCATGGCATCTCCGCGATCAAGCTGTATCGCGGCTACAACGAAATGATCGAGGCGGTGCACAAGCGGGATGTCCGCATTTTGTGCATGGATGACTATCCCGCCAATTACTACCTGTACAAGAACGGCGCCGACACCGAGTTCAAGCGCGTCTTCGAGTTCTACTCGGGCCAGTTCCATCGCGGCGTGCGCAAGGGCGATGCCGCGACGCTGGCGCTGGTGGACAACGGCATGCGGCTCATCACCCGCGAGGAGCGCGACGAGCTGCGGCGCAAGTGGATGGGCCATCCGGTCAACTTCACGCCGTACACGCAGCTTTTCGCCTATGCGCTGGCCGTGGCAGGCGCGGCGGGCATTGCGCTCGCCATCTGGGTGTTTACCCTGCGGCGCGCGGTGGAGCGGCGCACCCGGGACCTGGGCTTTCTCGTCTATCACGATCCGCTGACGCGCCTGCCCAACCGCGCGCTGCTCATCGACCGCATCGACCAGGCGATCCGGCACAAGGAGGGCGCCCGGCTGGCGCTGTTCCTGATCGGCCTGGACCACTTCAAGCGCGTGAACGAGAGCGTCGGCCACGAGGTGGGCGACCAGTTGATCAAGGACATGGCCGAGCGTCTGCTGGGCATCGAGCAGGCGCACACGGTGGCGCGCCTGGGCGGCGACACCCTGGCGGTCGCCCTGGTGGGAACGCTGGAAACCGCGACCATCACGGCGGCCGCCGAGCGCATGCTGCGCCTGGTCGGCAAGGGCTTTGCGTGGCAGGGTAGGACCATCTTCGTCAGCGCAAGCATCGGCATCAGCACCTGGCCAGCCGACGGCGACGACGGCGCCACGCTGCTCAAGCACGCCGACGCCGCGCTGGGCCTGGCCAAGCGCGAGGGGCGTGCGCGTTTCCGCTTCTACAACACCTCGCTGACCAGCGAGGCCCAGGGCTTGCTCGACCTCGGCGAAGGCCTGCGCCGCGCGCTGCAGCGCGACCAGTTCCTGCTGCTCTACCAGCCGCAGGTGGACCTGCGCACGGGCAGGGTGGTGGGCGTCGAAGCCTTGCTGCGCTGGCGCAGCGATGCCTACGGGCTGGTTTCGCCCGACCGCTTTATCCCTTATGCCGAAGAGGCCGGCCTGATCGGTGCCATCGGCGACTGGGTATTGCAGGAGGCGTGTCATCGCGGCGCGCAGTGGGTACGGCGCGGATGGTCGGGGCTGCATATGGCGGTGAATCTTTCGCCCCGGCAGTTCGGCAGTTTCAACCTGTTCGAGCAGGTGTCCGACGCGCTGGGTTCGTCGGGCCTGCCGCCGCATCTGCTGGAACTGGAGATCACCGAGGGCAGCCTGTTGCAGCACGGGCCGGCGGTGTCGTCCGTGCTTTCCCGGTTGAGGGCACTAGGCTTGAGCTTCGCCATCGATGACTTTGGCACGGGCTATTCGTCGCTGGCGTACCTCAACCGTTTCCCGATCCAAGTGCTGAAGATCGACCGCAGCTTTCTGATCGGCCTGCCGGACGACGCCAGGGCCGTCACGCTCACCTCCACCATTATCGCCATGGCGCGCAACATGAACATGCGCGTGCTGGCCGAAGGCGTGGAAACGGAGGCGCAGTGGAATTTCCTGCGTGATGCAGGCTGCGATTGCGCGCAAGGCTGGTACATCGGTCCGCCCATGTCCGCCACGCAGTTCGAGGACTGGATTTCGCGCGGCGCGCCGTTTCCCTACAGCGATGGCCTGTATTCGCAAACCTCGGAGAACGGCATCCGTTAGTCGGCCCGTCAGTGGGCAACCGGGTCGCCGAGTTCCGAAACGGTCAGCCGTGTCTTGCCGCTGCGGGTCAGTGGAATGCTGTCCACGAAATGGCAATGCAGCGCAACGCTGTCGCCCAGCACCTTGTGGATCTCGCGCTGGATAAAGGCCAGCGAATCGTCGTCGAACGCAGGGCCGCGCACGATGGACACATCCAGGCGATCCAGTTGGCGTTGCACGACCTGGTAGCGGCTCACGCCCTTGGTTTCCTTGAACAGGAACGGAAAGAACATGCCGGGCAGCACGCGGCCATCCGGCGTGTGGATGGCGTCGAGCACGCGGCCTTCCACCTGCTTGATCAAGGGCAGCCCGCGGCCGCAGCTGCAGGCGTGGTGCGCAGGCGTGGCCAGGTCGGTGGTGGCATAGCGGATGAACGGCATGCCGTAGTTGGAAAGGTCGGTGACCACCACCTCACCGGTTTCGCCTTCCGGTGGCGCATCCGCGGTCTTGGGCAGCTCCACCACCAGATGGTCGGCGTTGACGTGCAGGCCCTCGTGCCGCTCGCATTCCGATGCCACCAGCATGAACTCGCGGCATCCGTAGGTATTGAACGCAGGGCAGCCGAATGCCTGCTCCACGATCTCGCGCTGGAACTCGTGCAGTGCCTCGCCGCAGGAAATGAACGATTCCGGCCGATGGACGCGGCGGCCGGTATCGAGCAGCCATTGCGCGAGGCGGATCAACGGTCCGGTATAGCCGAGCAGCACGCGTGGCCGGAAATCGTCGATGGCGTCGGCGTACTCGGCCATGTTCGCGTCCGTCATGTGGAAGCTGTTGATCACGCGGCGGGAGAACGCGGCGTGGTAGAGATGATCCTTCACGCGCTGCCTCCACGGCATGTTGCCCACGCCCGCACCCCACAGCAGCAGGCTGCGCGCGCCCAACGGCGCGCCCGCCCAGCCGTAGCCACGCCACATCACGGCATGGCGACGGCTGTTGCTTTCGCGCGTGTAGCCAAAGCGCATCGGCTCGCCGGTGGAGCCGCCGGTGGCCTTGTAGAGCAGTTCATCGCGCATCGACACTGCTTTCAGGTCGTCGAAATGCGCGCGGATGTCCGCCTTGGTCAGCAGCGGTAGCCGGGCGAAATCCTCCATGCTGCGGATGTCATCCGGCGTGACGCCGAGCGTGCGCCACTGCTTCTGGTAATAGGGCACTTCACGATGGCAGTGCTCCAGCAATTGTTTCAGGCGCGTCCATTGCAATTGCGCCACCTGTTCGGGCGACAGCCACTGATCCTGCTCGTAGCGATCGAGCCACGGCAAGGTGTCGCGGTGGCGCAGCTTGGATTCATACGCGGGAAACAACACGCGTCGAAAGGTCGTTTCGTACCAAAGGCTCATGGCTGCATCCCTCCCGTGATCGGGTAGCCAGTCGGCTTCTTCAGAAATACCCCTGCAAAAGCGCAAGTTTTTGAATGTGTGCTTCCTTCAACCCGTGGATTATCTCTCTGCCGGAAAGCGACGCGCTTACACGTGACTGTCCTTGGCCATCGGAAATAGGTTCTATATAGACGGGCCGATATGGACGTCCAATCGCCTTGTTTCATGCGTTATTTCGGGGTTTTTCGTGCATGGGAGCGAAGGCGGGCGAGCCATTGGCAGGCATTGCGTCAGCGCTTGCGTAACGTGTCCGGTCGTTGGAACTTGCGATATGGCGTCAGCCCAGTGAAAGCCTCATCAGCGCTGCGTCGTGGCTGCCGGATGTGCCGCCGCGCACTGGCGGTGCCACCTGCGGCACGGTTTTTCCCGCACGGACGGTGGCAGGCTGGCGTCGAATCGTGAGTGCCGCGGCCGCGGTGAAGGCGGAAGGGATTTCCGCCATCATGGCGGCCCGGTAAGGAGGCGCGTGGATGGCGACGAATATCGATGGCGGGACGCTGATGCTGGAGTCGCGTCTGGCATGCCCGCAGTGCGGTCACCTGAGCGTGGAAGTCATGCCGACGGATGCCTGCGTGTTCTTTCACGAATGCGCCGCTTGCGGCGCGCTGCTGAAGCCCAAGCCGGGCGACTGCTGCGTGTTCTGCTCGTATGGGTCGGTGCCATGTCCGCCGATGCAGCGGCAGGGGCGTTCGTGTTGCGGGGGCTGAGGACTCGGTCAAAATCTCGTATGAACGCTTATATCCCTCACCGTCATCCCCGCGAAAGCGGGGATCCAGCGACTTTACTCGCTGCGATAAGGCTTAAAGGCACTGGATCCCCGCTTTCGCGGGGATGACGGTGAGGAGGAATGTGCACTCCCGCAGGATTTAGAACCGGCTTTAAGCCGACATGCAGCCAGCCACTCAATCCAACGGCCGCACCCAGATGTTACGAAAGCTGATCGCCGCCGATGGATCGCCATGCGCCTGCAGCTTGATCGCCGCATCCGCATACGGCTTGTACTTCGGCTTGCCGATGTAGAAGGTCTCGCCGGCGAGCTGGGTGTGGTTCTGCACCAGCACGCCGTTGTGGAACAGGGTGACGTAGCCCGGTGACTTGAGCGTGCCATCCGCGGCGAACACCGGCGCGGTCCACACCACGTCGTAGGTCTGCCATTCGCCCGGCGGACGCATCGCATTCACCAGCGGCGGCGATTGCTTATAGATGCTGGCGGCCTGACCGTTGACGTAGGTCTTGTTGTTGTACGAGTCGAGGATCTGGATTTCGTAGCCTTCGTCGCCCGGCCCGGTGGAGGCGAGGAACAGGCCGCTGTTGCCGCGCGCCTGGCCTTCGCCGGTGATGTCCTTGGGCACGCGCCATTCCAGGTGCAGCTGGTAGTTCCTGAAATGCCGCTTGGTCTGGATGTTGCCGGTGGCCTTGTCCACCGTCGCCACGCCATCGTGCACCTTCCAGCGCGCTGGCGACTGGTCCTTGGAGGCTTCCCACTGGCTGAGGTCGTGGCCGTCGAACAGCACGATGGCATCCGACGGCGGCGCGCTGTCCTGCTTGCCGGGCGTCACCGTCCTGGGCACGGGCTCCCATTGCTCGGTGGCCTTGGGATCGGTGGGCTCGGCGGACTGCGCCCAGGCGGCGGAGGTGGCGAGCGCGAGCAGGATGGCGGCGTTGATTCGTTGTGTCATGGGTGTATCCGATGGATGTTCAGACCGTGCAGATCCTGGCCGCGTCCGCGAAGGAGGCGAACGGATCGGAACTCGCGGGCATGAATTCGTGTGCGACGAAGCCGGTGTAGTCGAGGTCGGCAATCGCCTTGGCGATGGCGTGGTAGTTGAGTTCCTGCGTGCCGTCGATCTCGTGGCGGCCGGGCACGCCGCCGGTGTGGAAGTGGCCGATCCAGGCGATGTTGTCGCGGATGGTGCGGATCACGTCGCCCTCCATGATCTGCATGTGATAGATGTCGTACAGCAGCTTGACGTGGGGCGAGCCGATGCCCTTCATCACCGCCACGCCAAACGCCGTGCTGTCGCCCTGGTAGCCGTGATGGTCGACTTTGCTGTTCAGCAGTTCCACGCAGAGCGTGATGCCGTTTTCCGCAGCGTAGGGCGCGATCTTCGACAGGCCCGCCACGCAGTTGTCGATGGCCTGCTGGCGGTCGATGCCGTCCTTGCGGTTGCCGAACATGGTGATCAGGTTCTTCACGCCTGCCTGCTTCGCGAGCGGGATGGTGGTTTCCAGCTCCTTCAGCAGCACGGCGTGATTGGCCGGGTCGTTGAAGCCCATCGCGATGAAGTTGTCGCGACGGCTGGGATAGCCCATCGACACCGCCAGCCCGTGATCGCTGACCACCGACCACTCATCGGTATACAGCAGATCGACGCCGCCAAAGCCGATCGCCTTGAGTCGCTTGCACAACTCGGGCAGCGGTGCCTTGGACGTCCAGCGGCTCAGCGATTGTTTGAGGCGTCCGGCGGCCGGCGCCGCTGTTGCGTTGTTGCCATTGCCTGCCGCGGCATGGGCGAAACCCAGCGGTGAGGTAGCGGCCAATGTTGCGATGGACGCGATGCGCCCCAGTGCGGCACGACGACTGAGGCCAAGGGAAGAGTCGGTCATGGCCTGGGCAACTCCGGGGCAGGCGGGCAGGGGCGCATGTGTTATTCGAGTCCCAGCAGTTGGCGGTTGAAATGGCTATCGGCCTGGGTGGCGACAAAATCGTCGAAGGCGCGCCCGGTGACCTTGATGATGTGCTCGCGGATGAATACCGCGCCTTCCTGCGCGCCCACCTGCGGATCTTTCAGCGCGCACTCCCATTCCAGCACGGCCCAGCCCGGATAGTCGTACTGCGCGAACTTGCTGAACACCGCGCCGAAGTTGATCTGCCCGTCACCCAGTGAGCGAAAGCGGCCGGGACGGTCTACCCAGCTTTGATAGCCGCCGTAGACGCCCGCGCGCCCGTTGGGGCGGAACTCCGCATCCTTCACGTGAAAGGCGCGGATGCGTTCGTGGTAGAGATCGATAAAGGCCAGATAGTCCATCTGCTGCAGGACCATGTGGCTGGGGTCGTACAGGATGTTGGCGCGCGGGTGATGGTCGACCACGTCGAGAAAGCGCTCGAAGGTGGCGCCGTCGTGCAGGTCTTCGCCAGGGTGCAGCTCGAAACAGACATCCACGCCGGCCTCGTCGAACGCATCGAGGATGGGACGCCAGCGGCGGCCAAGCTCCGCGAATGCCTCGTCGATCAGGCCCGCCGATCGCTGCGGCCACGGATAGAACAGATGCCACGCCAGCGCGCCGGAGAAGGTGGCGTGCGCGGTAAGGCCGAGGTGCCTGCTCGCCTTGGCGGCCAGTTTCAGTTGCTCCACCGCCCAGGCCTGGCGGGCCTGCACGTTGCCGCGCAGCGCCGGTGGCGCGAAGCCGTCGAACAGGCGGTCGTACGCGGGATGCGAGGCCACCAGTTGCCCTTGCAGATGGGTGGACAACTCCGTCACCGCCAGGCCGTGCTCCGCCAGCATGCCGGCGATGTCGTCGCAATAGGTCTTGCTGGCGGCCGCCTGCGCGAGATCGAACAGGCGCGTGTCGTTGGAGGGAATCTGCACGCCGACGAAGCCCAGCGAGGACGCCCAGCGGGCGATGTCGGGCAGCGTGTTGAACGGTGCTTCGTCACCCGCGTACTGAGCGAGAAAGATGCCCGGCCCCTTGAGTGTTTTCATGGCTGGTGTCCTGATCTGCGCGAGGGACCGCGTTTCAAAGCGTCAATACCGTTTCGACGGCCCATGCCTTGCCATTGCCCGCCTTCGACAGCGGGACATCGGCATGGTAACTGCCGGGCACGGCCGCGTACTGGAGCACCTCCGTGCAACCGGGTTCGGACAGGAAGAAACCCATCATGGTGAGTTTCTTGGTCATCATGACGAAGTTGGCGGCGGACACCTTGTCCGAGTCCGGCGAATCGGCCAGCGCCTCTTCATGCAGCTTGCGCACCAGCGCCTTGCGCCGCGCTTCGTCCAGCTGCAGGAAGGGCTTGCCGCCGGCCTTGTCGAACAACGCCAGCGAGGCGAGATAGCGCTGCTGCTCGTTGTTCGTATAGACGTCCTTGAACATCTGGTCGATGAAGGCGGGGACGCCGGCATCCAGCGCGCCGGGCGTCTTGCTGCGGGGCAGGATGATGTCCACCACCGCGGCGATCAGGTCGCCCTGCGGCGCGGTGAAGAAGCGCGCCGAGGAGCCCGATGCCTGCGCGGCCGCGTGCGCATCGATGGCGGCCAGCAGCGACGGTGCGGCCACCACGCCCACGGCCAGTGCGGAAACGCATTTCAACCATTCGCGACGATTCATGGTGTGTCCTCAAATGTTGCCGCGCTTGAGTTCTTCCACGGCGTGATTGGCCGCGCGTGCGGTCAGCGCCATGTAGGTGAGCGAGGGGTTCTGGCAGGCGGACGAGGCCATGCACGAACCGTCGGTGATGAACACGTTCTTGCAGGCGTGCATCTGGTTCCAGCCATTGAGCACGGAGGTTTTCGGGTCGCGCCCCATGCGCGCCGTGCCCATCTCGTGGATGGCGGAGCCGGGGTTCGCCTCGATCTGGTACGTGCGCACGTCGTGATAGCCGGCCGCCGTCATCATCTCCATCGCATCGGCGAGGATCTCCTTCATCATGAGGACCTCGTTTTCCTTGTGCTCCACGTGGAAATTGAGCACCGGCAGGCCGTACTTGTCCTTGTGGTTGCGGTCCAGCGTGACGTAGTTGTCGTGCGAGGGCAGCATCTCGCCGAAGCCCGACATGCCCAGTCGCCACGGGCCGGGTTCTTCCGCCGCCTGCTTCAGCTCATCGCCGAGCAGGGGCTGGTTCACCAGCCGCGCCCAGCTCTGGCGGCTTGCGCTGCCCTGGAAACCGAAGCCGCGCAGGTACGGGCGCTTGTCCGAGCCGATGTTGCGATAGCGCGGAATATAGAAGCCGTTGGGGCGGCGACCGGTGTAGTAGCGGTCCTCGTGGCCGTCGACGGAGGCGGTGACGCCGCTGCCGAAGGTGTGGTCCATGACGTTGTGGCCGAGTTCGCCGCTGTCGTTGCCGAAGCCGTTGGGGAAACGGCTGGAGGTGGAATTGAGCAGGATGTGCGTGGTGCCGAAGGTCGAGGCGCACAGGAAGATCACGCGCGCGAAGTAATCGGTCTGCTTGCCCGTTTCCGCATCGAGCACGCGCACGCCGGTCGCTTTGCCCTTGGCGTTGTCGTAGATCATCTCGTAGACGATGGCGTTGGGCACGATGGTCATGTTGCCGGTGCGCTCGGCCGAGGGCAGCGTCGAGGAGTTGCTGCTGAAATACCCGCCGAAGGGGCAGCCGCGCATGCACAGGTTGCGGTACTGGCAGGTGGCGCGCTGCGGGCTTTGGTCGTGCTTGAGCGGCGCGGACAGGTTGGCGGTGCGGCCGATGATCAGCTTGCGGTTGAACTTGTCGGCAAGGCGTCCGCCGAATTCCTTCTCCACGCTGTTCAGCTCCATCGGCGGCAGGAACTGCCCGTCGGGCAGCTGCGCCAGGTGTTCGATGGAGCCGCTCACGCCGATGAAGTTCTCCACGTAGTCGTACCACGGCGCCAGGTCCACATAGCGGATGGGCCAGTCCACGCCGACGCCTTCCTTGGCGTTCGCCTCCAGGTCCATCTCGCTGAGGCGATAGCTTTGGCGTCCCCACATCAGCGAGCGTCCGCCCACGTGATAGCCGCGGAACCAGTCGAAGGGCTTGGTTTCCTCGTAGGGGTTGTCGATGTCATCGACGAACCAGTGCTTGGTGGACTGCGTGATGCCGTAGAACGAGGGCCGCGTGCTCTTGGGGTGGCGCAGCACGTCTTCGCGCGTGGGTTCGTCGGCGTAGGGCAGCTCCCAGGGCGCTTTCATGGCGGTGGGGTAGTCGCCGTGCTTCACCATGCGGCCGCGATCGAGCACCAGCGTCTTCAGGCCTTTTTCGGTCAGTTCCTTGGCGGCCCAGCCGCCGCTGACGCCGGTGCCGACGACGATGGCGTCGTATGTGTTCTTTTCCATCATGATCCCTTGCAACAAGGCTATCGGTGAGTGGGGAAGGCGCGGCTCAGCGCAGCGGCCGCAGGTAGGCGTAGTCGATGCGCGCGGCTTCGAGCTGGCTCACGCGGCTGAAGGGGCCTTCCTGCTCGACGAAGCAGTGCTTGAGCCCCGCGCGATCCGCCGCCGCCATGATCGGCTTGTAGTCCACCGTGCCGCGCCCCAGTTCGGCGCCCGGATATTCGTTGGGCGCGGGCGAGGGCAGGAAATCCTTGGCGTGCATCAGCGGGATGCGGCCCGGATTGGCATTGAAATAATCGACGGGATTCTTGCCGCCGGCGTGCACCCAGCCGCAGTCGAGCTCGAACTTCACCAGTTGCGGGTCGGTTTCCTTGAGCAGCACGTCGTAGTACGTCTGGCCCTGGCCGACTTCGGTGAACTCCTTGTGGTGGTTGTGGTACGCGTACTGCAGGCCCGCCTGCTTCGCCTTTTCGCCGATCTGGTTGGCGTAGGCCGCGGTGCGCTTGGCGTCGTCGAGCGTGTAGGTGGCCTCGCCCTTGCCGCCTTTCATCTTCGCCATGATCTCCGGCAGCATGCTGCTGACGATGTACTGCGTGCCGAGCACATGCGCCGCCTCGATGCCGGGGTCGATGCCCAGGCTGTCGAAGTGCATGCTGGGGCAGGCCAGGCCCGCTTCCTTCAGCTGGTCGCGCAGCGTCTGCGCGGTGGTGGTGACGATGGCTTCGATCTCGCTGTAGCCGATCGACTTCAATGTCTTGAGCGTGCCCATCGGCTCGTCCTGATAGGCCTTGAGCACCATGTAGAGCTGGATGCCGAGCGGCTTCTGCGCCGCGGCGGCGAACAGCCTGCCGGGCGAGCCGGCGGCCAGCCACGCGGCGCCGCCGAGCAGGGCGGATCGAGCCAGGAACTGCCTGCGGGTCAACATGGATATTTCTCCCGGATGTCCAGGTGGATGTGTTGGGGACGGTGGCTTACGCCGTGGTGGCGACGGGGCTGCCGGCCTCGGCGCGGCGATCCTTGAACAGCAGTACGAACAGCACCAGCACCACGGCCGCGCATCCGCCGGCGATCAGCCAGATGGCATGCCAGTCGTGCACGACCACGCCTTGCGCGACCGTGCTCGAGTTGGCGTCCACCACCCAGCCCGACAGCCACGAGCCGACGAACATGCCCAGGCCGTAGGTGAGGAAGGTGATCAGCCCCTGCGTGGCCGCGCGCAGCGCGGGCGGGGCTTCGCGGTCGATGTAGATCTGGCCGACGACGAAGAAGAAGTCGAAGCAGATGCCGTGCAGGACGATGCCGAGCCACAGCATCCACATCAGTTGGCCGGTGCCGCCGAGCGCGAACATCGCATAGCGCACCACCCACGCCAGCATGCCCACGGCGAGCATGTACTTCACGCCCAGGCGGCGGAAGAACCACGGGATGAGCAGCATGCAGAACAGCTCCGACATCTGCCCGCCGGTCATCTTGCCGGCGGCGTTGGCGACGCCGATCTCGTTGAGGTAGAGGTTGGTGAAGGCGTAGTAGAACTGCAGCGGAATGCAGATCAGGAAGGAGGCGAGGGCGAACACCGCCATCGAGCGGTCGCGCAGCAGGTGCAGCGATTCCAGCGGAAGCGCGTGGCGCAGCTCGAAGCGTTGGTGGCGCGCCAGCGGTGGCGTGGGCGGCAGGCTGAGGCAGTACACCGCCATGACCACCGACAGCGCGGCGGCCAACAGCAGCGGCGAGGCGGTGGCCTCCACGCCCCAGGCGCCCACGGCCAGGCCAACCACGATCCAGCCCAGCGTGCCGAACACGCGGATGGCGCCGAACTCCTCGCGCGGATCGCTGATGTGCCGCATCGCCAGCGACGTGGTCAGTGCCAGCGTCGGCATGTAGCACAGGCTATAGACCAGCAGCACCGTGTAGAGCACCGGGAACAGATGCTGCTGCGCGGCGACCACCAGCAGCACCGCGCCGACAACGTGCAGCGCGGCCAGCACGCCGCGCGTATCGAACAGGCGATCGGCCAGCAGGCCGACGAACAGCGGCGAGATCATCGCGCCGATGGCGGTGGTGCCCGCCACCGCGCCGATCTCCTGGCCGCTGAAGTGCAGCGTCTTGCCCATCCACGTGCTGACGGTGACGTACCAGGCGCCCCAGATGGCGTACTCGAACAGCATCATCAAGCGAAGGCGCCACTTCATCCCCGTTTCCCCTTTTTGCGTGGTGGCTCGATGTCGTCGCCGACGTTCTGCCAGATGCCGCCCGCGGCATGGCTGCGCAGCATGGCGTCGATCACCAGGCTGTTGCGGTAGCCGTCCTCGAAGGTCGGCAGGGCGAGCGGGCGCGTTTCCGGCGTGCCGCCGCGGCGTATCCAGGCGTAGGCATCGGCGATGAGATTGCGGAAGGCGTCGGCCCAGGCTTCCGGATGTCCGGCCGGCAGGTGTGCGTAGCCGCGCGCGGAGGCATCCAGCAGGGCCGGATCGCGTTCCAGCAGCGTATTGGCTTGCGCGTGGTGCCCGATCCACAGCGTGTTGGGCTGTTCCTGCTGCCACGCCACCGAGGCGAGGCGGCCATTCACTTCCAGCCGCAGGTCGTTCTTGTGGCCGGGCAGCACCTGGCCGACGATCAGGGAACCGCGCGCGCCGTTGTCGAAACGCAGCAGCACGCTGGCCAGGTCTTCGCTGGTGATGGCGACTTCGCGCCGCGGTGCGTTCTTGCCCCGCGTGGCAAACGCCTTGGTGGATTCGGCCGGCGCGCGGCGCACGGGAACCACGGTGTGCAGGTCGGCAAGCACCGCCACGATGCGCGAGCCGGTGACGTGCTCGGCAAGGTCGCACCAGTGCGAACCGATGTCGCCCAGCGCGGAACTCGCGCCGCCCCGTTTGGGATCGAGGCGCCACGTGTAGGTGTCCTGGTCGGTGAGCCAGTCCTGCAGGTAGCGGCCGTGCACGAACACCGGCGCGCCGAGCTTGCCCTTGGCGATCATGGCTCGCGCCTGCTGCACCAGCGCATGTCCGCGATAGTTGAAGGTGACCACGTGCGCTACGCCCGCTGCGCGCGCGGCTTCCGCCAGTTCGCGGCTTTCCTGCGTGTTGCTGGCCAGCGGCTTGTCCGAGATCACGTGCTTGCCGGCGCGCAGGGCGGCCAGCGAGATGTCCCGGTGCAGATGGTTGGGCGTGGTGTTGTGCACCACTTGCACGGCAGGGTCGGCCAGCAGTTCGGCATGGCTCGCATAGGCGCGTTCCACGCCCAGCTCGCGTGCGCGCTTGCGGGCGGAGTCGAGGCTGGAGCCGGCGATGCCGACGATGTCGACATTCCCCAGGCGGCGGACCGCATCGAGGTGATGCGCGGCGATGAAGCCGGGGCCGACCAGGCCCATGCCCAGTCGCTTCATCGGGCCGTCTCCCCTGGCGCAGGCGCCTGGACGGCCGTTGCTCCCCGCTGGCTTGCCATGTCCCCTCCCGACTCGCCGTGCAATCGAAAATGTATTCGATTACATCGGCATGGTTATTGGGTTACTGCATCGAGTCCGGATTGTTTGCGACAACGCCGGATGGCTTGCTGCTATAAATTGGCCGAAATATGTAGCAGATGGATAAATGCCGGTGCAACGATTTCATGTAATCCATTACATTGCGTTGCACCAATGCGCACGGGCATGGTCGCCGGAAGGGCGGCGCTATCCGCGCGCTCGTCGGCCTCAGGCCCGGTGGTATCGTCATGAGCAATGCAGCAAAGCGGGAGGCGTGAGCCGGTGAGCGGGGATGGATCCAGACGCAAGCGGCCCGGCGGCAAGGGCAAGCCGACCACGCCCGAGGCCGCGCCCGCGCGCGGCCGCACGGTCAAGGAAATCGCCGCGGCCGCCAACGTGTCCGTGGCCACGGTGTCGCGCGCCCTGCAGCGGCCGGAGATCGTCAGCGAAACCACGCGTCAGCACATCCATGAAGTGGTAAAGCGGCTGGGCTACACGCCCAACGCGCTGGCGCGCAACCTGCGCACCGCGCGCACGCGGCTGATCGTGGCCTTGCTACCGGACATCGCCAACCCGTTCTTCTCCGAGGTGATCCGCGGCATCGAGCAGGTGGCGCACGAGAGCGGCTATTCCGTGCTGCTGGGCGAAACGCAGGGCAGCCTGGTGCGCGAGCAGGCCTATGCGGACATGGTGGCGGCGCGGCAGGCCGACGGCATCATCACCATGTCGCCGCGCGTGCCGGCCATTCCCGTGCAGGGGCGGCTGCCGGTGGTCAACGCCTGCGAGTACGTGAAGGACGCCCAGATCTCCAGCGTCTACGTGGACAACGTCACCGCGGCCGGCGTCGCCGTGGATTACCTGGTGATGCTCGGCCATCGCGACATCGCCTTCGTCGGCGGGCCGCCGACCAGCCCCATCTGCGTGGACCGCGAGCAGGGCTATCGGCTCGCCCTGCAGCGCGCGGAGCTTTCCTTCGACGCCGGCCTGAGCGTGGCGGGCGACTTTTCCATCGAGGCGGGGGAACGCGCCATCGAATTGCTGCTGGCGCAGCGGCGACGCTTCAGCGCCGTGTTCTGCGCCAATGACGAGATGGCCATCGGCGCCATGCGCGCGCTCGGCGCGCACGGCCTGCGCGTGCCGGAGGATGTCTCCGTGGTCGGCTTCGACGACATCCGTTTCGCACGCTACACCACACCCGCGCTGACCACCGTCGCCCAGCCCAAGAACGCGCTGGGCCGCGAGGCCATGGCCATGCTGATCGAGCTGTTGAACGATGCCGGCGTGCCGCCGCGCAAGCGCGTGCTGTCGGCCGACCTGGTGGTGCGCGGCTCCACGGCGCCGCCCTCGCGCGCACGCTGAAGGTCGTCCGCCGATTGTGACAACGGCGCTTCGGAAAGCCGGCGTGAACGTGGCGTCGAACCGTCCCGGACAGGTCATGGGCTTCGCAAGAACGTGGCCGTTTTGCCTCGGCGATCTGTGCTACCTTTTTGAACAGACAGCAGCGTCATACCCGCTGTCTTCACGGAGATTTATCGAGCCACGTCGTCTGCCCGATCCAGCGGGCGGAAGTTCAGCCAGATTTCCCGGGAGCGCAAGCGATGGCACTCACCCGCCGCGAGTTCATCAAGTTCACCGGCCTGGGCTTGGCAGCATCGAGCCTCGGCATGCTCGGCTTCGGGGCCGCGGGGGAGGCGCAAGCCGCCGCCGTCCGACCCTTCAAGCTCACCCACGCCACCGAAACACGCAACACCTGCACGTACTGTTCGGTGGCCTGCGGCATCCTGATCTACAGCATGGGTGACCGCGCCAAGAATGCGCTCTCCAACATCATCCATATCGAAGGCGATCCGGATCACCCGGTGAATCGCGGCACGCTGTGCCCCAAGGGCTCGGCGCTGCTCGACGTCGTGCATGCGCCCACGCGCCTGAAGGCGCCGCGCTATCGCAAGCCGGGCGGCACGGAGTTCGAGGAAGTCTCCTGGGATTTCGCGCTCGATCGCATCGCGCGCCTGATGAAGGACGACCGCGACAAGAACTTCATCGCCAAGAACGCCGCCGGCACCACGGTCAATCGCTGGACCAGCGTCGGCATGCTGGCGGCCTCGGCGTCGTCCAGTGAAACCTCCTACCTCACGTGGAAGGTGGTGCGCTCCCTCGGCATGGTGGTGTTCGACAACCAGGCGCGTGTCTGACACGGACCGACGGTGGCCAGTCTGGCCCCATCATTCGGTCGCGGTGCGATGACCAACACCTGGCAGGACATCAAGAACGCCAACGTCGTCGTCGTCATGGGTGGCAATGCCGCCGAGGCGCATCCGTGCGGCTTCAAATGGGTGATCGAGGCGAAGATCGAAAACGGCGCCAAGCTCGTCGTGGTCGATCCGCGCTTCACGCGCACGGCTTCCGTGGCCGATTACTACGCGCCCATCCGCCCGGGCACCGACATCGCCTTCCTCAACGGCGTGATCCGCTACCTGCTGGAAAAGGACGCGATCCAGCACGAATACGTGCGTGCGTACACCAACGCCGGCCTGATCGTGAAGGATGGGTTCGACTTCAAGGACGGCCTGTTCAGCGGCTACAACGAGGAAACCCACACCTACGACAAATCCAGCTGGGACTACGAGCTGGACGAGCAGGGGTATGCCAAGTCGGACGACACCTGGCAGAACCCGCGCTGCGTGATCAACCTGCTCAAGCAGCACGTGTCGCGTTATACGCCGGAGATGGTGTCGCGCATCTGCGGCACACCGCAGGACAAGTTCCTGCACGTGTGCGAGCTGTTCGCCAGCACCGCCGCGCCGGACAAGGCCATGACCAGCCTGTTCGCGCTGGGCTGGACGCAGCACTCGGTGGGCGCGCAGAACATCCGCACCATGGCGATGGTGCAGCTGCTGCTGGGCAACATCGGCGTGGCGGGCGGCGGCATGAACGCGCTGCGCGGGCACTCCAACATCCAGGGGCTCACCGACGTCGGGCTGCTTTCCAACCTCATGCCGGGCTACATGAACCTGCCCAACGACAAGGAAACCAGCCTCGACGTCTACATGAAGACCAAGCAGTACAAGCCGCTGCGTCCGGGGCAGACCAGCTACTGGCAGAACTACCGCAAGTTCTTCGTGAGTTTCCAGAAGGCGATGTACGGCGATGCCGCCAAGCAGGAAAACGACTGGGCCTACGACTGGCTGCCCAAGCTCGACATCCCGCTGTACGACATCATCAAGGCGTTCGAGATGATGAACAACGGGCAGATGACGGGCTACATCTGCCAGGGCTTCAACCCGCTGCAGGCCTTCCCTGATCGCGGCAAGATCCGGCGCGGCCTGAGCAAGCTGAAGTTCCTCGTCACGATGGATCCGCTGGACACGGAAACCTCGCGCTTCTGGCAGGACTTCGGTCCGCAGAACCCGGCGCATTCGGCGGACATCCAGACCGAAGTGTTCCAGCTGCCCACCACCTGCTTTGCGGAAGAGAACGGCTCGCTGGTCAACTCCGCGCGCTGGCTGCAGTGGCATTGGAAAGCAGCCGAAGGTCCGGGCATCGCCAAGTCCGACATCTGGATCATGAGCGGCATCTTCCATCGCCTGCGCGAGCTGTATCGCAAGGAAGGCGGCGCCTTCCCCGATCCGCTGCTCAACGTGACGTGGAAGTACACCGACCCGATCAGTCCCGATCCGGAAGAGTTGGCCAAGGAAATGAACGGCCGCGCACTGGCCGATCTGACCGATCCGGCCACCAACACGGTGACGACCAAGGCCGGCACGCTGCTGGATGGCTTTGCGCAATTGCGCGACGACGGTACCACCGCGTCCGGTTGCTGGATCTTCTCGGGCTGCTTTACCGAGAAGGGCAACCAGATGGCGCGCCGCGACGCCACCGACCCGCGCGAGCAGGGCATCGCACCCAACTGGGCGTGGGCCTGGCCGGCCAACCGGCGCATTCTCTACAACCGCGCCAGCGCAGACCCGGACGGCAAGCCGTGGAACCCGGCCAAGCCGATCATTTCCTGGAACGGCGCGCGCTGGGTGGGCATCGACGTGCCCGACTACGGTCCCACGGTGAAGCCTTCCGACGGCGTCGGCCCGTTCATCATGAACGCCGAAGGCATGGGGCGATTGTTCGCCCGCGACCAGATGGGCGACGGTCCGTTCCCCGAGCACTACGAGCCGCTGGAATCGCCGGTGGAGAACGTGCTGCATCCCAAGGTGAGCTCCAACCCCGTGGCCCGCGTGTTCGCCGACGACCGCGCGGCGTTTGGCAGTCCAAAACAGTTCCCGTACGTGGCCACCACGTATCGCCTCACCGAGCACTTCCACTACTGGACCAAGCACGCGCTGATCAACGCCATCCTGCAGCCGGAGGAGTTCATCGAGATCGGCGAGGTGCTGGCGAAGGAGAAGGGCATCGAGCAGGGCGGCTGGGTGAAGGTGTCGTCCAAGCGCGGCGAAGTGATATGCAAGGCCTATGTGACCAAGCGCATCAAGCCCATGCAGGTGGACGGCAAGCCCACCCACGTGATCGGCGTGCCCATCCACTGGGGCTTCACCGGTCAGGCCAGGAAGGGTTACGGCGCGAACACGCTGACGCCATCCGTCGGCGACGCCAACACACAGACGCCGGAGTTCAAGGCGTTCCTCGTCAACGTCGAAAAGACCAGCGCACCGGTCGCCGCCTGAGGAAGCCGCCATGTCCGACCTTCAATCGCAAGACTACGTACGCCGCTCCGCATCGACAATGACGCCGCCGCAGGCGCGCAACCACGAAGACCAGGTGGCCAAGCTCATCGACGTCACCCGCTGCATCGGCTGCAAGGCCTGCCAGTCGGCGTGCATGGAGTGGAACGACCTGCGCCAGGACATCGGCCATTTCGAAGGCTCGTACCAGAACCCGGACGACCTGAGTCCCGACGTGTGGACCCTGATGAAGTTCGCCGAGTACGAGAACGAGCAGGGCAACCTGGAATGGCTGATCCGCAAGGACGGCTGCATGCACTGCGAGGATCCGGGTTGCCTGAAGGCCTGCCCGGCGCCGGGCGCCATCGTGCAGTACGCCAACGGCATCGTCGATTTCATCAGCGACAAATGCATCGGCTGCGGCTACTGCGTGAAGGGTTGCCCGTTCGACATCCCGCGCATCAGCAAGAAGGACCACAAGTCGTACAAATGCACGCTGTGCTCCGACCGCGTGTCGGTCGGGCTGGAGCCCGCCTGCGTCAAGGCCTGCCCGACCGGCGCGATCATGTTCGGCTCCAAGACCGACATGAAGGACTGGGCGCAGGAGCGCATCGTCGACCTGAAGTCGCGCGGTTTCGAAAAGGCCGGCCTGTACGACCCGCAGGAAGTCGGCGGTACCCACGTGATGTACGTGCTGCATCACGCGGACAAGCCTTCGCTGTATTCGGGCCTGCCCGACAATCCGCGGATCAGCCCGATGGTGACGGCGTGGAAGGGCATCATCAAGCCCATCGCGCTGTTCGGCGTGGCGCTGGCGGCACTGGCCGGCTTCTTCCACTGGATCACCGAGGGTCCGAACGAGGTCACCGAGGAAGACGAGGCAGCCGGCGAGCGCGTGCTCGACGACGCGGAGAAGACGCTATGAGCAGCTCCAGGACCGTGATCATCCGTTACACCCGGGTGAACCGCATCAACCACTGGATCACCGCCATCTGCTTCGTGCTGCTGACCCTGTCGGGGCTGGCGATGTTCCATCCGCTGATGTTCTGGCTGTCGGGCCTATTCGGCGGCGGGCAGTGGATGCGCGCGGTGCACCCGTGGATCGGCTGCCTGCTGATGCTGAGCTATCTCGGCCTGATCGTGCAGTTCTGGCGGGAGAACCTCGTGCAGAAGAGCGACGTCGAGTGGATGAAATCCATCAAGGACGTCGTGGAAAACGACGAGGAACGCGTGCCGCCGGTGGGCCGCAACAACGCCGGCCAGAAGTTCGTGTTCTGGTCGATGACCTTGCTGATCCCCGTGCTGTTCTTCACCGGCCTGGTGATCTGGGAGGTGTATTTCGGCGAGGCCACCTCGATGCCGGTGCAGCGCGCGGCGGTGCTGATCCACAGCCTGGCGGCCATTGCGGCGATCATCGTGTGGGTGGTTCACGTATACGCGGCGATCTGGGTGCGCGACTCGGTGCGTGCCATGACGCAGGGCTACGTGACACCGGGCTGGGCGTGGCGGCATCACCGCGCGTGGCTGCGTGAGATAGCCGCCGGCGAGCACGGCAAGGACATCATCAGGAAGCGCCCATGAGGCAAGCCGGCACGCCGCCCGAAGGCAAATGGACCGGCCCGGCGCATGCCGGCGTCAAGGCGCCCGATCCCATCCTGCTCGCTGATCCTTCCCGCCGTTTCGCCGTCACGGCAAAACGACTGGAGCAGCTGTCCAAGGGGCATCCGCTGGAGCCGTGGCTACGTTTCATGGCCGCACTGGCGCAGGCGCAGCATGTTGTTGCCACCACGCGCGCGCCCGCCGCCGTGCTGGGCGACGACGTGGTGGCGGGGGTGGTGGAAGCGCGCCTGCCGCCGCTGGCGGCGGACGGGCATCACCGCGATGCCTCCTGGCGCGAAGGCCTGGGCCTGCTGCTCGATCACATGGACGCAAGCGAATTGCCGCCCGCCACGCAGGATGCCATGCGGCAATTGCGCGGCAGCGACACCGCCGCGCTGGAGAAGCTGGCCGACCGCTTCCTGCGTGGCGGATTGAGCGCCGAGGACACGGCCGCGGCCGTGTTCGTCGCCGCCGCGCTGCAGGTCTACTTCACCGGATCGGCGGCGCGATTGAACGTCGACCATCTGCGCCTGCTGGAAGAACGCGCGCTGTGCCCATGCTGCGGCTCGCCTTCCGTCGCCGGCGTGATCACCGCCACCGGCATCACGCCGGGCACGCGCTACCTGTACTGCTCGCTGTGCTCCACCGCGTGGAACCACGTGCGCGCGGTGTGCATCACCTGCGGCGGCACGCGCCACCTGTCCCTGCGCAGCATCGAAGGCGATACCGGCGCCGTGCAGGCGGAAACCTGCGATGACTGCCACACCTACGCCAAGCTGCTCTACCAACTGAAAGACACGCAGCTCGACCCGTATGCGGACGACCTCGCCTCGCTGGGGCTGGACATGCTGGTCGCCGAGGCGGGTTATGCGCGGCATGCGCCCAATCCGCTGCTGTTGGTGGGGGAGAGTGAGGTGGTGGAGGAATAACGGGACGTCTCGCGACACGATTGCGGGGAGCCTCAAAGACACCGTCATTCCCGCGAAAGCGGGAATGACGAGCAAGAGCACGAAATACTGAGGCGCCCTCAACGCAACCCGAGCAACACGGCAAGCCACCCACCAAGCACCCCAAACCCCACCACCGCCAACGCCAGCGCCACCAGCACCCGCCACGGAAACGAGCGCCCCAGCATCGCCAGCGACGGCAGGCTCACCGGCGGCAGGGTCAGCAGCAGTGCGGCGGCCGGGCCACCGCCCAGCCCCAACGCCAGCATCGCCTGCACGATGGGCACCTCGCCCGCGGTGGGAATCACGAACAGCGTGCCGGCCAGCGCCAGCGCCACGATCCAGAACCACTGGTCGCCGATCGCCGGGTCCACGTGCGGAAACATCCACGCGCGCACCGCGCCCAGCAACAGCACGATCACCACGTATTCGGGAATCAGCCGCAGGGCCATCCTGCCGAAGATCTGCGCCCAGCGGCGGAACACGTCAATCACGGAGCGCGGCTCTGCTTCGCTCGCCACCCATGCGTCCGTGGGCGCCAGCTCACCCGGCCCTGCCATGCGGTTGGCCATGTGGCCCAACCCGAACACCATGGGCACACCCAGCAGCACGCGCAGCGCCGTCCAGTGCCAGCCCAGCACGAAACCGGTGAACACCAGGGTGGCGGGATTCAGCACGGTATTGCCCAGCCAGAACGCCACCGCCGCGCCCGGCGAGGCGCGGTGTTCGCGCAGGCCCACCACCACCGGCGCGGCGCAGCAGGTGCACATCATGCCCGGCACGGCCAGCAGGCCGCCGGCGAGCACGCTGCCGAAGCCGCGGCGGCCCAGCACCCGCTGTACCCAGTCCGTCGGCAGCAGCGCCTGGATGCCCGAGCCCAGCAGCAGGCCCAGCACCATGGCCTGCCAGATGGCCTTGCCATACGCCAGCGCGTAACCGAGCGCGGCGTTCCACGAAGGCGCGGGCGCGCTCGCCGCGTCGCCCACCAGGATGGAATGGCCGATGGCATGCTGGCTCGCCGCGACGAACGCGCGGTGGTAGTACGGCATCCATTTCACATAGAGCAGGCCGGCGACGGCCAGCAGCACGAACACGAGCAAGCGCCAGGAGCGCGCGGTCGGCAAGGTGGCGGACATGTTTTCCCCTTGGCACAACGTTGGCGGCCCTGACAGGGCACGATGTTGCCCACCGTGTGCCGCAGGCCGGATGCGCTGCGTCGGGGCAGGTGACGGCAAAGCCGCGCAGGCATGGTGCATGCCGGCGCATTAAGCCGAAGTCATCGCCGGGCCAATCTTGACCCCCGCGCGCCCGGCAACGCAGCATAGGCCTCCCGTGTGCGGCGATGTCCCAGGACCTGCGTCATGACCGACTCCGAGGTCTCCCTCCTGCGCCAGCTTCCCGCGGTGGCCACGGTGCTGTCCACGGCCGAAGCCGCCGCGCTGCTGGAGCGCCACGGGCGGGTCGCCACCACGGACACCATCCGGCAGGTCATCGACGAAGCGCGTCAGGCCCTGCGCGACACGCCCGCCATGCCCCCGAGCGCGGATGAACTGGCGCAGCGCGCCGGTCAGCGGCTGGATGCGCCCGCCGGCGGCCTGCGTCCCTTGTTCAACCTGACCGGCGTCGTGCTGCACACCAACCTTGGCCGCGCTGTGCTAGCAGAAGCCGCGATTGCGGCGGCGACGGACGCCATGCGCCACGCCGTGGCGCTGGAGTACGACCTGGACGACGGCACGCGCGGCGAGCGCGACGACCATGTACGCGCCTTGCTGCGCGAGCTGACCGGCGCCGAAGACGCCACCGTGGTCAACAACAACGCCGCCGCCGTGTTGCTGTGCCTGAACACGTTTGCGCTGGGACGCGAGGCGGTGGTGTCGCGCGGCGAGCTGATCGAGATCGGCGGCGCCTTCCGCATGCCCGACATCATGGCGCGTGCCGGTGCGCGCATGGTCGAAGTGGGCACGACCAACCGCACGCACGCCGCCGACTATCGCCAGGCGTTCAACCCGCACACCGGCATCGTGCTCAAGGTGCACACCTCCAACTACCGCATCCAGGGCTTCACCGCCGAGGTCGGCGCGCGCGACCTCGCTGCCATCGCGGATGCCGCCGGCGTGCCGCTGTTGAACGACCTGGGCTCCGGTAGCCTGGTCGATCTCTCGCGCCACGGACTGGCGCGCGAACCTACCGTGCGCGACGCGGTGGAAGAGGGCGCGCGCCTGGTCACGTTCTCCGGCGACAAACTGCTCGGCGGCCCGCAGGCAGGTTTCATCGTGGGCGCTCGCGCGCTGATCGAGCAGGTCAACCGCAATCCGCTCAAGCGCGCACTGCGCGTGGACAAGCTGCGGCTTGCCGCCATCGAAGCGACGCTCAAGCTCTACCGCGATCCGGATCGCCTTGCGCAGCGCCTGCCCACGCTGCGTTTTCTTGCACGCGACAAGGCGGATATCGAAGCGCAGGCGCATCGCCTGCAACCCATGGTGGCTGCGCGGCTGGGCGATGCCTTCGCGGTCGAGGTGGGTGAATGCCGCAGCCAGATCGGCTCCGGTGCGCTGCCGCTGGATACGCTCGCCAGTGCCGCGCTGTTCATTCGCGCGCGCGGCAGCCAGAGCGCGCTGGAACAGCTGGCCGCCGCGCTGCGTGCGCTGCCGCGTCCCGTCATCGGACGCATCGCCGACGGCGCCCTGCAACTGGATCTGCGCTGCCTGGACGACGCCGACGAAGCGATGTTCGCCGCCACGCTCGCGCAGCTTCCATGATCGTCGGTACGGCGGGTCATATCGACCACGGCAAGACGTCGCTGGTCAAGGCACTGACCGGCGTCGATGCCGATCGCCTCAAGGAAGAAAAAGCCCGCGGCATCACCATCGACCTCGGCTTTGCCTATCTGCCGCTGGACGACGGCTCCGTGCTCGGCTTTATCGACGTGCCCGGCCATGAACGCTTCGTGCACACCATGGTGGCCGGCGCCAGCGGCATTGATCTCGCCTTGCTGGTGGTGGCCGCCGACGACGGCGTGATGCCGCAAACGCTAGAGCATCTGGCCATTCTCGATCTGCTGGGCGTGCGGCGTGGACTGATCGCGCTCACCAAGGCCGACCTGGCGACGCCCGAGCGGATCGAGCACATCACGGCGCAGATCCGCGAGGCCACCGCGGGCACCGTGCTCGACGGCGCGGACATCCTGCCGGTGTCTTCCAGCACCGACGCCGGCATCGACGCCTTGCGCGACCGGCTCGCCGCCGAGGCGCGTCAGCTGGGGGCGCGCGCCGATGATGGCCGCTTCCGCCTGGCGGTCGATCGCGTATTCACCCTGCCGGGCATCGGCGTGGTGGTGACGGGCACGGTGTTGTCCGGCAGCGTGCAGGTGAAGGATCAGGTCACGCTGAGCCCTTCGGGGCTCGCCGCGCGCGTGCGTTCCCTGCATGCGCAGAACCGCCCGGAGCAACGCGGCCGCGCGGGCGACCGCTGCGCGCTCAACCTGAGCGGCGAGGGTATCGCCAAGGACGCCATCCATCGCGGCGACATGGTGGTCGATCCGTTCCTGCATCTGCCGACGGATCGCATCGACGCGTACATGCATCTGCTGCCCACCGAGCCCAAGCCGATCGGCCAGTGGTTTCCTGCACGCATGCATCATGGTTCGGCCGAGGTCGGTGTTCGCATCGTGCTGCTGCAAGGCGCGTCGCTCGCGCCCGGGCAGGGCGCTGACGTGCAGCTGGTGCTGGATCGGCCCATCGCTGCCGCCGCGCTCGACCGCTTCGTGCTGCGCGATGTGTCCGCGCAACGCACCATCGGTGGCGGCCGGTTTCTGGATTTGCGCCCACCGTCGCGCCAGCGACGCACGGCAGGGCGAACCGCCGTGCGTGCGGCGCTCGCCATCGAGGATGCGCAGAAAGCGCTGGCCGGCCTGCTCGACGCGCCGCCATTCGCTTGGGATCTGCTCGCCTTCGCGCGCGACCGCGCCCTGTCGCAAAACACGCTCGACAACGCCGGGGCCGCGCTGGCGCCGATGGTTTTCGACACGGGCGAGCAGCGCATCGCCCTGAGCGCGGCGCAGTGGCAGGCCTTCGTCGCCAGCCTCACCGGATTCCTGGAGGCTTTTCACGCGGCGCATCCCGACCTGCAGGGTGTGAGCCGGGAAAAGCTGCGGCTGGCGTCGCAACCGCGCCTGCCGTCCGCTGCGTTTGCGCAGGCGCTGCAGCATGCGGACCTTGCAGGCCGCGTGGTTCGCGATGGCGCGTTCGTGCGCCTCGCCAGCCACGCCATGCAGTGGCCGCCCGACCGCGAGGCGCTGTGGCAGCGCATCGCGCCGCTGCTGGGCGGCGACGTCCGCTTTCGCCCGCCACGCGTGCGCGATATCGCCGGCGAGCTGGCGCGTCCGGAGCAGGAAATCCGTCAGCTGATGGCGTTTGCCGCGCGGCTGGGGCAGGTCGATGAAGTCGCGCACGATCATTTCTTCCTGCGCAACACCATGCACGAGATGGTGTTGATCGCCGCGGAAACCGCCGCGCAGGCGCCGGACGGCCGCTTCACCGCCGCGCAGTTCCGCGACCGGCTGGACAACGGCCGGAAGGTGGCGATCCAGATACTGGAATATTTCGACCGGCAGGGCGTGACGCTCAACCGCGGCACCCTGCGCAGGATCCAGCCGGGCTACCTGGACTTGTACGAGCCCGCGCCTGCGGTAACCTCCACGTATGGAAGAGCATCGTCCCCGGTGGGGCGTCCGGACTTCAAATCCGGGTGAGGCAGCCCAGACTGCCTCGGGTGGGTTCGACTCCCATTCTCTTCCGCCACTTTGAGCGGCGCGTCTACACGATATCGATGCCCGGCGCGCCCGCCACGGCGGTGCCGATGATGCGCGCACGCGCATAGCCCGCATCTTCGATCATCGCCAGCAGCGCCTGCGCACGCTCCGCCTTGCAGGCGACCAGCAGGCCGCCCGAGGTCTGCGGGTCGGTCAGCAGCGCACGCTGCCAGTCCGGCAGGCTGGCGGGCAGGGTGACGCCCTCACCGTAGCTGTTCCAGTTGCGATGGGACGCGCCCGTGATGTAGCCCGCCTGCGCCAACGCGGCCGCCTGCGTGAAGAAGGGCAGGCGCGCCTGTTCGATGCGCAACCGCACGCCGCTGGCGCGCGCCATTTCCAGCCCGTGCCCCAGGAGGCCGAAGCCGGTGACGTCGGTGATGGCGTGCACGTCTGCGTCCTTCGCCAGCGCGTGACCGACGCTGTTGAGCTGCGTGGTCGAGGCGATCATCTCCGCATAGGCATCGGGCGGCAGCGCCCGCTTCTTGAAGGCCGCCGAATAGATGCCCACGCCCAGCCCCTTGGTCAGGATGATGGCGTCGCCCACCTGCGCTCCGCCGTTGCGGCGCACGTCGGCCGGCGCGCAAAGACCGATGGCGGCGAGGCCGTAGATCGGTTCGGCCGAGTCGATGGAATGTCCGCCCGCCACGGGAATGCCCGCCTGCGCGCAGGCCGCCTCGCCGCCGGCGAGAATCGCGCGCACCGTCTCCACGTCGATCTTGCCGAGCGGCATGCCGAGTATCGCCAGCGCCATGATCGGCTTGCCGCCCATGGCATAGACATCGGACAGCGCGTTCGCTGCGGCGATGCGCCCGAAGTCGAAGGGATCGTCCACCACCGGCATGAAGAAATCGGTGGTGGCGATGACGCAGGTCCTGTCATCCACCTGCCACACCGCGGCGTCGTCGCTGGCTTCCGTGCCCACCAGCAACTGCGCGAACGGCGCGGCCGCCGGCTTGTCGGCCAGCAACTGCTGCAGCACGGAAGGTGCGAGCTTGCAGCCACAACCGCCGCCATGGGCGAGGTCGGTCAAGCGGACAGAGGTCATGCGGGATCCTCCGGAAGCGCCGATGGCGCGGTCACGTTGATCGCAGCATAGCGAAGGACGGGAAGAACTGAAGCACTTCGTGTTTCCATGGCTGTTTAGTGCCATAACACTTCACAACAGCGCTGCGTGAATCTCCCTCACCGTCATCCCCGCGCAGGCGGGGATCCAGTGCCTTTGAGGCACTTGGTTAAGAGCGAAAGACGCTGGATGACCAGCCATTCGGCTGTTGATAAAGCGCCTCCCGCCTGCGCGGGGATGACGGTGAGGTTTCCCCGCAACGCCTGGACACTGCCACCGCCACGAACAAAGGCGTACCTTCGCCCGAAGCGCGCCGCGCGCCCCTCACGAAGGAAACCACCATGCATCACTCCCGCCTCTGCGCCTTGCTCATCGACTGCAACGTGCCCGATATCGACGAAGCCGCACACTTCTGGGCGCAGGCCCTGGGGCGGCCCGTGGACAGCGAGCACCCCGGCACGCGCGGCAACTACCGCATGCTGGCCACACCGGACGGCGAGCCCATCGTCCAACTGCAGCGGGTGGAGCACGAAAGCCGCGTTCACCTGGACATAGAAGCCGACGACATCCCCGCCGAAGTCGCCCGGCTGGAAAAGCTGGGCGCGCAGGTAGTGAAACGCCTGGAGCGCTGGGTGGTGATGCAGGCGCCCTCCGGCCATCGGTTCTGCGTGGTGCGGGTGCAGCGCCCGGGGTTCCCCACGAACGCCCATCGCTGGGAGTGACGGGCGTGGCATACGGAGGGCCAGGACACGGCTAAGCTATGCAGTCCTTTTCCTACGCTCCATTTCGTCTTGAAGTACACGATGAATCTCCGTTCGACCGTGCAGGTGCTGTTGTTGGGTTTGGGTCTGGCGTGCTCCGCCGCATGGGCCGGCACGCCCGCAAAAGGCAGCGTCAGGGTGGGCTCGTACCGCGTCGAGCGCGACGTGACGCCCGGCCGCAACAAGGTGGTGGGCACGCTCACCAATGTCGGCCACAAGCCCGTGCACACGGCCAAAGTCAGCTTCCGACTGTTCGATGCCAAGGGCCGCGCCATCGGCAGCGCCACCGACCAGGTGCACGACCTCAAGCCGGGCCAGACCTGGAAGTTCCACGCGCGTGCCCGCGGCAACGTCAGCCGGGCGAGGCTGCTGCACGTCGAGGCGCGCTAAAGCCCACCATCCGCCCAGCCGTAGCCCGGATGGAGCGCAGCGGAATCCGGGAGTGCGCCACGCCCGAATTCACCGGACACGCCGACAAGAGCATCCCGGATTCCGCTGCGCTCCATCCGGGCTACGGTATGTTTCACGATGAATGTATGCAGGAAGCAGGGATGATCAGGACGATTTTCTTCGACTACGACGGCGTGCTCACCACCGACAAGAGCGGTTCGCAGACCACGTTTCGATACTTGAGCGATGTCAGTGGCATCGCGATACCCGCGCTTCAGGCCGCGTTTCACCCTCATATCGGTGCCCTGATGACGGGCAAGGCGACACATGCGGATATCTGGCCCGCCGTGTGCGCAGCCTTGGGTACGCCACTGGATATCGGCCTGCTGTTCGAAGCCTTCGAAAGCACGCCCGTCAACGCGGGCATGGTTTCACTGGCCCGTGCGTTGCGGGCTCACCACGCACTGGGAATCATCACGGACAACGCGGGCGATCGCATGCAGCATCTGCGCGCTCATCAAGGCCTGGACGCCTTGTTCGATCCCATCGTTGTCTCGGCCGATGTGGGCAGCAGCAAGCAGGGCGCCGATATTTTCCTGCATGCCATGTCGCGCGCTCACGTGTCCGCCGACGAATGCATCTTCATCGACAACAGCGAAGCCAATGTGGCAATAGCGCGTGCGCTCGGCATGCATGCCATCTTCCATGACGACGAGAAGAACGATCTCGATGCGCTGGAACACGCGCTTGCCCGGCTGGGTGCGCGTGTCGATGGTCAGCGGCTGCGGCGCTGAGTTTCCTGGAACGCGTCCAGCCAGTCGGGGCGTTCCGTTTCCTCCCCGGCGGTGTTCTCCCACAGCGGTTGCTCGGAGAGCAGCACCTCGCCATCGGCGGAAAGGAACAGGCCTTCATAGCCATAGTCGATGTACTGCACGAGATAACTGGCAGCCTGGCCTTCGTGGGTGATCGGTTCGTCCAGATACCAGATGGAGCGGCCCGCTTCGTCGCCGGCCGGGCGCTCGATGTGTATTTCGCGCTTGAGTAGAACAAAGCCCATGGTGCCTCCGCTCAGGCGGGTTGGCCGTTGGTTGACGCGAACCGTCAGCGGCTCCAGGGGTGCCCGCAGCAAGGGCAGGCCACCGCGGGTTCGTCGGTCGCGAGGTCGCCTAGCAGCACCGCCACGTGGGCGCGGCAGGCGTCGCAATGGCCGCCCGCAGGCATATAGGCGCTGAGCCGTCCACGCGTTGCGTGTGTGCGGAGCGACGCACGGGCGTGGTCGTGGCGCACGGCATCGGCATATCCATCCTCGAAGCGCTCTGCCGCAGCGCTCAGGCCGCTGAGCAGGGTGGCTGCCAATCGGCCGCCGTCGACGGGATCGGTGATCGCCCATTGGCGGCCCAGTTGCTCGGCCTCGTCCAGCCGATCGCCCTCGAACGAGAGCGCCCCGGCATCGGACGCTGGCGACAATGCCTGCGCAACACAGTCGTCGCGCAGCACCATCATGCGCGCGAGCAGATCCAGGCGGTCGATCTTGGGTGTGCGGAGTTCGGCGGCCGGCGCCACGGTGGCGCCAGGGCTCCGCTGTGTCCAGCGAGCGGCATGCATAGCTTTTCCCCTGTCATGCTCGTGATGAGCACGGACGACGCGTTCGCGCCGCCCTTGGAAAGCAGTCTAGGTAGCTCGCGTGCGGCCTGATGCCCGGATTCGGCCGGGGAATATGCAGAATCGGCAACAAGCCGCCTTCGATGCCTTACGCGAGAGTGAAGGCTCAGGCCTGCACGTATGCCCAGGCTTGGCGCCCGGAGCGCAGCCGCACGGCAACGCGCTTGTAGTCGGCCACTTCATAACCGTCCGCCGCGGCCAGTTCGTCCGGCGTGATGCGAAACACCTTGCCGGCAACTTCGTCATGCGCGTCGTCGCTTGGAACCACGATGGGGTGGAACTTCTGCCCGCTCTTGCGCAGTACGTCGGGGTCGGTGATTTCCACCAGCAGCTGGCGGTAGCCCTGCATGGCGTCGTCCTCGCCGTCGAGCAGGCGGCCGAAGGATTCCAGCTGCACACGCTCGAGCTGCAGCGTGCCGTAGGAAAAAAGCAGCACCGATGGTTCGTCAGACATGCGGATCACCCAAGGCAAGGCGCCGACCATCGGCCTGTGGCGCGTGAGTTCGCATTCTAGGTCAGCACCGCATCCATCGCCGAGGGCGTCGCTTCAAGGGGAGTTCGGGCGCGCGGCCTCGGGTGCAGGTTCCTCGGCCGGCGCGATGGCGCTCACGGCGACGGCGGCCGGCGTGGCCGCCACAATGTGCGCCACCGCGGGCAATGGCGCGGCGGCGGTGGAGTTATCCGCAGGGTCCGCTTCCTGCGTTATCGAGGCGGCTTCCGCCTGTTTGTTCATCACGATGATGCTGATGCGCCGGTTGACCGGATCGCCCGGCTTGCTGCGGTCGAACGGCACCGAAGCGGCCAGGCCCACCACGCGCGCAATCTTGTCTTCGGCCAGGCCGCCGGAAAGCAGGGCGCGGCGTGCCGCGTTGGCGCGGTCGGCCGACAGCTCCCAATTGCCGTACTGGTGATCGCTGCTGTACGGCGCGTCGTCCGTGTGGCCCGAGAGGCTGATGCGGTTGGGCACGCGATTGATGAACCCGGCCAGCTCCTGCAGGATCGCCGTGGTGTATGGCCGCAGCTGCGCGCGGCCCAGGTCGAACATGGGGCGGTTCTGCTTGTCCACGATCTGGATGCGCAGGCCTTCGGGCGTGATGTCCAGCAACAGCTGATCCTTGAACGGCGCCAGCGCCTGGCTGCTCTGGATCGCCGCCTGCAGTTGCTGCATCAACTCTTCCAGCCGCGCGCGCTCCTGCTTGCGCGCTTCCTTCTCGATGTCCTTCGGATCGACACGGGCCGCCGCGGCGCCCTTCGTGTCGCGACCCGGGCCGTGCGGCATGTCCATCGCGCCGCCCATCTTGATCATGCTGTTGCTCGCGCCGCCGGGTCCCATCGCGCCTGGCGGCGCCATGGTGGCCGTACCCGGCGACATGCTGGGGTTCTTGAAATATTCGGAGATGGCCGCGCGCTGCTGGCGCGTGCCCGCGCCGATCAGCCACATGACGAGGAAGAAAGCCATCATCGCGGTGACGAAGTCCGCATACGCCACCTTCCAGGCACCGCCGTGGTGGCCGTGCCTCCTGGGCCTGACGCGGCGAATGATGATGGGCGGAAGGTCGCCTTGCTCGCTCACGTCGCCGCCTTCGCGCGCGGCGCCTTCAGGTGTTCTTCCAGATCCTGAAAGCGCGGGCGCGAATGCGAGGCCAGCGCCTTGCGCGCGAATTCCACCGACACCTTGGGGTTGTAGCCGCGCAGGCTGGCGAGCAGGGCGATCTTCACGCACTCGAACGCCTTGCCTTCTTCCTGCACGCGATTTTCCATGGCGGCGCCCAGCGGGCCGATAAAGCCATAGCAAAGCAGGATGCCGAGAAAGGTGCCGACCAGCGCGCCGGCGATATGCATGCCGATACGCGAGGTGTCGCCGTCCAGCTGCGACATGGTCGTGACAATGCCAAGCACCGCCGCCACGATGCCGAAGCCGGGCAGGGCGTCGGCCATCTTCGTCACCGCCAGCGCCGGCGCGAGCGCCTCGTGGTGATGCGTTTCCAGTTCCACATCCAGCAACTGCTCCAGCTCGTGCGGATTCATGCTGCCGCCCACCATCAGACGCAGACAGTCCGTGGTGAACTCGATCAAGTGATGCTCGCGAAGCAGGCGTGGATACGCGGAAAACAGCGAGCTCGATTGCGGATCCTCGATGTGTTCTTCCACGCCGAGCAGGCCTTCCTTGCGGATCACGCCGAACAGGTCATAGAGCATGGAGAGCAGGTCGACGTAATCCTGCTTCTTGTACTTGGGCCCTTTCAGCAGGCCCACGGCATCGGCCAGCGCCGCCTTCACCACCTTCGGCGGATTTGCCGACAGAAACGCCCCCAGTGCGCCGCCCGCGATGATCAGCAACTCGTACGGCTGCCACAAGGCGAGAATCTGCCCGTGCGACAGCACAAAGCCGCCCAGCACGCACGCCACGACCACCGCCGCACCCACAAGAACCAACATAGCCGCTCCGGAATTCGGAGCCGACGACTCCGCGCTTCCGTTTTATCGGCGCGGGTGGGGGGAAGTTGAGAAAGCGTTTTCGGGTTTGGTGGGGGGACAGAGCGGTTGGCTGGTCCGCTGTCCTTGTTGGGTTGGCGCGGATCTTCGGTCGCTTGCGCCAGGCTGGCGGGCGCCATGTCATGATGGAGCGGGGGGGCAGCAACGCCGTCGCTCGCGCAGTTTTCAATGTGCTGCTGCGATCGGCTGAATCCGCAACCCATGGCAGACATGGCAGATGTCCAATGGGACTAGCTACTGAAGACTGGGAGAGGGTATGGGGCCATTCGGATATTCACAAGCGACTCTCCGCATCTTTGGTGACTCTCTCGTTCCCGAAGATGTCTCTCGGTTGCTCGGCTGCGAAGCAATCGCTTCTGAGCGCAAGGGCGAGCGGATCGTCGGTCAGGCCGACCGGGACGGTGCGCATCGCACGTACTGGCATGTGGCGCCTGCAAGTTCAGCGCGCCGAGCCCGAGGATTTGGCAGGGCAGATCGATGAGCTTCTTGGAGTGCTGACGGATGACATGGCTGCCTGGGCGGCTGTCAGGGAGACGTGCCGAATCAACCTATTCGTCGGGTTATTCATGAATTCCAGCAATAACGGAGTCTCCCTGTCGCCTGCCCATCTGCTCGCTTTGGGCGAAAGAGGCATTGAACTCGGCCTGGACGTTTACGATCACTCAGAAGACTAAGCGTGTAACAGGGAAGATCAGCTTCCGATTCTAGGCGGACCCATGTGCAGGGCGATTCGGTCAAGTCATTTACGGTGAAGCTACTTCCCATCTGTTGCACTCGCTGTCCTTACGGCTGCTGGCGGCTTTCCGCTGCAGATAGCGAAGACCTGCCCAATGGAGTCCTCCGCGCCAATCGATGCTCGCGACGTGCGACGCGGCCCGCCTTGATCCCCTGATCACATTGCAGCCAGAATGCTTCGCTTCGGATACCGATAGCCAGCCGAGGGTTGCAACGCCCATGATGGACGAATCGAAAGTCGCGAAAGAAACGAAGAGCCACGGCGCCGGAGAAACCTCCGCAGATGTCGGGGCGAGCGGGAAGATCTCACGCCGCGAATTCCTCGCGGGCACGGCTATCGCAGCAACCGGACTGATGATCGTGCCCCGTCACGTTCTGGGCGGGCCTGGCCATACGCCACCCAGCGATCGTTTGAACATAGCCGGCATCGGCGTGGGCGGCATGGGCATGCACAACATGCGGGCCCTGGCCGGCGAGAACATCGTCGCGTTGTGCGACGTGGATTGGGGCTATACGGACAAGTCCTTTCAGGGGATGGTCGATGGCCTCGGAAAAGCGCAGGCACGCCTGGACAAGGCCCAGACCGCGAAAGAACGGCAGAGACTGCAGGACGAGATCGAGCAGACCAAGCTGCTTTCCGGCAAGTTCAACTCCAAGCGTTATACCGACTACCGCCGGATGCTCGAACAGCAGAAGGACATCGACGCGGTAGTCATCGCAACACCGGACCACCTGCATGCAGTGATGGCCAGCGCGGCGATGAGTCATGGCAAGCACGTGTATCTGCAGAAGCCGCTCACGTGGTCCATCTACGAAGCTCGCGAGCTGTCCAGAAAGGCTAAGGACAATCCCAAGCTCGTCACGCAGATGGGCAACCAGGGGCATTCGAGCGACGATGCCCGGTTGATCAACGAGTACATCGCGGCGGGAGCGATTGGCGACGTGCGCGAGGTTCACGTCTGGACGAACCGTCCGCTCGCTTACTGGCCGCAGGGCATTCCACGTCCGCAAGCCAGGCCGCGACCGGACGACGCGAACTGGAACGAGGGTGCCGTGATGGATCGGCTCGCCAATGCCATGGTCGGCAATTATCCGAAGCCGGAAGGGCTGGCATGGGATCTCTTCCTTGGCCCCGGCCCCGTCGTCGACTACCACCCGGTGTATCACCCGTTCAACTGGCGCGGCTGGGTGGATTGGGGCGTAGGCGCCATTGGCGATATGGGCGCGCACCTGATCGATTCCCCGTTCTGGTCACTGGACCTGGGCTTCCCGACCTCCGTGGAAACCGTGTCGACGCCATTCAACGGTGCGTCGTACCCCATGGCGACCATGACGTACTACGACTTCCCCGCACGCGGCAGCAAACCACCGGTGAAGCTCACCTGGTATGACGGCGCCTTGCTGCCCCCGGGTCTGCAAGCGTTGGGGGCGGGGGAGATGAGCAAGGACGGTGGTGTCCTCTACGTTGGCGATAAGGGCAAGCTGATCCACGAAACCTACGGCAAGAACCCGCGCCTGTTGCCTCAATCCCTGCACGATTCGGTGGGCACGCCTCCCCAGGCCTTTGCGCGCATCAAGACCTCGCACGAGATGAACTGGGTCGATGCCTGCAAAGGGAAAGCGGAAGCGTCATCGCCATTCTCGTATGCCGCACGGCTGACGGAAGTGATGCTGCTGGGCATCGTATCCCTTCGCGCTGGTGGCAGGATCGAGTACGACGCGGAGAACATGCGCATCACCAATATGCCGGAGGCCAACGCGTTTCTGCGGCGCGAGTATCGCGAGGGGTGGGTTCTCTAGCAACGACAACAGCGCAGGCACTCAAGACCCTGGACGTGCCAATCGCCTTTGCAAGTTACGCGCAAAGCGCTCTGCCGCTTCCGGCGTGCTGCCGAGGTGAAGGAAGGGTTCGATCAGTTCCAGCTCCATCAACAGGAATCTTCCTTCGGACATCACGCCGTCGACGCGCGCGTAGGCCACATCGGCGTGGCCGAGTTCGGCGGTGGCTGAGAGCGCGCGTTGAGCGCTTGCGATAAGCGCGGCGTCGGGTTCGAAGCGCTCGGCGGTGCCTCCGAATTCGGACTGCACGCGGTAGTCCCCGGATGCAGGCCGCTTTATCACGGCGTGGCTGTATTCGCCGTCGAAGAACATCAGGGACAATTCGCCATCGCTGACGATTTCCCGCACGAATGGCTGAATCAAATACTCAAATTCCTTTGGCAACTGCTTTACTGCCTGGTCAAAGGTCGGATCACCGGCGATTCCGCGCGCCGTATGCCAGGCGGTGCCGCTGATCGTCGGCTTGATGACGACCTCGCGGCCTGGCGCTTCGACCAACACCTGTTGCACCTCCGTTCCCCGTGCGATGGATGTGGGAATGATGGGGACGTCCCGCGCAGCGAGTTCGGGGAGGTAGCGCTTGTTGCTGTTCCATCGCAATACCGCTTTGGGGTTGATCGTCGGAACAGGGAGCCTCTCCAGCCAATCGGCGAAGGCGGCGTAGTGCTTGAAATAGTCCCAGGTCGAGCGCATCAGCACGGCGTCGTAACGTGACCAGTCGACGCTGGGGTCGTTCCAGACGCAGGCAACGGGCTCGATGCCAAGGCGCCGCAGTGAAGCCGCCAGATGGGCGTCATCCGGATGGATATCCGGAATCATCGAGGACGTAGCGAGGGCAAGGCGGTGAGTGATCGAACCGGGCATGGCAAAACCTCCATCAATGGAGGGCGCCCTTGTCTGATAGATCGAAACCGAGCGTGGCGGATCGAGTCCATCGCAGCACCCCTCGGTTACGACTGCGCATAGCCTGCTTGCGCGATGGTTAGGCATCGATGTGACGATGCGTGCGTAGTCTCGCCAACCTGGCGGCGCCTCGTCAATGCTTCTTTTCAAGAGTGAAGCGACATTGGCCTCGATGTGATGCGAGGCAGGGCCGGCGTGTCCACATCGGCCCTGAAGTTGGCGAGATTGCCCGCTACGGCGCCGGCGACGTTCGCCATTGCGCCGCCTGTTCCTGGATGAGTTGCCATAGCTGGTTCGCCACCGGCCCGTGCGGGCGGTCATGACGGCGGGCCGCCACCAGGTCTTCCACGCTGCCCGTCAGGTACTTGCCTGTGAGCGATATCAGGCGGCCATCGCGCAGTTCCTGTTCGACCAGGAAGCGGGGCAGGTGTCCCCAGGCCATGCCGCACAGGATCACTTCCTTCTTCATGAGCTGGTCCGCGACCGTGCATTGCGGCGCGCCATCCACCACGAAGTAGTCGCGCGATTCCGAGCTTTGCGCCGTATCGCGCATGATGCATTGCGTGAGCTCGCGCAATTGCTCGCGCCGTATCGAGCGAGTGACGCGAAACGGCAGGAATCCCGGCGCCGCTACCGGGATGAACTGCACCGGGCACAGGTCCAGCCATTCGATGCGTGCATCGTGCTTGTCGACGTGGTGGAAGATCAGATCGGCTTCGTCGTTGAACAGGCGCTCCCACGGGCCCGTGACGGCTTCAAAGTGGAGATGCAGTCGCGTGCTCGGGTGCTGCGCGAAAAAGCCGCTCAGCAAGCGCAGCGTTTGCGGCACCGGACACATGTCGCCGATCACCACGCGCAGCTCGCTTTCCTTGCCCATGGCCAGTTGCGCCGTGTGGGCGTGCAGGCTTTCCAGTTCGCGCAAAAGCGCTTGCGCGCGGCGATGGAACGACTGGCCCGCGGGCGTGAGTTGCACGCGGTAGCCACCGCGCTCCAACAGCATGAAACCCAACTGCCGTTCGAGCTTGGCGACGGCGGCGAAGACGGCAGGGTGCGTGCGGTTCATGACCTGGGCTGCGGCTTGAAAGCCGCCTGCCTTGACCACGGCGTCGAAGCATTGAAGGTCGTGGAGGGTGAAAGGGCTCATGTCCAAAATACTTACGTAGTTGGTAGAAACTTTGTAATTTTTTGATGGGCGGGCGGCGCCTAGCATCTCTCCTCGAACCGGGCATCAGCCCGGCCCAAACCCAAGGAGCAGAGCGCCATGAGCGACACAAACTTCATCACCACCGGCGACGGCTGCCGCCTGGCCTATCGCCTGGACGGCGACGCCAACAAGCCCGTGCTCGTCCTGTCCAACTCCATTGGCACGACGATGCATATGTGGGATGGACAGATCGCCGCGCTGATCCCGCACTTCCGCGTGCTGCGCTACGACGGTCGCGGACACGGCAAGTCGGATGCGCCCGCAGGGGCCTATTCAATGGACCGGCTGGGCCGCGACGTCATCGAGTTGCTCGATGCGCTAGGTATTGAGCGCGCGCATTTCCTCGGCCTGTCGCTTGGCGGCTTCGTGGGCCAATGGCTCGGCATCCATGCGCCCGAGCGCGTCGACAAACTGATCCTGAGCAATACGTCTGCCCAACTGGGACCCGCCAGCGAGTTCGACGCACGCATTGCCGCCTTGCATACGTCGCCCGACATGGCCGCCGTGGCGGAGGCGTTCCTCGCCAACTGGTTTCCCGCTTCCATGCTCGAATCAAGGCAACCGGCGGTCGAGCCGTTCCGCGACATGCTGCTTTCCACCACTCCCCAGGGCCTGGCAGGCAACTACGCGGCAGTGCGCGACAGCGACATGCGTAGAACCATCGCCCTCATCAACCGCCCCACGCTGGTGATCGCGGGAATAAACGATACCGTCACCCTGGCAAGCCACGGCGAGTACATCGCATCGACCGTGCCGGGCGCGCGCCTGGTGATGATGCAGGCTGTGCACCTGCCCAATGTGGAACACCCGGACCTGTACGCGCACACTGTGCTGGATTTCCTGCTCGAAGGCGAGGCTGCAGCCCGGCTTGCGAATACGAGATCAGATTTGGAAAAAGTAGGCTGAAAAGAGGGCGGCTTCGACCCGTGGCGGACTTCGTCGAGCATGGTAATTTGCAACCAGATCGAGGCGGGCGCCGTCGGAGGGCTGGTGAAGGTATTCGCGGGGTGCTCCCGGATTTCATCCGGGCTACGTGAGCTAGTAGCCCGGATGGAGCGCAGCGGAATCCGGGGATGCGGCAGCGCCAACGCGTGGATTCTGGCGAAGGTGATCGCGGGTTGATCCCGGATTTCATCCGGGCTACGTGAACTAGTAGCCCGGATGGAGCGCAGCGGAATCCGGGAATGCCGGAGCGCCGGCGCATGGACTCTGATAAAGGTGTTCGCTAGGTGACCCCGGATTCCATCCGGGCTACGCGGACGTGGCGTAGGCGTTCGCCGTGGGCTTGTCGAGCCCTCGCCCGACGTGCCTGTTTTGGGCGGCAGGCGTACTCTGTTTATGTCACCCGCGCCGTCTGTCTTGTCTTCTTCGGGGCTGCGCGGGTGACCACGGCAGTGATGCCGTGTGTCGCGAGTCGCCGGTGTTTGCACCACCGACGACCCGCTAACCATAGCCAACTTAGCGAGAGTTGATCATGGCTAACCGCGATCATAAGGCAGGGCCACGTCCGTCTTCACCCTCCGACGGCAGCCAAACGCCTTCACCGCACGACCCGAACGGGTTTGTTTCGCCACCTTCGTATGACCCGCACACCACCGCACTCGCGGTGCTCACGTATTTGCGTGATCGCCTGGAGCAACGAGAATGGGCGGTGATTCCGTGGGGCTTGCCGGGCGAGCCCATCGTCGGGTCGCTGACGCGTGAAGTGTCGGCGGCGCTCGATATTGCCGTGCACAGCGTCGAGCTGTCCGCCGGCACGCCATCCCCTCGGCGTGCCGTAACCGCTTAAACCCGTCCGTTGATCGTTCCCGTGGCGCATCGGTTCACGGGTCGATGTGCCACACCTCGGGGCGATCACGGGCGGGGCTAAGGCATCCCTTACATGCAACGACGCGAACCCCGCGTCGGCGTTTCCCTGTGCCTGACAGGAAATCCACCATGACAGTCAAATCGAACATTCAGCTGAGCGCTTCAGCGCGCGTTCGCTCGCCCGGCGACGTGCTGCGCGACGACTACATGCAGCCCGCCGCCATGACCACGGCGGAACTCGCCCGCCGCACCGGCCTGCCGTTGAGCCGGGTGCGACGCATCATCCATGGCGAACCCATCGACACCGAATGCGCCACGCGTTTCGCCGCCGTATTCCGCACCAGCGTGCTGTACTGAATGGTGTTGCAGGTGGAGTTCGATATGGCACGCGAACGGCGCAACCGCGAGCGCGGCGGCATGGGTGTGCTGTAGACGTGACGCGTTGCGTGCAACTTGCCGCTGTGGAGCGGCAAGGCATCCCTCATTCCGATGGCGATGCCGCCTTGAACGTCACCACCAGCACATCGCGGAAGGCGGGTTGATCCGCGTCGAGCGGGCTTACCGGCGTTACGCCGTGGTAGACGCTATGGTCGTAGACCAGCGCGGCATCCAGCGGATGCGTCAGCGTGAAGTCGCCAAGCAGTTTGCCGTCGGGCGTGTGGATGGTAGTGGTGCCGCTGGCGATGTTCTGGCGATTGACGAGCAGCACCAGCACGTAATCCACGCCATCGCGATGGCTGCCTTCGGGCGTCGGTTCGCCCGCGGCATTGGCGGTGGCCTCGATGCGGAATTGATGCACCTCGATATGCCAGCGGCGCGTGGCGGGCGCGGTCTGGCCGAACAGGTGGTGACAGAAGCGAAGGATGGTGCGCAGCGTGTCGCCGTGGGCAATGGGCGCGGCAATGGGCTCGAACCAGCGCTCGATATCGCCCTGCAAGGCGTTGTACTGCAGGCTCTGGAAGTGGGCCTGATGCGGCTCGGGCAGCACTGGGCCATCGGCAGTGGCGGAAAACGTGCCGTGGCGACGGCGGCGGAAGCGGCCTTTCGCGGCCAGGTAAGGGTCGGGCCCCAGGTGGTTCCAGCTCTCCGCGAAGTCCGTCCAGTCCGTCAGCTCGCCCAGCGAGGTGAGCAGGGGGCGCATCTGTTCGCCTTCCACAAAGGCGTATCCCGGCGACGTCAGTTGCGCGGACAGCGTTGAAACGGGCAAATCGGCAGGCTTGTGCATGGGCCTCATTTTAGGCGCTCGCGGTGATCGATGCCGCACGTTGCGCCTGGAAGCCTGCGCGCAGGTTTCGTCGCCGTCGCGCATGTGCATTGAAGTGACCTGCCCCCGGGCTTAGGGCCAAAACCTATTTCGTAGAGTCCAAGGTTGCGAGCTTATCGCTCGGTGATGGGTTGGCAAGGGTTCCTTGATCGCGAAGTGTGGCCGCAAACGCGGAAGGCG
>Ga0268248_100124_pt1 | contig 55921 bp, 74 predicted proteins | sample AgamicAtAme_FD_200856 | JGI IMG/M metagenome (GOLD analysis project Ga0268248, IMG submission 200856) | Agave microbial communities from Guanajuato, Mexico - At.Am.e (v2) (version 2) | ecosystem: Host-associated > Plants > Phyllosphere > Phylloplane/Leaf | place: Guanajuato, Mexico | collected... | reverse complement strand
GGTCGATCTTCTGCCGCATCGTTTGTAGGATGGGTAGATCTGATTTTTCGAAATCCGGCTAAGGCCGATTGACCTTCTTGGGTTTCGCCTTCGCGGGCTCGGTGCCCCCAAGCTCGGGATCGGTGGCACGGGCATAGAGCTGGATGGCGACCGCCTCGCCCATGATGTCGGGCTCGGGAGCCGACTGGATAAGCTCGACGAGGTTGACCACCAGGACCGCGACGGCCACCCCGTTGCTCGGAGGATCGCCGATGCAATCGCGCATCTTCGCCTCGTAGGCGGCAAACTCGTCGGTCTCCGCCAGGGCGTCGAGCACTTGGCACGTCTGGAAAACCTTGGCTTTCCGCAGCTCGGCGGCATCGGTCTTTTTCGGCATTACGTGATCTCCAGGCTGGCGGCGGTTATTGCCCCCGGCCGCAGAATCCGTCCAGGTTTTGAGTGGTCCGCCTCCCGGCTTGTGGTTACGATTGCGCACCGTAACCCGGAGGCCACCATGCGCTCTGTCATCCTCGCCGCCATCCTGCTCGCGGGCTGCGCCCGCGTCGGCAGCTATTACGATGAAACCCGCCTGTCGCAGCTCCAGCCGGGCGTCACCACGCCCCAGCAGGCCGAGGCCATCCTGGGCGGGCGCCCGACGACCGTGGCGCAGCGGGCGGACGGAACCACGGTGCGGGTTTGGTCCTACACCGTCGCCAGCCCCTTCGGCGCCGCCGCCAAGACCGCCACGGTGGTCTTCGGCGAGGACGGCCGCATGCTGCGGGCGGGCTGGACGGACACCCGGCTCTAGGACCGTCAGTGCAGCAGGCGGCGGTTCACTTCCGCCGCTGCCTCGCCCCACGCCAAGCGCGCCAAGTCGCTCTGGCTCGCGGCGCTCTCCAGCATCAGCGCATGCAGGCGCCGGGCAAAAGCCTGCATGTCGGTTTTCTCAACGCTTGTCTGCCCCGCTGGCGACGGGGCGTCATCGTCCGATTTCGGCATTCTGCGGTCTCCTGACGGGCCGCGGGAGTTACCCGCTGCCGCCAAGCCCGTCTAGGGATTATCCCTGCCGGCCGCGAAATCCGGACCGGGCGCACAGCCCGGCGCCGCTATGATGATCGAGCCGTCAGCGCCCTTCGTCACCGTCGCTCGAGTCCGGTGCCACTGACTGAGCACCCGCTGCACTGCCAGCGCCAGCGATGTAACCGGCTCGGTTCGGAGATCGGTGGCGGGCACCGTCTCCTGGATTTCTTCCAGCTCCGCCATCGCCCGCGCCAGCTCAGCGACCATCGACGCCCCTCCCCTCAGATGGACGGGCGGCAATATGCGCAGCCCGCCACGGCTGCCAAGGGCGCAATTTCACGAATATAACCGAGAGTAGAAAAAGGCGGCTTGGGCCTTCAACACCGCCCTCCCTATCTTTTATGGCTGGAAGAATCCATATTCAGTGCATATTAATTATGATCGTGAATCTCTCTCTCTATCCATTATATACCATATCTCTATATTATTTGGCCCATATGATAAAAAAGATAAGAAGAATAAGGAGTTAGAAAGGGCCGATGGCGGGCCGGAAGCCGGGCCGGGGCACTGGCGGAGGGGTGGTTTATTTAGACCGTTCCGGATAGTTTGTTAAAAAATCGGAACGTGGATATGTCATTAATAAATAAATCAAAACGACTCCTTACGTAACGCTATCATTTAGGGCCGGAACGATCGGCTTCCCGGCACGCCAAATGAACACCTATGATTTAGTTATTGAAGCCGTGTTTGCGGATTTGGTTTTCATCCGTATTTTCTTCGATACGAACGAAAATCTGCGATTTATCGCTTGGCTAGGTATTCGCGGATACGGTTTGGATCTGCGTCGCCCTCGACCACGAAGCGCTCGGGCTGCTGCGACCAATACCGGGCTTTGTTTTTCCCGATGCGGTGCCGGCCGAGATAGGTGAAGCCGAGATCCGACAGCAGCTTGTTGATCGTGCGGGTGGCGGGGGCCACCATGCCGTCATCGGCCATTTTGTCGGCCAGCAGCGTGGCGTTCAGCAGCTCCCGGCTCAGCTCGGGCTCGCCGGCCGCCAGGATGTCCTCGACGGCTTCCTGCTCCTCCGTCTTCGCCACATCCACCATGTAGCGCTTGCCAATGGAGGACGGCGCCCGGCCCGCCGGGTCAAATTCCTCGTCAAGCTCATATTCGAGGAGCCATTTCCGCAGCGCTCCGGCCGAGCGCTGCACTGCCCGGTAGAGATGCGGGTAATAATCGGGATTCTCCCGTTTGAAATCCTCCAGGGCGGATTTCACCTGCCAGGGCGAATGCACCACGAAATAGCGACTGTCGCTGTCACCGACCGGCAGGGCGTCGCGGTAATTGGTCAGCAGCAGATACGCGGCCGTGTTGGGGATGAGGTAGGGATCCCGATGCATGCGGCGGATCTGGACCACGGCATTCGTGATGAACGGCTTGATCCGGTTCAGGATGTCGAACCGGTTATGGCCGTGCCACCGCACTTCCTCGACCACCGAGAACAACCGACCCTCCGCCCAGGCGGTGAACCGATCCTCCAGGATGTCGCCGGTCAGCATGCCGACATTCTCCACCCCGAGCGCCGCGGCCATCAGATGAAAGATCCACGATTTGCCGTCGCCCTCGATGCCCTGGAGCACCAGCGCCCAATTCGGCCGCTTCTGCGTCTTCACCACATAGGCGAGATAGGAGAGGAACAGCCGGCGGTCGCGCTCATTCGGGATGAGGTGGGCGAAGTGCCGTTCGGCCAGCGCCACATCCTGCCGCTCGGTCATCCGTAACTGCTCGGGAGTGTCCGGAACCGACCGGTCGCTGTATGTGTTGACGTAGGCGACGCCGTTGAGCGTGAAAATGTCGTCTTCGTCCGGCTTATACATGCGCGTCCGGACGATGGGGATTTGGAACAGCGAAAGGGCCGCGTCCGCCGGTTGCACCTCCGGGAAGGCGCGGCCCTCCAGCACGTCACGGCGGGACAGCATGCGCCGCGCATGGGCGTCGTTGAACGCCTGCCGCGTCATGCTGGTGCCGGTTTCGCGGTGGAAAAACAGTGAGTCATCGGTGCAATAGACCCACCCCTTGACCCACGGCGGCATCCGCTGCCGCTCCGGATCCTCGAAGCGGATCATGTCGCGGCTGTCGCGGATGGACAGGCTGTCGCCCGTCACCCGCTTGTAGGCGCTCCGCAGTCGGCCGGCGATGAGATTGCGGGTGTGCTTCTCGAAGGGCGCCACCTTCGCCAGCGCCGCCGCCTTCAGCACATCCTCCAGCGTCTTCGATTCGGCCAGCGCCGTCTCGACTTCCTGCCGCCGCTCGGTCGATGCCTCGCGCTCGGCCTCTTTCGCCAAGGCCAGGATCCAGCGGGCCGTCTTCGCCCCGGCCCGGTCCGACCGGCGGAAGGTGTCCCATTTCTCCCGGCATTCGTCCTCATTGAAGTTCGAGCACCGTGAGCTGTAGTCGATGAACAGCTCCAGGCCGGTCTCGTCGTCATCCTGGTATTCGTGCTTCAGGGCGGCGCAGATGCCGAGCCATTCGTTGTAGGTCTCGAAGGCCGGGATGAGCATGAGCTTCTGCCGCATGGTGTCGGCGTCGATGCCCACCGGACCCTTCAAGTCGATGTCGGCCGACCAGTCATCCGGATCCGCCACCGCGGCCTTGGGCGCCAGCGGCGCCAGCTCGGTCTTGACCTTCAGCGTCCATCCCAGCTCGGCCGCCATGCGCTCGAATTCGGCGACGATCGCCTGCGCCTGCTCCGCCGTCAGCTCGGTCAGCTCGTCGCGGGGAACCGAGTGAGGGCCGCGCCCGCCGATCCACCAATACGGCTTGCCGGTGTCGGGATGGATGTGGTGCGAGACGAATTGCTGGCCGTCGCCGAGGATCTCCACCTTGGCGTCGTTGCCCCAGCCATCGACGTATTTCCGTGATTGCACCTTGGGGAACGGCGCATCAGTGCGGAACATCAGTAGCCGCTTCGGCCACGCCCCGAAGCGGATCGGCGCCGGCCCGATGTGCTCCAGCACCCACCGCTCCATGTGCTCGGCGGCCTGGATATCCCGGATGTCGAGATCGACGCCCGGCACCGTCGCGGCGAGGATGCCCACGCCACTCTCGGCCTGTCCGTTGCCCACCCATTTTTTCACGAGATCGGGCGTGGCGTGGATCTTCTCCCAGCCCCTCCAGGGCGGCCTTTTCTCGCCCGGCCTTATCGGAATGATGGGATAGCCGCGGGCCAGGACGCGCAGCCCCAGCTCGGCGAGATAGTGTTTTTGTTGCGTCACCGGATCACCTTATCTGTCACTCCTCCCCGCGGGCGGGCGCGTCACGGCATGGCGGGGGCCTCCAGCCGGGCGAAAATCTCGGGGCACAGCAGCTCTCGCGGCATCAGGTGCGGGCCTAGCTCGCGCTCGATGTTCTTCGCCATGGCTGGCGAAATCTGGGATCGGGAGCAGGCCGTGGTCGCAAGAGTGTGAGGGTTGTAACCGAGTTCGACCGATAAATCGGCCAACGTTCCGCGTTCGGACGCGTAAAGAGCGGCCAATCTCAACAGGAACCGAACGCGTGCCTGCCCGCGCCTGTCCGCCGGAATACGCGATAACCAGTCGGGAAGGGGCAGGGCCATACTCGTCCTCGTGTGCTCCGGGTGTTGACTACAACCATCGGTTCGCTGTTTAACGTTGACCACAACCCGCCGCAAGGGCGCGTTGGGAACGGGAGAGAGTGGTTGTGAGTCTCGAACAAAAGATGCAGCTCCTCGTCGAAAGCCTGGATCGCAACACTGCGGCAGTGCTCGCGGCGAGGGGCCTGAACGCGCAGGCATCCGAGCCGGCGGAGGAGATCGCGGAGGAGACCGAGGCGGCGCCGAAGACCGCCGCGGCGCCTGCCAAGCGTGGCCCCGGCCGCCCGCCGAAGGCGAAGCCCCTCACGCTCGATGACTGCAAGGAAGTCGCGTTCGAGGTGAAGGAAAAGCTGGGGACGGATGCTGCTAAGGCATTGATCGCGCAGCATGGCGCGTCGAGCCTTCAGAAGCTCGATCCCAAGAATTTCGCCGCGTTCATTGCGGACTGCAAGAAGTCGCTGGCCGCCGCCCCGGCCGCGGATGACGGCGAGGCCGAGGAAGACCTGTAAGGATCGGGAGCCGGCCCGTGGACGATATCGATACGATCGAGGAAGGCCAGGGCGGGCATAGCCTGTTCGCGCCTTCCGCGTCCGCGGGCTGGCTTGCCTGCGCCGATTATCTCGCGGCCAACGCGGGAAAGGGGGACTCCGCCGGGTTTTATGCCGCGGAGGGCACCGTTTTCCACGCGATAATGACGGACCGGATCGAGCTGGGGTATTTCACGGCGAGGGAGGGCGATGTCGAGAAGGCCGAGGCCGGCGGCATCGTCCATGAGGTGGAAGTGACTTCCGAGATGCTGGCCCATGCCGAAGACTGCGCCCGCATCATCGAAAAACTCTACCAAGAGGCGAGCCCGGCCGACCTATACACCGAGCGGCGGGTGGATTTCAGCGATCTCACCCCGATCGCCCGGCAAGGCGGGACGTGCGATGTCGCCATTTGCTCGCCCGGCAAGCTCATCATCCGCGACTATAAATATGGCCGCGGCGTGCGCGTGGACGCGGAAAACAACCCGCAGCTCATGCTCTACGCTTACGGGTTTTTCCGCGAGTGGGATTGGGCATACGGGTTCCAGCGCATCAATATCGGGATCCTTCAGCCCCGTTTGGAGCGTTTCGACGAGCACGAGTTCGGCCGCGAGGAGCTGCTGGCCTTCGCCGAGATGGTCCGCGAACGGGCCGCTCTCGCATGGGAAGCGCTGAAAAAGGGCGGGATCCAGCGGACTCCCAGCCCCAAGGCGTGCCAGTGGTGCGGCAGCCGGGCGCTCTGCCCGGCCAGGGCGAGCCTTCTGGAGTCCATGGTCGATGAGACCTTCGAGGATCTGGAAGCCGAGCCCAAGAGCCTCGCGGTGATGGAAGCGACAACGGAACGACTGGACGGGGAGGCGTTCGAGCCCCGCATCGTTCCGGCCGCCGAGCTGACGACCGCCCAGCTCGCCCGCCTGCTGCGCTGGCGCCGCGACGTGGAGAGCTGGTTCAAGGATGTCGAGGCCGAGCTGCTGCGGCGGGCCGAGGACGGGGATGAGACTCCCGGCTGGAAGCTCGTCGAGGGGCGGACGCGCAGGAAGTGGCGGGATGAGCAGGACGCCGAGCGCTTGCTGGTGAAGCTCGGGCTGCAACCAAACGAGTTCTACACGCTCGAAGCGATTTCCGTTTCAGCGGCGCAAGAGAAGCTGAAACGGGTGGGCATCGGCCGCAAGCGCGCGGCCGATCTGCTGGCGCCGGTTGTCGTCAAGCCGCCGGGACGGCCCACGCTTGTCCCGCTGTTCGACAACCGGCCCCAGCTCCAGGGACACGGCGACGATTTCGAGATCATCGAAGACGACGAGCTGTGAGCACGCGAAACAGGAGAGAGTGGGAATGAGCGAGACGCGGGAACCGGTCAAGAAGGTCAGGAATGCGGTGCTCTACAGCGACGGCACCATTCGCGTCGATAATGTGCGGGCGTCCTACCCGCATCTGCTGAAGCCCTATGCCGGGAACAACGATGAGGGCGGCGGCGGCGAGCCGAAGTATTCCCTTGTCGCGCTGCTGCCGAAGGACACGCACGCCGCGGCCAAGGCTCTGATCGAGGCGCGCATAAACGAGATCCTGAAGGAAAATAAGCTGAAGGCGCTGCCCGACGACAGGCTTTGCCTGCGCGACGGCGACAAGTCCGGCAAGGCCGAGAACGAGGGCATGTGGACGCTGAGCGCCCGCGAGAGCCGCGCCCCGGTGCTGCGCTCGCCGAGCAAGGGCGTGATCCGGCCGGGCGATACGGTGCGCGTCGCCGGCCGCGACGTGAAAGCCGAGGATCTGTTCTACGGCGGCTGCTGGGTGAATGCCATCTTCCGGTTCTGGTATCAGAACAACAAGTATGGCAAGCGCGTCAACGGCGGGCTCGTCGCGGTGCAGTTCGTGCGTGACGGCGAGGCGTTCGGCCAGGGCCGCATCTCCGAGGATGCGATCGACGACAGCTTCGAGGCGTTGGAGGACGACGAGAGCGGTTTCGAGGACGCGGACGAAAACGAAGACGAATACGCGGGTCTCTGAGCCCCCGGCGATGCGGCTCCTGCCGGCGTGGCTCCCCCGGCGCCGGCTTGCTGGAGCAGACGGGCAGCGCGACCGACGCCCTCGCATCACCGGCACCTTGCCCCGCGGCTTTAAGGCTTGGCCTCCCACAAGCCGGGGGCCGCGGGGCCTTTTATCCCGAGCTTCCGCGGCTGTTCCCCCAACAGACCTGTCGCGGGAGGGTGCCAGGGTGTGCCGTGGCTGCGCTGGGCGCGGCGGCCCCCTGGCATCATCTTCTGGCCGAGGCGACCGTGACCGCTATCAGTCTCGATTATGAAACGTTCAGTGAGGTCGATCTGAAAGCGGCGGGGCTTGACCGCTACGCCCGCGAGGCGCGGGTGCTGTTGTGCGCCTATGCTTTCGACGGCGGGCGGCCGAAGCTGTGGCAGGAAGGCGATCCCTTCCCGCGCGAGGTCCGCGAGGCGCTGCTGGATCCGGCAGTGGAGAAGTGGAGTTTCAACGCGCAGTTCGAGCGCACCATCACCATGCGGGCGCTCCGCATCCCGACGCCCATCGAGGGCTGGCGATGCACGCAGGCGCTTGCCTACATGCAATCGTTCTCGGGTGGCCTGGAGGAAGTCGGCGCCCAGATGGGGATACCGGCGGACAAGCTCAAATCCAAAGAGGGCAAGCGCCTCATCCGCATGTTCTGCATGCCGCAGCGGATCACGAAGAAGCAGCCGCATCGCATCCGCGACCGCGACACCGATCCGTTGGAGTGGGAGTTGTTCGGCGATTACTGCATTCAGGATGTCGTCGCCGAGACCGAGATCAAGCGCCGTCTCATCCAGTTTCCGGTGCTCGACGAGGAGTGGCGGCTATACGAGCTTGATCAGCTCATCAACGACCGGGGCATGCCGGTCGATCTCGATTTCGTCGGGAACGCCATGGCGATGGCGAAGCGCCGCACCGATGAGCTGGTGCGGCGGATGGCGGAGCTGACCGGCATCGCCAATCCCAACAGCACGTCGCAGCTCCTCCCGTGGCTGCGCGAGCGGGGATATCCCTTCGAGGATCTACAGAAGGCCACCGTCCAGAAGGTGCTCACCGAGAATGCGGAGGCGCCGAAGCGCTTCCTGACGGCGGATTGCGTCAGGGTGCTCAAGCTGCGGCAATGGGCCGCCCGGATCTCGACCCGCAAGGCAACCGCCGTCGCAAAATCTGTCGGCCCTGACGGGATGATGCGCTACATTTTCCAGTTCGCCGGGGCGTCGCGCACGAATCGCTGGGCCGGGAGGCGCGTCCAGCCGCAAAATCTGCCGCGCACGCCGAAGATTTTGGAGGCGCCGAAGGGCGAGCCGCCCGAGAGCGTGCTGGGCTGGGCGACCGACTGCATCCGCTTCGGCGACTATGACGGGCTGCATCTGCTCAGCCGCGAGCCCATGGAAATTCTCGTCGGCTGCACGCGCTCGATGTTCCGCGCACCGGACGGCTGGGAGCTTGGGGTGTGCGATCTGTCGGCGATCGAGAGTCGTGTGATCGCGTGGCTGTCGCGCTGCGAGCGGCTGATCAAGGTCTTTGAGGACGGCCTGGATCCCTATAAGGATTTCGGCACCTTCCTCTATGGCTGCGCGTATGAGGAAGTGACGAAGGAGCAGCGGACCAACAGCAAACCCGCCGTGTTGGGCGCGGGCTATAGGCTCAGCGGCGGCGAGCTGAAGGACGGCAAGAAGACCGGGCTCTGGGGCTACGCCGAATCCATGGGGATCATGCTGCCGCGGGAGGAGTGCCACCGCGCAGTGCGGATCTTCCGGAACGAGAGTTATCCGGAGATCCCGCAGCTCTGGTATGACCTGGAAGCCGCCGCCTCGCGGGCGCTGCGGCGGAAGACGCCCACCGATGTCGGCGGCTGCGTCTTCGAGTATATCAAGCCCTACCTGACGGTGCTGCTGCCGTCCGGCCGGCGCATGTATTATTATAAGCCGCGCTTCGTCGAGAAGACATTCACCAGCCAAAGCACGGGCGAGGAGTTCACCCGCATCCTGCTCACTCACATGGGCCAGGAGCAGAAGACCGGCGTGTGGATGCGGCTGCCGACGCACGGCGGGAAATTGTGCGAGAATCTGGTGCAGGCGATCGCCCGCGACGTGCTCGCCGATGCCATGCGCCGGGCGCACGAGGCCGGCTTCCATCTCATCGGGCATGTGCATGACGAGCTGATATGGCTGCGCCGCCGCGGCTCAAATGAGCACACGCTGGCGCAAATGCGCGAAATCATGGCCGCGCCGATCCCCTGGCTGCCCGGCATCCCGCTCGATGCGGCCGGCTATTGCGCTGAGTTCTACCGGAAGGACTAGGAAATGGCCGTCGAGAATGTCATGCCGCTGCAAATCCGGCGCGTCGAGAATGGATTCATCCTGTCGATCGCGGAGACGCGGCCGAACGTGCCGCCCCGCAGCCTCGTGGCGGTGACGGCCGAGCAAGTCGCCGCGGTGGCGGCGGAATGGGCGAGGCACGCCGAGCGGGCCTTCCCGCTGTTGACGCCCGAGCAGTTGTTCATCCTGCCGCTCACCGAGGCGGAGCGCGTCGTGGATCCCAAGGCGGAGGGCGGCGACGCCTTCCGCTTCGGCGGCAAGCCGGGCGGGGGCGATTAGCCGTGTCGATCGAGAATGTCCTGGAGCGGATGGGCACGGCCGGCTACCGGCTGAGCAACCTTTTCCAGCGGGCGGATGGGCAGTGGCAGGCCAATGTCATCGACCCCGCCGGCAAATCGCATGAGTTCGGCACCGGGCCGACGCCCGTGCATGCGCTCGTCCTGGCGATGTCGAACGCCAAGCATGAGGTCCAGTGGTTCGGGGTGATGCAGGCGATGGATCGAGCCCTGGAGGCCCGCCGTGAGTGACCGCAGCCTGGACATCCTGGACGCGATCGAGCCCGAGGGCTGGCGCGTCTGGAGCCTCCACCAGCACACGCGCGGCTTCTGGGAAGCCCGCCTCTACAACGTCACCGTGCGGGACCGGGGCGAAGGGAGCGGCTACCTCTCGCCGCACGGGCAGGGCACCACGCCGCGCGACGCCATCCTGGCCGCGCTCGGGCGGCAGAGTGAGCGCGACGAGCTGGCGGCGCTCCCCCAGGCTGTTGTGAGGAGACTCGAGGACGCCCTGGACCGGCTGGCGGAGACATTGCGATGACACGGATCCGAGCCGCCGGCTTCGTCGGCGCTGACACCAGATATTTGGGCGGCGCGCCACGCAAGGCGTTCGACACCTATCCGACCCCGCCCGAGGTCACATGGGCGCTTATCGAGCATGCGCCGCCGCCTCGCGGCGTGCTTCGGGAGCCGGCATGCGGTGACGGCGCCATGGCGCGGGTGCTGAAGGCTGCCGGGTATTCGGTATATGCCAGCGACATCCGCAGGACCGGCTACGGACAGGGCGGCGAGGACTACCTGAAGGCCCTGCCGATGCTTGTCGCAGGAGTGGTGACAAACCCACCCTTCAAGCTGGCCGTCCAGTTCATCCGGAAAGCGCAGAGCGAGGCGCCTTATGTGGCGATGCTCCTCAAATCGACCTTCTGGCATGCGGAGAGCCGCCGCCGGCTGTTCGAGGAGTGCCCGCCGAATCTGATTCTGGCGCTGACCTGGAGGCCCGCGTTCCTGCTCGAAGAACGCGGGAATGCGCCGATGATGGATGTCATTTGGTGCGTTTGGGATACCCGCCTTCCCGCCGGCATGCCGGCATACCGGCTTGCCGGCAAGCCGGCCTCCCGCCCGGCGCCCATCGCCCTGGCAGCCTTGGAGGAAGCGGTGGACCGCCGCCTGGAGGCCCTGAATGATCGAGGATGACATGCTCGCCCTGAGCGCGGCATGCGACCGGCTGCTGATGGCGCTGGAGCCGGGCGCCGATCGGCCGCACCAGCTTTGGTTCGAGCCGACTGCCGCGGCGCCGAAGCACTACCGCGGCCGGATCATGGGCACTTTCCCGACGCGCTGGGATGCGGAGCGGGTGGCGGCGCGGTGCGACATGGCGGCATTGGCGCCGTCCTATCGGGGAAAGTGGGCGGTCCGTGTCCGGCCGGCTTGAATCTTGGCTGGAGGCCAAGGTTGTCCGCGAGGCGCAAAAGCTCGGCTGGTGGCAAGTCAAGCTCATGCAGTGCTCGAAGCGCGGCGTGCCCGACAGGGTTTTCATCCGCGGGGGGCGCGTGGTGTGGATCGAATTCAAGCGGCCGGGCGGCGATGGGGAGCCCGGCAAGCAGCAGAAAATCCGGCATTACGAGATGCGCGCGGCCGGCGCCGAGGTCTTCGTGATTAACTCGCTGGAGGCGGCGCTTGCGGTCCTTCGCTGACACGGAAAAGGCGCCCTCGCGGACGCCTTTTCACCCATGCCGCGCCTCGCGTCACCAAGCGTCGCGTCGCCAAGCCACGCGTGGCCACGCGTCGCCGCGCGCCGCCGCGCACATGGCTCGAATAGGCGGTCTTCGGGTATATTGCCAATCATCCTACCGAGAAGCGGCCGAAGCGAGGGCGCCAGTTGCCCATGCCGATCTGCTCGCCTGCGAGCACAAGGAATTTGCGTATATCCTTGGCGTCGAGAAGTTCGGGGATGTGTTTGATCTTGATATCCGCGCTCCAGGTGTCGAAGCGCGGGCGGGTGCGCATGACCCGGTTTTGCCCGACAACGGCGGATACGCGGAAGCGGAAGCTCTCGATGTCCCATAACTTCCGCGGATCGCGCGGACCTTCGTATAAGAGCTTGGCATTGTTTTCGACCAGCAGCCCGGCTTTGACCGATCTGCCGCTCCGAAACCGCTTCGCTCCTTCCAGCACGACAGCCTCGATCATTTCCGCCGGGAGGCACGGGCTCCCGTCCTCGCCGACATACAGGCTGCCGAACCATTCTTGCCGAGCGACCTCCCACAAGCTTGCTTCGGTTTTGTCGCGCTTGGCTGCCTTAACCGCGTCGCTTATGAGGCGTGAGTGCTGGTTCAGCGGGTCGGACATTTGCGAGTTGTGCATCAGCAGGGGTGCGGCGCCTGTGATGCGAAAGCTGAGCGTCTTGTATGATGACACGCGGCGTCTCCTTTGCGGGCGTTGTGCGGATGATCTGCGTGGCGAAAGGCTCTCTGGCTGCGTATTTCGCGGCGCGGCTTTCGTTCGTGGCGACGCGGTGGTGGTGCTCGCAGAGCGTCGTCAGGGCGTCCAGGCTGTCGAGATGCCACGCTCCGCGAGGCGGATAGTATCGGTGATGCACTTCCAGCCGGGTTTCCGCCTCCGACGCGTTGCACAGACGGCATCGGCGACCATCTCGTGCAAGGGCCTGTTCTCGCAGCCGGCGCCATGCATCCGAAGCGATATACGTGGGGTAATCCATGCATCCCCCGCGAATGGAGACGGCGCCCGAGGACGCCGCCTCGCCCATGCCGCGCCGAGCCGCGCGCTGCCGAGCCGCGAGCGGCCGTGCCTAGCCGCGCTCTGCGGCGCGGTGCCCGGCCGGGCGCTGCCGTGTGGCGCCTTAACCGCCGCTTGCGCGACGGCATTAAACGTGCCTTCCTCTTTTGGCCCCGGCAATGGACTTGGCGTAAATCATGCCATCACGAACGGGTGTTCCGACCGCTGCGCAGATCCGGGCCGCCCGCGCGTTGCTCGGGTGGTCGCGGGAAGCCCTGGCGACGGAAAGCGGGGTCTCGGTGCGCTCCTTGGCGCGACTGGAGCAGGGCGAGGGCGAGCCCTACGCGCGCACCGTGAACAATGTGTTGGATACCCTGGAGGCGGCCGGCATCGTGTTCCTGCCGGGCGAGGGCGTCCGGCGGGCCTAGACGCGGAAACGGCGCCCGGAGGCGCCGTCTCACCCAAGCCCAGCACCGCCCTGCCTGACGACGCCCTGCGCTGCGCAGACAAGCCGCACCCCGCCAAGCGGCGCGGAACGATGCCACGCCGCGCCGTGCGCAGACAGGCTATCTTGATCTCGGACAAGGGTAAACACGGAAACGGCGCCCGAAGGCGCCGCTTCACCCATGCCCTGCCTTGCCTTGCCCAGACCCGCGAAATGTCGCGGCGACGCGCGCAACCGGGCGCTGCCAAGCGCTGCCCAGCTTTGGCAACGCGAGTTTGGCGCGGCACGGCGCTCTAGCGCAATGGCACCGATGCGTGAGCGAAGCGACCTTCGGCCTTATCAGGTTCGCGCCGTCCAATGGGCTCGGGATAACCCGTTCTCCATGCTTGTGGTTGATATGGGGTTGGGAAAAACTATCGTAATTTCGACTGTTCTCGCCGATCTCGCCGACGACATCGACTTCGGCCCGGTGCTGATCGCTGCGCCAAAGCGCGTGGCGGCGACGGTTTGGCCGGTCGAGGTCCGTTCCTGGCGGCACACCAAATTCCTCACATGCACGCACATCACGGGCGATGCGGCGACCCGGCGCAGGCTCATGCGGCGGGAGACGTGCTTGCACGTCATCGGCTTCGATCTGCTGGCATGGCTGGTGCGGGAGTGGGGCAAGGATTGGCCTTATCGCATCGTGATCTTCGATGAGAGCAGTAGGCTTCGGGACCATCGCAGCGTCACCTTTCGGGCCATGAAGGCGGTTCGGCCGCGGCTGAAGCGGCTGCATCTGCTGACAGCGACGCCGGCCGCGCAGCGGCTTGAAGCGCTGTTCCCGCAAGTGTGGCTGACCGACCTGGGCGAAAGGCTCGGCTCCTACGTCACGCATTTCCGCCGGGAGTATTTCGACGAGAGCCGGTTCCGGCGCGGTCTCACCCCGAAGCCCGGCGCGCGGGAGCGCATCTTCGAGCGCATCGCCGACAAGGCGCTGGTGATGCAGCGGAAGGACTATCTCGACATGCCCGAGGCGCTTGTCCAGCAGCGGGTTGTCCGGATGAGCGCGGCCGAGCGCGCCAAATACATCGAGCTTGAGACCGAATATGTGCTGCAAGTGGCGCCGGATCGCTTGGTGGAGGCGCAGACCGCGGCGGCCCTGTCGCAGAAACTTCTTCAGCTCGCCAGCGGCGCGGTCTATGACGCCGATCGGGTGGCGCATGAAATCCACTCCCGCAAGCTGGATGAGCTGGCCGAGATTGTGGAGGAGTGCGCCGGGCAGCCGTTGCTCGTGGCTTATTGGTTCAAGTCCACCCTGGAGCGGCTGCGGCGGCGCTTCCCGCAGCTCGTCGTCCTGGACAAGCGCGGCGAGGCGGTGAAGGCGTGGAACGAGCGCCGCGTCCCGTTGCTGGCGCTGCATCCGCAGGCGGGCGCGCATGGGCTGAATCTGCAATTCGGCGGGCACAACCTCGTCATCGTGGATTCCCAACACAGCCTGGAGCTGCATCAGCAGCTCATCAAACGGCTGGACCGGCCGGGGCAGACCGAGACGGTTGTTGTGCAGATGCTCACCACCGAGGGCACGCTTGACGAAGTGGTGGCGGCGAGGCTTCGGCGCCTGGAGGATGCGCAAGAGGATATGTTCCGGCGCCTGAAGGCGCTGCGGGCGCAGGCAGAGGGGAGGCTGGCGGCGTGAGTGCGATGCAGCGGAGGGTGGCAGTGGAGGAGCTGCGGGCGGCCGACGAAGCCCGGCGGGCCGAGGCGGCGGCGCGCACCCGGCAGAGGATATTGGCCTCGACGCACCGCTGGGAGCGGGTCCAGGAAGCCGACGAGCGCTGGACCGAGCGGATGGCCGTGCCCGGCGGCTGGATCTACGCCTATCACTACCCGGCCGAGGGCGGCGCGTATTTTGGCGTGTCGATGGTCTTCGTGCCGCTGCCCGGCATGGATGATCCCGACCCGCGTTTCATTGCGGAGGACTAGGGGATGGCCGGGCCGCATGAGTGGGAAGTGGTGCAGCAGGACACCTTGGCGATGGTGCGCCGGATGGCCGTGCCCGGCGGCTGGCTCTACGCCTACCACCATCGGCAGCCGCGGTGCTGGGATCTGTTCGTGACCACGGTTTTCGTGCCCCTGCCGGACCCTTATGTGGATGCCCGGTTCAAATGGGATGAGGCGTTCAGCAAAGGGAATCCGTGGTGATGGCCGGGCCGATGAATCAGAGCGCCGACGCGTGGCAAGTCGATGCGGACACCCGCACGATGCTTTTCGACGGCCTCACAGTTTCACAGCTCGCCGTCGCGTTCGGTCTCGGCCCGCAAGTCGTGGCGCGCCGCCTTGTCGCGGTCCAGCCGAGCGGCAGGCGGGGCCGCTTCGCCACATATAAATTGAAGGATGCGGCGCCCTATCTGGTGGAGGCGCCGGTCGGGGATTTCGAGGAGCGGATCAAGCGGATGAACCACCGCGATCTGCCCCCGATGCTGCTGAAAGAATTCTGGACCGGCCTGAGAGCGCGGCAGGCTTACGAGCTGGAGGAGCGCGACCTTTGGAAGACCGGTGACGTGGTTGCCATGCTCGCCGAGGTCTTCAAATCGGTTCGCATGTCGTTGCTGCTCATGTCCGACACCCTGGAGCGTGAGACCAGCCTGGACGAGACCCAGCGCAATCGGCTCCAAGATATCGTGGACGCCACTTTGGAGGACGCCTATGCCCGCCTCGTCGGGAATTTCTCGAACGGACATCCGCCTGCCGAAGCGCCGCGGCGCGAGCCCGAGCCTGCCGACACCGACGAGTGGCGCGGCCTTTGAGTCCCTGGATGATCTTGTCGTCTCCGTCGCCGAGCTGCTGCGCCCGCCCGAGCGGCTGACGATCGCCGAGGCGGCGGAGAAATACGTCAGCATCAACAACCCCGGCTCCTATGTCGGTCCCTATCGGGTGCGGACGGCCCCTTACATGGCCGAGCCGATGAACATGCTAAAGAGCCGGCAGAAGTCGGGCGTGGTGTTCGTCGGCCCGGCGCAGAGCAGCAAGACGGAATCGCTCATCCTCTGCTGGCTGGCTTACAGCGTCGTGGTCGATCCCATGGACATGATCCTGTTCTGTCCGACCATGGCCGCGGCGCGGGATTTCAGCGTGCGGCGCGTGGACAGACTGCACCGGCACAGCCGGCCAGTCGGCTCGATGCTGTTGCCGCGGCGCGATGCGGACAACAAATCCGACAAGCAATATCGCTCGGGCATGATCTTCACGATGAGCTATCCGAGCGTGTCGGAGATGGCGGGCCGTCCGATCGGCCGCGTCGCACTCACCGACTATGACAGAATGCCCGATGACGTGGACGGCGAGGGCTCGCCTTACGATCTCGCGTCCAAGCGCACCACCACGTTCGGCAGCTTCGCCATGACATTGGCGGAGTCTTCGCCCAGCCGGCCGATCACGAATCCCAAATGGATCCGCAAGTCGCCGCATGAGGCGCCCCCGTGCGAGGGGATCCTGGGCCTTTATAACCGCGGCGACATGCGGCGCTGGTATTGGCCGTGCCTCCGGTGCGGGCACTACTTCGAGGCCAATTTCCGGCATCTCCGGTGGAACGCCGACGATCCGGACATCCTCCGCGCGAGCGAGGCCGCCTATCTCGAATGCCCGACATGCGGCAAGGCGCTGCGCCATCACGAGCGGCAGGCGATGCAGGAGCGCGGCGTGTGGCTGGCGGACGGGCAGAGCGTCGGCCCGGATGGCGTTGTGCGCGGCGTGCCGCGGCACAGCAGCATCGCCTCGTTCTGGCTCAACGGCGTCGCGGCGGCGTTCGTGACCTGGGCGCGGCTCATCCAAGCCTACACGCTGGCGACGCAGGATTACGAGCGCACGGGATCCGAGGAGGCGCTGAAGAAGTTCTACAACACGGATCTCGGCGAGCCTTACATCCCCAAAGTGCTGGACAGCGAGCGCTTGCCCGAGGTGCTGAAGTCCCGCGCCGAGCCGCTGCCCGAAAAGCATGTGCCTGATGATTGCCGCATGCTGATCGGCTGCGTGGACGTGCAGAAGAATGCATTTGTGGTGCAAATCCACGGCGTTCTGCCGGGCTCGCCCTATGACATCGTGATCATCGACCGGTTCACCATTTTCAAGTCCGACAGGCTCGATGAGGACGGCGAACGCCTGTGGGTCAAGCCGGGCAGCTATCTCGAAGACTGGAATCAGATCACCGAGCAAGTGCTGAAGCGGAGCTACCCGCTGGCTGATGGCTCGGGCCGGCGGATGATGGTCCGCATGGTGTGCTGCGACAGCGGCGGCAAGGCGGGCGTGACAGCCAACGCCTACAACTACTATCGCAAGCTGAAGGCGGAGGGGCTGAGCGGCCGATTCCATCTTGTGAAGGGAACGGGTGTTCTTGGTTCACCCCGCGTCCGAATCGACTATCCCGATTCCGGGAGGAAAGATCGGCTGGCCGGCGCTCGCGGCGATATCCCGGTGTTGCTGATGAACAGCAATCTCCTGAAGGATGAATTGAACAACCGGCTCGATTGTATCACGCCAGGAAAGGGACAGATCCGGTTTCCGGATTGGCTGGAGGACTGGTTCTATACCGAGTTGTGCGTGGAGAAGCTGGGACCGAAGGGCTGGGAAAATCCGGCCAATTACCGCAATGAGGCTTGGGATCTACTCTATTACATGCTCGGGCTCGGGCATTCTTCCATTCTGCGACTGGATAAACAGGATTGGGCGAACCCGCCGGGCTGGCTCGCGCCCTGGGACCGGAACCTACTAGTCTTGCAACCGGAGCAAGAAGAAAAGTTTGCGGCGCAACCGACGCAGGGCTATGACTTTTCCGCTTTAGGCCAAGCTCTAGCGTGATGGACGGTGGAGACCCGCGAGATGATGTTGCCCGCCTGTCCCGAGACTGCTTCCGCCGCCCAGCTCCAGACTTGGCTCTCGGAAGCGGAAGCGGCTTACCGCCGGCTGATGACCGGCCAGCAGCCGCGTGTTGTCGTGGACGCCAATGGTGAGCGGGTGGAGTTCACCGCCGTCAGCGCGGACTCCCTGCGCCGCCACATCCTCGATCTCCAGGCGCGCGTCGGCGCGGCCACCGGCTGCCAGCGCGTGACCCTCACACGGCCGATCGGGTTTTACTTCTGACCATGAACCCCGTCATGCGCCCGCTGCCGAAGCGCTCGGCCGCGCTGCCGGCGCGCGTCGAGCCCGCGGCGCTCGGCGGAGCGCTGGAGGGCGCGGATCGGTTCTCGCGCGAGACCGCGCTTTGGCAGCCCTCGTTCCGCAGCCCTGATCAGTCGATAAACCCGGTGAAGCCGCTGCTCGATGCGCGCGGCCGGGATATCGTCGCTAATGACGGCTATGCCGCGGCGGGCGTGGCGATCCACAAGGACTCGATCGTTGGCGCGCAATACCGGCTGAATGCCAAGCCGGCCTGGAAGACGCTCGGGTTCAGCCCGGAGTGGGCGGAGGAGTTCCAGGCCACCGTCGAGGAGCGCTTCAGCCTCGCGGCCGAGAGCCCGAGCTGCTGGTTCGACGCGGCCCGTGTGAACACGCTGACCGGGCTCATCCGGCTCGGTGTCGGATGCTTCGTCATGTCGGGCGAGGTTGTCGGCACCGCAGAGTGGATCCGGGAGACCGATCGCCCGTTCCGCACGGCGTTTCAAATGATCTCGCCGGACCGGCTGAGCAATCCTGACGGGTTGCCCGACACCCGCTATCTGCGGCGCGGCGTGGAGAAGGATTCGCGCGGGAAGCCCGTCGCCTATTATTTCCGGACCACCTACCCGTCCGAGTTCTATGACGCGGACGTGCTGCGCTGGACCCGCGTGCCCGCGACGAAGCCGTGGGGCCGGAAGCAAGTCATCCACATCCTCGAACAGCAGCACCCCGATCAAAGCCGCGGCGTGGCGGAAATGGTTTCAGTGCTCCGCCGGATGCGGATGCTGAAGACATTTTCCGAGGTCACGCTGCAAAACGCGGTGGTCAACGCGACCTATGCCGCGAGCATCGAGAGCGAGCTGCCGAGCGAGGTTGTCGCCGCGGCGATGGGCGCGGGCGGCACCCCGGCCGATGGGCTGCAAAACTATATCGGCGCATACATGACGGCGCTCGGCGAGTTCCTGAAGGGCTCGCAGAACACGGCCATAGATGGCGTCAAGATTCCGCACTTTTTCCCCGGAACGAAACTGAACGCCCGCACGCTGGGCACGCCCGGCGGCGTCGGCACCGATTTCGAGGCGTCGCTGCTCCGTCACATCGCGGCCGGGCTCAACGTGTCCTACGAGGAGCTGGCGAAGGATTACTCGAAGGTCTCCTACAGCAGCGCGCGGGCCAGCATCGCCAACACCGGGCGGTTTATGGCCGCCCGCAAGAAATTCTGCGCGGACCGGCTGGCGACCGACATTTATATCCTCTGGCTGGAGGAAATGCTGAACGCGGGCGAGCTGCCGCTTCCCCGCGGCGTCGGCCCGGAAGTTTTCTATCAGCCGCTCGGGAAAGAAGCGCTGTCGCGCTGCGCCTGGATCGGCACCGGCCGCGGCCAGATCGACGAGATGAAAGAGACGCAGGCCGCGATGCTCCGCGTGCAAGCCGGCTTCAGCACGTATGAGACGGAATGCGCGCGGCTCGGCTTCGATTACCGCGAGGTTTTCGAGCAGCTTGAGCGCGAGCAGAAGGACATCGCGGACCGCGGGCTTGTGGTTGGGCTGTCCTCCCAGAAGCCCGGTGCCGGCGCGGAGCAATCGACCCAGCAAGGCACGCCCGGCGAGGGTGGCGACGGTGAGGAGTGAGCGCGGCCATGGCGCGTAACGTGCGGGAAGTCCGCTTCGCCGCTGGCGAGACTGCCAGCGATCCGGTGTTCATCGCCGGCACCGGGTTCAACGGCGTGGTGGTCCCGGCCGGGTTCGAGGGAACGACGCTGACCTTCCAGCGCGCGGTCGGGGACCGCGGCACGGTGCCGCCCGGCGGCGACTTCCGCACCATGGCGGACACCACGAAAACCGCGCTGACAGTGCCGGTCGATGCGACGCTGCACATCACCGTGGCGCCTGATGTGCTGCATGGCATCGGCTGGTTCCGGCTGCTCGCCAGCGCGCCGCAGACGCAGGAGCGCGTCGTGCAGCTTGTCAATCAAGCCGGGGAGCTTGCGCGATGAGCGGGCTTCTCGGCGGCAATCTGTTGGGCGGCGGCGCGGGCGCGGGTGGCGGCGTCGCGGACCCGGTGGTGGTGCGCCGGAACGAGAACCCGCCGGATGGAAGCTGGTATAATTATCCGGATGCACGCGAGGAGCCGGGCAGCGATTTCGGGCCACTGGCGGCGCTTGAATACGCTGTCTCGGACGGCACGATTGAACGGCTGTCCTTTTCGACATGGCAGATTCATTGCCGCTGGAGCCCCGACGAAGGCGAGACATGGAATTATGGCTCGCTGGAAATCCGCGGCGGCGGTCTCATCCTGACTGCCGATCCTCCTACCGGAATCACTTTGCGAACGACCGGCTCCGGCGAGCAGTCAAATCTATCGCTCAATGAGGGCGAGGGAATCGTGCTTTCCTCGCCGCTCGGTGTGCGCCTGGGTGCCGCCACGGCTCTGCCGGCGACCTACGCCGGCCGTCTCGTCTACCTCGCTCAGACCAGCCCGTATCTGTTCTACGGCGTGAGCTACATCCCGCGCGACAATGGCGGCAATGCAGTAAAGTTCCTGCCCTTCGCGCACCTCATCTCGGGGCCAACCGACGAGCGGCCGAGCGGATTGCAGGCGGGGCTTGCCGGTTTCCAGTATTTCGACACCACCCTCAACCGGCCGCTGTTCTGGAACGGCGCGGCCTGGGTTCCCGCGCTTCTCGGCAGCACCGATGGAAGCAACACCCTGGGCAGCCCGTTCCGCGTAAGCGGCCAAGCCGGCGCCGCTCAGATCGTTGTCGGGAACAGCGGAACGCCCATCATCGTCGGCGCCGATCCCGCCGCGGTGGGCGATACCAATGTCGGGCTGGTGCTGACGGCGAAGGGCACCGGGGCAATCTCTGCGCACGTGCCGGACAGCGCCGCGACCGGCGGCAATGCGCGCGGCGCCAGCGCGACCGACTGGCAGCGTGTCCGCGGCACCGCGGCGCAGGTTGCCAGCGGCACGCAGGCCACTGTCGGCGGCGGCGCCAACAACACCGCATCGGGCAACCAATCCACGGTGGCCGGCGGCAACACCAACACCGCCTCCGCCACCAATGCGGCGGTGGGCGGCGGCACCAGCAACCAAGCCAGCGGCTCGAATAGCTGGATTCCCGGCGGCGCCAATGCCAGCACGCGCTCAGTCAGCGGCAAAGGCGCGTTCGCTTCCGGGCAGTTCAGCACGGCGGGCGACGCGCAAGCCGGCGAAGGCGTGGTGCGCCGTCAGAGCACCAGCGCGACGGCGGTTCGGCTCACATCCGATGCGGCCAATCCGGGCACCAGCAACACCCTCAATCTTCCGACCAACGGCACCTTCCTTATCCGGTTGATGGTGGTTGCCCGGCAGACGGGCGGCACCGCGGGCGCGGCTGGCGACAGCGCCGGGTGGACGCTCGAAGTCCTAATCAAGAGGGGTGCCACCGCGGCGGCGACTGTGGTTGTCGGCGGCGGCGGCACCGGTCTCGCGCCGACCTTCAATGACACCGCCGCGGCTGCATGGCGGATCGACGTGGCGGCGGACACGACCAATGGCGGGCTCGCCATCTCGGGCATCGGCGAAGCGAACAAGAACATCAATTGGGTGGCCCGTGCCATCTCCGTGGAGGTTGTCGGCTGATGGGCGAGACACTGACCGATAATGCCGGGCGAGTGTGGTCCGTGCAGGATGGCCCCGCGAACCGCCGCAGCTACCGCACCGCGGAGGGCTTCACCATCGACCTGCCGGCGGCGATGCCCGAGCGGATCGTGAAGCGGCGGCTGGCCGATCTCGCGCCCCCGCCGCCGCCGCCGCCGGCACCACCGCAGAACGAGGCGCGCTGATGTCGCAGCACCTAGCCCGCAACACCATATCCGCCCTGTCGCTGCGCCCGGCGCTGCTGTCCCCTGTCGGGCAGACGCTCGCGGCCGACTTGCGCGATCTCGCCGCGGCCGATCCGGCGCGCGAGCGCGAGCTGGCGGAGGCCCGCCGGCACGAGATGGTGGCCGCCTTCGGCCTCGCCCCGGCGGAGCAGCGCAAGCCGTTCGCCTTCAGCGAGGGCAAGGCGCTCATCCCGATCCACGGGCTGCTGATCAACCGCCTCAATGCGAGCTGGGGATTCGTCACCGGGTATTCGTTCATCCGCAGCCAGCTCGCCGCGGCGCTGGCGGATCCGGATGTCGAGCAGATCATCCTCGATGTGAACAGCCCCGGCGGGACGGTCTCGGGCTGCCCGGAGACGGCAGCGGCCATTTTCCAGGCCCGCGAGCAGAAGCCCGTCCTCGCCGTGGTCGATGCCAACGCCTACTCGGCCGCCTATTACCTCGCCTCCGCCGCCTCGAAGATCGCCGTCACGCCATCGGGCGGCGTCGGCAGCATCGGCGTGGTGGCGACGCACATCAGCCTCGAAGGCGCCCTCAAGGAAGCCGGCATCGAGGTCACGTTCATCCATGCCGGCAAGCATAAAGTGGACGGCAATCCCTATCAGAATCTCAGCGACGAGACCCGCGCCGAGATCCAGCGGGAAGTCGATGCCTGTTACGAGGATTTCGTCAACGCCGTCGCGGCACATCGCGGCATGGAAGCCGATGCCGTGAAGGACACCGAGGCTCGAGTCTTCACGGCCAAGGAAGCCCTGGACCTGGGGCTTGTCGATGCGGTGCAGACACCGAGCGAAGCGCTCGCCGCCCTGGCCGCGCAGGATGATGAGGAGCTGGATATGAGCACACAGAAGCCCGACAACAAGCAGGAGCAGCAGCAGCCGGCGCCGCAGCAGCCGGACGCGCAGGCCGTCGCCGCCGCGCGCAAGGCCGAGCGCGAGCGCATGGCCGGCATCCTTGGCTGCGACGAAGCCAAGGGCAAGGGCAAGCTGGCGCAGCATCTCGCCGCCAACACCGAGTTGAGCGTGGACGAAGCCAAGGCGTGCCTCGCCGCTGCCGCGCCCGAGCAGCCCGAGCAGGCTGAGCCGCGGAAGAAGGGCGGCAACTACTTCGCCAACGCGATGGAGAACACCCCGAATCCGAATGTCGGCCCCGATGGTAAGGAAGGCGGCGAGGACGACGAGGAGCCGAAGCCCGGCGCCCGCGGCAAGGCTGCGCTCGATGCCCTGTTCGGCCCGAAGCGCCGCGAGGCCGCCCGGCACTGAGCCCAGCAGCGATTCACAGGAGATAGACCATGGCGGATTATCCATACGTCAAGGCCGGCGGCATCAACCAGGAAGCCGGCATCGAGCCGTTTTTCTTGCACGGCGGCGAGAGCCCCATGCCGTCGAACCGGGCGCAAGTCGCGGCCGGGCAGGTGCTCGCCATCTTTACTGTCGTCGCCTTCAACGGCGCCGGGGAGCTGATCGCCTGGGACGGCGCCACCGGCAAGCCGGCGGGCATCACTGCCGAGCCCGTGGATGCGACGGCGGGCGTGAAGTGGGTGCCCTACTACTCGGGCGGCCAGTTCAACCATGAAGCGCTCGTGTGGCCTGCCGGTGTCGCCACGCTCGCCGCCCGGCGTGCGGCGTTCGCCGGGACCGACATCGGCGTGCATCGGCTGCCCTGACGGCAGGCGTCGCGCCGCCACGCTGAAACTCGATTAGGAGCTGACAGAGATGCCTTTGGACCTGTGGGGGACCGCCGACCTGATGGCGGCGCAGCAAGACGATCGGGCCGCCCCGCCGGATGGTTTCTGGCTGCGATACTACACCACGCCTTTCCTGTCCGAATCCGAGCAGATCATTTTCGATCAGCTCCCGGATCTCGACCGCCGGCTGGCCCCGTTCGTCGCCCCGCATATCCAGGGCCGCGTGATGCGCGCCAAGGGGCAGGCGATGGCGTCCTTCTCGCCGGCCTATCTGAAGCCCAAGCATGTCGTCGATCCCAGCATGGCGGTTCCGCGCATGCCGGGCGAGCCGATCCTGGGCAATCTCTCCCTGGAAGCGCGGTTCGACCGCATCGTGGCCGATCGCCTCCGCCTCCAGCGCGAAATGATTGAACGGCGTTGGGATTGGATGGCCGCCATGGCGACCATTTACGGCTATGTCGATGTAGCCGGCGAGGATTACACGCCGGTCCGCGTGGACTTCAAGCGCGACCCTGCGCTGACTGTCACGCTGGCGGGCACCGCGCGCTGGGATCAGGCCGACGCCAATCCGCTGGCCGACTTCCGGGCCGTGCGCAAGACCGCATTCGGCCTGGGCAAGTCGCCGATCCGCGACATCATCTTTGGTCTCGACGCCTGGGCGGAGTTCTCGCCGCGCGAAGATATCAAGCAACTGATGAATAACACCTTCCGCGGCTCGGAATCGCTGGTGAACATCACCGGGTTCGATGACGGATCGCCCGTGGAGTTTCAGGGCCAGATCAGCGGTCCGGATGGCGCCGGCCGGCTGAACCTGTGGACCTACTCGAACGAGTATGAGGATCCGGTGGATGGCGTGCTGAAGCCTGTCCTCGATCCCAAGGAAGTCGTCGGCGTCGGCGGTGCGCTCCAGGGCGTGCGCTGCTTCGGCGCGATCCGCGACAAGCGGGCCGGGCTGCGCGCGACTGATATGTTCGCCAAGATGTGGGAACAAGAAGACCCGAGCGTGGTCTACGTGATGACGCAGAGCGCGCCGCTGATGGTGCCGCGCAACACCAACAATTCCTTCCGCATGCGCGTGCTGTCCTAGTCGCAGCGCGCAACAGAGGAGACACGCATGCCGCAGATGGTGCTCACGCAATCCGTCACGCTGGTCCGTGACGGCAAGCGCATCACCCCGCCGATCGGCGAAGCCTATGACTTCACCGATGAGGAGATTCAGCAGATCCAGGCCGCGTCGCCCGACGCGATCCGCGAGCCGCGCGACGAGTCCAAGTCCGCCGCGCCGATGCCGTCCGCGCCGCGGACCACCATCGGCGAGAAGGGCGAGGACCGGGCCGCCGACGCCAACAGGGTGCGCGGCGAGGCGCCGCAGCGCGCGGGCGCCAAGGCCGCCGAGACAGCGGACGACGACGAGCTGTGAGCGACTTCGCATCCTGGAAGGGAATGGCCCGGCGGGCTGTCCATGACGTGTTCGGCGTGGCCGCCACCTACCAGGATGCGAGCCTGCCCGAGCCTGTGGCGCTGCGGATCCGCTGGCACAACAAAACGGCGAATCTCGGCATGTCGGGCGAGCAAGGGCTGACGACCCTCGTTGAGAGCGTCGAGCAAGTCGTGTTCGACCGCGAGGAGCTGGCGCAAAAGGCGATCACTCCGCGGCGTGGCGGCACGGTGACGCTGACCGACTATCAGGACAACGGCCGGCTCGTGCGGCTGTATCTGGACAATAGCGAGCCCTATGACGGGCCGATCAATCTGGTGTGGAGCGTGGGCAGGGACATATGACGGATCCGATGCGCCGCATCCGCCTGCGCCGCGGCAGGGAGTCCACTCCGCTGTCACAGGCTTTGACGATCGCCCTGCTCCTCGTCTTCGCCGGGCTGCTGGCGGGGCTGATCTACTTCGTGATGCGGGGTGTGCAGTGAGCGTGACCGTCATCGCCGAGGGGCTGCCCGATTTCGAGCGCTACCTGGAGCGCGCCCCGGCCGTCGCCCGCCGCGCCGCCCGCCTCGCGCTGAACGACACCATCGAGCGGAGCGGCATGAAGGCGATCCGCGAGGCCATGCAGCTCCAGGTGGCGTTTCCCGCCGGCTATCTGGCGGACCCTGCCCGGCTGAAGGTGGCGCGGCGCGCCACCGAGGAGAAGCTGGAGGCGGCTGTCATCGGCCAGCAGAGACCCACATCCCTCGCGCGCTTCGCCATCGGTGGCGGCGTCGGCAAGCGTAGCCCTGTCACGGTGCGGGTCAATCCCGGCCGGACCGTCAATCTGGCGAATGCGTGGCTGGTGCCGCTCCGGGCCGGCACGCGCGAGGGCGGCAATGTCGGGCTGGCGGTCCGCCTGAAGGAAGGCGAGCGCATCACGAACCGCCTCCAGAACACCGCCGGCCTGAAGGAGCTGACGGCGCTGCGCCGGCAGGGCTCGCGGGTGTTCTTGCTGTATGGCCCGAGTGTCGATCAGGTTTTCCGTGATGTGGCTTATACCGTCGCGCCGACGCTCGCCGACAATGCGGCGCGGGAGTTCCTGCGCCAGTTCGTCCGGCTGAGCGAGGAGCCCTGACATGCCCCTGTCCAAGCGGCTCGACATCCTCCAGGCCCTCACCGAGCATCTGGAGGGCATCACTCCGGAGAACGGTTACACCCACGATCTGCGGGGCCGTGTCTTCCGCGGGCGCGGCGTCTTCGGCAGCTCGGATCCGACGCCCATGGTGTCGATCCTCGAAGCGCCGCGCCCGACCGAAGGATTCGAGGCGGGCGAGATGGGCATTGTCCGCGCCGAGGACTGGGTGCTGCTGCTCCAGGGCTGGGCGGAGGACGACCGGGAGAACCCGACCGATCCGGCCTATCAGCTCAAAGCCAGCGTCGAGAGGCGGCTGGCGGACATCATTGCCACGCGCGGCGGTGTCGGCGCGCACTCCGCGTTCCGGCTCGGCGGGCGCATCGTCGGGCTGCTGATCGGCCCCGGCGTGTGCCGGCCGCCGGATCAAGTCAGCAGCCGCGCGTATTTCTTCTTACCGTTGGCGGTGCGTCTCGCCGTCGATCTCGGCGCGCCCTTTGTGGCCGAGTAGCAGAGGATAGTGACCATGGCGAATAATTATGTGATTGGCCGCGGCCGACTCTACTTCGATCGGTTCAACGCGTCCGGCGCGTCCACCGGTCTCCGGTATCTCGGCAACACGCCGAGCATCAGCGTGACGAAGGATGTCCAGACCCTCGATCACTACGACTCTGATTCGGGGATGAAGACCAAGGATAAGAGCGTCACGCTCCAGGAGAACATGACGCTCCAGTTCACCACGGATAATATCTCGCCGGAAAATCTGGCGCTGTGGTTCGGCGGCACGCAGGGCGCGGGGAGCACCACATCGGCGCTGACCGGGCAGACGGCGACGATCACCGATGCCCGGTTCGGCATCGCCTACCCGATCGGGCCGGATCGCGTGGATAATGTCACCGTCGCCATCACGGCCGGCGGCGCGACGGTCGCGCCGACCAACTACACCGTCGATGAGGCTGGCGGGCTCATCACCTTCAGCGGCGGATTCACCGAAGGCACCGATGATCTCACCATCACCTACGATGTGCCCGCGGTGACGACCACCGGCACCATCGTTGACTCCAGCACGACCATCTATGGCCGGCTGCTGTATGTCTCCGACAACCCGGTGGGCGCCAATCAGCGGCTCAATTTCCCCTATGTGAAGCTGACCCCGAATGGCGATTACGCGCTGAAGGGCGATGACTGGCAGCAGCTCACGTTCACCGTCGAGGCGCTGAAGCAGGGCACCAGCCGCTTCAACATCGACATCCTCGCCGCCACGAGCGCCTGAGCGGGAAGCGATCTCCATGGCACTCTCGGATTACACTCCGGAGCGCCGTGAGATCGGATTCAAGGGTGGGTCTTTCGCGGTGCGAGGACTCACCCTTGACGATCTCGCGCGGCTCATCCGGACCCATTACGCCGATCTCGAACGGCTCGTGCGGATGTTCGACGAGCAGCAGCAGGACGTGTTCACCACGGCCGGGATGGACCGCTTCGTGCTCCAGCTCTGCCAAGACGCGCCGCAGCTCGTCGCCTCCGCCATCCTGCTCGCCTCCGACGAGGCGGGCGAGAAGGCGGAGCAGGCGGTCCGCAGCCTGCCCTTTCCGGTGCTGGCCGAAGCGCTGGCGAGCGTCGGCGAGCTGACCTTCGTTGAGGCGGGCGGAGTAAAAAACTTCGCCGCGACGATGGGGCGGCTGCTGGGCGGCATGCTGCCGGCGAGGCCGGCGGAGCGCCTGGAGTCGTCGCGGGAGAAGGCAGCAGCCTAGATCGGCGCTACGCCGGCTTGCGGCGTGACGTGAGCCTTCTGCTCGCGGAAGGCCACGCGCACGCGCGCCGGTATCCGATTGCGATGGTGTGGGCGGAGGCCCGGATCGTGCGCCAGCGCTACGCCGAGCATCGCGTGACGGATGCGATCGTGATGCAGGCCGCCATAGTCAGCGTGCTCTCGAAAGAGGGCGGCAAACATTTTCAGAGCGTGGTGCAGGGGTTGAGCGCCGATGGCAACTGAGCGCCGCGATGTCGAGCTGATCCTTCGGGCGAAGGATCTCTCGACCAAGCCGTTCCAGGATGTGCAGAAGGCCGTCCGCGGTCTCGCCAGCGCGCTCGATGAGCAACTGGAAGCGGCCAAGAAGGGCGAGACCAGCTTCGGCGAATTGCGCAACACCATGCGCAAGCTGGAGGAGGCGGGCAATGCGCTCATCCGCCAGCAGTCGCTCATCGACCTGTATCGCAAGCTGGGCGACCAGCTCGAAGCCGCGCAGAAGAAGGCGGCCGAGACCCGTGAAGCCGTCGATAAGATGCGCGAGGCGCAGGCGGCGGCCGGCGAGGCGACCAAGGCTCAGACCAAGGAGCTGGGCACCCTGGAGCGCGCCGCCGAGCGCGCCGAGAAGTCGGTTGCCCGCGCCGCCGAGCAAGTCGAGAAGCAGGCCGCCAAGCTGCGGGAAGCCGGCCTCGCCGTCGAGAACCTGGAGGAGCAGCAGCGCCAGCTCGCCGACGAGGCGCAGCGGACCGGCCGCGCCCTCTCGGCCGCGGCGGAGGGCGTCGATGCCTTCGCCCGGCAGCAGCGCGAGCTGGCGGAGGCGCGCCGCAAGGCGGCCGAGGCGTCGCGGGACCAATCCGAGGCTGACCGCATCATCGCCGATGCTGTGGAGCAGCAGGCGCGCGAGCGGGCCGAGGCGGAGCGCCGTGTCGCCGAGGCGATGCGGCAGCAGCAGCAGGCCGCCGATGCCGCCCGCGATGCCCTGGCCCGCTTCCATGCCGAGCAGGCGAAGAACCTCCGCGGCTTCCAGGAAGCGGAATATGGCCGCCTGTTCGGCCCGGTGCTGGATGAGGCGGACCGGAAGGATGCCGAGGCGCGGCAGAAGAAGGCCGATCTCGCCAAGGCGGAGGCGGATGCCGAGCGGCTGATCGCCGAGGCGGTGCGCGATCAGGCCAAGGTCCGCGCCGATGCGGAGCGGGCGGCCGAGGACGCGCTTCGCCGGCAGGAACAGGCGGCCGAGGAAGCCCGCGCCGCGACGGCTCGGTTCTACGGGGAGCAGGAGCAGAATCTTCGGCGCTTCCGGGAAGCCGATTTTGCCCGGATCTTCGCGCCGGCCCTGGCCGAGATGGAGCGGCTGGACAGCGAGGCGCGGGAGAAGGATGCGCTTGGCAAGGCCGCGGAGCGGGACCGCGAGGCGTGGCAGCGGCTCAGCGACGAGCTGAACCGGGCCGCCACCCGCTACAGCACGCTTCAGGATTCCACCGTCCGGCTGGCGACGGCCAACAGCGATCTTGCCGGCACCATCGGCGGCATCGTGGACCGGGCGGCGCAGCAGCGCACCCAGCTCGGGGGACTCGAGGAGCAGCTACGCGAGATCGCCGGCTCGGCCGCCAATATCACCGGGCCGGTCCAGGATTATGAGCTGTCGCTGCGGCAGCTCGCCGCGGCCGAGCGGGCGATCATCGAGCAGGCCGGGCTCGTCGATCGGTTCCGCAATCAGGTTGCCGTGGTGCGGGCGGCGCGGGAGGAATTCGCCGAGGCCCGGCGCGTGGTCCACGAATACGCCGCGGCGCTGGCGGATCCCACGCGGGCAAATGCCGAGATCGCCGAGCGGGCGCAGCAGGCCGAGCGCGCCCTGGCCGCGGCCAGCCGCGAGCTGAACAACCAAGTCGCGCGGGCGCGCGAGATGCGGGTGGCGCTCCAGGCCGCCGGCATCGAGACGGACAAGCTGACCGAGGCGGAGCGGCGGCTGAAGGCGGCGGCGGAATCAGCCGCCGACAGCACCGCGAAGCTGAACGAGGGTTACGAGAAATTCGGCCGCAGCACCGCGGGCAAAGGGCTGTTCGGCCTGAGCCCGTATGCGCTGCAAAATTTGGGCTACCAGATAAATGACGTGTTCACGCAGCTCTCGTCGGGCTCGTCGATCACGCAAACCTTGTCGCAGCAGGGCGCCCAGATCCTCCAGGTATTTCCTGGAGCGTTCTCGGCCATGCTGCGCTATCTGCCGGCTGTCGCGGCGGGCGCGGCGGCTGCTGCCGTCGCCATCGGCTCCATCGCGCGGGCGCTCGATGATGTCGCGCAGGAGCGGCGGTTCAACGCGCTCATCATCGCCAGCGCGGACGGCGCCAACTATCAGGCCAAGGCGCTGGTCGATGCGCGCCGCGCGCTGATCGAATACGGCGCCTCCGCGGCCGAGGCCGGCGAAGCCATCCGCGAGTTCATGGACGCGGGCCTCCGCTCCGACCGGCTGGTGGAGTTCGGCAAGCTCGCGCAGGACGTGGCGGATGTCACCGGGCGCAAGATGCCCGACGCCGCGAGGGCACTGGCGCAGGGCTTCACGGGTGGCTGGAATGAGCTGCTGAAGCTCAACGATCAGCTTAATTTCCTGACCCCGAAGCAGGCGGAGACGATCCGCCAGATGTATGAGGCGGGCGACGCGGCGGGCGCGCAAAGCGCCGCGCTCGCCATCCTCCGCGAGCGTTACGGCGAGGCGGCCAACGTCGCCCGAAGCGAGCTGACCGTGGCGGTGCGCGAGCTGCGCGCGGCCTGGAACGACCTCATGGAAACCCTGTCCCAGACAGGGGTAATCCAGTTCGCCGCGCGGGCGATGCGGTTCCTTGCCAATGAGGTCAAGGACACCATCGGCCTTTTCCGCGGCCTGGAAAACGTCGATCTCGGCCGCGCCATCGAGCGGGCCACCTACAACCTCGCCCAAGCCGAGGAGAAGCTGGCGCGGGCGCGGGAGCGGGCAGGCGACGGTGCCGGCGCCGCGCCGCGTCTGGCCCAGATCCAGGCGGAGGTGAACCAAGCGCGGGCGGAGCTGGAGCGGCTTCAGGCCCGGCAGCGCACCGCCCCGCAGCCGCCGCCGGGCGTGGAGGCGGGGAGCAACAGCCGGCAAACCATCAGCGGGGAGGAATACCTTCGCCAGCTCGACCGCGAGCTGGGCAAGAAGAACGACATCGCCAAGGCGGACCGGATCCGGGTTGCCGGCGAGGAAGCGGTCGCACGCGCCAAGGCCGCGCAGCAGCCCTATGAGGTCCAGGAAGAAGCGCGGCGCCGCGCCGAGCTGGCGGAACGGACCAAGATCGAGGAGAGCGAGCGCAACAGCCTCGCCACCCTCCAAGAGCGCCTGAACATGGGCCGCCGCATGACGGCGGAACAGCGACTCCAGGCGGCCGAGGACAAGGCCCGCCGCGAGGCGGAGCGCCGCGGCGAGGGCAATGCCGACGAGCAGGCGGCCGTCGCCCGCCGCATCGAGCAGGCGAAGATAGACGAGGAGAACCGGGCCGCCGGGCAGTCGCGCATCGCGGCCGAGCGCGAGCTTGCCAATCAGCTCGCGCAGCTCCGCTCGTCGGCGCTGAAGCAGGAGAAGACTGATCTCGACGCGCGGCTGGCAGCGATCGACGAGCGCTATTCCCGGCTCTATCAGTCGCTCGACCGGGCGCGCGAGCTGGGCAGCACGTCGATCCAGGGCCGCAGCTTCGCCGAGGTCACGGCCGAGATCGAGGCGCAGAAGCAGCAGCTCAAGAACGTCGAGACGCTGAAGTATTACGAGGACTCGCTGAACGCCCTGGCCCGGCAGCGGCAGGACATATTCCGCGATCTCCTCGACCAGCAGCGCGCCGGGCAGATCACCGCCAGCGAGGGATTCCAGCAAGCCGAGGAAGCGACGCGGCGCATCACGCCCGAGATGCGCAGGCTGGCCGAGGAAGCGATCCGGTTCGCCACGGGCATCCGGGGCGCGGTGCCGCCCGCGCAGCTCGACGCGTTCATGGCCCGCATGCGCCGGCAGGGCAATGTCGATGCGGACGGCGCCGGCACCGATGCGCAGGCGAGGGCGGACGCGAAGGCCCGCATCACCGCCCAGATGCAGGAGGTCAACACCCGCTTTGCCGAGCGCAATGCGATGGTGGCGACCTACAACGAGCTGGTGGAGCGGGGCGCCATCTCGCAAGGCGAGGCGGATGAGAAGATCCGCCGGGCCTTCGAGGGCACGCGTGACAACATCGCCTCCGCCATCGCCGAGCTGCAAAAGCTCAATCAGGAAGCCTACAGCGCCGGCCGCATCACCGAGACGCAGTTCAACGCGACCAACGCCAAGATTCAGGCGATGGGCGTGCAACTGCAATACATCAATCCGCTGCTCGTCGCGGTGCAGCAGGGGTTCCAGCAGGCGTTCAGCCAGGGGCTCACGACCGCGTTCGACAGCCTATCGCAGTCGCTCGCCGGGCTGATCGACGGGACGAAATCGTGGTCCGATGTGCTGCGTGATGCCGGCAACATCGGCTTGAAGCTGATCGCCGATCTGCTGAAGGGCATCGCCACGGCCATCCTCCAGTTCTATGCGCTGCGCATCGCCTCCGCGGCCATGCGGTTCGTCGGGCTCGGCACCGACGCGGCGGGCGGCGCCGCGGCGGGCGCCGGCATGACGGCCGGGGCGGCGGCCGTGACCGCATCGAGCGTCGAGCTGGCATCGGCCAGCGGCTTCCTGACGGTGGGCGCGACCGAGCTGGGCATCTCGGCCGGGGCGCTCATGGCCGCGGCGCAAACCCTCATCGTCGCCAACTCGATGCGCGCGGCCGGCGGCGTGGCGCACACGGGCGGCATCGCCGGCTCCTTCCATCGCACTCGCGCCGTCTCGCCGTCGTGGTTCGCGGGCGCCCCGCGATACCACGCGGGCACGCCGAGCGTTGGCGGGCTGGCGAGGAACGAAGTGCCGGCGATCCTGGAGCGCGGCGAGGAAGTGCTGACCCGCTCCGATCCGCGCCACATCCTGAACGGCGGCAAGACGGCCGGGGCCGGCGGCGGGGGAGCCGGCCAGCTCGCCATCCGCAACGTGCTGGTGATGGATCCGAACATGATCCCCGAAGCCATGGCATCCAGCCAGGGCGAGCGGGTGACGGTGGCGAGCATCCGGAAGAATGCCGGCACCATCCGCAGCATCTTGGGGATCAAATAGATGCCGCTGGCGAATCTGCCGGCCTGGACGCTGGCGCCGGACTGGAAAGAGGGGGTGCTGGAGCGGCTGGAGTGGAACACCAGCGTCCTCGCCAGTCGCAGCGGCGCGGAGCAGCGCATCAGCCTGCGCCTCTCCCCGCGCCGCACCATCGAGAGTTCCTATGTCCTCGCCGGGCCGGAACGCGCGTTGTTCGATCTCGCGGTGGGCCGGGTAGGGCCGGGCGAATGGTGGCTGCCGCTGTGGTGGGACGCTCAGCGGCTCAGCGGCGCACTGGCGGCCGGTGCCACGGCGATCCCGGCGGCGACGCTCGGCCGCGGGTTCAAGGCCGGCGGCGCGGCGATGTTGTGGCGCACCGCGTTCGAGTATGAGCTGGTGGAAGTGGCCGCGGTCTCGGCCAGCGACATCACCTTGGCGGCCGGCACCGCGGCGGCATGGCCGGCGGGCACGAAGCTCCTGCCGGCTCGGCGGGCGCGATTCACCGAGCAGCCCAAGGGGCGGCGCAAATCGGATGGCGTGCTGACCGCGCAGGCCAATTTCCTCCAGGCCGAGCCCGAGGACGTGGCGGCGGGCGCCTGGGGCGTCACCTATGGCGGCTATCCCGTGCTCGCCGTGCCGCCGAACGAGACCGGGGATCTCTCGGCCGAGTTCGACCGGATCCTGGCCGAGCTGGACAACCAGACGGGCATTCCACTGGTGGTGGACGTGGCGGAGCAGGGCGCGACGCTGCAACAGCACGCGTGGTTCGCGCATGGCGCCGCCGAGCATGCCGCGCTCCGCGCCATGCTGTATGCCCTCCAGGGCAAGCTCATCCCGTTGTGGCTGCCGACCTTCGCCACCGATTTCGAGCCGGCCGAAGCTGCCCTCGCCGCCGACACGGGGCTCTATGTCAGGGAGTGCGGGTTCGGCCGCTTCGGCGGGCCGCGGACCGGCCGCGAGCATGTGCGGATCGAGCTGCGGGACGGCACGGCCATCCATCGCCGGATCGTGGACACGGCGCCGGCCGCGGGCGGCCGGGAATGGATCGCGCTGGATGCGGCGCTGGGAACCGGCTTCGCCCCGGCGGATGTCCGGCGCATATCGTTCATGGCCCTGTCGCGGCTGGAGCAGGATTCCGTCGAGATCCACCACGAGACGGATGTGGATGGGGTGTCCACCGTCGCGGCGGTGTTCCGCAGCACACCGGAGCGCCGCGTGGCGGCGGTGTGGGAGCCCCCTGCCCTCCGCTTGGCGGTGCAAACCAGCACGCCTTGCGGCGTCGCGGCGTGCGAGCTTGTCCCGGTCGGGGATCGCGCCTTGACCTTCGCCACTGGCGGGACGTTCTCGCGCATCACGCCGCTGGACGGCCTGGGCGGGGCTCTTGTCACCTTCAATGACGGCGCTTCGTTCGAGCGAGCCCGCATCGGCGTGGTGATGGGCGGGGTGAATTCCATCGGCGCCATCGCCACGCTGGATCCGCCCTATGTGCAGTATTTCGGGTATTTCGATCCTTCCACCCGCCGAAGCTGGATGCCGGCGCGGCCGGTGCGGCGCAGCCTGGGCTCGTGGGTGGTGCTGACCAACACCGCCAATTCCACGCAGTTCTGGGGCATGGGCGCGCAGCTCGGCGCTTCGGACATCACCGTTTCCGGCAGCCTGATCACGGTCGGGACCGAGACGAACCTACAGACCCCGACGCAGGGCGGGCCGAACAGCTATCTCCTCCAGGGCGCCGTGGCGGATGACGCGGATGGATTCATTGTCGCGGCGGTGATGGAGGGCGGCCAGGGCATCATCTATCTGCTTCGCTACAACGGCTCGCACGCCCTCACGCAGACTGTCACGGTGGTTGATCCCGGCTCGGCGCCGGGCGGCAGCCTGTTCAGCAACGGACGCGCGTATGACGCGTCGATGGCTCGGGCGGCCGGCGGCAACATCGTCGTGGTGTGGAGCGCCGTCCTCGACTATTTCCTGCCGACACGAAGGCAGCGGGTGTATGCGCGCGTGTATGACAGCGCTCTCAATCCGCTGGGAGCGGCCTTCGAGATATCCGACGCCGAGCCGGACCGCGACACGCTGCTGGTGCAATACCAAGACGCGATCCGCCCCACGGCGGATGGCGGATTCATGGTGATGTATCAGTCGCAGTGGGAGGATGCGGATTTCAACGACAGAGGCAGCCTGTATGTGCGCAAGTTGAATGCGGCCGGCGCCCCGGCGGCGGCGTCGGTGAAGCTCTATGACATCGAGCCCGTGGAGGCGGGGCAGTCGCATTATCAGCTCGGATGGGATGTGCGCGGCCCCGGCCTGTCGGCGGGCTGCGCCGATCTCGTGGTGTTCGATATCTCGCCCTATCCGGACTTCGATTATGACGGGCATCCGATGCGCGCGGCCTTGTTCGATTCCGCGACGGGCACGCTGATAAGCGAAACCTCCCTCGAACCGGGCAATGAGTTCGGCAATTTCCGCAGCGCCGATGGCGCCGTGGCGTGGCTGGGCAATGGCAGCGCCGGCTTCGCGGAGCGGCTGCCTCTGGCCGGCAGCCTTGCCCGCAGCTTCTATTTCCGGCGCGCGGCGCTGACGGGATGACCCTCCATGACGTTTGACCAGCGCGAGATCAGCAATTTCGACGGCAAGCCCGTCATCCTGTATGAGTTCACCCGCGGGGCGTTGGCGTGGCGCTATTGCACGGCGGACCGCGACATCACCTTGGGCGCCGACACTTATTCGGCCGTGCCGATCTCCGATGCCGGCGTGCATCAGAGCGGCCAGCCATCGGCCGACAATTTCGAGATCACGCTGCCCAGCAACGCCGCGGTGCCGGTGCTTTACCGGGGCACTCCGCCGAGCGACCGCATCTGGCTCAAGATCCGCCGGATGCACTTCGGCGATGGCGAGGCGGCCGTGGTGTGGGTGGGCAGCGTCGTGCAGGCCACGCAGCGCGACGAAGCCGAGACCACGCTGATCTGCCAATCCCTTACATCCTCTTTCGAGGGCAACGGGTTGAGGTTGTCCTGGCAGCGCTCTTGCCCGCACATGCTGTATGATAGCGAGTGCAAGGTGGACAAAGAGCTGTTCCGCCACACGACCACGGTGGCGGCGCTCGACGGAATCACCGTGCAGCTCGCGTCGGATGGCGGCAAGCCGGATCGGTGGTTCAGCGGCGGATTCCTGGAGTGGAGCGTCGCGGAAGGCACCTTCGAGCGCCGGCCGGTGGAGGAGCAAACCGGCGCGCTGCTGCGCCTCATCGGCGGCACGGACGGCATGACGGTCGGCATGACGGTCAATGTCTATCCGGGCTGCCCGCTGACCAGCGCCGCGTGCAGCGGCAAATTCAACAACATCGCCAATTATGGCGGCATCATCCATTTGCCGGGCAAGTCGCCCTTCGATGGCTCAAACCCTTTCTAGGAGCGCGCCGTGGGCTGGGAATACTTCGCAATCGCCATCGTGCTCATGGTGGCGTCCTATGTCATCACCGCGGCCACCATGCCGAAGCCGCAGGAGCGCTCGCCGGCAACCATTGATCAATTCGAGTTTCCGCAGTTCGAGGAAGGCACCCCGCAAATCGTGGTCTTCGGCGACGTGTGGCTGAAGGATTGGATGGTGCTCTACTACGGGGATTTCAGGGTTGAGGCGATGAAGGGCAAGAGCGGCAAGAAGTGATGGATCCGCTGGTGACAATCCGCCATCTCCGCGCCGCCAAGCTGTGCGCGGCCGGCGCGCGGGAGTGGTTCCGCGAGCAGGGCCTATCCTGGGATGAGTTCGTGAATCCCGGTCTCCCGGCCAGCGTGATCGAGGCGACCGGCAATCCGTTCGCGCAGCGCGTCGCGGCTATCGCGCGCAGGGAGGCAGAAGGTGGGCGGTAAGTCGGGAAGCTCCATCAAAGGCTACCGCTATCACATGGCCGTCCACATGGGGCTGTGCCGCGGCCCGGTGGACGAGCTGGTGGAAATCCGCGTCGATGACAAGACGGCCTGGACCGGCAGCATGTCGGACGATGGCGGCATGGTCATCGACGCGAGCACCCTGTTCGGCGGCGACGACAAGGAGGGCGGCGTTGCCGGCGGCTTCGAGCTGCTGATGGGCAAGCCCACCCAGGACATCGCCACGCGCGGGGTGCCGGATTACGCCAGCCGTTCGACGGTCTATGGCATCCTGTTCGGCGCGGTGCCCGAGGTCTCGACGCGCTGGCCGCTCACCGCGTTCCTCACCGGTCTCTGCTCCAGCTTCCGCGGCGTGGTGACGGCCTTCTATCGCGGCCAGATCGCCGTCAACAACCCCTATCCGAAAGCCTGGGCGTTCCGCGTGCGCCGCAGCCTGAAGGGCTGGATGGGCGATGATCCGTGGTATCCGAGCAAGGCCACGGTGCTGCTGGCGGGCGGCGCAATCCGCGCGATGAACCCGGCGCACATCATCTATGAGTGCATCACGAATGCCGCTTGGGGCCGCGGCTTCCCGCGCTGGATGCTGGACGACGAGGCATTCACCAGCACGGCCAACGTGCTGTGCGAGGAAGGCTTCGGCTTGTGCGTCGCGTGGCGGCGCGAGGAATCGCTGTCGCAGTTCATGCAGCGCATCCTCGACCACATCGGCGGCGTGATGTATGTCGATCGACGCACCGGCCTCATCAGCCTGCGCCTCATCCGCGATGATTACGATGTGGCCGAGCTGCCGCTGTTCAGCCCCGACACCGGCTTGCTGAGCGTGGAGCAGGCGGACGGCACCGCCAGCGACACGCAATTCAACGAAGTCGTGGTCACGTTCGTCAGCCCGATCGACGGCAAGGATCGGCAGGTTCGGGCGCAGAACCTCGCGGCGTTCCAGGCGCAGCAGTCAGTCATCAGCCGCAAGAACGACTATTCGGCCATCCCGACGCCCGATCTCGCGTTGCGCGTGGCGCAACGCGATCTCCGCATGGGCGCCGCCGGGCTGAAGCGCTACACCCTGAAGATGGACCGGCGGGCCTGGAAGATCCAGCCGGCCGGGGTGTTCCGCATCAGTGATCCGAGCCGCGGCATCGAGAATATGGTGCTGCGCGCCGGCAAGATCGAAGACTCCAGCCACACCGAGGGCACGATCACCATAACCGCGGTGCAGGACGTGTTCGGCCTGCCCGCCACGAGCTTTGTCAGCTATGAGGCGGGATCCTGGGCGCCGCCGGACCGGTCCGCGCTCGTGGTGAGCACGCGGCTCGTCACCGAGGCGACTTACCGCGATGCCTTCCTCGTCCTGGGCGCCGCCGACACGGGCGCGCTGGCGGCGGATGCGGCCTATCTCGCGCTGTTCGGCGCCAAGCCTTCCGGGCTGTCCACCGACTATATCCCGGCGACGCGCGTGGGCTCGGCCGAGTTCGCGCCCGGCACGCCGGCCGCCTGGACACCCAGCGGCACCCTGGCCGCCGCCATCGGCTACCACGACACGGCCATCGTCGTGACGGGGCTGAGCGAAGCGGTGGAGGGCGCCGCGGGCTCGGCTGTTCAGATCGGCGATGAGGTTGTGCGCCTGGACGCCTGGGATGCCGCCACGGGCGCCGCCACGATCGCCCGCGGCTGCCTCGACACCCTGCCCGCGCCGCACCCGGCCGGCGCCCGCGTGTGGTTTCTCGATGAGGGCCGCGGGACGGATGGGGTGGAGTATGTGAGCGGGGAGTCCGTCGATGTGCGGCTGCTCACGCGCACCAGCTCGGACACTCTGGCGCTGAGCGCGGCGCCGACTGACACGGTGACTCTCGCCGGCCGCATCGCCCGCCCCTACCCGCCGGGCGCCCTGACCGTCAACGGCGAGCCGGTCAGCGATGTGGTGGCCGCCACGGGCGAGCTTGTCTTCGCCTGGGCGCACCGGCACCGCACCCAGCAGGCCGATCAGCTTTTGGAGCATGGCGCGGCGTCGGTCGGGCCTGAGCCGGGCACCACCTACACCCTTCGGCTGTATGACGGCGCCACGCTGCTGCGCACCGAGAGCGGCATCACCGGCACGACCTGGACCTATGACGCGACGGCATCGGCCGCGGATGGCGACGCGCCGCTGCTCGGGGTGGAGCTGGAGGCGGTGCGCGACGGGCTGGTAAGCCGGGCGAAATACAGCTTCACGGTCAACCGCGCGGCCGGATTCGATTCCAACTTCGATAATTTCTTTGACGGAGCTTGATATGCCGGGGACCGCTGGCCCGAATCTCGGGCTGATATGGGGCTGGACCGCGGGCGAAAACGGCTGGGGCGTGGGTGGCTTCAACCCAAACTCGGCGCTGCTCGACGCCCTGATTCATCTCAGTGTCAAGTCCGCCACCACGGCGGCGCCGCCCGGCTCGCCGGCCGCCGGGGATCGCTACATCGTCGGCGCCGCGGCGACGGGCGCCTGGGCGGGCAAGGACGGGCAGATCGCCGTCTATCGGGATGCGGCCTGGAGCTTCTACCCCGCGCGCCGCGGCTGGCGTGCCGAGGTCCAGGACACCGGCAAGCTCGTCATCCACAACGGCACGGCCTGGACGGGCGAGCCGGTGGCGGCGCACACGCATCCCGTCGCCGATATCGAGGCCACCGGGACGGCGAGCGCCACCACGGTCCTCTGGGGTGATGGTAGGTGGGCCGCGCCGCCGGCCGGCGGGGGCGGCGGAGGTAGCGCGATCATCGTCAGCGACGAGGGCACGCAGATCACGGCGGCGGCCACATCGCTCAACTTCACCGGGGCCGGCGTCACGGCGGCCGACGATGGCAGCGGCGGCGTCACCGTCACCATACCGGGCACCGGCACCGTCGATGTCGGCGACATCAATGCGACCGGCACGCCCGACGCCACCACGTTCCTGCGCGGCGACGGGGCCTGGGCCGTGCCTTCCGGCGGCGGAGGCGGCGGCACGACATGGGCTATCCCGCTCCGCGGCGCGCTTGCCTATATGTCCGCGGATTGGGTCAACCCGGCCAACATCACCACGGCCGGGCAGCCTGTCAGCATGGACACCGAGGTCCGCGACACGGACGGTTTCCATGATCCGGCGAACCCGACTCGCATGACGGTCCCGGCCGGCGTCACGAAGGTCCGCCTGCGCGCCGGCTACTGGATGACGGGCATCGACGCGAGCCTGGACTCCGGGTTCGCGGGTTTCATCCGGAAGAACAGCGGTTCGACCTACCCCGGCGCCGCCACCGAGATTTACGAGACGGGCAAATACTCCGAGGCCGGGGGGCTGCTGGAAACCGCCGTGCTCGACGTGGTGGCGGGCGACTATTTCGATTTCGCTGTGCAGGCCACGGATTCCACCGTCACCTTGAAGGGCGGCGGCAAGACGTGGCTGGAAATCGAGGTTGTCGAATCCGACCAAGCCCCGTTCGCCGTCACCGACGCGCCGGCCGATGGCAAGTTCTACTATCGGAACAACGGTGCGTGGACGCTCGGCCCGCAGGACATCAGCCTGTGGGTGCCCGGATCGCCCGCGGGCGGCGCGCTCGTGGCGCGCTATCTGGTGCCGCGCGCTATCAAGCTGCCCGCCGGGCTGCCCGGCTCGATCGGGCACGCAGGCACGGCCGCGACGGCTTCCGCCAGCTTCGCCTTGCGCCTGAACGGGGTGCAAGTCGGCACCATCGCCTTCGCAGCCGGCGCGACGGCGCCGACCTTCACGCTGGCGGCCGATGCCACCTTCGCGGCCGGCGACCGCCTGGACATCACAGCGCCGGCCACGCCCGACGCGACGCTGGCCGACATCGCCCTGACCATCATCGGAAGCAGGATCTAATCCATGGCCGTCCGCTATCTCGATCCGGAAGACGGCAACGACGCGGCCGATGGGCTGAGCTTCGCCAGCAGGAAGAAGACTTGGCTCTCCGCCTCGACGGGCATGGCGGCCGGCGACGAGATTCGCGTCATCGCCTCGCCCGGCCCCAACAACATCGGCTCGGGCACGTGGACCGACAACTCGCGCAGCGTCGCCATCCCCGCCGGGCTGGTGAAGACGGTCGATGAGGGCCTGAGCGGCACGGGCTGGGTGGCCGCGGCCAATATCACCTTGAGCACCAGCACATCGAAGAAGGTGCTGACGGCCGGCACGACCCAGACATTCATCGTCGCCACGGCGTTCACCACGGGCAAGGTCGCGCACAAGACGCTCGGGGCGGCGATGGACCTGAGCGCCTTCCAATCGCTGAGCATGTGGGTCTTCTCGTCGCTGGGCAGCGTGCCGGTGGGATCGCTCGAATTGCGGTTGTGCAGCGACACGACCGGCGACGTGCCGGTTGCCACCCTGCCGTTCGATGACGGCGTGCTGTCCCTGTCGGCTTCGGGCTGGAATATCGCTTTCAAGGATTTCGGCGCCGCGCTGCCGTCCGGCATCCAATCCATCTCGATCTATGCCAACAGCGACCCCGGCACGCCGACCTTCCGGTTCAGCAACCTCATTGCCGCCAAGGGGCGCGACGATCCGCTGCATCTGTCGCATCTGTCGCTGATCGGCAAGCACACGACCGCCGAACCGGAGTGGTATCCACTCCAGGCGATCGGCGAAACCAGCGTCGTCATCGGATATACGCGCAGCGCCGATGAGCTTGCCGCCAGCAACCTCAAACGGCCCTATCGCGGCACGACCGAGACGGTGGACACCTACGCCGCTCGCTCGCTGGCGCTGGTGTCATCGGACGCGAACCGCTTGCTCCAGGTTGCCGGCACGCTGGCCGCGCCGTGCAAGATCACGGGCGGCTGGCGCCGATCCGACATGGCGGCGCAGGACGGCGTGACATGGCTGAACGGCCGGGGCCGCATCGCCGACCTGCTGAACGGCAATTCGAAAGCGTTCTGGAATGTGGAGAAGCTGGGCTTCGCGCTGGCGCCGGGACAGGCGCTCTTTCAGAATTGGAGCGGATGGAACATCCAGCTAGAAGGCTGGCTCGGCTGCGACAGCCCATTCTACGATTCCGGCAGCATGTCCGTCGATGCGGTTTACACCTACACATGCAAGCAAATCTGGGGGATGCCGGTTGCCTTCAACTGGCCGGTCAGCACATGGCCGCTCAAGGCCAGCATCGACCGCATCCACGGCGGCGCCTTCACTGGCGCCGCGGCCTATACCGGCGCGGGCGGCCTGGGCGACCGAATGGACATCCGGATCGGACGCATCGACAACAATGCGGGCTACGGCGCGGGCACGGGCTCGAACCCGAATCACAATTTCCTCCGCGGCACCCGGTTCGACAACAACGACCAGGGCGACCTGTTCATCGGCACCACCGACATGACGCTGACGTGCCACAACTGCACGCTGGGCAGCGCGACAAAATACACCGTCCTGGGCACGGCGAGCCGCACATACGGCGCCATCGTCATCTCGGCCGAGGGCGGCGATCCGACCAAGCACACCATCGCCAAGCGCGCGACCGTCCTCACCACCGACGCCGCGGTGCGGCACTCGCCGGCCGGGGTGTCCTGGAAGTTCACGCTCACCACGAATGCCGGCGGCGCATCCGCCGCGCTGCCGCAGGATTTCAAGCTGGCGGACATCGCTGTGAAGGCCGGCTCGACCGTGACGGTGAAGTGCTGGATGCAGCGGGACTCCGCCTCGCTGACGGCAGGCATCTACGTCAAGGATGGCTGGATCGCTGGCGTGACCGAGACGCGATCCGAGATGACCGCCGCGGCCGGCGCCTGGGAGCAGCGCACGCTCACCTTCACCCCGACGCAGGATGGCATCGTGCCGATCCACGGCTATGCCCACGGCGCGCTGGCGAGCGCGTGGTTCGATGACTTGGAGATCACCTGATGGCCCTCGCCACCCGCGCCGACTTGCTCACGCTCGATATGGGCCGGCTGGGCGCGCCGTTCGTCATCGTGACAAAGGGCGCGGCCGAGGACCGGCCGGACATCGGGTTCCTGGGCGCTCCGGTCTTCACCGCGCCGAGCCCGGCGACGGTGGTGGCCGTGCTCACCACGCGGCTGTTCGTCGTGAGCGTCTAGCGGCGCTGCACAAAACCGTCAGAAATGCAAGGAGCTACCTGGGATAAACGCGTGAAAAGACGTTCACATAGTTGAGAAATCTGCGATGAACGCATAAGTTGATGCCTGGGTGGCCCATCGGGGGCCGCCGAAGGACACCCTCCCATGTCGGGGACCGTCGCGCCGAGCTTCACCGATCTTCTGGCCGCCGCGGTCTCCCGCTGGACCATGGCCGTTGTCGTGGTCCCGGCTGCCTTGGCTGGAGGCTACTGGGGCGTGTCCGCCTTGGTCGGGCTGAAGGGCGACATGCCGACGCTCCGCGCCGACGTGACCCGCCTGGAGCGGGAGATGGAGCGCGTCGAGCGCAGCGCTAACAGCCAGCTCGGCGAGGCTTACAAGGCGATCGAGGCCGCCTCGAAGCGCGGCGAGGAGCGCCGGCAGGACATCGAGCGCGGGATCCGCGAGCGGACCAATGCCGTGGACAGCCGCTTCGCCGCGCTGGAAACCAATCTGGGCTCCCTGACCGGGGGCGTGATCGAGCTTCGCGCCGAGCAGCGCGGCATCAAAGCGGGCGTGGACCGCATCGAGGGACTGATCAGCGGACTTCAGGCGCGGCCTTCCGCGACAGCCGCCATTCCTGTGCTTCCTGTGGAGCCGCAACGCGGTCCCGCCCGCGCCATCGACAACCTTCGCCAGCCGTGGGGCAGCGCCCGATGAACCCGATTTATGCGGAATTGATTCAGCAGCTCACATTCGCCGCCGTCACCGCCGTCATCGCCTACCTCACGCCGAAGGTGCGGGACTGGCTCCAGGCGCATGTCCACGCGCGGGACATGGATTTGCTGACGGGCGCGCTCGGCCGCGCCGGGCAGCTCGCCGCGCAGGACGTGCTCGCCGGCAAGGCGCCGTCCCTGGAGACCGCCGCGGCCGGGATGGTCGAATACGCCAAGGCCAATCTGCCCGAGACCGTGCAGAAGCTCGGCCCGACCGAGACGGCCCTGGCGCAGATGGCGACGGCGATCCTCCTGGAGAAGCTGGGCGGGCGCCTTCCCGCCGTCAAATAGGGGCCGACGATGCCGGATTCCATCTATCCGCGTGGCGATGCATTGCTTTCGGACAGGCTGGAATCCTTCCTGACCGATGACGTGATCCGCCGGGTGATGCCGAAGAACCGCCAGCCGGCGGCCTGGAGCAAGGCGCTGGCGACGGCCGGGCGGCGCTACCGCATCGACACGCGGCTGCGCGTGGCGGCGTGGCTCGCCCAGCTCGGGCACGAGAGCGGCGACTGCATGCAGCTCGTCGAGAATCTGAATTACTCGGCCGCGGCGCTGCGGCGGATGTGGCCGAGCCGTGTGCCCGAGTGGCTGGCGCAGCGCATCGGCCGTGTGGATGGCCCCGGCGGGCACAAGGCGGACCAAGCCGCCATCGCCGAAGCCGTCTATGGCCGGCGCAAGGATCTGGGCAACATCATCCAGGGCGACGGCGCCAAATACATCGGCCGCGGCGCCCTTCAAATCACGGGCTACGCCAATTACTCCATCATGGCCGAGCAATTCGCCATGCATGTCGATGACGTGGCGGAGTGGCTGGTGACACCGGAGGGCGCCGCCCTGGCAGCGGCCTATTACTGGCAGTCGCGCGGCCTGAATGAGCTGGCCGATGTCGGCGACATCGACGAGATCAGCCGGCGCATCAACGGCGCCAAGACCATCGAGGGGGTCAATGGACTCGAGGACCGGCGGGCGCGCTACGCCATCGCGCGGAGAGCCTTGCTGCCCGCCACCGTCTAAGCGGGGGCGCGGCGCCCAGCCGAAGGACATGACCGGGCGCCGGATCGGCATGCTTGTCGTGCGCGGCCCGGCGCCGCAGCCGCCCAGGCGCAGCTATCGCGGCGCGTGGTGGCTGTGCGACTGCGACTGCGGCGGCCAGAAAGTCGCGCCCGGCTGCTTCCTGCGCGCGGGCGACGTGACGAATTGCGGCTGCGTCAAGCGCGAGAGAGCCAGGACTCTCGTGCGGTTCCGCTGGGCTACCAGGGCTGTTCCGGAACCCGCCGAATGATGCGGAGCTGGCCGCGCTGGACGGCGACTTCCGCATAGCATTTCACGTCGCCCGCCAGCAGCCTCATAATCTCGGGCGTCATCGGAAATTCGGACCGGAATTCCCGGTGCTCGTCATAGAGCAGTGCCGTTGGGACTTCGGTGGTAAAGAGCGACTTCTGCACCTTCACGATCATTGCGCACTCCTCTGCATGGGCCGGCTTGCCGGCATGCCGGCCCGCCGGTATATGGCATTGTCCGCGCTGATGGAGATGGGCGCGGACATCCGGCTCGGACGGGGCTGTGATGGTCACGCCGTCCGAGCCGGCTGTCTGTCTCACTCCTCTCTTGGCGACTCGCGCGGGCGTGTGCCAGGATCGGCGCGCCCTTGCCTCTGGGTGGATTGACCTGTCCTAGCGGGTTGACCAAGGCGCCCCCGGATGTCCTGCCGGTCTATTCGGGGGCGCCGCCTCGATCCGCTCCTCCGGGCTACGGAAGATCAGCGCCGCCTTGAGCATGGCGTGCAGCTTGCGCACTTCCGCCACCATCTCGAACCACGCGGCCGGGTCTTCGCCCTCCAGGACCATGGCGGTGCCCTGCGATTCGCACGCCTTGATCATCTCGCCCAGCCAGCTCAGCGGGCGGATGGCTTCGGGCATGTCCGGATCGCCGCCGGTCAGCGCGATCTCGAAGCGTTCCAGCCGGGCGGCGGCTGTCATCAGCGCGGCGGCGGCCATGCCGATGGCGAGCAGCATTGGATCGCGCAGGGCCGATTCCTCATTCACTTCGGCTGTCATCGCCTTTGCGATCGCCCTGAGCTGCGCCACGCTTCCGGGCGGCTGATGCGGCACTTCCATTGGTTTCTCCTGTCTTGAACACAGCCAGCAGCTCCGCCACCCGCTCATCCGTCCAGCCCGGCGGGATGTGCAGATACGCGGGAATGCCCGGCCAGATTTGGATGGGCTCCCGCTCCTCCAGCGGCGGCTCGCTCATGGCTCGTCATCCTCGAACGGCTTGCCGATCACCGCGGGCTCGATGCCACGCTCGCGCGCCAGCTCACGGGCATACCGGTTCGCGCCCGCGCACTGGCGATAGTGGCGGGACCACATCGGCGGGCGCTCCTCGCCATCTCCGTTCGTCTCCCACTCGACGCGGGCGCTGTAGACCGTCTTGTGACAATGGAAGGGCTGGCCGAGCGTCGCCGCGAAGCGGATGCCGTCCAGGCGCTCGGCCGAGAGATAGCCGCGCCCTTCCCTCTCCGCCTTGAACGGGCAATCGGCGCACTCCCGCGGCATCGGGTCCAGACCGCGGAAGATGGTCACGCCGAGATCGCCGGGCTTCAGCGCGCCCATGGCGGGATCCGGATGTGGCGAGCGCTGCGGCGGTGCGCCCAAAACGTCAGGGCGATGCCCGTCAGGAAGCCGCTCGTCCAGACAACGGCGGCGTCTCCAAGTGGTATGCCGCGTGTGTAGATGCACGCGGCAGCGGCGGCGGTCCAGACCGCCGCGACGAACGCCTTTGTGCCGACCCAGCCCATCAGTGTGGCGCCCCGCTGCGGGGCACGATATTGATCTGCCCGCGCTCTAGCCGCCCCGCTGCCAGCAGGCACACCACCATGCACTCGTGCTCGAAGCGCTTTGCCAGCTCGCCGACCGGATCGAACACCGCCAGGAAGGTGGCGAAATCCCGCCACGCCTCCAGCGCCTCCGGTATGTCGATCAGCTCGCGCGGATCATTCTCGTAACCGCCGATGCTCGGGCCGAGCCGGTGCTTCGGCAGCATCTTGGCGAGGCGCACGAATTCCTTGGCGGCGTCGTGCGCGTTCCACGCCTCGCCCTTGCGCCAGAATTCGAAAATCAGGAGATCCCCCATCAGAATCGTTTTCACCGCCCCCTCCCCTCCCGGCGGAGGTCGATGAAATCGGCATCCAGCACCGGGTAGCCTTCCTTCCGCAGCAGCTCCAGCACGAGGCGCGAGCTGGACCGCCCCGCGGCAGCGGCGCGGGTTTTCAACTCCCTCGCCACCCGCTCGGGCAGCAGCAGCTCGACGCTGACTTGCTTGGGCTTCTTCAGCCTCCGGGACGGCGCGGCAGGCACGACCCGCTCGGCGAGCGGCTGCATGCGCGCCCGGAGGGCTGAATCGTCGATCTCGTCTTCAATGTCAGGCAGTCTTGGCGTCGGCATCAGACAGTTTCCTCCAGCAGCGCGGGCGCGCTCGGCAGGCCGAGCAGCGGCGTGATTTCATCGGCAATGGCGGATATGTTCAATGCGGCGCCCCCTTCCCTGCCTTTCGCATCCACTTCCCAGACCGGGCGGCCGGTGAAGGTGAGCTTGCGGAAAGCGGCGCGCTCCAAGAGCTGCGTCGCCAGCATCGGCAGGCCGCGCTTCTCGAATTGGGCGAGCACATGCCCGGTCACTGTCTGGTGCAGCACCGGGGCGCGCGTGAGGACCACCCGCGCCTCGATTGGCCGCTCCGCGATATCCGCGGCTTGCTTCACGACGCGCATGGTCTTCAGGGCTTCGAGCACATCGAAGCGGCTGGGCTGGGCCGGCACGAGCACCAGCCGGGATTTCGCGGCGGCATAGAGCATCGCCTGATTGGCCGTGCCCTCCAGATCCACCACCACGAGCCGGGAGCGCCGCCGGGCCGCCGCCAGCGCTTCGAGCAGGGTATCCGCGTCGGCGGTCTCGGCGCCCACGCCCGGCGGCTGACCGAGACGGATGCAGCCGGCGGCCGTGGCGTTCGGGTCCGCGTCGATGACTTCCACGAGTTGCCGGCCCTCCGGATTATCCGGCATGCCGGCATGCCGGCTGTCCGGCCCTCCGTCATACCGGTGTGCCGGCGCGCCGGCAAGCCGGTGTGCAAACTCGCAAGCCAAGGAAAAGGCCAGTGTGGTTTTCCCGACGCCCCCTTTCGTGGACGCGAGGCTCACCACCGGGGCGAGGTCAGCCATGGGCCTTCTCCGCGCTCGGCTCCAGCGGTTCACAAGGCGCACCCGACTGGAGAAGCGGCGTCTCCACCAGCTCGTAAATCCGACCCTTGCCGGTCTTGCCGTGCGCCCGGATCCGCCCCTCTTGCTGGAGCTGCTGGGTCACGACGCGGAGCCGGTATTGCGCCGGGCCGTCCGCCGAATCGATGCCGAGCATGCCGGTGAGCTGCCCCGCTTTGACCGACCCGCCGACTTCGCGCAGCGTCCGCAGGAAGCGCTCGCGCAGCTCGGTTTGCGCCGGGGCCGCGGCGGGCGCTGGCGGGCGTCCCCGCGGCGGCGCCTGGGGCGGGGCTGTCACTCGCTGACCGGTGTAGACGCCTAGCACGACATCGTTGACGACCAGGATTCGATCGCCCGGCCGAGCGGTGAATTCCTTGCCGACCTCGAAGACCATGCCCTTCAGATTGTCGAGGATTTCCATTTTCGCCTCCCTAGGCGGCCCGGAACGTGCCCGGCGCGTCGTTTTCGAGAATCCCTTCGCGGACCAAGGCGCGGCAGACGGTCCGCACGACGACTCTCTTGGCATTTTCCGTTAAGTGCCCGTCCGTTTTCCAAGCGTTGAGAATCGACTGGACGGAAATGGCCTCGCCGCTGCCGAGCTGGCGGCGGGCGATCCGCTCGATGGTCGCCCGAAATTCAGCCGCCAGATCGTCGGGGCCGCGGTAGGCGCGGGCCTTGCCCGGCAAGCACAGCTCGGTCCGGCTGCGCTCCAGGAGTTTGCCGCTATCGAGCAAATGGCGGACGGCTTCGCTAATGTAACGGTAGCGCGTTATTGTTGCGACGTGGGAAAAGGCAGAAATATGTAATAAGTCTTCGCGGCTGAAGAAATCAGCATCCGCCAGTTCTCGCTGGATGCTGTGGAGCAACGCCCTCGCGTTTTCTTCTATCGGATCGAAGGGTTTTGCCCCGTAAACGCCGGACGACGCCATGGCGTCAACTCTCGGCCGCGCCCTGATCTTTCCCATTACACCCATTGTCACCTTCTATGCTTGGCCCGTAAGCCGGTATGCCGACATACCGGCATGCCGGATAGTCCGGTATCCCGGTATGCCGGCACTCGGAATATGCCGGCATATTGGCTGGATGCATAGATGGAACGAATACGGAAACTTACACGCCCACGAGAACAACGGGCTCTTGCCGTCGCCGCAGTTTCGGATGACGCTGCCGTTAGGACTCCACCCGGAGTCCGACGAGGGGATTACCGACCGTGTAGGCAAAAAGAAAGGCCCGCCACCCGCTACCAACGGATGACGAGCCCCCGAGCGCGTAACTCGGTTAGATCAGGACTCTAGAACGCCCTGATCCTAACCGACACATCCCGTCTTGCAACCCTGAAAATCGGGGAACGGGGGCGCTCGGGGGTAGCGAGTGGTGGGCTTCTCTGAAAGGGAAGCCATGCCGAGACCGCCTGACGTGCCGCAATGCCTGTCCTCCGCCGAAATCCGCTGGCGGATTCAGCGCAGCGCCCGGCTGATCAACAAAACCCGCGCCAAGGGCCGGGCCGCGCCGCTGAGCGGCAAGACCATGGATTTGTTGCACTGGCTGCTCTGGGAGGCCCCCCGGCGGGCTGGCGGGCTTTGGCCGAGCGCGGAAGCCATTTCCCGAGCGACAGGAATCGGGCTGCGCACTGTCGAGCGGGCGCGCAAAACCCTGGCCGCCTGGGGGCTGATCATCCTCCACCCGCGGCGGCATCGGGTGCCCTGGCCGGTTCGCGTCGGCCAGCAAGTGAGTGTCATTCGCATCGGCATGACAACCTCGCATGCCGTGACCTTCCCGGATTTCGTCCGGACCTTCCCGGCGCAGTTCAGGCCCCGCCAAATTAGCGGTGAAGGGGAAATCCCTAGATTCTCTAGGGATAAAGGGGGGAGGTTCTTACCCGCCCCGGTCCGCGACAGGTTCGAATTGCTCAGGAAGCAGGGCGCGCCGGCCGAGTCGGGGGCACCGACCCTGCCGGCGGACGCCGCGGCCCTCGCGCAGCGCCGGGTTCTGCTGGCGGCGGAGGAGCAGAAGCGGCGGAACCGGGAGGCGGCGAGGGCTCGGCGGATCCTTTAAGCGCCTCGCGGCACTTCCGCGCCACATATTTCGGACCGATGACGCCACGCTCGGCCGTGGCGAGGAGATCCCGCATGGCCGTTTCAAGCTGGATGACTCGAGCCTCCAACCGCTCGGCCGTCCTGAAGGGCGACGGCTCGCATTGGCACCACATTTCGACTTCGCCGCAGGCGGCGCACTCGACGCGCTCACCGATGACTCTGGTTCCTGGCATTGTGGCAAGGGACTCTAGGTTGCGGGAAGGATGTTTATCGCAAGTCAGCGCCGCCCCGGCGGCCCCTCCGCCAGCAGCCGGCGGACCGCATCGCCCCGCGTGCCGGGCGTGAGGCGCATGAGCCGGCGGCCCAGGCAGCCGCAGCTCAGGGTGTTGCCGCTGCGCAGCGCGTGGCCCGCCACGGCCTTGACGGTGCTGCACCGGCATTCGCATTCCCACATGGCGAAGCCGGACCGGTTTCGCGGCGGATCGGCGCGGCGGAGGACTTTCAGCCAGCCGAAGGTCCGCCCGGTCATATCGTTCAGCGGATAGGCCATGTCACCGCGCGCCCCCGGCATAGGGCTCGGCCAAGCCCTCATCGAGCATGATCTGATTCACCGACTTGCCGCCCGGCAAGATGAGCACCGCGAGATACCGGCCGTATTTTTCCCGGCGGTCCTTCAGCGTGCGGACCGTGATCCAGGGGTGCGGCGCCAGCAGCTCGGCGAGCCGCGCCTTGGCCTTCTGCGCCGCCAGCCGCTTGGCGGGATCGAAGGAATTCAGCTCAGGCGTGTTGATGCCGTCCAGCCGGAAAATGTCGTCGCGGTGGATGCTGAATCCGAGATCGGCGCGAAGCCGCACGGTATCGCCGTCGATCACATTCACCACCACGGCCTCATACTCATACATTGCCGCCGCTCCTACGGGTTCTGCTCGACATAGCGCGCCAGCTCGTCAGCCGTGCGCAGCGCTTCATCCATCGCCATTCCCCGGCGGAAGCGGAGGAAGTTGACGATGCGCAGCTTGATTTCCTCGCTCAGCGGCTCCTCGTCGGAGGGGCCGTTGTTGAGGGCCTTGCAGTTCCAGCACCTATGCATCATGGCGTCCGTTCAGCCTCCCAAGCTCGCGCTCGATCCACGCGCTCCAGTAATCCGCCAGCGCCTTGCGGACCGCCTCGGGATCCGCCGGCCCGGCATACACTTCCTCGCCGGTCTCACTGTCCTCGATGACGATGTGATTCTCCCCGACCGGGTAGCCGACCAGCACGGGCATCCTGGGCATGGCGTCCTCCCGCCGTGGCGTCGTCTGGCGCGTCGATTGGGAATTGCAGCACCGCCACCGTGCCCGTGCCGTCCGGACCGGATGAGCGGGTGAATCTGCCTCTGAGCTGGCTGGCGAGGCCGCGCAACAGGCGCGTGCCCATGCCAGTGCTGTTCGAGCGGACATCCGGCAGCACATCGGCCGCGCCGACACCATCATCCGCCACGGCGAGGCGGTAGTGATCGCCTTCCGCCTCGAAGGTCACGCGCACCGCGCCCGAGCGGTCATCCGGGAAGGCGTATTTCAGCGCGTTCGTGACAAGCTCGTTGACGACGAGCCCGAGCTGCACCGCGCGCTCGCTGCCGATCCAATGGTGCTCGATGTCCGCATGCACCGACACCGGCCGCAACCCGTCCGACGAGTGGATTTTGTCGAGATCCTGGCAGAGACCGCAGATGAATGCATGGGTATCGACGAGCGCGCTGAGCCCGTCGCCTCGCGGCCGGGCCGCCTCCAGGCGGGTGTGGACACGCGCCATGGCGAGCGCGTGGTCCGCGGCTTCCTTCAGCGCCAGCTTCGCCTCGGGGCTCTTGGCGCTGCGCGAGCGCAGCAGCAGCACCGACACGAGCGACATGAGATCGTTCCTCGTCCTGTGCCGGTATTCCTCCAGGATGAGTTTGCGCATGTGCTCGTCGCTGCGCACCGCCTCCAGGGCGCGGTGCAGCGTCTCGATGATCAAGGCGTTCAGGCAACCGACTGCGAGAAACATGATGATTCCGGCGATGTCCGCGGCGTCGTGCACCGCGAAGCTGCGGATGGGCGCGAGATAGAAATAGGCGGCGAGCAGGGCGCTCGCGGCCGTGGCGACGAGGCCGCCCGCGCCCGAGAAGAACAGCGCCGCGAGCATCACGGCGAAGATGAACGCGATGAACGGATAGCCGTCCGCCGCGGGCATGATCGGCGTTGCCGCCTGACGCGCGGCGAAGGCCACGCCGACCAGCGCGAGCGCCCCGGCGATGCGCGCGGGCGCGGAGAGCCGCCGCGTCCGCCGCACCGTGCGATGGAAGACCCGAGACAGCGGCATCCGGGCTCACGCCTCCCGATGTGCCCGGATGCCGGGAGGAAAGGCGTCAGAGCGCAGCGTCGCGCGATTCCGCCGCGCGCCGCGCCACCGGCTTCTTGCGCGAGACGGGCTTCCTGGCGGCGGCCTTCTTCGCCTTCTCGGTCTTCCGGCTCCGCCGCGGCGGGGCAGGAGGATCGAGCACCGGCACGGAATCGATCACGGGCTCGGCCGCGGCCTCGGCGGCGGGCGCCTCGTCATCCTGGATGAACAAGTCCCGCTGGCGCGGATCATCCTCCGTGAGCATCGCCTGGGTGCTGGCGTCGCCCGAGACGGCGATGCGCAGCGAGCGATCCTTCACCGAGCCCACCGGCTGACCGACATAATTCTCCAGCTCGGCCAGGGTCTCGTCATCGGCGGCCCGCCAGCGCAGCAGCCATTCGCGGGTATCGCCCGCGACATCGAGCGCGTAATGCACGGCGGCGTTGAGGAAGTCCGCATCGCTCCAAACCCGGCCCCCCGACTCATCCGGGCGCCCGGTCTTCGGCCTGCGCTTCGGCGTCTCGATATCCTTGCCCGTCGCTTTGGCCTTGCCGGCGGCTTGCGCCTTCTCCACGGCGGCCTTCAGCACATCGACCGCCTCCGAGCCGTGCTTGCGGACCTGGGCGATCGCTTCGGTGGCGGAGACCTGTCCGCGGACCACCATCGAGCGCACCGCGGCCGGCGCGCCGACGAGCACCAGGAGATCGCTCACATAGCGCTTCGTCTTGCCGATGCGCTGGGCGATCCGGTCCTCGTCCCAGCCATAGCGGGCGAGGCGATGCACGATGACGGCCAGCTCATAGGGCTGGAGCGGGCGCGACTTATTCGCATTGGCGAGCTTGGCGGTGAGGTCTTCCAGGCTCGTCGCCTTGCCCGTGAAGACCACCGGGATATCGCCCAGCTCCCGGTTCTTCGTGATGGCGATATCGAAGGCGGCGAGGCGGCTGTGCCCCTCCACCGCATAAATCACGTTGCGGTCCTTCTCGCGCACCACATAGCAGGCCAGCGGCTTGTCGGGATACCAGCCTTCGGTGGCGATGCTGTCCGCCAGCTCCTCGATGTGCTGCCGGTATTCCGGGAGATCGGCGCGCACGTTGAAGCCGTCGAGTGTCTTGATCGCCTTGCGCGGCACGCGCCAAAGGCCGGCGGTGCCGGTCACGGGCGCGGCGCCCACGGCTTTCGTCGCCTCGGCGATGCTGCCTGCCGTCAGATCGAGGTCGAAATCTCGGGTAATCTTAACCATGCCGGGGGAGTCCTTGGACGGGGGAGAAATCACTTCGATTCGGGAAACGCGACCGGCGGCGCCGCCTCGGTCATCACGGATTCCCGGTTCAGATGGTGCATCGGCTCGGCTGGCGGCAGCGCGCCGCAGCCGGCCATGATCTCCCCGTGCACATACTCCATCGCCTGCCGCACGGTGGCGCCGGGCGGGAGGTCGAATGAGACGAGAAACGTCACGCGTGTAGTCATGATATCCCCTTGTCGATCGGATAGGCGTCGGCCCTTTTCCGGGCTTCTTGGCTGGCGCGCACTTCGGCGCCGGTCGGGGCGGTGCGCCACCATTCGCCGGAACGGTTGCCGCCGTCCGGATAGGTTGCGGGCGCGAAGACCGCGGCCCCGTTGTCGAGCGGGCGCAGAAATCCCCATGGCTTCGCGTGCCCGACCTTATGGACGAAAAGGGTCCAGCATTCCGCCGGCATGGCGGCCACCGCCTGCGCCGGAAGCCCGCCGCCGAGATAATGGTCTCGCGGCAGGATGACGCGATGGAAGGTGTCGCCATCCAGCTTGTTCAGGAACCGGATGATGTGCAGCCCGTCGCGGCGCTCATCGAAATACCAGCCCGACAGGACGATGCTGTAAGCGCGCTTCCAGGGATGATCGTGGAGCCCGCGGTCCGGATCCGAGCCGACGAACCGGTGGAGGTAGATCCTCCACCCGAACGGGGTGCCGATGTAGTAGCGCTCCAAATAGGGGCGGCCGTCCTCCTGGATGAGCCGGCAGGGCAGGCGGGCGCTCCAGGCGAGCAACAGGCGTCTCACAACTCGTTCTCCATTTCCTCCAGGGCCGCGCCCGCCGGCTCGGGTGGCGGATCACACCGGATATCCATGCCGCGGCAGGCCGGACAGCGCCCCCATGCGGCGGCGAGCTGGGTGGTGTTGCCCCGCCATGTGCAGCGCAGGCACAGCCACCGCAGCTCGCTCATCCCGCGGGAATGGCGTCCGGTGACGGGGAGGGGAGGGCGGCCAGCAGCACGAGAAGATCCGCCACATCGACGCACACGGCGCCGTAGGCGCACTGCTTCTCGGTGCCCGCCATCGCGGCCCGGCTCAGCCGGGCGGCGTTCATGCCCGCGGTGACGGCGGCCATGGTTTGCGCCCGCGAGGTCTCCAGGGTCAGCATCCGGCGCAGATGCAGGACTTGCGCCTCCAGCTCCGCGATGCGGGCTTGGACGGCGGCGGGCACGTCAACAGGCATGGGCGTCTCTCCGCGTGGCTACCAGGGTTGTTACACCCGTTCAGGCGGCCTTGGCAGGCACGCGGGGGCGGCGCGTGAAGGTGATGGCCTTGCCATCTTCCGTCCAACGCGCATCCACTTCGCTGAAATGCGCGACTTCGGCGAGATCGCCCGTGGTCACGGTCAGCTCATCGACATTGAGCAGCTTCATGGCGAGGCCGACGAGCAAGCGCTGGGTGGCGAGTTCGCGGCTGGCTTGGCGCTCGGCCCAGGCTGAGAGGACATCCGTTGCTCTCATTCTCGTAATCTCCTCACCCGCAGCGCGTGTATGCCCTGACATAAACGCGCCGCTACCGCTGTGCAATCCGGCGCGCGATACGTTACGCAACACGAGTAATAACGAGACACAGCATCAGATCGCGGCTGGAGGTCTCGAAGGATCCAGTCTCCATCCGATACTCGGGGTTGTCGAGCGCCAGCTTCCGTCCGCGGGTCAGGGCAGAAGTGCCCGCATTGATGAGCCTCTCGCGGGCCTTCGCAACCGACGCGCGTGTGGCGGTGTCGAAGTCGATCCGGTGCGCGCGTGCGACCGATTCACCCACGTTGAGATCGGCTATCTGTTGCGGCAGGCTGATGGGTTTATTCGGCGCAATTTTTGCCATGACGGACTCCTTCAGTGGGTCCGAGCATGGCTGATACGCTTCTAGCGTGTCAAACGGGTCTATTTTTCCGGCTGGGTGGCGAGGTTTTCCCCGCTCCGTGGCGGGGGCGGGCTCATAGGGCGGCAAGGCATGCCATGACAATCCATTTTTCCGGGCGGGGTGACGAATTCGCCCCGTCAATGTCCGCCGCGTGACATTCGCCGCAATCGGGCGGTCTATTTTTCCGGGCAGGGTCAAGCGATTTCCCCGTGTGAATCCATTTTTCCGGGTGGGGTGTGGCCTTTTCCCCGCGAAGCCATTTCCCCGAGCCGGCGGCGCTGCCCGCCACGGCGAGGGCGCGTGCACGCGTGAACCGGAGCGGCCGGGCACGGGCAGGGGCGCGAGCATATGAGGCGGGGAAGGGGG
>Ga0268248_100120_pt1 | contig 57224 bp, 43 predicted proteins | sample AgamicAtAme_FD_200856 | JGI IMG/M metagenome (GOLD analysis project Ga0268248, IMG submission 200856) | Agave microbial communities from Guanajuato, Mexico - At.Am.e (v2) (version 2) | ecosystem: Host-associated > Plants > Phyllosphere > Phylloplane/Leaf | place: Guanajuato, Mexico | collected... | reverse complement strand
AAATCGTCGGTGGGCATGGAGGCGCAGCGCCAGTTGAGCACGTCCGTGTCCAGCTGGTTCCAGTGGCGCTCTTCCAGCACGCGTGCGCCCACGCCGGTGCGCGATTCGATCAGGCCCTTGGCGGACAGCACCTTCAATGCCTCGCGCAGCGCGGTGCGGCTGACCTGCAGGCTTTCGGCCAGGGATTCCTCGCGCGGCAGGATCTCGCCGGGCTTCACCTTGCCGCTGACGATGCGCTGCCCGAGCTCGTGCATGACGTGCCCGTACAGGCTGCGAACGGTGATCGGCTTCATCATGAGATCCTCTGGCTCCCCGCGCCCGGCGGCGACGCGTCCGGGTCGATTGTCTACAAACTGGCTATAAGCGCCCGACTCGCTCCCTGCCAAGCTGTTTTACGTGAAATTTTGCGAGCTATCGCCGCTTTGCGGGAGCCGGCGCGACGATGGTCGGATTTGAACGATCGAGACCCGCGTGGCACGCTCGGGCGACCCAACCCCACGGACGGCCAGCCGTCCGCGCCCAACGGAGTGTCCATGCCCCGCAGGTTCCTTGCCTTCGCGCTCGCCGCGACCTTCACCACCGCCGCGCTCGCGGCGGTTCCCGCCACCGAGCAGCCCGGCCTGGCGCAGATCCGCGAGCGCGACCTGCATGCCGACATCAGCTTCCTTGCCTCCGACGCGCTGCAGGGCCGGCTCTCGCTGCAGCCGGGCGATGACGCGGCCGTGCAGTGGATCGCCTCGGAGTTCGACAAGGCCGGGCTCAAGCCCGCCGCGACGGATGCCGAGGGCAGGCCCAGCTTCCTGCAGGCCGTGCCGCTGATCGAGTACCGTCCCGACGCCAAGGCCACGCGCCTGGTGCTCAAGCGCAAGGGCAAGGACACCGAGTGGAAGGATCCGGACGTGTCCGGCGCGTTTCCCACCGACCAGGATGTCTCCGCGCCCGTGGTGTTCGCCGGCTACGGCATCACCGCGCCGGAGCTGGGCTACGACGACTACGCCGGCCTCGACGTGAAGGGTAAGGTAGTGGTGGTGTTCGACCACGAGCCGCAGGAGAAGGACCCCAAGTCCATCTTCAACGGCACCGGCAACACGCGCTATGCCACCGGTTACGTGAAGGTGTTGAACGCGCAGGAGCACGGCGCCGTCGCCGTGCTGATGGCGCCCGAGCCTTCGCACAACCATCCTTCCGCGCAGGAAGTGCGCACGCGCATCGGCCATCATGCCGAGCACGCGGCCAACCCGATTCCCGCGCAGGCGCTGGCAGACAATCCGCTGCACATCCCCAGCATGATCATCTCCGCCGACGTGGCGAACGCCTTGCTGGCCACCAGTGGCAGCACGCCGCTCGCGCTGCAGTCGGGCATCGACAGCGACCTGAAGCCGCGTTCGCAGCCGCTGCCGGACACCGCCATCAGCCTGCACCTGAAGAACAGCACGCGCCGCGAGGCGACCACCTGGAATGCGGTGGGCCTGATCGAAGGCAGCGATCCGAAGCTGGCGCCGGAAACCATCATCATCAGCGCGCATCACGACCATGACGGCCAGGCCGGCGACAAGATCTGGCACGGCGCCGACGACAATGCCTCTGGCACAGTGGGCGTGGTGACGCTGGCGCGCGCGTTCGCGGCCAATCCCGCCAAGCCCAGGCGCTCGATCCTGTTCGCCGTGTTCGCGGCGGAAGAGCGCGGCCTGCTCGGCGCGTACTACCTGGCCGCGCATCCGCTGCGTCCGCTGGACACCACGCGCGCGATGATCAACTTCGACATGATCGGCCGCGACGAGAAGCCCAGCCCGCAGACTGACGGACTGATCGACATCCCGGCCGACACCAGCAACCGCCTCAACCTGATCGGCGCGGCGTACAGCCCGGACTACCAGCGCACCGTGGCCAAGGCGAATGCGGACGTGGGCCTCACGCTGGATGACCGCTTCGACCACGAGTACGCGCTGAACGTGTTCTTCCGCTCCGACCAGTTCCCATTCGTGCTGCACAACGTGCCGGCCTTCTGGTGGTTCACCGGATTCCATCCGGACTACCACCATCCGAGCGACACGGCGGAAAAGATCGATTACCCGAAGATGGCGAAGATCCTCAAGCTGGCGTATCTCAGCGCGTGGCAGTTCGCCAACGAGGCGACGCCGCCGAAGTTCGTGTCGCATCCGGGTGGTGAGAGGGCGCAGTAAGAGGCTCTCCAAAATCTCGCGTCAGTATCCCATCCCCTCACCGTCATTCCGGCGAAGGTCGGAATCCAGTGACTTCTATGTGCGGTTTTCGCGGAAGCACCAATGACTTAGATGTCACGCGATGACCGATCATCCCCGTTACTGGATTCCGGCCTGCGCCGGAATGACGGTGAGGGATATAGGTGGTCATGCGAGATTTTGAACCGGTTCTAAGAGCCGGGCGCGAGTTGCTTGCGTCAAGCCTCATGGATCGTCATTCCCGCCTTCGCGGGAATGACGAGCAAACTGAGGTCTCAGTGTTGACTCAGGGGCCGAAACGACACCCGCTCCCGCGCCCGCTCGATCAACCCCTTCTCGATCCCCGTCCAGCGCCCATGCGCCTCGCCATGCTCGCCAAGCTGCGCAGCGGTGTAGCCCGTGGGCGCGAGGTCTTCGCCGTAGATCACCATCAGCTCCTTGCGCTTCTGCGCATCGGGCAGGTGGACCAGCCGCACGTACATGCCATTCGCCGGTCGCGTATAGCCCTTGGCGGCGAGCAGGCGCCGCTGGTGGTCGCCGTCGGAATCCTTCTCGGCGGGCTGGCTGGCGTCCTGCACCCAGGTGTCGAGGTAGAAATCCAGTCCGTCGATGGTGACGCGGCGTGAGGCCGAGTAGTCGTGATGCAGCTCGGGACGTTCGGGGATATAGGCTTCGAACTGCACCCAGTACAGGCGCTGGATGTGTTTGTCGGCGTCGGCATCCACGAACAGGTGCATCTCGCAATCGTCGAAGCCCAGCAGCAGCCAGCGATCCGCGCCTACGTACCGCGCCGAGGCGGGCAGGTCGATGCGCAGCGTCGGGTCATGGGTCGAGGTGACGGTCGTGCCGCTCACCGTTCGTTCCGGCGTCTGGCCGTGCGCCGGCAGCGCAAGGCAGGCCAGGGCCAGGGATGCCGCCGCCATCGTCTTCCACATGATGCACCTCGTCGTTCAGTGGAGGATCGAGGCGCGGCTCGCGCCGTGCCCCGAATACACGGCAGCGAGGTTGCCACTGCGCGCGATGCGTCGTCACATGCCATGCGGCATGGTCGGCGCGAAGGCGCTCAGCTCCGGGCGGCGGCGGTCTGTTTGGCCATCTGCTGGCAGCCGTTGCTGAAGCTGCGCAACTCGTTGCGTACCGGTTCCATTTCCATCCAGAAGCCGTAACGCACGTTGCCGCCGCGGTCGGCCAGCCACGCGGCCATGAGATAAGCGGACGGCAGCTGGCTCAGTTGCGCAAGCGGAATGCTCTGGGTGAACACCACCGACTGGCCCACGGTGGCGATGTTCGCGTGGTTGTCCTCGGCGACGGGCTTGTCGTTGACCTCGAAATACGAATGCGTGGCGCGTGCCACCATTTGCCGCGCGCGGTCCGCGCCAATGGCGTAATTGGCGGTGATGGACAGGCCATCGGGACGGCATTGAAGGATCAGTCGATGCTCGCCATCGCGCGCCTGCTGCGTGAGCGTGAGCGAGGTGCCGCCGTTCGCCGGGCCGTAGACCGCGGTGGGCGTGAGGCGGCCGTTGTTGGCCAGGCCATCCTTGCGCATCTGCTCCGCATCCAGCCAGGTCACTTCGCTGCTGGGTGCGCTGCCGAACACCTGCGGATTCACGCCCATGTCCTTCAGATACGCGCTGGCCGCACTCGCGGAAGGGTTGCCGCTCACAGGCTGCGCACCGAAGCGGTCGCTGCCCGTGGGCGCCCAGCGGAACAGTCCGCCGGCATAGGCGTAGGCGCAGGCATCCACGCATTGCGAGGCCTTCGGGAAGATCGGCTGCGTCGCGGTGCGTCGCGGCGAGCCCAGGTGCGTGGTCATGTTGCCTGCGCGGAACAGGCGCCCCAACGCCATGCCCGCCGCGAGGTCACCGCCGGGCGAGTTGAGATAGATGTCGCTGTTGGGCGGGATCTTGCGCGACTGGATCATCGCGCCCACGCGCTGCGCCGCGTCCGCGTCGATAGTGCCGTACAGGTACACCTGCGGCACCTTGGCCACGGACAGCGTGATGCGGTCGTCATTCACCTGCACGGCGAGCTGGCCGCCATTCGCCGCTGGCGCGGCGTTGCGCGGCGAACCCTGTGCATCGGCCTGCGTGCTCGCGGCGCCGCCCAGCAACATGACGAAGGCGCACAGCGCCGGGCGTAGCGAAAAAGTGGAACGATGCGTGGGATGAGCGACTCGCACGTGAACGACCTGGGCATGCAAAGAGGTCGGCCAGTGTGCGGCAAAATGGATGTCTCATGGGTGAAGGGGCGGGGCGCGCGGACAGGGCGGACGTCCGCGCCTTTGTCCGCGGACGCCCGGCCGGTTGCACGCCATCAGGCGCAAGTCACTGATCCGGCGGGCTTCCGCGCTGCAGCGCGGGGCTGGCACGCCGCTTGCTCTCTCCATCGCAGCGGCGCCGCATCGGAATGTAGGCGCGCATACAACATCCGCTGGAGCAGAGGGGCTCCACGGACACACACAGGAGAGCTGTCTTGAATATCTTGCGCACGTCCGCGTTCGTCTCGTTGTTTCTTGCCGCCGGTTTCGCCGCGGGCCACGCCCATGCCGACGAAGCGCCCGCCAAGCCGGCCACGGTGGCGGCCACGCCGGACAAGTCGATGATCTCGCGCGACGAAGTGCGCCGCATCCTCGACAGCAACCGCATGATCCTTCCGTCGCAAGGCATCAACGAGAAGATCAAGCTGCACATCAACGGCATCGACCAGTGGATCTCCGTGCGCGGCAAGGATCGGCGCAATCCCATCCTGCTGTTCCTGCACGGCGGCCCGGCCGCGCCCGCCATGCCCGAGGGCTACACCTTCCAGAGCGCGTGGGAGGACTACTTCACCGTCGTGCAGTGGGACCAGCGCGGCGCGGGCAAGACCTATCGCGCGAACAGCGAAGCGGCGATGGCGCCCGGCATGAACGTGGAGACCATGACCGACGACGCCGCACAGGTCGCCCAATACCTGCGCGAGCACTACCACAAGCAGAAGATCTTCCTGCTGGGGCATTCGTGGGGCACGGCGCTTGGCGTGCACCTGGCGCAGAAGCATCCGGACTGGTTCTACGCGTACATCTCGGCGGGCCAGGTGGTGAACGGCCGGCGCAACGAAGCCATCGGCTACAACTATGCGCTGGGCCGCGCCAGGGCCGAGGGCAACACCAAGGCCATCGCCGCACTGGAAGGCATCGGCCCGTATCCTGGCACCGCCAAGCTCACGCCCGAGCGCATCGGCGTGCGCGGCCAGTGGGAGATGTATTACGGCGGCCTCGCCTGGGGACGCAAGGACTACCAGTTCGACGTGGACGCGGAAGAACTCTCGCCCGACTACACCCGCGAAGACCTGGACGCCATCGACAAGGGCAGCCTGTTCTCGCTGCATCACCTGCTCGATGCGCTGCTGGACGTGGACTTCGACCACACCACGCATTTCGATTGCCCGGTGCTCGTCTACGTCGGCGCGCACGACTACACCACGCCGCACGAAACCGCGGAAAAGTGGTTCGACGACCTGCAGGCGCCGTCCAAGCGGCTGGTGATCTTCGCCGACTCCGCGCACATGATGATGCAGGAGCAGCCGGGCCGCTTCCTGGTGCACCTGGTCGAGGATGCGCTGCCGCTGGCGCAGAAGGCCGGCGACGCGGCGCCCGCCGAAGTGGTTCGCGACCGCTGAGCAGCGCCGCGCAGGCCGGCGGCCGGTCAGCCCTTGCAAGGGGCTGTCGGGCCGCCGGCCGCAAGGTTTTCGGCCGGCGCGCCGCCGGTTCTTGTAAACCGGCTCGGGCAAAAGGCATATTGGTCCCGCAGCAGCTTGCAGTCGGGAGTCACTATGCGGGTCCGCCTCGAAGACGTAGCACGTGCGACGGGCGTGTCCCCCAAGACAGTTTCCCGCGTTCTCAACGAAGAGCCCTCGGTCAAGGAATCCACCCGCCAGAAAGTGCTGGCGGCGATGGAATCGATGAATTACCGGCCCAGCCCCGCGGCGCGCGGGCTGGCGGGAAGCCGGTCGTTCCTGGTGGCGATGCTCTACGACAACAACGACAACCCGGCGTCCACCTACCTGGCCGAAGTGCAGGACGGCGTGCTCGACGCCTGCGACGCGCACCGCTACAGCATGATGGCGTGCCCGCTGCGCATGCGCGGTCAGGACTTCATCCGCCGCGTCGATGCACTGGTGTTCGACCACCACATCGACGGCGTGATCATGACGCCGCCGCTCACCGATTTCGCCCCGCTGCTGCAACGCCTGAAGGAACACGGCGTGCCGTACTCCAGCATTTCGCCGGTGCAGCACGGCGGCGCCATCGGCGTGTGCATGGACGAACAGCAGGCGGCCAAGGCGCTGGTGACGCACCTGGTGGAACTGGGGCACCGGCACATCGCCCACATCGTGGGCATCGCCAACCACGGCGCCAGCCGCTGGCGCATGGCGGGCTACAAGGACGCACTGGCGGCGGTGGGCCTGCCGTTCGATCCGCAGTACGTGGTGCAGGGCGAATTCACCTTCGGCTCCGGCGTCATCGCGGCGCGCGAACTGTTCGCGCTGCCCGAGCTGCCCACGGCGATCTTCGCCGCGAACGACGACATGGCTGCCGGCGTGATGTGGGCAGCGAACGAGCGCGGCCTGAAAGTGCCGCGCGATCTCTCCGTCTGCGGCTTCGACGACACGCCGCTCGCCACGCAGCTGTGGCCCCCGCTCACCACCGTGCGCCAGCCCAGCCGCGAGATGGGCAAGCTCGCGGCGCTGCAGTTGATGGAACTGCTGCGTGGCCGTGGGACCGGCCTGCTGGTGCAGGTGCCGTACGCGCTGCAGTTGCGGGAATCGACGTCACGGGCGCCTTGAGGGCGAGCGGGCGTCGCCCGCGTGCATCTTCTGCGGCAATCCATTGAATTAACGCGATTTATTCGTCCAACTGGTCACTGGAATGGCCCGTCTCGGGCGTGTTGCGTCGCAAATTGACAGCGCTGTCATTTCTGTCAGTCTCGGCGGCGTCCGGCTCCAAGGGGGAGCCGGCTCCTGCCTGATGGAGAAAGCCGTGCTGGCTTCCGTTCGCCGTTTGCGCCGTGTTCCGACCGTTCTTTCCCTCGCGCTCGCCTGCGCCGTCGCCGGTGTCGCGCTGGCGGACGATGCGTCGCCCGTGCACCCCGATACATGGCCGCGCGCCACCTGGCCGTTCCCCAGGGATAACGCACTGGAAACCCGCGTCTCGGCGCTGATGGCGAAGATGACAGTGGAGGAAAAGGTCGGCCAGCTGGTGCAGGCCGACATCCTCAGCGTGACGCCGGACGACGTGCGCAAGTACCACCTCGGCGCGATCCTCGCCGGCGGCAACTCCAAGCCGCATGGCACGGTGACCGCCACGGTGGACGAGTGGAAGGCCGCATCGGAGGCGTTCTATCGCGCCGCGATGGAAACCAACGGTGATCACCCGCCGATCCCGCTGCTGTTCGGCATCGACGCGGTGCATGGCCACAACAACGTGGTGGGCGCCACGCTGTTTCCGCAGAACTCCGCGCTCGGCAACGCGCACGATCCGGAGCTGATCCGCGAGATCGGCGAGGCGACCGCGGCCGAAGTGCGCGCCACCGGCATCAACTGGAGCTTCGCGCCCACGCTCGCCGTGCCGCAGGACGTGCGCTGGGGCCGCTCGTACGAAGGCTACTCGCAGGACCCGAAGATCGTCGCGCAGTACGCCACCGCGATGATCGAGGGACTGCAGGGCAAGGTCGGCACGCCGCAGTTCCTGGATGGCGCGCACGTGCTGGCCTCCGCCAAGCATTTCCTCGCGGACGGCGGCACGCACAACGGCAAGGATCAGGGCGACGCGCAGATCACCGAGGCCGCGCTGCGCGACATCCACGCGGCGGGCTACGTGCCCGCCATCGATGCCGGCGTGCAGGTGATCATGGCCTCGTTCTCCAGCTGGAACGGCCGCAAGATCACCGGCGACAAGGCCCTCATCACCGACGTGCTCAAGCAGCGCATGGATTTCCAGGGCCTGGTGGTGGGCGACTGGAACGCGCACGGCCAGGTGCCCGGCTGCACCAACGAGGATTGCCCCACGGCGTACAACGCCGGGCTCGATATGCTGATGGCGCCCGACAGCTGGCGTGGTCTCTACGAACACACGCTGGCCGAGGTGAAGTCCGGCGCGATCCCGATGGCGCGGCTGGATGACGCCGTGGCGCGCATCCTGCGCGTGAAATTCCGCGCGGGCCTGTTCGAGGCGGGTGCGCCGTCCACGCAGCCCATCGTGCAGAAGGCGAACGAGATCGTCGGCAGCCCGGCGCATCGCGCCATCGCGCGTCGCGCGGTGCGCGAATCGCTGGTGCTGCTGAAGAACAACAACGGCCTGCTGCCGCTCGATCCGCGCAGGCGCATCCTGATCGCGGGCGAGGGCGCGGACAATATCTCGCGCCAGAGCGGCGGCTGGACGCTCAACTGGCAGGGCACGGGGCTGAAGAACGCGGATTTCCCCGGCGCGCAGTCCATCGGCGCCGGCATCGTCGAGCAGGTGAAGGCGGCCGGCGGTTCGGCCGAGATCGAAACGGACGGCCATTTCACCGCGAAGCCCGACGTCGCCGTGGTGGTATTCGGCGAGGATCCGTATGCGGAATTCCAGGGCGATATTCCCAATCTGCTGTTCCGTCCCGGCGACGATCACGACCTCGAACTCATCCGTCATCTGCGCGGGCAGGGCATTCCCGTGGTGGCGGTATTCCTGAGCGGACGGCCGCTGTGGATGAATCGCGAGATCAACGCGGCCGACGCGTTCGTCGCGGCGTGGCTGCCTGGCAGCGAAGGCGGCGGCGTGGCGGACGTGCTGCTGCGCAAGCGCGACGGCGGCATCGCCCACGACTTCCACGGCAAGCTCGCGTATGCGTGGCCCAGCACCGCGGTGGTGGGGCAGGGCGCGCCGCAGTTTCCGCTGGGTTATGGCCTGAGCTATGCCGACCACGCGACCGTGCGCCCGCTGCCGGAAGTGTCGGGCATCACCGGCGAGCAGATTCCGGTGGGCAACTATCTCGATCGCGGCAAGGCCGTGCATGGCTATGCCTTCACCCTGGTGGATGCGAAGGGCGCGGCCATCACCGGCGACGTATCGCCGGCCACCACGCCGGACGGCAGCCTGCATATGGCGGCGCTGGACTACAAGGCGCAGGAAGACGCGCGACGTTTCACCTGGAACGCAGGCAACGCGCAGCTCGCCATCCATGCGCGCGCGCCGCTGGACCTGGATCGCGAAACCAATGGCGACGTGCTGCTGGTGACGACGCTGCGCGTCGATGCGCTGCCCACGCAGGATGCATGGATCGCCATGGGCTGCGGCAAGGCTTGCCAGGGACGCGTGTCGCTGGGCAAGACCCTGTCGACGCTGGCGGCCGGGCAATGGGTGCGCGTAGGCGTGCCGCTGAAATGTTTCCGCGCCGCGGGCGCGGACATGCACCACATCGATCAGCCGTTCGCGTGGAGTGCCGGCAAGGGCGCGGACATCGCGATCTCCCGCGTCGCGCTGGGCACCGATGTCGACCGTGTGGTCGATTGCGTCAAGTGATGAAGGGCTTGGTTTCGAGCCGGATGGGAGTGGAACGAGCAGTAAGCCTTTTCCCGTCCACGAAGTAGTCGAAAGGAAAGGGTGCGTCAGTGGTTACGGGCAATGGATGGCTGAACGTCCATTTGCTCTTGCATCAAAAATGGCCGCGAAGATGTCGTTCGCGGTCGGGCAAAGCCAGTTGCAGCAGGGGTTGAGGGAGAGCACATGCCTTGCTGCCGCGCGTCAAGCTTCTGCCGAAGAACCGTTCTATGATCGCCATGACAGCGCTGTCATGGCTGTGAATGACAGCGCTGTCATCGGGGGATGACATCAGCCAGTCGCCGTCGAGGGCGGTGACCCACAACAATCCGATTTGAATTGAGGGGAAGCCAGATGAAGTTGCGCTATTCGGCGTTGTATATCGCCATGTCCCTAGTCCTTGCCCCGGGCGTGGTGCTCGCCGCGGATCAGGATGCCGCGCCGCAGAGCGCGCCTTCGCAGAATCCCGCGCCGCCCGCCGACAAGAAGGTCAAGCAGCTCGACGCCATTTCGGTGACCGCGACCAAGCGCGAGACACCGCTGCAGAAAACCCCGGTGGCGGTGAGCGCCATCACGCCCGACACGCTCGACAAGGAGCGTGTGATGACCGTGCAGGACCTGACCAAGCTCGTGCCGGGCCTGCAGGGCACGAGCCAGGGCGATCATGGCGTGGTCACGCTGACCCTGCGCGGCATCGGCAACGACAGCGCCAAGACCGAATACGCGGACCCGGAAGTAGCCACCTTCGTCGACGGCGTGTACGCGCCGCGCGCCGAAGCCGCCTCCGGCCTGCTGCTGGACATGGACGGCGTGGAAGTGCTGCGCGGCCCGCAGGGCACGCTGTGGGGCCGCAACTCCACTGCGGGCGCCATCAGCTTTCAGACGGCCAAACCGGATATCGGCGCCGGCTTCTACGGCAATGCGCAGGTGGAAGCGGGCAACTACAACCAGATGGGCGCGCGCGCCGCGGTGAACCTGCCCATCAGCGACACCTTCGCCATGCGCGTGGCGATGGTGCACGAGCAGCACGACGGCTATGTGGATTACCAGAACCCGTCGAGCGAGCTGCCGAGCGTGGCGCAGCAGCAACAGGCGTATCTCGCTTCCGGCGGCGATCCGGCGAAGTTCCAGCCGATCAATGCCGACCAGTACGTGCAGGGCGGCAAGAAGTACAACTCGCAGGATCAGTCCGCCGCGCGCGTGAGCGCGCTGTGGCAACCCAGCGATTCGTTCAAGTGGAACCTCTCGTACGAATATTTCCTCGATCGCGGCACGCCGGACCTGAGCCTGATGCAGACGCCGCGCCAGGGCCAGGATTTCTGGTCCGCGCTGATCGACACCGCGCCGTACCTGGACCGCACCTCCAAGACGCTGCGCAGCCGCATGGACTGGCAGATCAACGACGGCATGCAGCTGAGCTACATCGCCGGCTACAACCGCTACTCGGGCAAGAGCGATTTCGACCAGGATGTCGGCGTCGCCGTGCCCACCAGCTTCACCACCGGCGGCGTGTACCAGGACGACCGCACCAACTACTCCAACTACAAGAGCTGGAGCCAGGAAGTGGACCTGAAGTCCAGCGGCCCGCAGCTGGTGGACTGGATCGTGGGTGCGTACTACGGGTACGAAGACAACAACATCCGCTTCGACATTCCCATCATGAACGGCACCCAGTACGGTTCGGTGAACTGGCAGGGCTCCTTCATCCAGCCCAAGGAAACGGTGGAGTCGTATGCGCTGTTCGGCCAGGCCACCTGGCACATCAGCGACCATTGGCGCCTCACCGGCGGTGCGCGCTGGTCGCACGACACCAAGGAAAACAAGGGCGGCATCAACTGGGGCTGGGACTATGACCCGACCGTGCCGCAGGTGCCGATCTCGCCGGGCGTCTATCCGGATCCGTCCAACGGCTTCACCATTTCGCAGCGGAACACCGCGCGCTACAGCAAGAGCAAGCCGACCTGGCTGGTGCGCCTGGATACGGACGTGGGCTCCAACGGCCTGCTGTATGCCAGCGTCTCCACCGGCTACAAGTCCGGCGGCACGCAGGATGCGGGCACGCTGTACCAGCCCGAAACGCTGACCAACTATGAAATCGGCAGCAAGTTCACCTTCCTCGATGGCCACATGACGTGGAACTCGGCCATCTATTACGAAGACTTCAAGAACTTCCAGCTGTCGGCGCCCATCGTCTATCCCGATGGCAACCATGGCCTGGGCTTCTCCAATGTCGGCGGCAGCACGAAGGTGCTCGGTATCGAATCGGAGCTGGCGTACCAGCAGAAGGACGACCGTCTGGACCTGGTGTTCTCCGCCATTCCGAAGAAGGAACTCGGCACGCTCATCTATGCGGGCAGCAACGACTACCAGGGCTTGCCGGCCTGTCCGCCCGCGTCGAATCTCGCCAACTGCATGAACGTCACCGGCAACGACCTGCCGCATGCGCCCAACGTGTCGCTCACCGCCATTTACGAGCACGATTTCCATCTCTCCAATGGCGGACGCCTCACGCCGCGCCTGAGCGCGCAGTACCAGAGCACGCAATGGCTGAGCTACTTCAACCTGGGCTCGGGCGACCAGCAGAAGGCGTACACGCGTGGCGACATCTCGCTGCGCTATACCGAGCCGGGCGACAAGTGGTGGGTCAACGCGTACGTGCAGAACGTGTCCGATGACAAGATCCGCACCAGCGCCGGCCGCTTCCTGATGTCGGACGGCTCGCTGCAGTACGTGTCGCAGTACCTCGCGCCACGCACCTACGGCGTGCAGCTCGGTGTGTGGTTCTGATGAACAAGGGGCGGCGCCCCATGACGTTCGCGCCGCCCGCGGTTTGCCGTTCTGCAGGCGATGCTCCGGAGGGCGTCGCCGTTCCTCCCCTTGAATGGCGTCTTTGCCGGGTCCGCGTGGGGCGGCCCGGCAGTTCTTTCATGCAAGCCCCTGCGTTGCATGCCGGCAGGGAAACATCATGGCTCGTCTGAAGAAGGTGCTGATCGTCGGTGGCGGCACGGCCGGCTGGCTCGCCGCCTGCTATCTCGCCAAGGCGGTGAACGCGCGCGATCCGCAGGGCGTGCAGGTGCATCTGGTGGAATCGCCGGACATCGGCCTGCTCGGCGTGGGCGAGGCGACCTTTCCTTCCATCCGCGGCACGTTGGCGGCCATCGGATTGGACGAGCGCCGTTTCCTGGTCGGCGCGACCGCCACGTACAAGCAGGGCATCCACTATCGCCATTGGGTGCGGCCGCCCGGCACGCCGGGCGCGGATCATTTCTTCCACCCGTTCAATGCACCCAGCCAGCGGCCCGGCGGACCGGAACTGCTGCCGTACTGGCTGCTGGGCGCCGCGCCGGAAGGCATGCCGTTCGCTGATGCGGTGTCGATGCAGACCGCGCTGGTCGATCATGGCCGTGGCCCCAAGCGTTTCAAGGATCCCGACTACCAGGGCCCGATGAACCATGCCTTCCACTTCGACGCCGCATGCTTCGCGCGCGTGCTCGCCGAGCATGGGCAGGAAGCGCTCGGCGTCAAGCGCCATGTGGCGACGGTGGAGCGCACCGAACTGGACGAGCACGGCGCCATCGCGCGCGTGGTGACCAGGGAACTGGGCGAGCTCACCGCCGATCTGTACGTGGATTGCACCGGCCTGCGTGGTCTGCTGATCGGCAACGTGATGCAGTCGCCGTTCAAGAGTCGCGCCGACGTGCTGTTCGCCGACCGCGCCGTGGCCATGCAGGTGCCGTACGAGAAAGCCGATACGCCCATTCCCTCCTACACCATCTCCACCGCACAGGAGGCGGGATGGATCTGGGACATCGGCCTGCAGAAGCGGCGTGGCGTGGGCTACGTGTATTCGTCGCGGCACACGTCCGACGAGCGCGCGGAGCAGGTGTTCCGTGGCTACCTTGGCGCCGCCGCCGAGGGCCTCAAGGCCATGCACATCAAGTTCGAGACGGGCTACCGGCCGGAGCACTGGCGCAGGAACTGCGTCGCCGTAGGGCTGGCGGGCGGGTTCGTCGAGCCGCTGGAATCCACCGGCATCGCGCTGATCGAACTGGCCACGTATCTGCTGACCCACCTGCTGCCCAGCGACACCGACGAGATGGAACGCGCCGCGCGGCATTTCAACGAGATGATGATCGCGCGCTACGACCGCATCATCGACTTCATCAAGATGCACTACTGCCTGAGCCAGCGCCGCGACTCGGCCTTCTGGATCGACAACACCGACGCGGCCAGCATTCCCGCCACGCTGCAGGACAAGCTCGCGCAGTGGAAGCATCGTCCGCCGCACCGGCTGGATTTCATCAGCGACCTGGAAATGTTCCTGGTGTCGAGCTGGCAGTACGTGCTGTACGGCATGGAGTTCAAGACCGACATCAGCGCCATGCGCAGCGCCTATCCGCGCATGGAAGAAGCGCGGCAGGAATTTCGCAACATCCAGCTCGCGGCATCGCAGGCGCTGCAGGATCTGCCCGACCATCGCGCGCTGGTGGAACGGATGTGCCAGGAATACCGCGAGCGCGCGGGCCGGCAGAACGCGGTGGCCTGAGTTTCCAGCCTGCGGCGCCGGCCTTCAGGATGGCTGGCGCCGGAACACCACGCGATCCTCGTACACCATGTCGAGCACGACCCACAGGCCGCCGAACAGCACGCCGCCCATGGCGAACGACACGAGGAAGGAGTCGTAGAAGAACCGGTGCGCCGTCATGGCCACCCAGATCGACGGCGCCAGCGCCGCCGCCAGCCACGGCCACGGCGGCCCGTAGCCGATGCGCGCGTGGCAGCCACGGCACGCCTTGCAGCCCTTGCGGACCTCGATGGTGCAGTGGGGGCAGATGAGGTAGTCAGTGGACACGCGGCGCACCGTGGGCAAAAGCGCTCCACGGTAGGCGTTGCGGGCGGGGCGTTCCATCGGATCAGTCCGGAACGGGCTCCGCCATGGGGCGGGCGCCCGTTCCGCGCGATGCCCTACGGGTTCTTCGCGACGCCGCCCGCGCCGAAGGTGCGCAGGGTTTCGTCGATGGCGAAGTCCGCCGCGGTCATCGACGTGTTCGCGTGGTAGCGATCCCAGTCGCGTTCCATCGCGCGTAGCAGTTCGCGGCGCGGCGTATCCCCCTCGTCGTGCGATGGTAGGTCGCTCGCTTCGTCGTAGGACGCGGGCAGCTTCGCCGCCATCAGCAGGCTCAGGGCTTCCTCGATGTCGTAGGCCGTGCCGCCGCGCGCGGAGATCAGCGCAATCGCCTGGCTGGCGTTCTTGCGGCGTTTCCAGTCCGCGTTGTGCGCGCTCATCATCATGTGCGTGCCTTCGTAGCCGATCACGGCGGGCAGGTTCGCGTCCTGCATGGTCGCGAACATGATCGGCGGATTCTGCATGTTCGTACCGAGCGGGCCGAGCGCGATCACCGCCACCTTCACCGAGGCATAGGAAAAGCGCATGCGGGTCAGCGCTTCCAGCCGCTCCACGTGGCGGCCCTTGGCCTCCTCCGCTTTCCAGCTGGCGATCGTGGCCTGCTCCCTGGGTTCCATCTGCTGCCGCCAGTACGTCATGAAGGCGGGGAAATGCCATTCGCCCTGCTTGAGCGTATCGATCAGCACCTTGCTGTCGTCGTAGGTGTAGGCCAACTTATAGAGATCGGCATAGCTGCGCACATCCGAGGCCATCGCATAGGCGGGAAGGAAGGCGCCGGTGTTGAGCGTCTTCACGTCGTCCATGGGCACGGATGCACGCAGGTCGGGGAAGTTACGGTTGTCCCGGTGCAGCAGGTAGAACAGGAAGTCGGCATAGGGCGATGCCTCGAAATCCAGCCTCACCGCATTCTCGCCGGCATGCGCCGCCGGCATCGCGCCGACGAAGGCGCTCAAGAGAAGACACGCAGCGATGGCGATCCATCGCGACGAACGCACTTTGCTGCTTTCCATGTCACCCTCCCAGTTGTGTTGCTTTAAAGCCATACACACACTACCGGCCGGATCGCGGGACCCGGCCGGCTCATGCGCAGGCGCGTGGCGCTACGCAGAAGGTATTGCAGCATGCAGGCGGCGCGATGATGGGGAAGCGCTCGCCCATGGCTGCATCAAACCGCAGCGGCGGTTTGGCCGCAAGGGGGTGAAAGTGGCCAGCGTCGTCGCGCTCCGCCGCGTGGCATGGCCGTCCAGACGACCGGCTCGCCACCCGGACAGGCGCGTCGCGCACTACACGTAGCGGTCGGCCAGCGCGTCGGTGGCGTTGATCAGCACGTCGACAATGGCCGGGTCGGCCGCGCTGTGTCCCGCGAGCACGATATGGAAGGCCGCTTCCGGCCACGCCGTGGCCAGGTCGTAGGCGTTCTTCACCGGGCAGATCACGTCGTAGCGGCCGTGCACGATGGTGGCCGGGATGTGGCGGATGCGGCCGACGTCGCGCAGCAACTGGTCCGGTTCCAGGAACACCTGGTGGCGGAAGTAGTACGCCTCGGTGCGCGCCACGCTGACGGCGGCATGAGGGTCTTCGAAGATGCCTGGTTCATCCGGATCGTGCAGCAGCGTGGTGCTGCCGCCTTCCCACGCGCTCCACGCCATGGCGGCGGCCACGCGCACGGCTTCGTCGTCGCTGTCGAGGCGGCGCCAGTACGCATCCACCATGTGGTCGCGCTCGTTCTCGGGAATGTGCGCCTCGTAGTGCGCCCACCGCTCGGGAAAGATCCAGCGCGCGCCGCCGTCGAGTTCGTTGAACCAGCGCAGTTCGGCGGGACGGCCGAGGAAGATGCCGCGCAGCACCAGGCCGAGCACGCGTTCCGGATGCGCCTGCGCATAGGCCAGCGCCAGCGTGGAGCCCCACGAGCCGCCGAACACCACCCAGCGCTCGATGCCCAGGTGTTCGCGGATCGTCTCGATGTCCTGCACCAGGTGCGCGGTGGTGTTGTTGCGCAGTTCGGCATGCGGCGTCGAGCGGCCTGCGCCGCGCTGGTCGAACAGCACGATGCGATAGCGCGCGGGATCGAAGAAACGCCGGTGATACGGCGACAGGCCCGAGCCCGGCCCGCCGTGCAGGAACACCACTGGCAGGCCGTTCGGGTTGCCGCACTCCTCCACATGCAGCTCGTGGATATCGTCCACGCGCAGGCGTTCGGTGCGGTAGGGCTCGATCTCTGGATAAAGCTCGCGCATGGCTGCGCTCCGTCGGATGATCACCGAAGCATAGCCACCCCGATCCCGCCGGAAAACCGTTGCGGGCCGGCTATGCCATCAGTCATCACCGTCAGGGTGTGGGCACTACGCGGCAGCCCGAGGCGCAGGCGAACCATGCCGTTGCGTTGGGATAGTCGAGCGTCATGCGGAAATGCCGGAACACGTTGGCGCCCAGCGCGCCCTGGATGGGCCGGTCGACGAAGCTGCCGACATGGCCCGGCCTGTTCGCGAAGTTCGCATCGGGCCGCTCGGTGAACCAGACCGGGCCGAGTTCCCAGCCGGCCACGACCAGGCGCGGCACTTCGATCAGCCGCGTGGCGCCTTGCGAGGGCAGCAGATCGTCGCCTTTCTCCACCACGCGCCAGTCGGGATGCGCGCGATGCCAACGCTCGAGCTGTGTGCGCGTGATGTACGAAGCCACGCCGATGCCGCTGGCGGTGACGGGCGTGCCCGCGATCTTGCCGGCCTCGGTGGGATGCGCAGTGGCGCCGGTATCCAGCAGCAGGTCGATCGTTTCGCCGTCCACCTGCACGGAAATGCGCAGGAAACCGGTCTGCGGCTCGCCCTTCTCCGTGCGGAGCATGCCGAGTTCCACGCGGTGCATGTCCGGTGTGGCCTGCCAGCTTGCGGATTCCAGCCACAGCTTCTGCGCCGGGTAATCGAACGTCCACACATGGCGCGGCAGGTAGCCCGCGCCAAGCTGCCCATCATCGCCCTCGGGTTGCCAGCCCGGGATGATCAGCGCGGGGCCAGGGCAGGGCGTGGCGTTGCTTGCCGGCAAGGCATGGCCTTCGCGATAGCTGAGGCTGGCCACGGTGTGCAGCGCCTCGCCATCCACCGTGCAATCGGCGGTCGCCAGATGCAGGCGCGCCACGGTGGATCGCTGCAGCACGAACCAGCCGGCACCGCCGCCTCCGCCGGTATCCACCAGCAGCCGCAGGCGCGTGCCGTCGGCCAGCACCGGCGTGGCGTAGAAGTGGCCGGCCTCGTAGACGGTGGGTACTTCGGTGCGTTGCTGTGCGCTGGCCATCGCGCTCGCGATGGCCAGCGTCGTGCCGATCAGGGCTGCGCTACGGCGCATGTCACGTCCTTGTGCGTTGATGGGATGCTCGGATCGTCGTGGATCAGAGCTTGTAGTTGAGTCCGAACATCACCGTGCGGCCCCAGGTGTTGTAGTCCAGCGGACGGGCGATCTGCTCGTTGTCGGGCAGGCTGGAGATCTGTTGCGTCTTGTAGGGCGAGTTGGTGAGGTTGTAGACCTGCAGCAGCACCGACAGGCCGTTCCAGCTGCCTTGCGTGAACGCGTAGCCCGCCTGGAAATCCGTCTGCTTGTCCGCCAGCACCTTCTGGTAGCCCAGCTGGTCGAACAGCGCGACCGCTTCGCCGGTGAACGAGGAACGATAGCGTTCGGTGATGCGGAACGACCAGCCGTACTTCTCGTAGTACAGCGTGAGGTTGGCGACCTTGCGCGACAGGCCGGGCAGGGTGGACGGCGCGCCGGGAATCGAGGTCACCGAACTCACCGGCACGGAGCTGTTGGTCAGCGAGAAATTGCCCTGCATGCCGAAGCCGTCCAGCCAGCGCGACACCAGGCCGCCTTCCAGCGAGCCGGACAGCTCCAGGCCTTCCATGCGGCCGCCGGTGCCGTTTTCCGGCGTGGTGAAGGAGCCGATGTTGCTGCTGGGCGGGTGCGTCGGGTCGTCGTTGGTGTACTTGGAGAAGTCGTAGTTGAGCACGGTCTGGTTGTAGATGTAGTTCAACAGGTTCTTGTTGAACACCGCGACCGCCACATAGCTGGCCTTGCCGAAATATTTTTCCCAGGACAGGTCCGTGCCCACCGCGACGTACGGCTTGAGGTTGGGGTTGCCGCCGCTGCCCGACCACAGGTATTGCCCGGCGGCAGGGCCGCTCTCCACCTGGTTGAGGCTGGCGGAGGTCGCCACCTTCTCGTCGTCGATGCGGCCGCGCGCCATGGTCTTGGCCAGGCCGAAGCGCAGGTACTGCTTGTCGCCGATCGTCGCGATCAGGTTGAGGCTGGGCAGCACGTTGTTGTATGTCGTGCCACCGCTGATCGGCGCCACCAGGTTGTCGCCATTGGTCTGCAGCGCGACCGACGACTGGTCGGTATGCACGAACTGCACGCCCGCGTTGCCGCGCAAGGGGATGTCGCCCAGCATCGTGTCGATGTTGAACTTCACGTAGCCGACCGGCACCTTTTCCTCGACCGAATAATTGCGCGCCCAGTCGTTCTGCTTGTTGCCCGAGGTGAGGTAGAACTGGTTGGCCAGCGCGCCCAGCACGTTGTAGTTGAGGATGCGGCCGATGCCGCCGTAGTCGATGTTGGTCGAGCCGTAGAGGAACGCCGGGTTCACGGGCACGCTATAGGCCGGGTCGTAGGCGCTGCCGCTGGAGCCGTTGCCGTTGAGCCAGGCGAACTCGACGTCGGCCGACTTGGTCTTCTTGCGGTCGGAGTAGTTCACGCCCACGTCGACCGTGCTGAAGATCCAACCCACCGGGTGCGACACCTGCAGGCGGATCGCCTTGATGTGGTCGTCCTGGTGGTCGAATTCCTGGCGGCCGTTGTAGCCGTAGTCGTCCGGGTCGGTGAACTGGATCGCCGACGGGTCGGCCAGGTTCGCGCCGGTCTGGAAGTTCGGAAAGCCGTAATTCTGCGGCGTGGCGAACTGCACGCCGGTCGTGCCCTGGTTCGGAATGCCGGCGAACAGGTAGGCGTCGTGCAGGTCCTTCTTGGCGCTGGAATACGAGAGATCCGCCATCGCCTCCCAGCCGTTGCCGAAGGTGAACTGGTTGTTCCAACCCACCGAGAACAGCTTGTCGTGTTCCTTGGTGTACTCGTTCTGCAGGATCGGGCGGATGTTGGCGATGCTGCCGGTGGTGACGATGGGATACGGCGACGCGGGCACCGTGCCCACGTTGCTGTACACGGCGGCACCCGCATTGTCGTAAGGGCCGCTCGCCCACTGCACGCCGTTGGTGTACTTCTTCTCGTTGAAGGTGGAGTAGTACGTATCCAGCGTGCCGTGGTACCAGTCGTTCGGCGCCCACTCCAGCACGGCCATCAGGCCGTTGCGCAGCTGGTTTTCCGATTGCGCGCGCAGCTGCATGCCTTCCTGCGAGATCACGTTGTCCGGCATGCCTGGCGTGTGCGGGCCGCCCCATGCGTCCTCGATGCTGCCGGGGCCGTTGTCCTTGCTCCACCACCAGGCCTGGTACTGCTTTTCCTGGATGGGCGAATCGAGCTGCGCGAAGCCCACGGCCAGGCCCAGTGTGTGGTCGAGGAACTGGTCCACGTACGAGAAGCTGGCGCGATGGCCCAGGTTGCCCGTGTCCGTGCCGGGGTTCTGCTTGCCGTTGGTGGTGTACTCGCCGCGCAGGTTGGCGGCGATGGCGCGGTTGGGCAGGTCCAGCGGATGCAGCGTGTGCAGGTCCATCGTGCCGGACAGGCCCTGGCCGATCAGGCTGGCGTCGGGCGTCTTGTAGACCACCGCGCCGCTGATCAGCTCGGCCGGGTACTGGTCGAACTCCACGCCGCGGTTTTCGCCGATGGTCGCCTGCTCGCGGCCATTGAGCGTGGTGCCGGCGAAGTCGGGCGACAGGCCGCGGATGGAGATCTGGTCCGCGCGGCCGTCCACGCGCTGCGTAGCCAGGCCGGGCAGGCGCGCCAGGCTCTCGGCGATGCTGGCGTCGGGCAGCTTGCCGATGTCCTCGGCGGAGATCGCCTCGACGATGTTGTTGGCGTTTTCCTTGGTCTTGAGCGCGTTCTCGATACTGCCGGCGATGCCGGTGACCACGATGGCGTCGAGATTGGTCGCCCGGTTCTCGGACTTGGGCGCCGGTTTTTCCTCAGGCTTGGCCGGTTTCGCCGTGGTCGGCGCGGCCTTGGCGTTCGGCGGCGTGGTGGCGGTCGGCTGGTCCTGCGTCTGCTGGGCCAGCGCCGGCATACCGGTGGCGGCGAGCAGGGCGGCGATGCAGGCGATGGCGAGCGGGCGCCTGGCCCCGATGGAACGTGCGGCAAAACCCCGAGAGCGACGGCAATTCATTCCCTTCCCCATGTCGTTATGTATGTAGGTAACCGTGCTCCCCAGCACGGCCCGACGCAGGGACTTACATGGTTGGCAGGATCATGCGATCAAGCCGACGGGCGGTAGGTTCCTGCGTGCGGCGAGAGCATGGGCGAGAGAATTTGCCGCGTCATCATGCGACGCAGCAAGCTGCTCAGGTAGCTGAAGGAACGGGCGTGGACGGTTCAGCGTGATGAGGAAAACGTCAGCGCTGGCGTGAAGCGGACGTGCATCCGGCGAGGATCGGCGCCGCGTCCGGGCCGGCGGTCTGGTCGTAGAGATCGCCACCGTCGCCCTTGGTCCACCACACGTAGGGGCCGGCGACGTAGCGCACGCCCGAGGCGGCCAGCGTATCCACGAACAGCATCGGCTGACCCTTCACCGTCAGCTGCGCGAAGCTCTGTCCGCCCTGGCGGTTGTAGTAGGTGACGTGCAGCGATGCGCCGCCCTGGCAGCGGTAGTCGCGCACCAGCGTGCTGTCCACCGGCAGCGGCGGCAGGTGCTGCGCGCCGGCCATCGCCGCCGGGCCCGCCAGTGCGGTGGCGAGAGGTGCGACACGCAAGCACGCCCTGCCTGTTCCGTTCATGGCCTACCTCACCTCGTCGTAGACGTATTCGTGCTGCTCGTCGCGCAGCACCAGCTTGCGGTTGTCCGCCGTGCCCGACACCACGAACTCGTAGCCGTCCGAGCCCGGCGATATGGTGATGAAGGAGACGGAGCCGTCGTCGTTCTTGCGCGAGGCCACTTCGCTGCGCCACGCGCCAAAGTTGAACACGGTGCTCTTGCCGCTGCGGTCCACCTGGATACTGCCCACGGCGGGGTTGCGGTAGTTCTCCGCCAGCTTCGCTGCCTCCGCGGGATCGGCCGGCACCACCAGGCGCTTGCGCACGGCGGCGATCTCCGCCTTCAGCCGCTTCACGCCCGCGTCGACGTCGCCCTGCGCCTGCGGCTTGCCGTCGAACAGCACCTCGAGCAGGCGGCGCTGGAACGGGCCGCGAATGAATACGCCGGCGTCCGCGTTGGTCAGGATCACCGCGCCCACGTCCTGCTCCGGCAGCCAGATCATGTCGGAGTGGAAACCGGCAAGGTCGCCGCCGTGATGCACCACGGGGATGCCCCAGGTGCGGTCCACCATCAGGCCCATGCCGTAGGTGGCGGTGGTGCCCAGCGCCACGTTGGGCTTGCGCCGTTCGAGCAGGGCCTCTCTGGATACGTAGCGGCTGCCGTCCGGCAGCAGGCCGTCGGCCAGTTCCATGCGCACGTAGCGCAGCATGTCGCTCACCGAACTCCACGCCGCGCCGGCGGGTCGCGCCGCGCGGATGGAATCGTTGATGCCCATGGCGGCGATGGCGGTATGGCCGTCCACATCCAGGCCGTGCGGCGTGGCGTGGTTGCCGAGCAGGGCGCGGTCGTAGTCGAAGGTGGTGATCTTCATGCCCAGCGGGTCGAACACCTGCTTCTGCATGGCAAGGTCGTAGGCGGCGCCCAGTTCCAGCTGGGGATACAGCACGTGGCCGCCGATATAGCCCGCGGCGGCGGCCATCAGGTTGGAATACTGGAACAGCTCGCCGAACCGGCTGGTGGGCTGCATGCCCGAGAGCGCCTTCATCACCGTTTCCGGCGTGGCGTCGCGGCTGTTGAGCACCCACTCCATGTCCTGCCGCGGCATGCCCGTGCAGGCGCAGATCAGGTGACGGATCAGTACCTGCCGCGTGGTATCCGCATCGCCCAGCTTGAACGACGGCATCACCTTCACCACCGGTGTGTTCCAGGTGAACCGCTGCTGGTCCACTTCGCGCGCCAGCATCAGCGTGGTGAGCGCCTTGGTGTTGGAGGCGATCATGAACAGCGTGTCGGCATCGATGGGCGTGGGCTTGCCAAGCTCGCGCACGCCGAAGCCGCCCGCGAATACCACCTTGCCGTGGTCGATCAGGCCGATCGCCACGCCCGGCACGTCATAGGCCTTGCGCGCGTTGTCCACGAACGCCTTGAGCGTGTCGACGCGCGCGTCATCCAGCGGATGGGCCGTCTTGCCCGCGAAGCTCTCGCGCTTGTAGCCCTTGGGCAGCAGGCGGTCGGAGATGGCGCGCAGCTGCGAGGCGCGCTTTTCGCCCACGGCATTGGCCATGTCGTAGATCAGCACCGTGTACTGCCTGTCATGGCGATAGGCGATGGCGGTGACGCTGCGCTTGTCGTTGGCCGAGGTTTCGTAGTTGTAGATGCGGATCTGGTCCCAGTCGTCGCGCGGCGCGACATCGCTCGCCACCTGCAGCGGCCAGGTCCTGGCGGGCGCATAGGCTTTCCAGGCTTGCGTCACGGCCTCGTCGGGCGTGCTCGCCTTCACGTCGACCAGCACCGCCTGCGAGCCCTCCTCGGGCGGGTCCAGCGTGACCTTGTTGCCGGCGACGTGGATGGCCCATTCAGCGGGCACCACGAATTGCGTGCCGGTGGATGTCGTTTTCGGCGTATCCGCCTTCACCGCTGCCGCTGCGGGCGCAGCCGGCGACGCGATGGTCCACGCGAACAACCCGATAAACGCTACGCAACGCATCAACATGGAGGTACCTCGCGGCGAGGGGACGCTCTGCGGTCGCGCGCCAATAGCCCGGCGCGCGAAGATCGATGGCACGGGTGATCGGGGGGAGTCTACTCGCGTGGCGTGGTGACGCCAGTGCTTGGCCGCGCGGGCGCGCCGTTCAATTGATGCTGGCGGCGCGCAGGCCTTCGCCACGCACGCGGCCGGGGCATACGCCGCTCACGCGCTTGAACAGTCGGCGGAAGGCGGCCTCGCTGCTGTAACCCAGTTGCTGGGCAATGCCCGCCACGGATTGCTGGCGGTCGCGCAGCATCTGCTCGGCCATGCTTACGCGCCATTGGGTGAGGTACTGGATGGGCGGCAGCTTCATCAGCTGGGTGAAGCGCTCGGCGAAGGCGGAGCGCGACATGCAGGCCAGCGCGGCCATGGACTGCATGGTCCAAGCCTTTCCGGGATGGTCGTGCACCGCCTGCAGCACGCGCGCGATGCGCGGATCGGCCAGCGAGGCAAACAGGCCCTGCCGCTCGCCGGTATGCCGCGAGTAGTCGCAGATGGCCAGCGTGAACAAGGCATCGGCCAGCTTGTTGAGCAGTACGTGGCGGCCGGCGCAGTCGGCATGCACCACGTCCGCCATGGTGGTGGCCAGCTGGCGGAAGGTGGTGCTGGCGCGGGACGCATGGATCACCATGCAGGACGGCAGCGCCAGGCTGAGCGGGTGCTGCGACGCGCCGGTGAAGCGGAACTCGCCGCAGATCAGGCTGGTCTCCGGTGTGTCCGCGGTGCCCGTGTCGCCCAGGCGATGCGGCGTGCCATGCGGAAAGATCACCAGGTCGCCCGCTTCCAGCGCGATGGGCTCGTCCAGTTCGTCGCATTCCACCGAACACCCGCCGGCGCCGACCAGATGGAACAGGCCGCAGTCGTGCCGTGGCGCATCGGCGAACCAGGTGCCGCAGCGATGCAGCTCGGCCACCACCTGTACCTGCAGCATCGACCGGTTGAGCAGCGACTCCAGCGCCGGCTCCACCAGTGGCGGGCGCGGGCCCGGGGGCAGCGACGGGTTCGGTTCGATGTACATGGCGTCCCTCTGGCGAATGTCTCCCTGGGTCCTTCGCCGTGGGATGGGCCGCGGTTACATCGTCCGGGTCAGGGCGCGTCGATGCGCCCGATCAGGCCATCGTCCAGCCAGCGCCCGAGCAGGGCCGCCATGCGGGGCAAGGCGGCCGCGGCGCCATGGCGTTCGGCGGCGCGTTCGCACAGCGTGCCGAAACATGCGCCGTCCAGCACGCCTTGCAGGGCCGCGAGTTCGTCGGCGGCCACCGTCCGGTAACGCACGTCCAGCGCGGGCCGCCACACGAGCAGGTGGCGGGCCTGCGCAAGGCGGCGCAGTGTCGGGCGCGGCGTGCCACGGTCGGCCGCGCGGCGGAACGCATCGACATTGCATGTCACGCGCAGCAGCCGCGCATGCGGCAGCAGGTGCAGCCGCATCGCGGCCCACGCATCGGGGGCCATGTGCGCGAGCGCGTCGGCATCGATCGGCGCCTGATCCGCCGCGTCGAACGCGATGGAAATCGCCCAGTCCAATCCTGCGGCTTCGGCCAGTTCGGGGCGGTCGCGCCAAGACGGCGTGGCGGCAAGAAAGGCGGCCAGCCCCGCGCCGTGCCAGCGGATATTGAAGTGCGTCGACGGATGCGCCGCCACGTAGCCGTCCAGCAACTCCGCGAAACGGCGGCCGGCGAGCAGCGACAGGCCGGGAAACTCCACCGCCAGTGCCTCGCGCAAGCGCAGGCGATAGCCGTGGTGATACACCGCCAGCCGGCTCGCCTCGTCGGCCACGCCGTCGCCACGCAGCGAAGCGATGCGCGGCGCGGCAGAGGCGCGCAGCGCATCGGCCAGCTGCAGCTGCAAGCCGCGAAGGTCGCTCACGCAGCCTCCTGCAGCAGCGCATCGGCAAGCATGCGTGCGTGATCCAGCTCCGCGCGTAGCTCGGCGAGTGGGGGAATGTGGTCGTCGCGCTCGATCATGGTGGACACGCGGCCAAAGCGGCGTACGGCTTCCAGGTAGAGATCCCACACGGCATCCACCACCGGCGCATCGTGCGTGTCGATCAGCAGCGCGCCGCCTTGTTCGTGTCCGGCGAGATGGAACTGCTGCACACGAGCGGGCGGCAGGCCGTCCAGGTAATCCAGCGCGGAGAATCCATGGTTGTGCGCGCTGACGTGCACGTTGTTGATGTCCAGCAGGATCAGGCTGTCCGCGCGCTCGGCGACGGCGGCCAGGAATTCCCATTCGGTCAGCTGCGACTGCGCGAAGCTGATGTAGCTGGACACGTTCTCCAGCAGGATGCGCCGGCCCAGCCGGTCCTGCACGCGCCGCACGCGGTCCACCACGTGGGCCAGCGCCTCCTCCGTATACGGGAGCGGCATCAGGTCATGCAGGTTCACGCCGGCCACACCGGTCCAGCAAAGGTGATCGGAGATCCACGCGGGCTGCACATGGCGGGCCAGCGCGGCGAGTTGATCGAGGTAATCGAGGTCGAGCGGATCGGTGCCGCCGATGGACATCGACACGCCGTGCATCACCAGCGGGAAACGTTCGCGGAAGCGTTCCAGCCAGCGCAGCGGGCGTCCGCCCGGCACCAGGTAGTTTTCGGAGACGATCTCCAGCCATTCCACCTGGCCCGGTTCGTCGAGCAGTGCTTCGTAGTGATCGACGCGCAGGCCCAGGCCGAAGCCGAGATACGGCAATTCGCGGGAAGCTTGCTTGATGGTCTTCATGGCGAAGGTTGGCGGGGCCTCCACACGCGGCGTGGAAACCCCGCCTGCAGGTCTTACGCCTGCTTGGCCGCGGCCTGGGCCGCTTCGCAATCGGCCTGGCTCTTCTGCATGGTGAAGCCCTGGCCCTTGCACGCGTTCTGGCCCTTGCAGGCGTTGGTGGCCTGCTTGCAGGCGCCGTGGCCCTTGCAGGACGACGAGTTCACGCACTTCACGGCGGCGGTGTCGGCGGCGTTGCTGCCCGTGGTCTTCTCGGCGGCGGAGGCGGACATGGCGGAAGCGGCGAACAGGCCGGCAACCATCATCGCCATGGCGGCACCGTTGAGCTTGTTGGTCTTCATGGAACACTCCTGTCTGGTGATGGCCGCCGGTGGCGGCGCGGATAGCGGAACGTCGGGCTGGACACGTGTCCGAGGCGGGAGCCGACGATGGCATTGTCGACAGGAGCGCGGCCGGCGGCTGTCCCCGGGCGTCCCCGATTTGTGCCCGATCGTCCGGCGTTGAAAGGCCGCGCGCAGGATCGGACGGCGGGCAAGAAAGCATGGACGCACAGCCATGGCGGCACGCGGTGGCGCTTCGCATCATCACCGCACTTTCCTTTCACGGATATGCCGTCATGCGTCAGTTCATCGCCGACAAGGCATCGCGCCTGCTCGAATGGCTACATCGCATCGAGTGGATCGGCCCGCTCGTGGTGCGCGTGGTGTTCGGCTACTTCTGGCTGGAAACCGGCATCGCCAAGGTGCACAACCTGGACGGTTTCACCCAGCGCTTCGTTGGCTGGGGCATTCCGTTTCCCGCGTTCAGCGCGGGCCTTTCCGCATGGACGGAACTGGTCGGCGGCCTGCTGATCATGCTCGGCCTGTTCACGCGGCTGGTGTGCATTCCCATGCTGATCAACATGGCGGTGGCGGTGACGCTGGTGGTATCGGCCAACCTCATGAGCCTGGACGACTACGTGGAAGCGGACGAGATCGTCTACAGCCTGATCTTCTTCTGGCTGCTGGTCAGCGGCCCCGGCAAGGCCAGCCTGGACACGCTGGTGGCGCGCGCGCTGGGTATCCGTTCCGGCGATGGTTCCGCCGTGGCGCCGCGCATCGGCATGCGTCCGTCGCCGACTGATCGTTACGTACAGGAGTGACTTCCCATGAAGACGAGTACCCTGCGCCTCGCCATCACCACGCTGTGGCTCGCGCTGGCGGGCCAGGCGGCGGCCGCCGAGGTTCCGTTCACCCAGGCGCAATACACGGAGGCGGTCGCGGCGGGCAAGCCCGTGGTGGTCTACCTGCATGCGGACTGGTGCCCGACCTGCCGCGCGCAGCAGCCCATCGTGGATCGACTGTCGAAGGATGCCCACTTCAAGGACGTGACCATCTTCGTCGCGGACTTCGACAAGGAAACCGCGCTGGAGAAATCCCTCGGCGTGTCGCAGCAATCCACCTTCGTGGTGTTCAGGCAGGGCCATGAAGTGACGCGTTCGACCGGGCAGACTTCGGAGGCCGCGATTCGTGCGGTGCTGGAGCAGGCGCTCTGATGGATTTCGGCGTCGGCACCTATGCGCTCGGCTTTCTCGCCGGCATGGCCACGCTGCTCTCGCCGTGCGTGTTGCCGATCTTGCCCATCCTGCTCGCGTCGGCCCTGTCGCGGCACCGCTGGGGCGGGGCCATGCTGGCGCTGGGCCTGGGCCTGTCGTTCGCCTTCACCGGCACGGTGATCGCGACGCTGGGTGCGTCCATCGGGCTGGACGCGGCGACGTTGCGCCGCATCGCCGCATCGATGATGGTGCTGTTCGGCGCCGTGATGCTGGTGCCGCCCTTGCAGCGTGCGTTTGCACGCGTCACCGCACGGCTGGGCAACACGGGCCAGCAGGCGCTGGGTTCGGTGCATGGCGAAGGCGGCCTCAGCCAATTCCTGACCGGCCTGCTGCTGGGGCTGGTATGGAGCCCATGCGTCGGGCCGACGCTGGGCGCGGCCACCACGCTGGCGGCGCAAGGGCGGAATCTCGCGCAGATCGCCTTGCTGATGCTGCTGTTCGGCCTTGGCGCGGGCTTGCCGTTGCTGGTGCTGAGCACCGTGTCCGGCGCGGCGATGACGCGCATGCGCGGCGCGCTGCTGTCGGTGGGCGGCGTCGCCAAGTCGGTATTGGGCGCGTGCTTCGTGCTGATCGGCGTGCTGGTGCTGACCGGCCTCGACCGCCGCTTCGAGGCTCTCGTGTTGTCCGTCAGTCCGGAGTGGCTGACGCGGCTGACGACGTCACTGTGAAAGCCTTTTCAAAAGCTTGGATCCCGAAACCCTTCAACTCCGCCACTCGTCATTCCGGCGCAGGCCGGAATCCAGTGGCCTTGTTGCGCGGTTTACGCGGAAGGGCCAAATGCTTTGAAGCCACGCGACAACCGACCGCTCCCGTCACTGGATTCCGGCCTGCGCCGGAATGACGGCTAGGAAATGTTGGGCGGATTGTAAGGAAGCAAGCCCTCAGCTCGGCTTGACCGAACCCAGCAGCTCGGAAAGCCCCAGCCACAACAGCTGCATGCCGATGCAGAAGGTGACCAGCGCGAACAGCCGCATCACGATCTTGGTGCCGGCCGCGCCCAGCCATCGTTCCAGCGTGTCGGCGAAGCGCATGCAGGCATAGATGCTGGCGCTGAGCGCGAGCAGCGCCGCCAGCACGCCAAGGTAGTGCGCCACCGACAGGCCCTCGCGCGGCGAACTGGTGCCCAGCGCGATCGCCACCGAGATGGAACCGGGACCGACCATCAGCGGCAGGGTCAGCGGGTAGAACGCCTTGGAAGCCAGCGAGCCGCTGCGGCTGGGGCCCTTGACCTCCTGCGCCTTCATGCTGGCCTCGTCGTCGTCCGGCTTCTGCAGCAGGTTCCAGCCCGCCACGGCGATGATCATGCCGCCGGCCACGCGCAGCACCGGGATGGAAATGCCGAAGAAGGTCAGCACATAGGCGCCCAGCACCAGCGACACCAGCAGGATGGCGAAGCTGTTGATGGTGATGCGCCAGGCCAGGTCCGTGCGTTCCGCGGGCGAGGTGCCGGGAATCATGCTCAGCACGATGAAGGCCGAGCCGATGGGATTGATGATGGGAAACAGGCCCGTGATCAGCAGCAGGGCGGTCTGGGTGAAATCCTTCAGCATGCTCGCCGCTCCCCGGCATCTATCGGCAGTGTTGCGCCATGCGCACATCGCAGCATGGACAGGTCGCCCGGACAAGAGGCCATCGGGCCGAAGCAAGCTAGGGATGCTCTGATCTATTCAACGCGGGTGGCATCCACGTTGAATAGATCAGAGCATCCCTAGCACGAGGGTTCGGCTCAAACGCAGGCCGATGCGTCATCGTCTGCCGCAAACCGGTGAAGGATGCCGCCGAGGCTGCGCAGATCCTGGCTGTTGTGCCGGGCCACGCGGTGCAGCGACCCGGCCGAGCCGCCGCGCAGGAAGCCCAGCCATGCCGCGGGCGCCTCGGCGCCGGGCAGGTCGTCTTCGCGCACCACCTGCAGCAACTGGCGTTCGGCGGTGGCGAGCCGGCAGTTTTCCCACGCGCCGCACCAGCGCCGCCGCACGGGATGCAGCAGGTCGATATGCATCAGGCCTTCCAGCGGACAGGCGCGCTGGTGCAGGCGGAAGCGCGTCTTCAGCAGCGGCGCGTCGTACGACTTGCCGTTGTAGCTCACCAGCACCGCGTCCGGCCGCAGCCATGACGCGAAGTGGTCGAGCATCGCCGCCTCGCCCGCCAGCGTGGTGATGAGCAGCTGGCGCTCGCGGAACGCGCCTTCGTGCCAGTCGCCCACGCCGATCATGAAGGCGCGCGTGCCCGTGCCGCCGGCGAGGCCGGTGGTTTCGGTATCGAACAGGACCAGGCGCGCGGGGTCGATCACCGCGTCGATGCGCGCGAACGCGGCATGGAACGCGGGCGGCATCGGCGGCCACGCGGTGCGCGCTTCGCACAGCTGCAGGCCCGGCGCGATCGTTTCGCCGGGCACCGCCGTGGGCTCGCCGGCGACCTTGCGTGGAGGCGAGCTTTTCGCGCGCTGGCGAATGCCTAGCAACTGACGGATGTTGTCCGGCAGCTCCGGGCGCGCTCGCGGCGGCACGGGAGCAGGCGCGGGCGGCTGCACGCCCGCCTGGCGGCGCAGGCCGCGCAGCTTGTCGGCCAGTGCGCTCACAGTGCGACGATCAGGTCGAGCACGCGCGTGGCGAGCGATTTCAGCGAGCGTTCGTTCTGCTCGTCCACGGCGAGCACCGGGCCCACGCAGGCGGGGCAGCCCGCGCGGCAATCGCAGCGCTGCACCAGTTCGCGCGCCAGGCGCACCAGGTCCTCGCGGCGCTCGAACAGCGGCGCGCTCAGGCCGACGCCGCCGGGGAAGGCGTCGTAGAGATACAGCGTGGGAATGAACGGGCCCAGCATCGGCGCGCCTTCTTCGCCGAAGGCCGAGCGCAGCTGCGCTCGGCCGTTGGCATCGGGCGTGGCGAACCATGCGCCGTCGCCGCTGCCCACGGCCTTCTGCAGGTCGCGCGCCTCGGCCATCACCGCCACCGTCGCCACGATATGCAGCGCATGCGCGGCCGCGAGAAAACCGTCGAGTGCTTCCTGCCGATGATCGAACGCCTGTTCCAGCGCGCGCTGCGGCAGCTGCCACCACACGGCCGTGGTGTGCAGTTCCAGGTCGGGCAGGTTCACCGGGCCGTAGCCGATGTTCTCGTGCGTGTAGTAGCGGATCTTCTTGTAGCCGGCCACGCGGCGCGCCACGTGCACCTCGCCGTGATGCGCGCTGCCCGCGCCCGCCGGCGAGCCGTCGAACGCTTCCAGCACTTTCAGCTTGGTGTAGTCGATGGCGTCGGTGTAGTAGTCCACATTGGTGCGCGTAACGAAGGCCTTGCGTCCGTTCCAGTCCAGCCGTTCCACCTGGTACGGCACCGACTGGATCATGTGGATCGCGCCCTCGTACAAGGTGAGCGAGGCGGCGCTGAAATCCACCTCGGCCACGATGGTCTGCCGGCCGTCGGTGCGATCCACCACCACGAAGTTGCCATCCGCCACGGAACGCAGCGACACGGCGTTGGCGGGATAGCTGTCGGCGATCCACTCGAAGCGTTCGCCCTCCTGGTGCAGCACGCCTTCTTCGGCGAGCACCTGCAGCCACGGCGTGGCGTCCTGCGGGCCGAACAGTTCGCCGTCCTTGAAGGGCAGCTCGAACGCGGCGCAGCGGATGTGATCGAGCAGGATCAGCGGCTGGTCCGCCGCGATGCGCGCATGCTCCGGCGGCGCGCCCTGGAAGAACTCCGGATGGCGCACCAGATACTGGTCCAGCGGATCGCTGCTGGCCACCAGCACGCCCAGCGACGCCTGCTGGCGGCGGCCCGCGCGCCCGAAGCGCTGCCACGTGGCGGCCACGCTGCCGGGATAGCCGTTGAGCACCACCACGTCGAGCGCGCCGATATCCACGCCCAGTTCCAGCGCGGAGGTGCTGACGATGCCATCGACTTGCCCCGCGCGCATCTCGCGTTCCGCCGCGCGGCGTTCCGTCGGCAGGTAGCCGCCGCGATACGCGCGGATGCGCGGCGGCTTGCGCGGGTCGTTGTCGAACACGTCCTTGAGGTACTTGGTGAGCACTTCCACCATCAGGCGTGACTGCGCGAACACCAGCGTCTTCAGGCCCGCGCGGATCGCCGTGCGCGCGATGCGGTTGGATTGCGAACGCGCCGAAGCGCGCAGGCCCAGATCCGGGTTCACCACCGGCGGATTCCACAGCAGCACGTGCTTCTCGCCCACCGGCGCGCCGCTCTCGGTGATCGCGGTGACGGGCTGCTCGATCAGCGCGCTGGCATGTTCCGCCGGGTTGCCGATGGTGGCCGAGCACAGGATGAACTGCGGCGACACGCCATAGAACGCGCACACGCGCTGCAGCCGGCGCAGCACGTTGGCGACGTGCGAGCCGAACACGCCGCGATAGGTATGCACCTCGTCGATCACCACGTAGCGCAGGTTCTCGAAGAACTGCGCCCACTTGGTGTGATGCGGCAGGATGGCCTGGTGCAGCATGTCCGGGTTGCTCACCACGATGTCACCGTGCAGGCGGATCGCCTGCCGCGCATCGCCCGGCGTATCGCCGTCGAAAGTGAAGGCCTTCACGCCCAGGTCGCCCGCCTGGTTGAGCTCCAGCAACTCCGCCACCTGGTCCTGCGCCAGCGCCTTGGTGGGAAACAGGAACAGCGCCTTGGCGCGCTGGCGAATCGCCGCGCTGATCACCGGCAGCGTGTAGCACAGCGACTTGCCCGAGGCCGTGGGCGTGGCGATCACCACGTGCTCGCCGGCGGCGGTGGCGTTCCACGCCTGCGCCTGGTGCGCATAGAGCTGGCCGATGCCGCGCGAACGCAGCGCCTGCGCCAGCGCGGACGGCATGTCGCCGGGCAGGGCGGCGAACTGTCCCTCGCGCCCCGGCAGCACGAACGAGCCAGTGATACGGTCGCCATAGCGCTTCGCCAGCCGCCGGGCCAGCTGATCGCCGCCGGAAGCGGGCGCGGCCAGCGCGCCATCGCCGCGCACCGCGCGTTGGGCCAAGGGGTTGGGCAAGGCGTTCATGCGTGCGCTCCATCCGGGGACGGCATTGCACCCGCGGGCCGTCTCAATTTCTGAGACGGGCGGCCCTTGCCCTTGCCGGACAGGCGTTTAAGTGTTTCCTAAGTGTCCTGTCGGATAATCCCGGCGAACATCGCCGCATGGGCGAGGGAGCGTCAGGTGCACATTCTTCTGGTCGAAGACGACGCGCAGCTGGGATCGGCCATCCAGCGCGCACTGGAGCGGCTGAGCTACACGGTGTCGTGGTTGCGCGACGGCCGTTCGGCGCTCAACGCTATGCGCGACCGCACCGCCGACCTGGTGTTGCTGGACCTGGGCCTGCCCGGGCGCGACGGCATCGAGGTGCTGACCGAGGCGCGCCGCGCGCACGTGGAAACGCCGGTGCTGGTGATGACGGCGCGCGATGACCTGTCCGCCCGCGTGGACGGGCTCGACGCAGGCGCGGACGATTACCTGACCAAGCCGTTCCACGTCGAGGAACTCGCCGCGCGCATCCGCTCGCTCACGCGGCGCATGCGCGGGCTGTCGGTCAACCGCATCGAGGTCGGCGCGCTGAGCCTGGACGTGGGAACTTCGGAAGTGAGCTTTCGCGGCGAGCCGGTGGACCTCACGCGCCGCGAGTTCGCGCTGCTGCAGGCGCTGATGGAGAACGCCGGCAAGCTGGTGCGCCGCGAAAGCCTGGAAAACTCGCTGTACGGGCTGGACCACGTGGTGGGCAACAACGCGCTGGAAGTACTGGTGCACGCGCTGCGCCGCAAGCTGAGCTTCGAGACCATCCGCAACGTACGCGGCTTCGGCTACATGATCCCGCAGGATCCGAAGTGAGCCGATCGAGTCTGCGCGCGCGGCTGCGCTGGCTGATCCTCGGCGTGATCGCGCTGGTGCTGGTGCCGCTGGGCATCTACAGCATGCGGCGCACCATCAACGAGGTGAACGAGCTCTCCGATGGACGCCTCGCCCAATCGGCGCGCACCTTGCAGACCCTGGTCGACGAGATCGGCCTGCCCGCCCTGCAACGGCATACGGCGGAGAACGGCGTGGTGGTGCCGATCGCCGCCAAGTCCACGCAGGAGGTGGTGCTGCGCGGCCACACCTACGAGTCCGAGGTGGGCTTCCAGGTGTTCGACCGCAGCGGACGCGCCCTGATGGCCACCGGCAACCTGACCATGCTGCCGCCGCCGGACGCCGCGCATCCGGGCTTCCAGAACGTGCGGCTCGGCCGCTATCGCTGGCGGCTGTTCACCCTGCCGCCCACGCACGACGGCATGGTGGTGCGCGCCGCCGAGCGCTACGACAGCCGCCGCGACATCACCGTGGCGCTGTGGGTGGAGCACGCCCTGGCGCCGCTGATTGCCTTGCCGGTGCTGGCGCTGCTGGTGGGCTGGGCCGTGCGTCGCGGCTTGCGGCCGCTCGACGCGCTGGCGGAGAAACTCTCCGCGCGCAAACCCGGCAGCCGCGACACGCTGGACGTGGCCGAGGCACCGCGCGAACTGGAACCGGTGCTCGATGCGCTCAACGGCCAGTTCACCCTGCTGGAGGAAGCGCTGGAGCGCGAGCGCCGCTTCAGCGCGGACGTGGCGCACGAACTGCGCACGCCGCTCGCCTCCACCATGATCAACCTGGAGAACGCCGAAGCCAGCCGCGATACGCACGAGGCCGACGTGGCTCTGTCCGGCGCGCGCGAAAGCCTCGCCGCGCTGGCGCGCCGCGTCGAGCAACTGCTGTCGCTGGCGCGCCTGGAAGCCAGCTCGCGCTCGGATCAGCTGGTGGACGTGGACCTGCTGGCGATAGCGCGCACCGTGATCGAGGAGCTGGCGCCGCTGATCGGCGACTCGGACGTGGAACTGGACGTGGCGTTGGCCGACGGCACGCTGATCGTGCGCGGCCACGAAGTGGCACTGGCCGCCCTGCTGCGCAACCTGCTGGAAAACGCCTTGCGCCACGTGCCCGCCGGCGGCCAGGTCAAGCTGATCGTGCAGCGCGAGCAGGGCGAGGCCGTGATCGACGTGATCGACAACGGCGAGGGCATTCCGCCCGAGCGGCGCGCGGCGGTGTTCGCGCGTTTCCATCGCGAAGCCGGCAGCCGGGGCGACGGTTACGGGCTGGGCCTTTCCATCGTCCAGCGCGCCACGCAGATGCATGACGCTTCCATCGCCTTGCTGGATTCACCGTATGGGCGGGGTCTGCGGGTGTCGGTGCGGATTCCGTTGAGCAGGGGGGGGGTGTCGTGAGGGGGTGATATTTTTCCCTCATGGGCTAGGGGGCGGACTAGGGATCGAAGACAGGCGTGCCCGATACCCGAAGCCTTCGCCCACCCTCACCGTCATTCCGGCGCAGGCCGGAATCCAGTAGCGGTGACATTCGGCTTTCGCGACGCGGCGCATGACGGAAAGGCATTCTGCGCAGTCGCGAAGACCTGACCTTGCCGCCGCTGGATTACTCGCTTTGCTCGCCCTTCCAGGGCCGCCCTTCGGGCGTTCTTCGCGCTACGCGCTAGTCCGGCCTGCGCCGGAATGACGCGAGGGAGGCCAGGCGCCACCGAGCTTTCGAGGGCCCCCGCCTTTACAAAGTGAACGCTAAGAGACTTTCGGTAGGGTAGGGCTTCCCCAACCCTGCACGGACCGTCGGTGTTTCCTTCGCTTGCCAAGCCTCCTGTGCAACCGTTCCCGCGCCCGGGCAAGGTCGTGGCCGCGCTGCTGGCCGCGTGCCTTGCCGGCTGCGCCACCTATCACGCCAAGCCGCTGCCGGAGCAGGCCGCGTCCGCCGCGTCGCTGTCGCAACTGCAGGGCTATGACCAGGCCGCGGTGCCGCTGGATATGGCCGCGGTCGAGCGCCTGGTGCTGTTGAATAACCCGGACCTGCGCAGCCAGCATGCGCGTCGCCAGGCGGCGCAGGCGCAGCGCCGGCAGGACGGCGTGCTGCCCAATCCCGTGGTGGGCGGCAACGTGGGCTACCTGCTTTCCGGGGTGGGCGATGCCACGGCGTGGACGGCGTCGATCAGCCAGGACATCACCTCGCTGATTACCCTGCGCCCGCGCCGCGAGGCGGCGCAGGCCACGGCCGACGAGGTGGACGCCACCCTGCTGTGGGAACAGTGGCAGGTGCTGGGCAAGGCGCGCCTGCTGGTGATCGACCTGATCGAAGGCGACCGCCAGATCGCCCTGCAGCAGCAGGCGCTGGACGCGCTGGCGCAGCGCGAGTCGCGCATCGTGAGTGCGGTCAGCGCGGGAAACATGGAGCGTGTCGCGGTGGCGCCGGATCTCGCCGCTGCCGCCGATGCGCGCACCGCGCTGCACGATCTGCAACGCCGCCAACTGGATCTTCGCCAGCAGCTCGACGCGCTGCTCGGCCTCAGGCCCGACGTGGTGGTGCCGCTGGCGCCGGATCTGCCGCCGGCCAGCGTCGATGCCGCGTCCATTCGCCGGCAATTCGACGACGTGAGCCGTCGCCGGCCCGACCTGGTGGCGCTGCAACTGGGTTATCGCGCGCAGGAAGCGACTTTGCGCGCCGCCGTGCTCGCGCAGTTTCCGCCGCTGGCCATCGGCTATGACGCCTCGCAGGACAACAGCAAGGTGCGCAACGGCGGGCCGGCGGTGACCTTCACGCTGCCGCTGTTCGAGCACAACCAGCACAACGTGGCCATCGCCCGCGCCACCCGCGAGCAACTGCACGTGGAATACACCACGCGCCTCGCCACCTCGCGCGACGAGGTGGACGCGCTGCTTGCGCAATACGCACAACTGGACGCGCAACGTCAGGCGCTCATGCCCGCCGCGCAAGATGCCGCGCAGGCCTCGGCGCACGCCGCGCAGGCTGCGAGCGATGGCCTGCTGGACGTGCGCAACGTGACCGATCTTCGTGTTGCCGCGCTCAACCGGCAGCTGGCGCAATTGGCGACCGAGCAGGCCATGCTCGAACAGCAAGCCGCGCTGGAACTGCTGGTGGGCCGCGGCATGCCGACCGCTCTTGAACAGGATGTGATGGCGCCATGACCACCCGACAGCCATGGAACGCAGCGGCTATTGCCGCGTGCCTTTTGATGACGTGTTCGCTGATCGCCTGCTCGGGCGGCGAAGCGCCCGACAACACAGCCGTGAGCGCCGCGGTGACCACCGTGCCGGTGCGGCAGGGCAGCGTGCCCGCCACCGTGCCGGCCTACGGCACCGCCGGTCCCGCCGCCGACGCTGCGCAGGTGATGAGCGTGCAGGCGGCGGGACGCGTGCTGCGCTGGAACGTGACCGCCGGCGCGTCGGTCAAGCGCGGCCAGTCACTGGCCACGTTCGCGCTGGCGCCGGCCTCGGTGGCGGCCTACCAGCAGGCGGTGACGGCACAACGGCTGGCCGAGGCGCAACGCGCGCATGCCGCGCAGCTCTTCGCGCAACAGCTCGCCACGCGCGACCAGCTCGATCAGGCGGAGAAGGCGCTGCACGACGCGCAATCCAACCTCGATGCTCTCGTGCAGCAGCAGGGCCGCAACCCGACGGTGGAGGTGACCGCGCCGTTCGACGGCACCGCGGCCACCGTCGACGCGCAGCAGGGCGACAACCTGCAGCCGGGTGCGCCGCTGCTCACGCTTCAGCGTGGCGATGGCCTGGTGGTCACGGCGGGCGTGGAGCGCGACGCGATGGGCCGCGTGCAGGTCGGCGCCAAGGCCGAGCTGGTGCCCATCGATGGCGGCGAGGCCATGCACGGCACCGTGCGCCGCGTGGCGCGCGCGCTCAATCCGCACACGCATCAGCTCGACGTGGAGATCGTGCCCGAGGGCGCGCTGGTGGGCGGCGAAGGTTTCCGCGCTGACATCGTGGTCGGCCAGTGGCAAGGCTGGCTGTTGCCGCGCGACGCGGTGCAGGGCGACGAAGAGGATCGCCACGTCTTCCAGGTGGAGAACGGCAAGGCGAAGAGCGTGCCGGTGAAGGTGCTCGGCGAAGCGGGCGATGTCACGGTGGCCAGCGGCGCGCTGGATGCGAAGCTGCCGCTGGTGACCGAAGGCGCCACGCAGCTCGATGACGGCATGGCCGTGCGCGCGCCTTTGGAGCAGGCCAAGCCATGAGTTTGCCGACATTGCTGGCGCGGCACGCGCGTGCCATCGTCATCGTGGCCTTCGCATTGGCGATTGCGGGGCTGGCCAGTTCGTTCACGCTGCCGGTGGGGCTGTTTCCGCAGGTGTCGTTTCCGCGCGTGGTGGTCGATCTCGACGCGGGCGATCGTCCCGCCGACCAGACCGCGTTGCTGCTGACGCGCCCGGTGGAGGAAGCCATCCGCACCGTGCCGGGCGTCGCCGGCCTGCGTTCGGAGACCACGCGCGGCTCGGCGCAGATCTCCGTGGACTTCGGCTGGGGCCGCGACATGATCGCGTCCACCTTGCAGGTGGATTCGGCCATCGCGCGCGTGCTGCCGAGCCTGCCCGCCGGCGCGACGTACAACGTGCGCCGCATGGACCCGACGGTCTTTCCGATCATCTCGTATGCGTTGCAGTCGGACACGCTGTCGCCGGTGGCGCTGCGCGACCTGGCGCAGTACCAGATCGTGCCGCTGCTGGCGTCGGTGCCGGGGCTCGCTCGCGTGGACGTGCAGGGCGGCGAAACCGCCGAGGTGGAGGTGGAGGCCGATCCGCGCAAGCTCGCGCAGTACGGCCTGGGCCTGGACGATCTCGCCACGGCGGTGAGCGGCGCGAACCAGCTCGAAGCGGTGGGGCGCCTGCAGGATCGCAACCAGCTCTATCTCGTGGTGGCGGACCACTCGCTGCAGCGGCTGGAGGCCATCCGCAACATCGTCGTGAAGAACGACGCGCACGGCTGGGTGCGCCTGTCCGACGTCGCCACCGTGCACGACGGTTACGTGCCGCAATGGGTGAAGGTGAGCGAGGACGGCAAGCCCGCCGTGCTGTTCAACGTCTACGAACAGCCGGACGGCAACGCCGTGCAGATCGCCGCGCAGGTGCGCGACAAGCTCGCCGGCTTCCGCCTGCCCAAGGGCGTGACGCTCAAGCCGTGGTACGACCAGAGCGAGCTGGTGGTGGAATCCGCGCACAGCGTGCGCGACGCCGTGCTGATCGGCCTGCTGCTGGCGGCGGCGGTGCTGCTGCTGTTCCTGCGCAACCTGCGCGTGACGCTGATCGCCATGCTGGTGGTGCCGGTGACGCTGGCCGTCACCGTGTTGCTGCTGCAGGTGTTCGGCATGAGCCTGAACATCATGACGCTGGGCGGCATCGCGGCGGCGGTAGGGCTGGTGATCGACGACGTGATCGTGATGGTCGAGCACGTCGCGCGACGTGCGGGCGCGGCCGACGACGGCGACGCCGCGGTGTTGCCCGCGGCGCGCGAATTCATGCAGCCGCTGACGGGTTCGAGCCTGGCCACGCTGATCGTGTTCGTGCCGCTGGGCCTGCTCAGCGGCGTCACCGGTGCGTTCTCCAAGGCCTTGTCGGTCACCATGGCGTGCGCGCTGGCGGTGTCGTGGCTGGTGAGCGCCTTCGTGGTGCCGCCGCTGCTGCGGCGCTGGGTGGATTTCCGCCGCTGGCACGATCCGGGCCTGGCGCACGAGGGCTTGCTGGCCCGCTCGCACGCGCATCTGTACGACGCGTTCGCACGCCGTCCCGCGTGGCTGCTGGCCGTGGTGATTCCGCTGCTGGCGCTGGGCGGCGTGGCGTACACGCACGTGGCCACGGGTTTCATGCCGTCAGTGGACGAAAGTGGCTTCGTGATGGACTACTACACCAAGCCCGGCACGTCGCTGCCGGAAACGGCGCGCCAGGTGGCGCAGGTGGAGGCCATCCTGCATGCCACACCGGAGGTGGATACGTTCTCCCGCCGCTTGGGCACGGGGCTGGGCGGCGAGCTGGGCCAGTCCTATCACGGCGATATTTTCGTGCACCTGAAACCGGGACATGAGCGTTCCACCGAGGACGTGATGAGCGACGTGCGCGAGCACATCGAGCACGAGGTGCCTGGCGTGGAAGTGGAACTGGCCCAGCTGATGGAAGACCTGATCGGCGACCTCACCGCCGTGCCGCAACCGATCGAGATCAAGCTGTATTCCGCCGACCCGAAGACGCTGGTGCCGCAGGCGCAGCGCGTGGCCAAGGCCATCGCCGACATTCCCGGCGTGGTGGAGATCAAGGACGGCGTGCAGCTTGCCGGCGATGCGCTGAACGTGCGGGTGGACCCGGACAAGGCCACGCTGGAAGGCATGACCGTGGCCACGGTGACGCAGGCGATCGACAACGCGCTGACCGGCGTGGTGGCGACGCAGCTGCCGCAGGAGACCAAGAGCGTGGGCGTGCGCATCCGCATGCCCGATGCCATGCAGTGGCGCCTGCCGCAGTTGCTGGCGCTGCCGGTGCGCGCGCCGGACGGGCACGTGTTTCCGCTGAGCCGCGTGGCGAGCATCGTCACCGAGAACGGCCAGCCGCAGATCTCGCGCGAGAACCTGCAGCAGATGGTGGCGGTGACCGCGCGCATCGAGGGCCGCGGCATGGGCGCGGCGGTGGCCGACGTGAAGAAGCTGCTGGCGCGGCCGGGCATGCTCGATGCCGATACGCGCTACGAACTCGGCGGCCTCTATCAGCAGCAGCAGATCGCTTTCCTCGGCCTGGGCAAGGTGTTCCTGATGGCCCTGGTGGCGGAGTTCGTGCTGCTGCTGTTCCTGTACGGCCGACCCAGCCTGGCGCTGGTGGTGATGGGCTGCTCGCTGTTCTCCGCCACCGCGGTGTTCATCGCGCTATGGCTGTGCGGCGTGGATCTCAACATCACCGCCATGATGGGCATGACCATGATCATCGGCATGGGCACGGAAATGGCCATCTTCTACGTGTCCGAGTACGTCACCCTGGCGCAGGGCATGCCGCCGCTGCAGGCCCTGCGCATGGCCAGCCGCGACCGCCTGCGCCCGATCACCATGACCACGATGGCGGCCATTCTCACCTTGCTGCCGCTGGCGCTGGCCTGGGGCGCGGGTTCGGGCATCCAGCAACCGCTGGCCATCGCCATCATCGCCGGACTGGCCTTGCAGTATCCGCTGGTGCTGCTGGTGATGCCTACGCTGATCGGTTTGGCGACGGGGCATGGGCGGCAGCGTGGTGGCGGTGCGCTTGTAGGGACGTGATGCCTCGCTCTCGCCCGTCATTCCGGCCTGCGCCGGAATGACGGGCGAGAGCAAAACCGTCAACAGTCCCTAAGAAAACTGTAAGCGACGATGCGCAAGATGCCGTCATGGATTCCCTTGCTCATGGCTTGCGGCGGCTTCCTCCCGCGCTCTGGTTGCTGTGTCTGCTGCCGTTGCTGGCGGTGTTGCCGCCCGTACCCATCGACGAGACGCGCTACCTGAGCATTGCGTGGGAAATGCGGCAGACGGGGCAATGGGTCACGCTGCATCTCAACGGCGTGCCGTACTTCGACAAGCCGCCGCTGCTGTTCTGGCTGGTGAACCTGGTATGGAGCGCGTTGGGGACCACGCTGTGGTCCGCGCGCGCGCTGCTGGTGCTTTGCGGCGTGGGCTGCGTGGCGCTGTGCGGTCGCGTGGAGCGGCAGCTTGCGCCCGGCGGTGCTGGCCTTGCCGGCTGGTTGATGCTGGGGCTGATGTTCTTCGTGCTGTACACCGGCGTGGTGATGTTCGACGTGCTGCTGTGCCTGTGCGTGCTGCTGGGTTTCGTCGCGATCGTCCGGCATGTGCGGGACGGCGACCGCAAGGCATTGCTGCTGCTGTTCGCGGCCAGCGCGCTCGGCGTGCTGGCGAAAGGGCCGGTGATGCTGCTGCATCTGGCCGGCCCCATCCTGCTGTCGCCGTGGTGGTCGGAACGCCGGCCGCGCGTGTCCTGGCGCAGCGTGCTGGCGATGGTGTTGGTGGCCGTGCTGGGCGGTCTGCCCGCGCTGGCCTGGGCGTGGGCGGCCGTGCATCACCTCAATCCCGCCGATGCGCAGGAGTTGCTGCTGCATCAGACCGCCGGGCGCGTGGTGCAGAGCTTCGCGCACAACCGGCCGTTCTGGTGGTATCTGCCGTGGGTTCCCGTGCTGCTGCTGCCGTGGCCGCTGCTGCTGCGGTGGCGGCGCGTGCGCGCGGTGGCGCGCGCATGGCGCGAGTCGCAGGCGGTGCGCTTCGGCATCAGCGCGAGCTTGCCCGCGCTGGTGGCGTTCTGCGTGGTCAGCGGCAAGCAATTGCACTACCTGCTGCCGGTGATGCCCGGCGCGGTGATCCTGCTGGCCGCATGGCTGCGCCACGACGCCACGCTGCTGGCGTTGAAGCGGTTGTGGCTGCTGGTTGCCGTGGTGGTCGCGGTGTTCGTGTGGGCGGTGCTGCGGCCGGCGCCGCTGGGCGGCGAGTCGCTGACGCGTGGCGAGGCGATCGGAATGTACGTCCTGTCGGCGGCGCTGCTGGTCATGGCCATGCTGCGGTTGTGGCGAAGTCGCGGCACCGACACCGCTGTGCTTGCCGCGCAGGTGAGCCTGTTCCTCGCGTTGGCGATCTTGCCTTTGGTGCGCCTGCAGGTGCTCTCCGCGCTGGACGTCCGTCCGCTGGCGGCGCATGTGGTCGAGTTGCGCGGCAAGGGCGTGCCTATCGTTCGCACGACCAATGAGCCGGGCCTGCTCACTTTCCTCGCGCACCTGCCCGCGCCGCTGCCCGAGAATGCCGATCCGGTGGCCTGGTGCGCACAGCATCCGGACGGCGTGGTGCTGGCTTATTCCGGCCACGGCAGGGCGCCGGAAGAAGCGATTTCCAGCGCGAAGCTGGCCAACGGCTGGACGGCGCTGGTGCCGGCGCAGGCAGTGATCAAGCGGCCCAAGGCGATCGATCGCTGGGGCGATCCGTCCAGCGATTAAGAGCGGTGGCCGCCGTAGGCGCGGCCCGCCGCGTCGCCGGCCTCGGTGGATGCATCGGCCGCATCGGCCGGTTGCTTCGCCGCAGCGAAATCGCTGAGCTGCCCGTAGACCACCCGATTGCGGCCGCTGCGCTTGGCCTCGAACAGCGCGCTCTCCGCGTCGATCATCAGCTGGCGCAGTTCATGGCCGCTGCGGTCGGTGGAGGCGACGCCGAAACTGGCGGTGATGATCACGTGCCGCGTTTCGCCCCACAGCGGCGTGGCGGAGATGGCCTGGCGCACGCGTTCGGCGCGTTCGCAGGCCTGCGATGCGCTGCAGCCAGGCATGTAGATGGCGAACTCCTCGCCGCCCAGGCGACCGAAGAGGTCGTGGCGGCGCAGGTGGTGCTGGCAGGCCGCGACGGCGCGCGTGAGCACCAGATCGCCGATGACGTGACCGTGCGCGTCGTTCACTTCCTTGAAGCGGTCCAGGTCCAGCAGCACCAGGCATGCATCGCGGTTGGACTTGGCGGCCACGTGTAGGGCAAGGTCGGCCTCGTCGACGAAATGCTGCCGGCTGTGCACGCCGGTCAGGCTGTCGCGCGTGGCCAGCCGCTTGAAGCGCAGCTGCGAGCGCTTGGTGCGCCATAGCCAGAACGCAATGGAGGCGACGATGGTGAGCAGCAGGGCGATGTACAGCCGGCTCGTCTCCATGTCCTTGCGGTCCAGCTTGCGCTGCAGCTGCAGGATCTGGTTCTGCTTGTTGAGCGCGTCGACCTGCATCTTGTTGGCCAGCAATTGCTGCTTGACCGTCTGATAGGCAATGGCGCGGGCCGACACGTCGTTGAGGTAGCCCTTGTCCGCTTCCATGTACTTCTCGTGGTATTCCAGCGCGGCCGGCAGGTTGCCCAGCCGGCTTTCCACGTTGTAGAGCACCTGGTACGCCTTGCTGAGCGTTTCGGCGTAGGTGTTGGGCACCGCGTCGGCGAGCGTGGCGTTGGCGTACTTGCGCGCCTGCGACACGTCGCCCTGTTCCCAGTACGCCTGGGCGAGCAGGGTGTCGAAATCCGCCAGCAGCGCGGGATAGCGGTACGACTTCACCTCGTCGTAGTGCGCCAGCAGCAGCGTGACGGCGTCGTCGGCGTGGCCTTGCTTGATGGCGTAGTCCGCGCGCTCGCCGCGCAGCGCATTGGCGAACAGTTCCTGGTGCTGGTCGTGGCAGGCATCGATGGCGCGGTCGAGCTCCGGATCGGTGCCCTTGATCCTGCCGCTGCGGTAAAGCGCGTTCACCTTGAAGTACTGGCCCTGGCAGGCGTGTCCCGCCAGCGCGGCGTCGTCCAGGATCTGCTGCGCATAGCCCGAGGCCAGCTCGAACTGGCCGGCCTGCGCCAGGAACTGCGCCGCCTCGCCCAGGGCCTGGTAGCGGGCCTCCGGATCCTTCACGGCCGGCAGTTGGTCGATCAGCATGCTGAGGCGAGTGAAGGCGTCCTCGTAATGCCGGCCGATGCCGAGAATATTGACCAGCGTGGCCGTGGCGCGCGTCTGCAGCGTCGGGTCGCCGGAGAGATTGACGATCTCGGTGAGCTGCGTCCGTGCCTGGTCGTAGCGGCCTTCAAAGGCCACCTGCCAGGCATCCAGGTAGCGGAGCCGCCATTGCTCGGCCGACGACAGCCCGCCCTTGCGCTCGTCGAGCTGGCCGAGCAGCTTGAGGAACAAATCGTGGTCGGACGTCTTGATGCGGTCGGCGTGGTCCAGCGTCACGGCCGGGTCTTCCGTGGGCGCTGGCGCATCCGCGCGCGCGGCGCCCGTATGCGATCCCAGCAGCAGACAGGCTGCCAGGAGCATGAGCCGGCCACGGGCGCCGGGGCGGAACATGGTCAGGCCGGTGCGAGGACGCGGGGCGCGACGGAGGAAGGCTTGGCTGGCTTGCCCGGCGCCTGCGGTTCCGCGCCGTCGCCTTCCTCTTCCGGTTCTTCCTCTTCCTCTTCCTCGCCCTCCTTGCGTGGCACGGTCTGCACGCAGAACTGCGGCGCGATGCCCAGCAGCGCGTACAGCTCCTCGACATTCCTGGCCAGGATCGCCTCGCTGGCCCTGGCCTCCACCTGGGCGTCCGCCAGGGCAAGGCTCAGTTCATCCCGGCCCGCCTCGCGCAGATGCGCGAGGCGCCCAGTTTTTCCAGAAACCCGATGATGTTCGACATGCGTCTTTCCCCCCGGTGGTGATAGTACGGTGACCGCTTGGTGGTGTCTCTCCCCGCAGCGAGGCTTGCGCGGCCAAAGGCCATGCGGTCGACACGAACGCTTCCGCGGATCGCCAGGCTCCCCACGGCAGCCACCCCCGCCGCGGCCCGGCAGCCGCTGGGCTTCGGATCATAGCCCCGTTTTTCGCGCCAAATGTGCATGTCGGGGGCCTTTCACGAGCGCGGCTGGTGGCAGGCGGAACTTTTCAGCCCGCATGGGCAGGCGTCCTTTGGCCGCGTAGGTGCGCCGCAATGCACGGAAACCTGCGTCGGCCAGCACTTGGGCGATGTGCTCCCCGTTGTCAGGTTCCCTTAGCTAAGGCGTGGATCGGCACTACCGGCTCCACGGCATCGACTGTCGCGGTTGAGTAGCCGCCATGTTGCATGGCTTGCGCGCGATGAGACAGCAGGAAGGATGTCACTGGTCCGTATAGCGGTGCCTTGGCATCATCGGGTGTGATGCTGGAAACGCACCTCAACGGTGAAGTGATGCAGCGCCCGTCGCCACCTTGCGCAGCATGTGGCGCAGGAACCGTGGGGACGGCGGGCGCATGGACGCCCGCCGACGGTCGTCACTTCTTCTTCGTGGGCTTGCTGGGCTTCTTGGTCGGCTTGCCCGGCTTCGGTGCGGGTGCGGTAGGCGTGGTGCCGCCGCCGGTGGTCTTCAGCTGCGACAGCGCATCGAGCAAAGTCTGGCCTTTCGGCGTGCCGAGGCCCGTGCAGGCGTCCCAGCCTTTCGCGGCGGCGAACTTGCCGTTGTTGCCTTGCGTGATGTCGCGGAACGCCGACGTGCCGATGCTGTAGAAGGCCTGGTGCGGATCGCCCACGTTCTGCCCCAGCTGCTGGTTGAAGCGCGCGATCAACGCGGCCCACAGTGGCGCGACGGCGCTGGTGCCACCGATCACCTGATTCTGTCCATCGACCAGCACCTGATAACCCGTGTTCGGATCGGCGTTGCCCGCCACATCCGGCACGCCGCGGCCCGCATAGCCGTTGGCGCCCGCGGGCACGTTGGACGCTTGCTGCCAGGCGGGCAGGGCGAAGCTGGCGCTGACGCCGCCGCCGGTGGCGCCTTCGTTGCTGGACAGGTCGTTCCACACCGTCTCGCTGGTGATGCTGGTGCCGCTGGCGGCCAGCGATGTGCCGCCGCAGGCCAGCACGTAGGGGCTGGATGCAGGGAAGTCCACATGCGGCTGGTTGTCGCTTTCCCCATCGGTGAAACCGCTGTCGCCGCACGCCACGGTGATGGTGACGCCAAGCGCCGCGGCATCCTGCATCGCGCTCTGCATCGCGCTGAGCGTCGAGGCCGACCAGGCATCCTCGGGACCGCCCCAGCTGATCGAGATCACCGAGGGACGATGCGTGGTGTCGTGCGCAGCCTGCGAAATTGCTTCGTAGAAACCCTGGTCGGTATTGGGAGCGAAGTACACCACGATGTTCGCGCCGGGCGCGAGCGCGCCGATCACTTCCACGTCCAGCATCACTTCGCCATCGGCATCGCCGCCGGGCTGGCTGGTGCCGCCCTGCACGGACACCACGCTCACCGTGGGCGCCTTCACGCCCAGCGATTGCATGTACTTCGTGAAATCGCTCTGCGTGAAACCGCCGCCGAGTTCGATCACCGCCACGGTCTGTCCGCTGCCGTCCACGCTCGCGGGAAACTGGTACAGCGAGCCCAGCTGCAGCGGCGTGTATGTCGTGGCGGGTTTGGCGGCGGGCCGGCGAAAATGCGGCCGTGCGATCGGGCGCTGGTCGAGGCCGAGCACGGCGATGACGGACGAGGAGATCGTTCCCGGCAAGGACGGCGGAAGATGGCAGCCGATCATCTCCGCGCCGCCATCGGGCATCTGGTAGCGACCGAACTGCACGCCGAACGCCTGCTGCAACTGCTGCGGCGTGCCGCGCAGATGCATCACGCGGCGATTGAGCGCGCAGGCGGTTTCGGTGAGGCCATGCTCGCTGGCGAACTTGCGGATGATGTCCGCGTCCGCGGGATCCGCGCCCCATTGCGTGGCGAACTCCTCCGGCTGCAAGGGCGGCTGGTGCGGCCACGCCGCGGGCGAGGGATGCTTGCCGCCGCGATGACGCATGACGACGGTGACATCCAGGGGCGCCGTACCTTCATGCGGTCCCACGTATTTTGCTTCGTTGGCGAGCGGCCAGTGATGACGGCGGGCGGCAGACGTGCTCATGGTCGGGCTCCTTGGTGACAGGCGGGCTGAGACTGCACTTTCGAATGTTGCAGCGGGGTGTTTTGTCGCGCGTGGCGTTCATGCATGGTGCGGTTTCGGCGTCTCATCGTCCGCGTCAACCTGCCTTCGCGGGCCAATGGCGCGAACGCGTTAAAATGCGCCGATGTCCCGCCCGAGAGTTCACCCATGAGCTATCCCGCCGTCCGCATGCGCCGCATGCGCCGCGATGCCTTCTCCCGCGCCCTGATGCGCGAGAACACCTTGCTTTGCAGCGACCTGATCATGGTGGCCTTCGTGATCGAAGGCGAAGGGCAGCGCGAGCCGGTGCCGTCCATGCCCGGCGTGGATCGCGTGTCCATCGATCAATTGCTCAAGCTCGCCGGCGAATGCGTGCGCCTGGGCATTCCCGCGCTGGCGCTGTTCCCTTCGCCGGGCTCGGCGGTGAAGAGCGAGGATGCGCGCGAGGCGTGGAACCCCGATGGCCTGATGCAGCGCGCGACGCGCGCGCTCAAGGCGAAGTATCCGGAGCTGGGCCTGATCGGCGACGTGGCGCTGGACCCGTACACCACGCACGGCCAGGACGGCCTGATCGACGAACACGGCTACGTGATGAACGAGCCGACCATCGAAGCGCTGATCAAGATGTCGCTGGCCCAGGCCGACGCCGGCATGGATTTCGTGGCCCCCTCGGACATGATGGACGGCCGCATCGGCGCCATCCGCGACGCGCTGGAAGCCGCCGGCCACATCCACACGCGCATCCTTGCCTACTCCGCCAAGTACGCCTCCGCGTTCTACGGCCCCTTCCGCGATGCGGTCGGTTCCGCCGGCAACCTGGGCAAGGGCAACAAGCACACCTATCAGATGGACGTGGGCAACAGCGACGAAGCACTACGCGAGATCGAGCTGGACATTCACGAAGGCGCCGACGCGGTGATGGTGAAACCCGGCATGCCGTATCTCGACGTGCTGCGCCGCGTGAAGGATGCCTTCGGCATGCCCACCTTCGTCTATCAGGTGAGTGGTGAGTACGCGATGTTGAAGGCCGCTGCGCAGAATGGCTGGCTGGATGAGAAGGCTGTCGTGCTTGAATCGCTCACCGCGTTCAAGCGGGCGGGGGCGGATGCGATCCTGACGTATTTTGCGGTGGATGCGGCGCGGTGGTTGAGGGGCGAGTGACGCCCGGTTTTTTCTCCCTCTCCCCTTTGGGGAGAGGGTTGGGGTGAGGGGCGGGTGCTCGCCTCACCGTTTCATTCTTTAGCCGTCATTCCTGCGAAGGCAGGAATCCAGTGACTTTGCGCTGGGTTGTCGCGCAAAGGGTGATCGGTTCTTTTTTGGCGCTTTCGCAACCCGGCTGCCTACGCGGCGGGCGTTCCGCCCTCCTGCCGGAGGGCGGGTCACTTTCTCTTGCTTGCCCAAGAGAAAGTAACCAAAGAGAAGGGCCCCCCGGATGAGGCGCCTATCGGGCAAAGCCCGATAGGTACGCGGGCGGGTTCCGGGCTTTTCGACGGGGCTCCTGCCCCGACGAAAAGTGCCTGGCATCCATGCCAGGCACCCCTACGGGGCCTGATCTCCACCCGCCCGCCGCCTCATACGGGGACCCGGCAGATCAAGAGCGAGAGCCGACGGCTCGTGCCGCTGCGCGGCACCTCGCGTCGTGGCAGGCGCGGAGCGCCTGACTTGGAGGCTGTTCAAAATCTCCGAAGCGGCTCCATTCCCTCACCGTCATCCCCGCGAAAGCGGGGATCCAGCGACTTTACGCGTTGCGAGAAGGCTCAAAGACACTGGATCCCCGCTTTCGCGGGGATGACGGTGAGGCGAAATGTGGACTCACGCGAGATTTGAACAGGCTGCTAAGAGCCGGAGCGAGGCGTTATGTCGGAATGTCGTTTTCCGGAAATGGAGTGCTCTGCTACAGGAATGGCTTGCCGCGAGATGGCGAGTTCTCCTCACGGGTCGGGAAGCGTAGCGTCGCCTTTACCTAGCCATAGCGGTCGGGAAGCGTAGCGCGAGCTGCTTTAAGCCCTCTGCGCCACGGCGCGTTGCGAAGCGCCCCGAACTACCCGCTGTGTAGCGGCGAAGGTTGCCAAGCCACAACGCACCTCAACCGTTCGGGCTTATCCCTACGGAATGCTACGGGCGTTGGCTCTGAAGGCCATTTTCTTTGGGTTACTTTTCTTTTGGGCCAGCAAAAGAAAAGTGACTCGAGCGTCGGCAGACGATCGAAACGCCCGCCGCGTAGGCGGCCAGGTCGCGGGAAGGCACGAAGGCGCCATCACCGCAACGCGACAACCAAAAAGCAAGTCACTGGATGACCAGCCCTTCGACTATTGAAAAGCGCCTCTGACCTGCGCAGGAACGACGACCAAAGGATGCGGCGTGTGGAGAGTCCATCCCTCATCTCCCAAAAAAGCAGTCGCAAACCAACGCACACCACAACCCCCCTCACGCACTCCGATAAACCCCAAGATCCGCCTGCACCCCCAGCGAGTGCATGAACGCCGCCGGATCAAACCCCTCCTTCGCGTAGCGCGCCTGCATCACCGCCTTGGCCGCGGACATGTGCGACTCGTCGATCCATTCCACCACCGTCATCACGTTGAACTCGCCGCCCAGATCCGGCTGGGTGAGCACGAGGTTCTGGCGGCAGCCCGGCAGCTGGTCGAGTGCGCGCTGGGTCAGGCGCACGCGTTCGAGGAAGGCGTTCCAGGCGGAGGCGGGGACGTTGAAGCGGTCGATGCGGTAGACCGGGCGGCGGTCGAAGGCGATGGCGTGGCTCATGGGGCTCATTCCGTGTGAAGGTCGTGGCACTCTAAGACCTCAACTTAACTTGAGGTCAAGAGGTGTCGGATGAACCAGGGTCCGCAACATGGCCTGCCGATGACGCTGAGCGTGGGCGAGGTGGCGCGGCGTAGCGGCGTGGCGGTGTCGACGCTGCATTTCTACGAGGCGAAAGGGCTGATCCGCAGCGAGCGCACGGTGGGTAACCAGCGCCGCTACGCGCGTGCGGTGCTGCGCCGCGTGTCGTTCGTTCGGGTGGCGCAGCGCGTCGGGATTTCGCTGGCGGATATCGCCGCGGCGCTGGCCGCGTTGCCGGCCACGGCGTCGCCGGGGCGGGAGGATTGGGCGCGGCTGTCCGCGGCCTGGCGCGAGGAGCTGGACGAGCGCATCGCGCAGCTGAAGAAGCTGCGCGACACCCTGGACGATTGCATCGGTTGCGGCTGTCTGTCGATCGACCGTTGCCGCCTGCGCAACCCGGGCGACAAGCTGGGCGGCGAAGGTGCGGGCCCGCAGCGGCTGCTGGTGAGGAAGAAGGGACGGTAGCGCGCTTACGCGTACTGCGCGACGCCGTTGCCGAACGACCAGTTCTCCTTGCCGGTTTCCAGCAGGTTGATGAACACGTCCTGCGGACGAAGGCCCGGTTCCTTGGCCAGCAGTTCCGCGGCGCGCTGGTAGAAGGCCTTCTTCTGTTCGAGGGTGCGCGTGTTGTTGCAGGCGATCTGGATGATCACCAGGTCGTCGGTGCGCGGAATGTCCAGGTAGTTCGGGTCGTAGTCGAACTCGTCCGCGTCGTGCTGGTGCACGAGGATGAAGCGGTCGTTCTGCGGCACGTTGAACGCTTCGATCATGGCGCGGTAGATGCTGTTGCGGATGGCGGCGATGTGCTGCGCGCTCTTGCCGCGGCGAAGCGAGATGCGAACGAGGGGCATGGGGAATCTCCAGCGATGTGTCAGGGTTGGGAGACGTGGCCGACTTCGTACCACTGGCCGGCGGAAGTGGCGGGGCGCGCTTCGTCCCACAGGCGGAAGCTCACGCGCGACCACGTGGTGGGTTCAAAGGCCTCGACCGCGGCGAGGGCGCCGCGCTCGACGTCGCGTTGCAGTTGCTCGCGCTGTTGTTCCCGCAACGCTCCGAGAGCGCTGTACGGCGCGATGGGCTGTATCTCGCGCGATGCGAAGCGCGCGTGCCGTGCCTCGGGCGACAGGTAGGCATCCCATACGGGCCACACCCGAATGGACGGCCATCCGAATGCTTCGGTGAGGCGGGCGAAGCCGTCGCTGCCCAGGAAACGCTGCATCGCGGCGCTGTCCTTCCATACGTAAAACGGCGCGTAGAGGTTTTCGTTCGAGGACGCGCCGCGTTGCGCGTGCAGGTAGCTCTTCAGCAGCAGGCCGTCGAAGTGGTCGAGCAGGTGACCCTTGTCCGCGATGCGCTGGCGGATGATCGCCATGTCGTAGTCCGCCGGCAGGGTGAAGCTGTATTGCATGGCGATCATGCGCGCGCCCTGAGCGCGACATCGCCGAAGGCGTGATGCTGCGGGTTATCCATGGAAGCCTCCTCGTGCTTGACGAGGCACAGCCTAGGGCGGAGAGTATCGTCCTGAAAATCGGAAAATGCAGGATTGATGGTTCACTAAAACGGGATGATGGCCATGCGGCGAGTCCACTTCGACCTCGATGTGCTGCGCACCTTCGTCACCGGCGTGGAGCTGGGCAGCTTCGCCAAGGCGGCGGAGCGGCTGAGCCGTTCCACCTCGGCGGTCAGCGCGCAGCTGAAGAAGCTGGAAGAGCAGGCCGGCATGCCGGTGCTGCGCAAGTCCGGCCGCGGCATGGCGCTCACCGAGGCGGGCGAGACCATGCTCGCCTACGCGCGCCGCTTGCTGGAACTCAACGACGAGGCTGCCGCCGCACTGCATGGGGCGGATCTGGAAGGCTGGGTGCGACTGGGCCTGCCGGAGGATTTCGGCGAAAGCCTGCTTACCGAGGTGCTGGGCCGCTTCGCGCGCTCGCATCCGCGCGTGAAGGTGGAGGTGCGCATTGCGCGCCATGCCGAATTGCTCGATCGCATCGGCACCGGCCGCCTCGACCTGGCGCTGGCCTGGGATGCGGGCGTGTCCACGCCGCATGAGCAGCACCTGGGCAGCGTGCCGCTGCGCTGGATCGGCGGCGCGGACGCCGCGCACGCGTGGCCGCGCCCTGACGACGAACCCCTGCCGCTGGTGATGCTGGAGGCACCCTGCATCATGCGAAGCGCCGCTACCACAGCGCTGGACCGGGCGAACATTCCTTGGCGCATTGCCTTCACCAGCGCGAGCCTGGCGGGAACGTGGGCGGCGGTGGCGGCGGGACTGGGCGTGTCGTTGCGCACGCCCTATGGCCTGCCAACCAGCGTGCGCGCGCTGCTGCCCCACGAAACCGCGCTGCCCGCCCTGGGCGAGCTGGGCTTGCGACTGCACCGCGCCGAGGCCGAAGCGACGCCCGCGGTGGAGCGGCTGGCCACCATCCTCACCCAGCAGTGGCAGCAACTGCCGTTGGCCGCATGATTCGCGACGTACATCGCTGACTCACCCGATCGGGGTCGGCTTACGTGGCGATGCCGTGGAATAATGCGAATCCCCCGAATGGAGCGTGCGAGTGGATAGCCACCATTTCCTGGAGACGGCGCTGGTTTTCCTGGTGGCGACGGTCATCGCGGTACCGCTGACCAAGCGTTTCCGGCTGGGTTCCGTGCTGGGCTATCTGCTGGCGGGCATCGTGATCGGTCCGCAGGAGCTGGGCCTGGTATCGGATACCTCGGGCGTGGCGACTATCTCCGAGTTCGGCGTGGTGCTGATGCTGTTCGTGATCGGCCTGGAACTGTCGCCGCAGCGGTTGTGGGTGATGCGTCGCCAGGTGTTCGGCACCGGCTTGCTGCAGGTGCTGGCGACCAGCCTGGTGATGGGCGCGGCGGCCTACTTCCTGTTTGGCTTCACGGTGAACGCGGCGGCCATCGTCGGCGGCAGCCTGGCGCTTTCGTCCACGGCCTTCGGCCTGCAGATTCTCGCCGAGCGCAAGGAAGCCGGCACGGCGTATGGCCGCCAGGCCTTCGCCATCCTGCTGTTCCAGGATCTTGCCGCCATTCCATTGATCGCCGCGGTGCCGCTCTTGGCGAGCGCGTCGACCAAGCACGGTTTTGATCCGTATGCGGTGTTGCGCACCATCGCCGCCATCGTCGCGGTGATGGTGGGCGGCCGCTATCTGCTGCGCCCGGTGTTCCGTTTCGTGGCCAAGGCGGACAACGTGGAGGTGTCCACCGCCACCGCCCTGCTGGTGGTGATGGGCACGGCGTGGCTGATGGAGAAGGTGGGCGTGTCGTCCACGCTGGGCGCCTTCCTTGCCGGCGTGCTGCTGGCCGATTCGGAATACCGGCACGAGCTGGAATCGCACCTGGAGCCGTTCAAGGGCCTGTTGCTCGGGCTGTTCTTCATCAGCGTCGGCATGTCGATGGACATCCTGTTGCTGGTGCACGAGCCCGGCAAGATCCTCTTGCTGGTGCTGGGCCTGCTGTTGGTGAAGGGCTTGCTGCTGTGGCCGCTGGGACGCATCGCGGGCGGGCTGAATAGCCGCGATTCGCTGCGGCTCGCCGCCTTGCTCGCCTGCGGCGGCGAATTCGCCTTCGTGGTGCTCAAGCTCGCGGGCGAGCAGAACCTGATCACCGACCGCCAGCATGGCCTGCACGTGCTGGCCATCACGCTGTCGATGGCGTTGACGCCGCTGATGGTGGCGGCCCTCGGGCGCGTGCTTAAGCGCTCCGAGACCAAGAAGGAAAAGCGCGAGTTCGACACCATCGTCACCGATTCGCCGCGCGTGATCATCGCCGGCTATGGACGCATGGGCCAGATCGTGGCGCGCATGCTGCGCGCGCAGGGCATTCCGTTCGTGGCGCTCGATCACTCGGTGGAGCAGATCGACCTGGTGCAGCGTTTCGGCAAGTGGAGCGAACTGTTCTACGGCGACCCGGCGCGCCCGGAACTGCTGCGCGCCGCGCAGGCGGACAAGGCCGAAGTGTTCGTGCTGGCGGTGGACGATCCGGAAGCGAGCCTGCGCACGGCGCGCGTGGTGCGCCGCCTGTATCCCGGCCTGCGCATCATCGCCCGCGCGCGCAATCGCCAGCACGTGTGGCGCCTGATGGATCTGGGCGTGGAGATGCCGGTGCGCGAGACGCTGTATTCCAGCCTCAAGATGACGCGGCAGACGCTGGAGGCACTGGGCGTGTCGCCGGAAACGGCGGCCGATCAGGTCGAGCGTTTCCGCCGCCAGGACGCCGAGCTGCTCAAGCGCCAGTACCTCGTCTACGACGATGATGCGCGCATCGTGCAGACCACGCGCGAAGCGCTGGCTGACCTGGAACAACTGTTCCAGGCCGATGCCTCGCCCGAGGCGAAGCGTGAACGCGAGGAGCCCACGGACGCCACGCCAGATGACGAGGACGTGACACGCTGAACCGTGTCATGGTCACGGAGACGCTACGTTCCGTGCACCGGTAGCGAACATGCGGCGTGGCAACTTGCGCCGCGTCCGCAACTCATTTCGCCGCGGATAAGGAAAGATGGCCCCGCCAGAAGGTCGTGCCGCCGGGGGGCGGGCCGCCTGATGGATCGGGTCTGCCCGACGTTCATCCGGTTTTCCATGAACCAGCGCGCGCGGCACCATCCCGTCGTCATCCGCTTTGGGCGTTTGGGCGACACCATCTTGTTGCAACCGCTGTTGCACAAGCTCAGGCACCGCTACGGCGGCGCTTGCCGTCTGGTGTCGCTGGGCGCGTGTTCGCGCGTGCTGTACGAGGGCAACGAAGACGTTGCCGAAGTGCGCCACTTCGACAGCCAGTACGGCTCGCTATGGTTCAACCCCCAGCGCCTGCGCACCGCGCTGTCGCTGCGCGAGTTGCGCCAGTCGCCGTTCTACATCTGCGAGCCTGACGTGCGCACGCGCACCAAGGTGCGTCCCATGCTGGCGTTGGCCGGCATTCCATCCGAACAATGCGTGTTCATCGAAGACACGCCGATGCACGAAGGCGAGCACTGGGTGGACTGGCTGATGCGCTTTGCCGACGAAACACCGTGCGCGTTCCGGGATGCATTGCGCCTGGATCGTGCGATGCCATGCGCGCCAAGGCTCCAGCCCACCACGGCCGAACTGGACGAAGCGCATCGCTGGCTCGCCCATCGCGACATGCTGGGGCATCCGCTCGTGCTGCTGCAGCCGGCGAATAAGCGCACCATGCGCTGGAACGGCGTGCGCAAACGCGAGGACGACGACAAGTCGTGGCCGGTGGATCGCTGGGCCGCGCTGTGCGTGGCCATTCTTGCCGAGATGCCCGATGCGCGCGTGCTGCTGTGCGGCTCGGCGGCGGAGGCCGGCTATCTCGCCACCATTGGTCACGCGGCGGCGCATGCGCATGTGGTGGTTCCGCGCGAGGGATTGCCGCTGGGCCATCTGCGCGCCCTGCTGCATATCGCGCACAGCATGGTGTCCGTCGACACCGGGCCGGCGCACCTGGCGGCCGCCGTCGGTTGCCCGCTGGTCGTGCTGTTCGGCAACCGCTGGCCTTCGATGTGGATGCCGCGCAGCGCCGCCGGCAGCGCAGTGCACGCCATTGGCGGTTTGCCGGACGTGCCGCGCGTGGACCACATCGCGCTCGGTGACGTGACGCGCGCATGGCGGCAGCTGCCGCCACGCCCAGGCCATGCAGCCCATCAACGGATGGATCGCATGGGTTGGACGGATGCTTTCGGCCGCTACCATTCTTCCGGCCTGGCTTAGCGCCTGCTCAAAACTTGCGCGACGGCCGCGCAAAAAAAACGGGCACTGCGCAGCGCAGTGCCCGTTTCCATGCCATGTGGCCCGGACGTTACCAACCCATGCCCATACCCACGCCCACCGAGCTGTCCCGACCCGAGGCCGAGGCGCCGAAGGTGACGTTGGCGCGCTTGCTCAGCGCACGCTGATAGCCCACCGAGATGGCCTTGGCGCCATTGGAGTAGCCCGTGCCGGCGCCGAAACGGTTGTCCGCATCGATGTTGCTGAGGCTGGCGGCCATCGTGCCCATGGCCGTACCCATGGCATTGCCGCCGCTGATGCGCTTGTTCACGTTGCGGAACTGGTCGCTCATCTGCTGCTGCAAGCCATTGACCTGGCCCTGCACGCCAGCCACCTGGCTGTCGGTGTAGCTGTTGGCGGCGCTGGTGGCGGAGCTTGCCGCGTCGCGCATCTGGGCAACGTTCACGGCATCCGTGTCGGTCGAGCCGGCCTTCACGTTGGTGATCTGGCGCTCGCTGCCCGCGCTGCCCACCGACACCGAGTCGGCGCGGTCGGCCACCGAACCCGCACCCAGCGCCACGCTGTTGTCCGCGCTGGCGGAGGAGCCGCCGCCGATGGCGGTGGCATGCTTGCCGCGGGCCTGCGCCGCCGGCAGGTCGCTGCTGTTGGACGCGATGGACGATGACGCGCCCGACGCCGACTTCACCGCCGCATTCATCTGCGCCACGTTCACTGCATCGGTGTCGGCCACGCCGGCGGCCACGTTGTGGATCGACGTGCCACCCGCTGCGTTGCCGTTGCCCAGGGTCACGCTGCCGTTGTTGGTCGAACCGTCGGCGTTGTGGTCATAAGTCACCGCGGCATTGGCGCTGCCGTCCTGATTGACGACGCCCGCGGCCTTGAGCTGGGCGACGTTCACCGCATCCGTATCGGCCGTACCGGCCGCCACGTGGGTGATCTGGCGCTCGTTGCCCGCCGAACCCACCGACACCGCGTTGGCGCGGTCGGCCACGGCATTGCTGCCCAGCGCCACCGCGTTGTCCGCCGAGGCTACCGCGTTGCCGCCAATCGCCACGGCATTCGCACCGGTGGCCGAGGCATCGGCCAGCGAAGAGTTCACCTTCACATGACGGTTGGCCACGCTCACCACGTTGCTGATCGACTGGTTGATGTTGGCGATCGCCGCCGTATTGCCGGCCACCTGCGTGTTCAGCGTGCTGATGTCGCTGGTGTTCTGCGCCACCTGCTGATTGGTCGCGAACAGCTGGCTGCCGTTGACGGCGTCCTTGCTGGCGGCGCTCACCTCACCCTCGGCCACGCCCGTCACCTTGCGGGCGCCAGCCGTGCCCGTGACATCGACCACCGTGCCGCCTGAGGACTTGGCGACGGTGACGACGCCGGAAGCCGCATCCTGCTGCACCAAACCGATGCTGCCGTTGTTGATCTGATTGCTGATGTTGCTGACGCTGCCTTCGACGTTGGTCACGCGGTTGTCGAGATTGCTGACGTTGGTGTTGATCGTG